>Ga0105237_10003739_pt1 | contig 17928 bp, 9 predicted proteins | sample KBSC24metaG_FD_81520 | JGI IMG/M metagenome (GOLD analysis project Ga0105237, IMG submission 81520) | Corn rhizosphere microbial communities from Kellogg Biological Station, Michigan, USA - KBS C2-4 metaG | ecosystem: Host-associated > Plants > Roots > Rhizosphere > Soil | place: Michigan, USA... | reverse complement strand
TTCAAAGATCTTCATGTAGCCGGTGCAGCGACAAAGATTTCCCGCGAGACCGTTCCGAATATCGTTTTCCGTGGGCGAGGGATTTCGTTTAAGCAGATCGACGGCGGCGAGCACCATGCCGGGAGTGCAAATACCACACTGAGCGCCGCCGTGTTCGATGAATGCCTGTTGGACGGCGTGCAAGTCGCCGGCGCCCGCAACCCCCTCGATCGTGGTTATCCTGGCTCCATTGACCTGGGCCACCGGCACGAGACAACTATTGACGATCTGTCCATCGACGATCACCGTACACGCGCCACACTCCCCCTCGCCACACCCCTCCTTCGTCCCGGTAAGCAGCAACTCCTCCCTCAACACATCGAGCAGCCGTGCCATGGGAAACACCTCCACCCTCCGCGCCTCACCGTTGACTGTAAATTCGACTACCTGCGTTTTGGACATAAGCATGAGTTCACAAAAGGCACAAAATGCAGCTAAATCACTTGTTCGTTTTGTGCCTTTTTGTGGCCGTGAACGTCTCCATTAACATCTCAGGCATTAGCGGGATGTGGTTGAAGCTGATGCCGGTAGCGTTTTCGATTGCGTTCAGGATGGCTGGGGCGGCCCCGTCCATCGGTAGTTCGCCGATTCCTTTGGCACCGCCTGGACCGTACGCGTACGGGTTCTCTTCGAAGAACACGCGGATTGGCGGAATGTCGGCGGGCGTTGGGATGATGTAGTTGGTCATCTGATTGTTTGCCATTCGCCCGTCTTTCCAAACCACGTTTTCAAACAACGTAAATCCGATTGCCTGGGCGACGCCGCCCTCGATCTGCCCCGCGGCGAGCACCGGATTCAACACGCGTCCGACTTCCTGCAACGCGACAAAATCCTCGACGTGTGCTTCGTACGTCAACTCGTCGAAAGATACTTCGGCGACGTAAACCGCCCACGCGTACGCTCCGTACGCATCGCCCTGGTATTTTTCGTCGTCCCAGTGAACGTTTGGCGGAGGTTGATAAGTCGCCGAGGTTTTCAACGAACCAAACCGTGCGACGTATTCAGCACAAGCGTTCCTGAATTCTGATTGGCTGTAGTTTTCAGGTAGTAGACCGCTGCCGAGCAGTGTTTGCTTCAAACCCGTGACAGCCGACTCGACCAACTTACCGACGACCATTGACGTGCGCGAAGCGACGGTTGGACCACTATTCGGCACGCGCCCGGTATCCGGCTGAACGATTTCGATCGAATCGAAGTCGAGGCCGAGAGCTTCGGCTGCAATCTGCGAAAAGATCGTGTTGGTACCCTGACCGATCTCGGTGCTCGCGGCGAGAATCTTTACCGTGCCCTGATCGCTCGCTTCCGCGGATACGATCGATTGCAGAAAGACTTCACCCGAGCCAGTGAAGCCCGCTCCATGCATGAACGTCGCGAACCCCATCCCTCGCTTTTTCGAAAAGCGTCCGTTGCTCGCGGCGTTGTCGCGCGCGAATCGTTCGCGCTTCGCGTGGTAGTCGCTGAGTTGCAAAGCTCGCGTGAGCAGGTGGTCCATATTTACGCTCTCGCGAATAACCTGGCTCGTCGCCGTCGTCTCACCTTCATGAATGAAGTTGCGACGGCGAAATTCTTCCGGCGTCAAGCCGAGTGTGTGCGCAACTTTATCCATGTGTCGCTCGAGCGCAAAGATGCTTTGCGGCGCGCCAAAGCCTCTGAACGCGCCTTGCGGCGGAAGGTTGGTCGCAACAGCGCGACTATGAATCCGCACGTTCGGACAGACATATGGACCAGCAGCGTGGATCGTTCCGCGTGAAAGCACGACCGGTGAAAGCGTGCAATACGCGCCGCCGTCGATCACAAACTCGATCTCCATTGCGAGGAGTTTCCCGTTTTTGTCGATCGCCGTTTTGTGACGTGTTCTCGAAGGATGGCGTTTGGTGGTCGCAACCATGTCTTCCGCGCGGTCGTAGATGATCTTCACCGGCTTGCCGGATTTCCACGCCAACAGCGCTGCATGCCCGGCGATTAGCGACGGATATTCTTCTTTACCGCCAAACCCTCCGCCTGTTTCCGTTTGAATGATGCGGATCTTGTCTTCCGGCAGACCAAACAACTTCACGAGTGCTTTGTGAACGTAGTAAGGGCACTGCATCGAACCCCAAACCGTAACTCCTTCCGCCGCATTCGCGATCGCAATCGCACCGTTGTTCTCGATGTAGAGTTGTTCCTGCGCGCCGGTTTCATATTCACCTTCGACGATGTAATCCGCGCGGGCCCACGCTTCGTCGACATTGCCCTTATCGACCAGAAACTTCTTGAAAACGTTGTCTTCGCCCCAGACGATCGCTTTCCTGGCGAGTGAATCCTCGAGCGTGAAGATTGCCGGTTGTTCTTCTATCTCTATCGACACATTCCGGCGCGCTTCCTCGACGAGATATTTATCTATGTGCGCAAGCAGCACGATCGGCTCTTCCGGATGATTCACAAAGTCAGCAGCAAGATACGGCTGGTCGTTCAAAATCAGCGCAACGTAGTTCGCGCCGGGAATGTCTTTGGCGGTGACGATCGTGAACTCGTCCCACGGAATGTTGCCTGCAAACGAGATGTTTTTGATCCGGCCGCGTGGCGAAGGACTACGCACAGTGACCCCGTGAAGCATTTCCGGAAACGACACGTCGTCGACGTACAGCGCCTGGCCTGTAACCTTCTTTCGACCCTCTTTGCGGGGAAACGATCGGCCTATGGGATGATCAGCCATTTCACATGATTACCAAGGTTCATCCTGTCTAAGGTTTTACAATCACGAGTGGATTGGATTCCAGCTCTCTCCGATAAAAAACTCGCGGGCGCTGAACGCTCTGTTTTTCGCCTTCGACAAAGTCTATCTCCAGACCCACGCCACGCCCCTGGCTCATCTTCTCTTCCTGCATCTGCGGCACACGCTCAGTCGCGAAGTTCAGCCACTCCCGCGCGATGACGACACCATCCCTGGGCGCGGTATCGGCAACCGGGGTTTTCAAACCTTCTTCGACGAGTGCGTAGGTCAAGTAGCCATGCCCGAGCTGCGACGCCTCCAATGCTGCCTGAAAACTCTGCGCGGCCGTCAGGATATACATGCCTTTCTCATACGCGAGTTGCGCCAGTCCTTTTGAATTCATTGGACCACGCCGTTTCTCCTCGGCTTCCAACGCCTGGCCCGAATTGCACGCGTCGATGATGAGCAACAGGTGTCCCGCGTCCACGCCTTCAACCGCGGCTTCCAGCTCGACGTCTGAAATACTATGCGCGAGGATGGTTTTCAACCCCTGCTCAGTCAGTTTGGTGCGTTCACCGGTGTATCCGAGATCGTGCGGGATCAGGTAGAAGCGTTGCGCCTGCGCCGTGCCGTGGCCCGCGAAATAGATCACGACCGTATCTTCCGGCTCAGCGCGCTTCAATGCATCGAGTGGTCCCGCTTTCAGCGTTGGCGGTCCCGGCTCGCCTGATAGTCGTTTGACAGCTTCGAGAATGTTTGCCTTCGTCGCGTCCTGATCGAGCAGTTGAATCACTTCGACGCGCTCAAACCCGGCGAGCTGCGTTTGCCTGCGACGCATTTCCTCGCCGAAGCTCTTCGCATCCGCACCCGCGTACTTCAGATTGTACTGGTTGTTCGCATACTCATTGACGCCAACGGCGATGATGTAAGCCGTACCTTTGCGCTTGAGAGTGTCGGCGCCCGTAAACACCAGTGGCGCGTCTTTGCTTTTGACGTTATCGCGATTGAACGCATACGCGACAAGCCGATTTGGACCAGCAGTCACCGTGATCTCCTGCTCGAGCGCGACCAACGCTTGTCCCTTCAACACATCGCCATGCCAAACTTTCACGAGCGATCCGTTGCGAAACAGTCGCACGTCCTGGGCGCCCGTGCCCTGCGGATTGTCCTTGTCGGCAGGCGCATCCGAAACGTCAATCTTCACTTTGACGGTGCGCGTCGCAACGGAAGATTCCGGAGCCTGGCCCACCAGCGACAACTTCACCACGGGTTGGCGGCGATCTTTTTTCGAGACGTCCTGGGCCACACGCGGACGCTTGCCGTTAAAGACGTCCGCCAGCAGACCCGGATAATAAAACTCATTGAAGAACCATTCGATCGGAGCGACGTTGAAAGTCTCCTGGTTGTAGCGCCAGAGGATCTGGTTCCAGGAAACAGGCGTCCCGTCAAACAAACCCTGCGGTGTCACCACCATCCACTCGCCGCCGTCGTCGAGCGAGATCAACGTCAACAGATGTTCGCCGGTTTTTGTGTCCCAAAGAAACGTGCTGCCGTCCTCACCCGCAGAGGCAAGCAATCGTCCGTCAGGACTGAAGTCCATGGATTCGATATTCGAAGTGTGACCCGTCAACGTTCGCACTTCAGCACGCGTCTCAACGTCCCAGATCTTGATCGTGTTGTCAGTCGCGCCCGAAGCGAGTAGCTTGCCGTCACGACTGAAAGCGACTTTACTCACGCCGCGACCGTGTCCGCGAATCGCACCGATCTCACGACCAGTTGCAACATCCCAAAGCCGGATCTGGCCCACTGCCTCAACCTTGAAATCTTTCATTATGTCAGAAGGATCAGGAGTCTTCGAACCTTGCGAGCCCTTCTTGGGTCGCTGCCCACTCATCGCGCCACTCATCATCGCGGCGATGTCGATATTCGCTTTTGACTCGACACCTCCCGTCGCGAGTACGCGGCCGTCACTGGTGAACGCGAGCGAGGTAACTGTCTGGCCCATGGTTCCCGCCGACATTGTTCCCAGGACGTTCGTCATCATGGACGCGATATCAGCCATATTCGGCATCGTCGGCATCTGGCCTGGTTTGATCGCCGGCATGGCGCCGACAATCGGGGCCGAAGTCAGGTCACGCAACTTCGTGCCGGACTGTGCGTCCCAAAGCGAGATCTGGCCCATCGTTCCGACAGTCCCGAGAACGCGGCCGTCGGCCGTGAAGTCTGCCTGCATCGGAATGTCGCCGCTAACAAACGAGCGGAGTTCACGACCGCTCTTAACGTCCCAGATCTTGATCTGACTGCCGCGGTTAAAAGATACCCCGGGCTTGGGATGGAGATCGTATTTTGGTCCATAGATGACGGCGAGCATCGTGCTGTCAGCGCTGAAACGCATTCGCTGCACGCTTCCCAGATCAGCGCCCGCCGCAAGTATGTACAATTGTTTTCCACCGGGACTTTCGACTAATGAAACCTCGCTGTTGTTTGGCTTCATGATCGCGACCACCCGCCCATCCGGGCTGGCGACGCCGAGAGTTTTCTCCGCTGTGTCCGGAATTGTTCGCACACCTCGACCCGTTCGCAGATCCCAACGCGTCCGTCCGCCCGAGGAAAGCTCGTTACCGTCTGCGCTGAACGCGACGTTATACGCCATGTTTGTACGGCCAGTCAGCGTCGAGAGTCGTTTGCCGGTCTCAGTTTCCCAAATGATCAGATCTGTATCGAAGCCGCCGGTGGCGATTCGTTTTCCATCTTCAGTGAAGCTCATGAAAGCGTCGGCTTGCGCAGCAAAAGCGCCGCTGTTCGGAACTTTCAAAACCTGCACCTCACGCAAAGTCGCAGTGTCCCAAATCTTCACCGTGTAGTTTTCGCTTAGTGCGAGGAGCCGGCCGTCGCGGCTGAATTTTACCTGGCTGAAGTCTTTGACGGTTGGTCCGAGCTCCTGTTCTTTTTTAGACGACAGATCCCAAAGTTTGAGTCGCTTGTTGTGTGTTCCCGCGGCGAGCAGATGTTCTTCCGTGTTGAATGAGAGCTGAAGAACATCGATCTGATCTTCAGGCAGCTTGAGATTCCGCTCTTCACGGCCAGTCGCGAGATCCCAGACCTTGACTTGCGGCTCAACACTTTCCAAGCCAATGAAGAGTTTCGTCCCGTCAGGAGAAAGCGTCATCCCGCCATCAGCGCCGTTGAACCCCGAGGTAGAAAGCTCGGTAAGTTGTATGGTTTGCAGTTCGCGTCCTGTCGACAGATCCCAAACTCTGATCGCGTCGCTCGCAGTCACGAGCCGGTTGTTCGAGGCAAAGGCGATGAAGTAAACACCAGCCGAAGCCAATATCGAACCTTGCGCTCCCGCGAGAGAGTACAGTTCGCGACCGCTCAACACGTCCCAGACCCTTGCTGAATTGCCACCTGCCGAAGCTGCGACGAGGCGGCTATCGCGACTGAACGCGATCGCCGGAGCGATGGTCATCGCGGTTTGTCCACCGCCTTCAAGATCGCGTAGCTTGCGATTCGTCGCAGTTTCCCAAAGCTTGATCGTGTTGCTGCGAAACGTGCCAGTGGCGAGCAGCTTTCCGTCAGGACTAAACACCATTCGCGTTGCGCCGAAGAGATTGTTGTAGCCGGTTTGCAGAACGAGTTCGGGTTTGGCTTCTCGCGAGCGCGAATCGTTGGCGGTGGTGGTTGTTGGACCACCGCTTTGAATTCCGATACCGCGTTTGTCGGTTGGGCTCGGACTTGGCGTGGGCGTTTGTGCCAGGACAGCTTGCGCCATGAACACAACAATGACAATTTCGCTCGCAAAGACACAAAGGCGCAAAGCAAAATTTAAGTCCTGATTCAGCTTTGCGCCTTTGCGCCTTTGCGATCGAAATCTTCTAAAGGAATACTTTTCTTTATTACTCATAAAAAGCCTTTGACAAATTCGAATGCTCCAACGCCAGCAACCCGATCGCGATCAACGCGAGCACATACATTACTGGATGAATATCTCTGCGACGGCCGACAACAAGATAAAGGCCAACGTGCGAAATGAATCCCCAGAGTATTCCCTGGGTTATCGAGAAGGTCAGGGGGATGAGGATTATAGTCAAAAACGCCGGTAAACCCTCCTCGATTTTCCGAAAATCAATCGCGCTCACGCTCTTGAACATCGACGCGCCCACAAGCAGCAGCACGGGTGCGGTCGCGTAAGCCGGAACCATGCCCGCCAGCGGTGCGATAAACAGGCACGGGAGAAAACACAGCGCCGTAAACACGGAAGTCCAACCCGTGCGCCCGCCACTGTCGATCCCGGCGATGCTTTCGATGTAAGCCGTTCCCGAAGACGTGCCGGCGAGCCCTGCTCCGAGAGTCGCGAGAGAATCGACGATCAATCCCTGTTTCAGGTTGCGTGGATTACCGTTTTCGTCGAGCAGATTCGCTGCGTGCGCAACGCCGATGAAGGTCGAGATCGAATCGAAGAGATCGGTAAAGAGAATCGCGACAATGGCCGGCAGCAGTGAAAGCTTCAACGCGCCCCAGATGTCTGCCTTCAGCAAAACGGTATGAAAGTCAGGGGCACTGAAGAAACTCGGCGGTGCTTTGAGCAGACCCAATGCCCAGCCCGCAATTGTGACAAAGAAGATACCGGCGAGAAACGCCAGAGAACTGCCGCGAGTCATGAGTAGGATCGTCAACACCGCGCCCACGATCGCGAGCACCGTTTCCACGCCGAGAGTTCCGAGTCTGACGAACGTCACCGGATCGGAAGTGATGAGTCCTGCGTTCTTGAGTCCGATGAATGTCAGGAAGATGCCAATGCCTGCGGCTGTGCCGATCCTCAGCTCCGGCGGAATCGCTTTCGCGATCGTTTCACGAACCGGCGTCACCGAGATCAACAGAAAGAGCACGCCTGCCCAGAAGATGATTCCGAGTGCGACCTGCCACCAGACTCTCTCTTGAAGGATGATGGTGAAAGTGAAGAATGCGTTGATGCCCATGCCGGGCGCGACGGCGAAGGGCAGCTTTGCGTAAAGACCCATCAGCAACGTCATCGAAAAACAGACCAGGACCGTTGCAGTCAGGACGCCGCTGAAAGCCATGCCGGTTCCGGGAGTGGAGAGAATGGTTGGGTTCACCACAACGATGTAAGCCATGGTGAAGAAGGTGGTGATGCCGGCGATTGCTTCGGTCCGAAGATCTATTTGGACAGGATTTACAGGATTTTTCAAGATTCACAGAATAGCAGAACTTATCACTGTCAATCCTGGAAAAATCCTGTAAATCCTGTCCAAACAAAACCCGAAGCCTTTCGACTCCGGGTTTGTTTCAGCCGCAAGGAGTTCCCCAACTTCTGCGGGCCGATCCGTTTTTTGTTCTACTCCGCAACTATCACGACGATGCTCTTACCTGCCCTGGCAACAGCCTGGCTCTGTGCGCGTTCCGCCTTCGACTTGAGTGCCGCAAGGGCCATCGTGTCACCGGCCATCTTCGCTTGTGCGAAGAAGTAGTGATCACCGTAACGGTGAAACACGAGTTTCGTTCTTTCGGAAGCAGTTCCGGTGATGGCCGTCGTCTGGGTGATCGCAGCCGAGTGACCGTCGCTGCTTCGTATTTGCAGGACCTTTCGATCTGACGCTGGGTTGACCACTGTGATCGTGTACTTCCCGGCGGGGAGCGTTTTCGCTCCGACGTTGAAGTCGAACGGAATGTTAGCGACCACTGGTTGTGCGCCTGCTGTTTGCGCATACGCGCCGGCGGTGAAAGCAGCGGCGAGGATAATCATCGCAATCGCTGTGTTGAGATATCTTTTCATGACGGGACCTCCATGTGTCATTTCCACTTTTTGTCTCCATTAACTAACGCGCACGATTGGTCCGGTTCCCCTCACGACCTCGAAACATTTGTTGTAAACTTTGCGGCTACTTGAGATGGTTCACGTATGAAGCCGCCGGAAGGCATAACTCAGCTTTTGGTTGACTGGGGCAAGGGCGACCGCGCGGCGCTCGAGAAGCTCATGCCGCTCGTCTACAGCGAGCTGCGGCGGCTGGCCAGCAATTACCTGCGGCGAGAGCGCGTGGGCCACACGCTACAACCGACGGCGCTCGTCAACGAGGCCTACCTGAAGCTGATCGATCAAAGAAATGCAAAATGGCAGAACCGCGCCCAATTTTTTGGAATCTCGGCGCAACTGATGCGGCGCATTCTGGTGGACCATGCACGCCAGCGACAGGCCGCAAAGCGCGGTGGGTCTGAGCAACAGCGACTTTCTATTACCAGTGTTGAAGCGGCTTTGATGCAGGAACCTACGATCGATTTGCTGGCGTTAAATGAGGCCCTGGATGAACTTGCCGAGATGGATCCGCAGCAGAGCCGGATTGTCGAGCTTAAGTTCTTCGGAGGCCTTTCTATAGAGGAGACGGCGGAGGTGTTGGGGATCTCACACGCGACGGTCGAGCGCGACTGGAAAATGGCGCGCGCGTGGTTGCGACGGCAGTTGGAATAAATGAGGGAGTTTGGTAATGCCGTGCGCGTCTTTTGTAGGGGCAAAGGGAGAGTCCTCTCATTCACACCGGGCTTTAGCCCGGTGCTAAGACGAGACGAATTCACGATGACACCGGAGCGTTGGCAACAGATTAAGGACGTTTTCAACTCGGCGCTGAAATACGAGCCGGAGCAGAGGGCGTCTTTTTTGTCTGAAACTTGCCACAACGACACGGCCCTTCAGCACGAAGTGGAATCGCTCCTTGCCGCGCACGAAAAAGACGGCAGCTTCATCGATTCACCCGCTTACAAAGACGCCGCTGAGATCTTCGCCGAATTGAAACCCGGCGAGGTGGTGGGGTCTTATGAAATCACGTCGTTCATCGGTCGCGGCGGAATGGGCGAGGTCTATCTCGCGCACGACAAGAGACTCCGGCGCAAGGTCGCTTTGAAGCTCTTGCCCGCGTCACTCACGAAAGACGTAAATCGTCTCCAGCGGTTCGAACAGGAAGCCCGTGCGGCCTCATCGCTGAACCATCCAAACATCATCGCGATCTACGAGATCTGCGAGGTCAATTCCTCACTGATGATGGCGGCGGAGTTTGTGGAAGGCGACACTCTGCGCCACCGTCTCACGTTTCGCCGTCTCAACCTGCATGAGGTTTTGACGATCGCGATTCAGATTGCTGACGCACTCTCAGCCGCGCATAAGGCCGGAATCGTCCATCGCGACATCAAACCCGAAAACATAATGCTCCGGCCTGACGGCTACGTGAAAGTCCTCGATTTCGGTTTAGCAAAATTGTCTGAAACAGGCTCCGCAGAGTTGTTCACAGAGGCTTCCACTCAGATCATCAAAACCGGCTCGGGCGTCGTTATCGGCACAGTTGGTTACATGTCGCCCGAACAGGCTCGGGGGCAGGAAGTCGATGCTCGTTCGGATATTTTTAACCTGGGTGCAGTGATTTACGAGATGGTCGCCGGGCATAAACCATTTGCCGGCGACACGCCGAGCGACACGTTCGCCGCGATCTTGAAGCTCGAGCCGCCACCGCTTTCGCGCGTCGCTCCAGAAACCCCTGCGGAGCTGGTACGCATCGTCACGAAAGCTCTCCGCAAAGATCGTGAGGAGCGTTACCAGGTCGTTAAAGATCTACTGCTCGATCTGAAGAGTCTCAAAGAAGAGATCGACTTCCAGGCAAAGCTCGATCGCACGGCGAGCAACGGCGCAAACACTCAAACAACACTTACGACCTCAGCTAAGCCGGCAGCGGACACAAGCGAGGTCAAAGCAGCGGTTTCCACGATCACGCACTCTCTGAGCGCCGAGATCAAGCGACACAAGACCGGCGTCTTCATTGTGCTCGCGGTGATTGCGCTGCTGCTGAGCGCGGGAGCCATCGCACTCTACAAATTTCTCAACCGCACCGACGCGAAGATGGCTGACTGGCCACACGTGCTCAAGCAAACCCAGGTTACTTTTTCGTCCGGCCTCGATGAGTTTCCTGCTTTATCACCCGACGGTAGATCCGTTGCTTACGCTTCCGACCAGAACGGCAATTTCGAGATCTACATCAAACAGCTCTCGTCCGGCGGAGGCGAGCTCCAGTTAACCAACGACGGCCAACAGAACCTGCAACCTTCGTGGTCGCCTGACGGACAGCGCATTGCGTATTACTCAAAAAAGCGTGGTGGCATTTGGGTGATGTCAGCACTGGGAGGCACCCCAAAACAGATCACAGAGAGTGGCGCCTCGCCCGCATGGTCGCCCGACGGTTCACTGATCGCGTTTCAATCCGGAGAGTTGGGTGAAATCTTTACGGCGCGGGCCATACCGCCGTCGACGATCTGGCTCGTGCCGTCGCAAGGCGGGACACCGAAACAGATCACTCAACCAGGAGATCCACGTGGCGGACACGCCGCTCCATCATGGTCACCAGACGGCAAGCGAATCGCCTTTCAAGTCTCGGACTTTATCTTTAGCACTGTCTGGACCATGGCTGCCGGCGGCGGCGGATTAAAGAAAGTTGGTAACGGTGCTGACCCGACTTACGCAGGCGATGGGCATCTCTATTTCTCCACCGGACACAGTGGCGGCGGAGAGCTTTCAAGAATCCGCCTCTCTCCGTTGGGCGATCCGATCGGCGAGGCAGCGGTTGTCGTCGACCCCGGACAGGGGACGTACCGCGGAGCAACCACGATTTCCAGGGACGGCAAATTCGTTCTTTATAGCGTCAACCGGTTCGCGAGTAATCTTTGGACCGTCCCGCTGTTGGCAAACGGCGATGCGGCTGGTCCACCTGCGCTTTTCTCGCCTGACACGAGCCTGCGAACGAACCTGCCACGCTTTTCACCAGACAGCCGGAAGCTTGCGATTAACAGGTGGCGCCCGGGAATGAGCGCCGACATCTGGGTTGCAGACGCCGACGGCAAGAACCTTGTACAGGTCACAAACAATCCGGCGACTGATTCGCAGGCGAGCTGGTTACCGGGAGGCGACAAACTCGCGTTTCTCAGTAATCGTAACAACAATCATTTAGCGCTTTGGACCATCTCGTTAACAACCGGCAAAGAAGAGCCGCTGTTAGACCTGGGCGAGGGGGTCGAGTTTGCGACGGTTTCTCCTGACGGTACCCAGGTGGCCTACAACTTCACGCAAAATGGGATCGTGAATGTTTGGGTCGCACAGTTGCGAGATGGTCAACGCAGGCAACTGACTTTTGAAAAGGAGATGGGAGGTTTTCCGTGCTGGTCGCGGGACGGGCAATGGATCACTTTTGAGAAGAAAGGCGATCAGGATGACTACATCATGTTGATTCCGAGCAAAGGCGGAGAGGCAACGCAACTAAACTTCGACAAAGGCAAGAGCTGGCCCCACGACTTTTCGCCGTCGGGCGATGAGATCGTCTTTGCCGGCCAGCGAGATGGGATCTGGAACATCTACTCGATCTCGATCGCAACGAAGGCTCAGAAGCAACTGACAAATTACACGAAGCTGAATGCGTTCGCTCGCTACCCGGCGTGGTCCGCGAATCAGATCGTTTACGAGTATGCTGTCGCGACGGGTAACATCTGGATGGTCGAACTAAAGTAGGCCACAAAAAGGCACAAAATAGGCCACAAAAAGCACGATGACTCCCGAACGCTGGCAACAAGTGAAAGAGATCTTCAACTCGGCGATCAATTATCGCCCGGAGGAGCGCGGGGTCTTTCTTTCGGAAGCCTGTTCTGGGGATGAGAATCTGCGAAGAGAAGTCGAGTCGTTGATCGCGTCGCACGAACAAAGCGGAGAGTTCATCGATCAACCAGCGTTCGTCGCTGCCGCATCGTTGTTGGCTGACGAGAAGGTCGAGCTCCGTGCCGGTGACACAATCGGATCGTACCAGGTTCTATCGTTCCTCAGTCGCGGCGGAATGGGTGAAGTCTACCTTGCGGAAGACAAGCGACTCGGACGCAGAGTTGCTCTGAAACTGTTGCCTTCGTCATTCACTACGAACGACGATCGACTGCGACGCTTCGAGCAGGAAGCCCGTGCAGCATCCGCTCTCAATCATCCAAACATCATCACGATCTACGAGATCCGGCAGGCCGCAAATTCTCAGGTGATCGCGACCGAATTTGTCGAGGGTGAAACGCTGCGCCAGCGCCTCAGTCGCCCAGGGTTGACGCTCTCCGAGGCGCTAAACATCGCGATCCAGATCGCCGATGCACTCGCCGCCGCGCATAAAGCGGGAATTATTCACCGCGACATCAAACCGGAAAACGTGATGCTGCGTCCCGACGGCTACGTGAAAGTCCTCGACTTCGGTTTGGCAAAACTCAGCGAACAAGCGTCGCCTGCGGTTGCATCAGAAGCGCCGACGATCCAGGTGCGCACCGGTTCTGGAATTGTCATCGGAACGGCAGGCTACATGTCGCCGGAACAAGCGCGTGGGCTCGGTGTGGACCACCGTTCTGACATCTTCAGTCTCGGCGCAGTCATTTATGAAATGATCGCGCGGCGCAAACCCTTTGAAGGCGACACGCCGAGCGACACGTTGGCTGCAATACTCAAAACCGAACCGCCGACGCTTTCACGTGTAGTGCCTGGAGTTCCAGCCGAACTCGTCCGTATCGTCGCGAAGTCGCTGCGTAAGGATCGTGAAGAGCGCTATCAGGTCGTCAAGGATCTCTGGCTCGATCTGAAGGAACTCAAACAGGAACTCGAGTTTCAGGACAAGTTAGGTGCTTCCGAAGCTGAGCCAACAGCCATAACGATTCCTGGTGAGGCGACTGCCACATTGTCTGGACCACGACAGACAGCATCGCGCAGTGCCATCAGCGAATCGATCAGCATCGAACTCAAAAGGCACAAAGTTGCTGCTGCGGTCACTTCGATTGTGCTCATCCTGATCGTCGCCGGGGCTGGATTCGGAGTCTACAAGTGGCTCAATCGAGAACCGCCAGTCGAACATTTTACAAACGTTAAATTCACGAGGTTGACCAGCTCCGGAAACGTGATTCACTCCACCATCTCGCCTGACGGAAAGTACATCGTGTACGCGTTGAGCGATCGGAGCAGTCAAAGTCTCTACATTCGTCAGGTGAGCACCGCAAACGACACGTTGATCGTTCCGCCGGCGCCCATCGGGATTTTCGGTGTTACTTTTTCACCCGACGGCACTGAGCTTTACTACGTGATCAAAGCCAACCTCGATATCGGCACACTTTATCGCGTTCCCGCTCTCGGGGGCACTTCAGTCAAGGTGTTGGAGGGAATTGATTCGCCGGTAAGCTTCTCACCAGATGGGGAGCAATTCGTTTTCGTCCGTGGCAACTATCCAAACACAGGCGAGAGCGCACTTGTCGTCGCAAATTCCGATGGCAGCACTGGACGAAATCTTTCAGTGAAAAAGATCCCACAAACTTTCTGGCCAGTCACCTTTGTTGGTCCCTCATGGTCTCCCGACGGGAAGATCATCGCTTCTACCATTGCGACGCTTGGAGGGCGAAGTAGAGTAGTTGGTTTCGCGGTAGCAGATGGCAGTGAGAAGGATCTTTCGCCGGAGTCGTGGCCGTATTTGGGGCGTGTTCAGTGGTTGCCAGACATGACGGGGCTGCTGTTGATAGCCGGGGATCAATCCAACGCTATGCTTTTGCACGTTGGTTATCCCGATGGCCGGACCAGACGCATCACGAATGATCTAAGTGAATACCGTGGGATTGGGTTGACTCAGGACGGCAAGACGTTGACTTTAGTTCAAACCCAGGGACTGATGAATCTGTGGGTCGTGCCCGAAGGTGACGCGGCGAAAGCGATCAGATTACCCACCGGTAACGTCAGTATTCTTTATTCGCGCAGTGCAAATAACGTGTCGTGGGGCCCCGATGGAAGAATCGCGTATGTTTCTAATGAGAGCGGAACCGCCGATATTTGGCTCACAGATTCCGATGGTGGCAATCGTAAACAGTTGACTGCGAATGGTGGGATGAACCTTTCCCCGGCGATTTCTCCCGATGGAAAATACGTCGTGTTTGTGTCGATGCAGAACGATAAGAGAAATGTCTGGCGGGTGAATCTTGACGGTCGTAACTCTGTGCGTTTGACTTCCGGTTTGATGGATTCTCTTCCCTCGATTTCGCCGGATAGCCGCTGGGTTGTTTACACAGCGATCGAAGGCGTTAAGCCGACGCTCTGGAAGGTATCGATTGACGGCGGCTCGCCTGTGCAGGTTACAGACCATGTTGCAGCAACATCGAGCGTGTCACCAGATGGTCGATTCATAGCCTACACGTATCCCGAGTCATACGATCCGTTTGCGCCGCCGAACCGTATTGCCATCATTCCATTCGAAGGCGGTGCGGCGGTGCAGACCTTTAACATACCGGATAGCGGAGTGGTTTTGACTGTGGTCCAGTGGGCGGCAGACGGCAAGTCGCTTTTTTATACAGTCAGCCGCAACAATGTGACAAACATTTGGAGCCAAGCGCTCGACGGTGGTTCACCGAAGCAAGTCACAGATTTTAAAGACCTGCTGATAACCGGGTTTGCGTGGTCACGGGACGGGAAACAGTTATTGTGCACACGCGGAACTCGTCTTCGCGATGCAATCCTGATTACGGATTTGAAGTGAGTTTGGAGACTACTAATGGACCTGCGCGTACTGCTTACGACTTTTGGGATCATCTTTTTGGCAGAGATGGGTGATAAAACCCAGCTCGCGGCGATGACGATGGCGGCGGATACAAAGAGACCGTGGGCTGTGTTCGTGGGCGCCAGCGTCGCGCTCGTGGCAGTGTCGGCGGTGGGAGTTTTGGTTGGCAGTGTCATTGGAGACTATGTCCCGCTGGTTTGGATAAAGAGAGTAGCGGCTATGGCCTTTATTGCTATCGGGGTGCTGATGTTGTTAGGAAAATTTTAGACAGGATTTACAAGATGTTTCATGATTTAATCTTGCACATCCTGAAAAATCTTGTAAATCCTGTCTAAACATGCCCCAGACTCCCCACATCGAACGCCACTTCACGTCCAGTGAAGTCGTCCGCGACATTGTAATCGGAATGGCTGATGGTTTGACGGTGCCGTTCGCGCTCGCCGCGGGATTGACGGGCGCGATCGATCACACCGGGATCATCGTCACCGCGGGACTCGCAGAGATTGCCGCAGGCTCGATCGCGATGGGGCTTGGCGGCTACATGGCCGCGAAAAGTGATGCCGAACACTACGCAAAAGAACGCGAACGCGAGAAACGTGAAGTTGCCGAGATTCCTCACGAAGAGATGCGCGAAGTCGCCGAGGTCTTTCAGGCGTACGGGCTGAGTGAAGACGAAACGTGGCCCATCGTTCAGGCTCTGAAGCGCCAGCCGCGAAACTGGGTGGACTTCATGATGCGCTTCGAGCTCGGACTCGAGAAACCGAACCCCAACCGGGCACTAACCAGCGCACTCACGATCGCGGGAGCATACATCGCCGGTGGTTTAATTCCGTTGGCGCCGTACATCTTTGCGCGAGAGACCTCAGAAGCGTTGTTGTATTCGGTGGGTTTTACGCTTGCGGCATTGTTGATCTTCGGATTTATAAAAGGGCGCTTCACCGGAACACGACCGGTAAAAAGCGCCCTTCAGACTGCGTTGATTGGAAGTGCCGCCGCCGGCGCAGCGTTCGCGATCGCGCGGCTAATCGGCGGTTAAACGCCACAGATCACACAGACAAAGACGCGGATTATCTTTAACATTAATCCGCGTCTTTATCCGTGTGATCTGTGGTTACTTCTTTGCTAAGACAACCGGCGCGTTCTCAGCGGCGCGGATGCTTTCGTAGAACTTTCGGACCACCTCGTAGTCAGAAGCGGCGATCGTCGTGGCCTGTTGAGACAGCTTGCGCTTGAAGACGAGTTTATTGTCCTTCACTTCATAGCTCGTCACGTAAGAACCAAACGGAGTCTCGATCTTCACCGCGTCCGGAACTTCATCGACGGTGAACCCCGCCGGCAATTGAACGTTCACCGTTTCCGAATATGAAGCGGCTCGCAGCACAACCGGATGCAGGCGTTTCGCTGCCGTCAACGTCAGATCCTCACGCCGCGACACGATCGCCGGCTTGAACACCATCAACCGGCCCTGCATCAATTGACCATAGGTCTTCGCACTGAATTCCACGTTGAGCGTGAAGCGCCCATCTGCGCTGTTGTCAGACGGCTCCATCTTACTAAGCCGCGCTGCTGTCGCGCCTTCCGTCAGCCAGCGTTCAATCATACCCGTGTATTCCGGTTTCGACATTCTGCGAAACTCGGAGCGAAACACGACTGCGGTTTGCCCGTTCGCCAGTTCCTGAATCTGGCCGCCGATAGCACCGTCAGGTGTCAGTTCCAACGTTGCGATACGTTCGAGGTGATTCGTTTCGGGTGGAGTGACCGGCATTCGCACGAGGTCTGTTTCACCCTTCGAATTGACGAGCGCGAGGCTGCCCTGAAGGTAGTAAGGCAAGTCGCCAAGCGGCGTTTGATCGTCAGTCGCGTCGAAGATCAGCAGCCGTCCGAGAGTCGGATGCTGGATGATCGTGTTCGACTGTGTTTGGTCGCTCACCTTCACCGCGATGATGCAGTGATTGAACTGTTGCGGCGAAGGCCATCCGGCACGAACGTAGTTAGGATCACCAGAGTAAATGCTCACGGGATAGGCCGTGATACCAATGACCTTGAGCATCGCGCGCATCAGGTTTGCTTTGTCTTTACAGTCGCCGTACGACTTCGCAAATACCTGGTTCGACGCGTGCGGGCGATAACCGCCGCCGCGCCCGATCCCGGTTTGAATCGAAATGTATTGAATGTTCTGCGCATACTGTGCAATCGCGCGAATCTTTTCGAATTCGGTTTTTGCGAGCGCCGTCAGCTCGTAGGCCTTTCGCGCGAGCGCGTCGTCGACAACTACTTGCGGATCGCTCAGCTCAGTCAACCAGGCAGCGACCTCACCCCAGTTTGCAAACGTCTTGATCGGCACTGCCGTCGCGTTCGCAGGTGCGTAATAACTGATTGCCAATCGCGGGACCAGATTACTAAGTCGCGGACTCATCGGTTCGTAAGGGACTGGAGGAAGGTTCGAAAGTTCCCACGAATAAGTCGTGCCGGTGATTCTGGGTTCGATCTTTTCATGATTGAAGGTCACGCCTTCCGCGCGCCAGCCCTCCGGGAGCGTGAGGTTGTATCTCGAGCTGATGACGGGTAGCGAACCTCCCTGGAAGGACCAGTCGGCCTGGC
>Ga0105237_10003735_pt1 | contig 17933 bp, 14 predicted proteins | sample KBSC24metaG_FD_81520 | JGI IMG/M metagenome (GOLD analysis project Ga0105237, IMG submission 81520) | Corn rhizosphere microbial communities from Kellogg Biological Station, Michigan, USA - KBS C2-4 metaG | ecosystem: Host-associated > Plants > Roots > Rhizosphere > Soil | place: Michigan, USA... | reverse complement strand
CTTGTTGGGCGTGGAGACGATGAACTGTCCGCTGGAGCGCAAGACCCGGCGCGCCTGCTGGAGGAAGTCGCGCCAACCTTCCAGGTGCTCGATGACTTCGAAGGCGACGATCAGGTCGAAGCTTTCGTCGGCGAAGGGGAGTTCGGTGCAGGAGGCCTGCTCGAATTGCAGATTGGGCAACGCATAATTCGCGCGCGCGAATTCGATGGCCTCGGGCGCGACGTCCACTCCCGTGACGCTTTCGGCGCACTGCGCGAGTTCGGCGGAACCATAGCCGGCACCGCAGCCCGCGTCGAGAACCCGCTTGCCGCGAGCGAGGCGGGCGGCAAATGTATACCGCGATAAATGCTCGTTGAGGAGGTCGACATCCACCTGTCCGGGGATGACGCGCTCGCCAGTGAACTCAGCCAATGCGCTTCTCCAGGAGCGGAGCGGGCGGTTGCTCGCTTTGAATGGACGAATTCAGCTCGACGCGGCAGGGCAGATGAATGTAGCCGTAAATTTCCTGGCTGGATCGCGACATTTGCAGAGCGACCGCGTTGTCGATCCAGTCGCACATCTGATAGCCGTCGAGTGCGCCATCCGCGATTGCAGGGGAAAACGAGAAAGACGCCGGGTAGAGTTCCGGCAGGTCCACGTGAAAGTCCACGGTGTAGATGTCGCCGGCCTGCATGGCGGGCATCTCTCGATTTTCGCGCGCGGTGTTGGTGCCGGAGAAATCCATGCCGAGCTGATTGCGGAGCATGAAGCCGACCATCGGTTTTGGAATATCGGCCTTGGCGCGCACGCTGATGCGCACGACGATCTGGGTGCAGGGCTCGAGTATGCGCAGGGGACGACCTCGTTCGTCGTAGATCGCAATGCCGATCACCTCAGCGCGTCCGTCACCGAATCGATGGTCAATGTTGGGGATTGTGTCCACAATTTCGGGGGCGCGAACGGGTCCGGTACGGGGACGAACCTCTTCGGGCGCGGAGTGGAGGCGCACGTAGTTGGAGTCCTTCTGCGTCATGGCGGCGAGGTACTTGGCGATGACTTTGTCGGGTTCACCGAGATCCACCATGCGGCCATGATCGAGCCAGAGGACGCGGTCGCCGATCGCCTTGACGTCGGCAACGGCGTGGGAGACGAAGAGAATAGTGACGCCGCGGGCGCGAAGTTCGTGGACTTTGCGCATGCAGCGCTGGCGGAAATAGACGTCGCCAACGGCGAGCGCTTCGTCCACGAGAAGGATGTCGGGATCGACATTGATGGCGACGGCGAAGGCAAGGCGGACGACCATTCCGCTGGAGTAAGTCTTAACGGGCTGATCGATGAAGCTGCCGATCTCGGCGAACTCTTCGATTTCCTTGTAGCGTTCGTCGATCTGGCGGGTGGTGAAGCCGAGGATCGAAGCGTTGAGGTAAACGTTGTCGCGGCCGCTGAATTCGGGATTGAAGCCGGCGCCGAGTTCGAGGAGCGCAGCCACTCGGCCATGGACTCCGACGGTGCCGCGAGTGGGCTGAAGAATGCCGGCCACCATCTGCAAGAGGGTGCTTTTGCCTGAGCCGTTTTCGCCAACAATACAAAAGGTTTCGCCACGTTTGACGTCGAAGGAAACGTCATGGAGCGCCCAGAAATCGCGATGCCGCTTGAGGCGATTGAGGGACAGCAACTCTTTGAGGCGGTTGCCTGGCGAGTCGTAGATCGCGTAACTCTTCGAAACGTCCTGGAAGTCTACAGCATTCACGGTGGAAGGAATCAATAGTTTAACAGCCTTGGGTATGGGTATAGTCTGGCGGCGCATCCTGACGGGGCGGGGCGGTACGTTCGACTTCAGGATCGGTTACGAGGATGATCCTCTTCTTCGTTGGCTACAATGTTTCGATGTATTCTCGGGTCTTCCTGGTGTTGGTGTTTTTTTGTCGCGCGATCGCTCAGAGTGGACCGGTTCCACTCGAATTCGTGACGGCCGAGGGCTCGACCATTCCGCAGAGTGTCGTCCAGGAAATCGCGGGACTCAAGATCGATGCGCCGATCGACCAAGCGGGTATCGAGGAGGCGTGCCGGAAGCTGCAGGATAGCGGACTCTTCGCCTCCATCTCTTATCGTTACGCGCAGGGTGCACAGAAGGGTTTTGCGTTGACTCTGAGCCTGGCGGACCAGACGCCTTCGTCGGGGGCCACGATCGATGTGCCAGGGGTTGACGAGGATGAGGCCTGGCGGTGGTTGGCGGGTCGGTTCCGGCGCTTTGACCGTCAAGTGCCGCAGGCAGAGACGGCGCAGAAGTTTCTGGCGCATGAACTGGAAGGGCACCTGGGGAAAGCAATGCGGGGGCAACCGCTTACCGTACGGATGGAGAATGATTTCAAAACACGCAAACTGACTTTGTCCTTTCAGCCAGAGGTGCTGCCGAAGTTGGGGGCAGTGACTTTTACGGGCAATGCGGCAATATCGGCGGTCGAGTTGGGTGCGGTGTTGAATCGCGTGACGGCCAACGCGGACTACACGGATCGGAAATTTGCGGCGGCGTTGGAGCTGAACCTTCGCCCATTTTACGAGGAGCATGGATTTTACCGTGTGAAACTTGTGCCGGGACGAGCCCAATTGACGGCTAACGGCGCCGCGGTAAACGTTGCCGTTACCGAGGGCGCTTCGTACCAACTCGGGACAGTCGAGGTGCTGGGCGAGAATTTGCCGGTGGAATCAATGATGGGTGCAGCAAAGTTTCCGAAAGGCAGGCTAGCGAACTGGCGACAGATTCAAGAAGGGATCTGGGCGATGGAGAAGGTCGTCAAGAGAAGCGGCTACTTTACAGCGACCGCTACACCTGAGCGTAGCTTTGACGACGCGGCGCACCTGCTGGGGCTGCGGATTCGAGTGAATCTGGGACCTCTCTATCATTATGGAGAGTTTCGAGTCGCGGGACTGAACGCAGACCAGGAAGCGAAGGCCAGGCGGCTGTGGAAGGGGAAAAAGGGGGAGCCGTACGACTATGGGTATCCGGTCGAGTTCATGCAGGAGTTGTCCCGAGTGGTGGAGTTTCGGAACTTTCAGCGGCATGACGCGGTGACCAGGAAGGGAGTTGGCGATCACGTGATGGATGTGAATCTGGTATTTGAGGGGCGGTGATTTGATGTAGACTCGTGACGTCGTCCAGGCACAGGAGAACTCCATGAATCCAATTCTCGACACGATCATGAACGCGGCTGGTGGCGGTGCGGTGCAACAGATCGGGCAACGGTTCGGTCTGTCGCCGGAGCAAACGAGCAGCGCCCTCGATCAACTGGTACCCGCACTCATGGCGGGCTTGCAACGCAATACGTCGCAGGAAGGTGGAATGAGCGCGCTGCTGGGCGCCCTAAATAGCGGAGGTCACTCACAATATCTGGATAATCCAGAGCTGCTCGGACAGCAAACGGCTACGGAGGATGGGAATTCGATCCTCAGTCACATTCTTGGGAGCAAAGACGTCAGCAGGGCGGTTGCGGGTCAAGCCGCGGAACAAACCGGCATAGGAGCGGACACGCTGAAACAGATGTTGCCCGTGGTTGCCACGATGGTGATGGGTGGACTGAGCAAGCATAACGCGACGGCTACCGCACAAGATACCTCAATGGGGGGAGGGAGCCTGATCAGCTCGCTACTCGGGCAGAATCACAACGGGTCGATGGCTGAAACAGTGGTCGGACTGCTAGGTCGCTTCCTGAGCTGAAAACATTAGACGCAGGCGCCGCACAAAAAGAAAACGGGTGGCCGCCGGCGTCTCGATACGACAAACTTGCAATATCCGTTTGACGGCGGCAACTAGCCGCAGCGATGAGCACTCCTGGGAGTGTCGCTCACTCGCGTAGTCAGGACTTGCAGCGAGACAACCGGAGACCACCCGTATAGTGGATGGGTTCTATTGTGTTCCTCCTTATCCTTTGCTTCAGACTCGGAGAAGCAGGTCTTTTTCAACCTCAAACCTCATCTCCAATCACAATATGCACCCACGAAATCGAGTTGTCAATAGAGCATTTTTACTTAGCCGGCATCCAGGGCTGGATCAGGGTGAAGAGGTAACCGTGGCTTGGGATAGAACCTTGTGCCAAAAACGCCCGAATAGGCAGGCGGAAGCGCCTGGCCCACAAAAATGCCGGTATTTGGGCAAGTGATTTCGTCATCGGCGGGCAGAGTGTTGATCTGTATGGTTTACAGGGGTGGCAGGGTTCGTGCAGTGCGTTACTGCAGCTCTTATGCTAAAGATCACTCTGCTCGACAGTTCCAGTGAACTCCGTTTTCGATTGGAAGGCAGGCTGAGTGGCGCTTGGGTGCCGGAGCTGAGGCAGTGCTGGACGACGGCGAGTTCCACTACTGAGGGACGGCGAATTGTCCTCGATCTTCGCGAGGTGGATTTCATCGACCCCGAGGGCCAGGAGCTGGTGACGCAGATGTCGCATAGCGGGGTGAACCTGTTGGCAAACACACCCCTGATTCAGTCACTGATTGACGAGATTCCCGCCGATTCCGGTTGTGGTACGGTTGAAGGAAAGCCTGCACGGTCGATGAATGCCTTCGCCTGCCTTGACACCGCCAGACGCGACCCACGCACGGTATGAAACGCTGCTGGAAGTGGCCGAGACCATCTCGGCACACCGACAGCTCTCGACGTTAGTTCCCGACTTAAGCCGCTGCCTGAACCGGCTGGTCTCCTTCGATTACATCAGTCTTACCCTGCTGGACGCGAAGGAGCGGGTAATTCGTCTGCATATTCTGCATACCGATCAAACGGTGATGACGAAGTCCCCCGGTCCATTCCCGTTTGACCAAACCCCGACAGGACAGGCTCTTGAGACCCGGCAGCCTTATTATGTTGCCGACATCACACAAGAGGATCGTTACCCAATTATTCGCGATCTTCTGCTGGCGAACGGGATTCATTCGTTCTGCGTGCTGCCGCTGTTCACAGCGCAACGCGATATCGGCGGGCTGCAGTTCGGATCGATGCGCAAGGACGCGTATTCGTCCACGGATATCGAGTTCATGCAGCAGGTGGCGCGGCCGGTCGCGGTGGCGGTGGAGAACGCGCTGAACTTCGAGGCGGCGCGGGCCTATGAAGAGCAACTCGCGCTGGAGCGGGACCGTTTACGGGCGCTGCTCGAGATCAATAACGCGGTGGTGGGATGCCTGGCGAGCAAGCCACTGTTTCAGGCGATTTCGTCGTCGCTGCGTCGGACGTTCGGTCTGGACTATGTCAGCCTACTGATCTACGACACCGAAATTAAGGCACTTCGACTCCAGATGCTGGATTTTCCGGAAGGGCTGGGCGCGATTCGCGAGGACGCAGTGGTCCCGTTGGACGATTCGCTGGCGGGCTACGTTTTCCAGAGCAAACAGGGCAGGCGCTTCAGTTTGGAAGATGCGGCCCGGATTTCGAAGACTACCGGCGGCATCATGGAACACGAGGGCCTGCAGTCTCTCTGCTGCATTCCGCTGATCTCGCGGGGCGAGGTGATCGGAACTCTGAACCTGGGCGCGCGGCAAACCAACTTTTTCACGGATGCGGACTTGCAGTTCTTCACGCAGGCGGCGGGGCAGATCGCGATCGCGTTGGAAAATGCGCTGGCGTATCAGCGGATCGAGGAGTTGAATAGCCGGCTCTCCGACGAGAAGGTCTACCTGGAAGACGAGATCCGAACCGACAATCGTTTCGAAGAGATCATCGGGCAAGGTCCAGCGTTGCGAGCGATTTTGAAGCAGGTGGAGACGGTAGCCCCGACGGACTCGACGGTGCTGATTTACGGCGAGACGGGGACTGGGAAAGAGCTGCTGGCACGAGCGATCCACGATCTGAGCACACGAAAGCAAGGGACGTTCGTGAAGCTGAACTGCGCGGCGATTCCCACGGGTTTGCTGGAGAGCGAAATGTTCGGCCACGAGCGCGGTGCGTTCACGGGCGCGATTGCGCAACGCATCGGGCGCTTCGAACTGGCGCATCGCGGGAGCATGTTCCTGGACGAGGTGGGCGAGATTCCGCTGGAGCTGCAGACGAAGCTGCTGCGGGTGCTGCAGGAGCGCGAGTTCGAGCGGTTAGGAAGCTCGCGGACGATTAAGACAGACGCGCGGCTGATTGCGGCAACGAATCGGGACCTGGCGACGATGGTGGAGGAGCGGCAGTTCCGCGCGGATTTGTATTACCGGCTAAATGTGTTTCCGCTAACAGTGCCCCCGTTGCGTGAGCGGCGCGAAGACATTCCGCTGCTGGTGAAGTACTTCGTGCAGCAGTATGCGAGGCGGATGAACCGGCGGATTACCACGATTCCTTCGGAGTCGATGCAGGTATTGACGAAATATCACTGGCCGGGGAACATTCGTGAGTTACAGAATTTCATCGAGCGGGCGGTGATTGTGTCGCCCGGTCCGGTGCTGCAGGCTCCAGTGCGGGAATTGAAGCGCACGGTGACGGATACGGGTTCGGTGGTGACGCTGGCGACAGCGGAGCGGGATGCGATTGTGCGGGCGTTGCGCGATGCGGGCGGGAAGGTCGGCGGGACTGAGGGCGCTGCGGCGAAGCTTGGCATGAAGCGGACCACACTGCAGGCGAAGATGCGCAAGCTGGGGATCGGGACTAAGAGCTTCTGAGTTGAGAGTAAGAGAGAAGGACTTGACGCGGAGACGCTGGGTCGCAGAGAACGGACGCGGAGAAGAATCCAGGAAATGAATTGGGTCTCTGCGTCTTCCTCAGCGTCTCTGCGCCTCCGCGTCCAAGGGTGTTCCACTACATAAGCCGATTCGCGGTACCATATAGTATCCTTGCTTTCCATTAACAACATCTCCATGCGCTTCGGCGCCCGAATACTGTTTGATGAGGTCACGTGTACGTTTCTCACGGGACGGCGGTACGCGATTAGCGGACCGAATGGCGCCGGTAAGTCGACGTTGATGAAGATTCTGACCGGAGAGATCGAGCCTTCGAAGGGCTCGGTGACGCGGCCGAAGAAGCTCGGCATTCTGCGCCAGGATCAGTTTCAGTTCGACAATTTTCGCGTGATCGATACGGTGATCATGGGCAATGCGCCGCTCTGGAAGGCGCTGGCCGAGCGCGACGCGCTGTATGAAAAGCCGCACGACCAACTCACCGACGAAGACGGGATGCGACTCGGCGAACTGGAAGGGATCGTGGGCGACGAGGGCGGTTATACGGCTGAGGCGGATGCCGCGACCTTGCTGGCCGGCCTGGGCGTGGAAGATGCGCTGCACGAACGCAAGATGAGCGAGTTGCAGGGCGGCCAGAAGGTGCGTGTGTTGCTGGCACAGGCACTGTTCGGAACGCCGCCTGCGCTTCTGTTGGACGAACCGACCAACTACCTCGATTTGGATTCGGTGCACTGGCTGCAAGATTATTTGCGGCACTACGAAGGCGTGCTGATCGTGATTTCGCACGATCGCCATTTTCTGAACAGCATTTGCACGCACACTGCCGATATCGATTACGAGACCGTGATCATGTACACGGGCGGTTACGACGATATGGTCGTGGCCAAGACGCAGATCCGGTCGCGGATCGAGGCCGAGAATTCGCAGCGCGAGAAGAAGATCGCGCAGTTGAACGAATTCATCGCGCGATTCTCGGCGGGTACACGCTCGTCGCAGGTGACGTCGCGCAAGAAGGAAGTGGAGCGGCTGCAGACGTCGGAACTGGCGCGGTCCAACATCCAACGCCCGTACATCAAGTTCGAAATGAAACGGCCATCGGGACGGCATCCGCTGGAGTTCAAGAACGTTGCGAAGTCGTATGACGGACTGGAAGTGATTCAGCCGTTCACGGCGAGTTTGTCGCGCGGCGAGAAGGTCGCGCTGATGGGCCGCAACGGTACCGGCAAGACGACGCTGCTGAAGTCCCTGCTGCTCAACGGCACGGGGTATCTGAGCGACACCGAGCGGGCATTCACCATCGATAGCGGCACGGTGACGTGGGGTCACGAGGTGGCGATCGGGTACTTCGCGCAGGACCATACCGATTCGATTGCGAAGGGGATGACGGTGATCGAGTGGCTGCACCAGTTCGATCCGCAGGCCTCGCAGGAGGAGTTGCGCGGTTTGTTGGGCCAGATGCTGTTCAGCGGAGAAGACGCGCTGAAACCGACGGCGGCACTTTCGGGTGGTGAGTCGGCGCGTGTCATTTTCTGCCGGCTGATGCTGCAGAAGCCGAACTTCCTGGTGCTGGACGAACCGACCAACCATTTGGACCTGGAGTCGATCAACGCGCTGAATATCGCGCTACAGCGGTATGAGGGCACGGTGCTGCTGGTGACGCACGATCACGACGTGATCGATGAAGTCGCGACTCGGATCTGGCATTTCCAGGACGGCAAGATCGAAGACTTCAAGGGTCCGTACGAAGAGTATCAGGCCTACGCCAACGAGCAGGCGTCGTAGAAAGTTCAATTTACGGAAACTTGATCGAAGCGGTCAGCGCGCGAAACTTGGATTCGCCTGCATCCAATCGAAGGCTGGATCCACATCCAAGCGGCCAGAAATCGCCTCGCCGGTAACCGGCTCTGCCTGGGAACTCGACTGAGTTTCAGGCGCCGGAGTCGCATCGACGCCAACGGGAAACGGTAGCCTCGTCGCGGAATGGTCTCGATGTACCCCAGATCTCCAAATGCCCTCCGGAGAGTAGAGATGTTCTGAGTGAGATTATTCTCCTCAACAAACGTGTCCGGCCAGACGAGTTTAGCAACTCTGCTTTTTCGACGATCTTGCCGGGACGTTCCACCAGAACGACGAGAGTCTCGAAGACCTTCGGGGCGAGAGGAATCGGTTCGCCGGCGCGGAAAAGCTGCCGCTCATCGAGGTCGATCCTGAACGGTCCAAACGCGTAGATTTTGGGCCTGAGATCGCTCATCACAACTCGTTCAGAACTCTTTCAGGGCGTTTTTAGGTCGTGCTAAGGACTCCATGAGTCGCCCCCGGTCATTTTAGACCATCTGGCGCACCACACAACTGGCGCGCCGCAGAAAGGAAACAAATGTCATCAGCTAACAGGAACCAACGTGCAGGTTTGGCTCGCGTCATTTTACGAGGTTTGGTATGGGCGACTCTGATTGTGTGCCGGGCTTCAGGCCAGACTCCTGCGCCAACGATTCTGACCGTCACCATAGACAACGTGGTTCAGTACCAGGAGAATTACGCGAGTCAGGCCAACGACGGCACATCGGCGGCGATGGAGCCCTCGATCGGGCCGCCCTCTACTTTTTCTCCCGGCTATTTCATCGGGGACATCTCAACCATCAATGAGAAGAAGACCAAAGGCACGGTTTCGCGAGAAATCTGTTCGTGAACTTAAATAGCAACCCATCGGGCAGCCAGGCGATCGCTGATGTGAATCGGTTTCAGGCTATGGATACGTTGCTGGAAATCCAGCAAGCCGACGGAACTGCAGTTGGGACCATCGTCTTAACGGGATTCACCGGCGGCGCAGCGCCTCCTGGAGCGCCCAAGGCCGGACCGACCGGCAACTTTGCGGTTACCGGCGGCACAGGCGCGTTCTTTGGCGCACGGGGTCAGGCGGTGACCATCTCTAACACTTTTAGAGGGACTTCAACATTGGAGAACCCCATCAACCGTCGCAATTATCCATCGGGAAGTTGGAAGCTGGTGATCGAATTAATTCCATTGAAGACTCCCGAGATTCTGTCCTTGGCCGCAGGTCCGGAGATCGTCCATTCCGCGGACTATTCGCCCGTCAGTGCGACCAAACCGGCTCACGCGGGCGAAGTACTTACGCTGTTTGCTTCCGGGCTTGGTCCGACGCGTCCGGGCGTTGACCCGGGCGAGCCGTTCACAGCCAGCCCCTCGCAGACGGTCAGTTCACCGATCGATGTGCTGGTAAACGGCAAAGCCGGAGAAGTTCTATTTGCTGGTGGATATCCAGGCACAGTGGACAGCTACCAGGTGAACTTCCGCGTCCCCAACGACGTAACATCCGGACAGGCGTCGGTTCAGTTGAGCTCTGCCTGGGTTGTCGGGGCAGAAGTGAAGATTTCGGTTCAATAGCCTTTTGCCTGGGAGGCCGCGACGCAATTCCTGCAACTTTCGGGCTGGTTCGTCGTATTAAAGTCATATGCAGTTGCGTCAGGCCTTCCGCCGCTTGGTCCATGCGCCGATGTTCACGACGATCACGCTGCTGACTCTGGCAGTCGGGATTGGCTCGAATACCGCAATCTATAGCATCGTCAATGGCGTACTCTTGAAGCCCCTGCCATACCGCGAATCGGAGCGGCTGGTGGGAGTTTGGGAGAGTGCGCCGGGGCTCGGAATGACCGAGATCGATGCCTGTCCGGCCACCTATTTCACTTTTCGCGAAGAAACGCATGCCTTCGAAGATATCGGACTGACGCAGACCGACTCGGTAAATATCACGGGCACGGGTCAGCCCGAAGAAGTTCCAGCGCTGAATGTGACGGACGGGACCCTGGCAGTCCTGGATGTGCAGCCGGTATTGGGGCGCCGATTTAATGTTAAGGACGACTCTCCGGGCAGTCCTCAGACTGTGATGCTGGCGTTCGGGTACTGGCAGCGACGATTCGGCGGCGACCCAGGCGTGATTGGCAAACGGATTCTGGTGGACGGGCAGGCGCGTGAAGTAATCGGAGTTCTGCCGAGAGAATTTCGGTATATGCAGTCCAACGCTTCGCTGTTGCTGCCGCTGCAAATGAATCGGTCCAAGGCATTCATCGGGGAATTCAACTATCGCGCGCTGGCTCGGTTGAAGCCAGGGGTCACGCTTCAGCAGGCAAATGACGATGTGGCGCGCATGCTGACCCTGATGCCGAAGAAGTTTGCGCCAGCGCCCGGGTTGACGATGGAGATGTTTGAGAAGGCGCGCCTGGGTCCGAATGTTCGTCCTTTGAAGCACGACCTGGTTGGCGACGTCGGCGGTGTGCTTTGGGTGCTGATGGGAACGGTCGGGATGGTGCTGTTCATCGCGTGCGCGAATGTCGCGAATCTGGCGCTGGTGAGGGCGGATGGGCGGCAGCAGGAACTGGCGATACGGACTGCGCTCGGGGCGGGATGGACGCAGATCGCGCGCGAGTTGATGGTGGAGAGTCTGTCGCTCGGTCTGTTGGGGGGTGCGCTTGGCGTAGCGTTGGCGTACGGGGCAGTACGTCTGCTGGTGGCACTCGACCCGGCGAATCTGCCGCGTCTTCACGAGATCGGTTTGGATCCGCCAGTGCTGCTGTTTACCCTGGCGATTTCGCTGGCTGCGGGGCTGCTTTTTGGGCTGGCGCCGGTATTCAAGTATGCGGGGCCAAGAGTTATCAACACGCTGCGGCAGGGTGGCCGAAATGCGAGCCAGGGCCGCGACCGGCAGCGTGCACGGAGCGTGCTGGTGGTAGTGCAGGTGGCGCTCGCACTGATATTGCTGGTGGGCTCCGGGCTGATGATTCGTACGTTCCAGGCGCTGCGGCGCGTGCAGCCGGGCTTCGTGCGACCGGACGAGGTGCTCTCGCTGCGCGTATCGATTCCCGACGCGCAAGTCCCCAAGCCAGAGCGGGTACTCCAGATGGAGAGGGAGATGGTGACCAAGCTCGCGGCGATACCGGGCGTGCGGTCGGTGGCGTTCGGGAATTCCATCACGATGGACGGGAATAACAGCAACGATCCGGTTTTCGCCGAGGATCAACGATATCCGGACGGGCAGATTCCTCCCATCCGCCGATTTAAGTTCGTTTCGCCGGGATACTTTCAGACGCTCGGGAATCCCATTCTGGCGGGCCGCGATATGACGTGGACGGATAGCTTCGAAGCCCGGCCGGTGGTGATGATTTCCGAGAATCTGGCGCGAGAATACTGGCACGAACCGGCAGCGGCGATTGGGAAGCGAGTTCGCGAGAATCCGAAAGGCGATTGGCGCGAAATTGTCGGCGTAGTGGGCAATGAGCGCGACAATGGCGTAGATGAAAAGGCGCCCTCGGTGGTGTATTTGCCACTGATGGTGAGGAATTTCTGGAGCAATGCGATCGTGGTGCGCCGTGGGATGGCGATTGCGATCCGCAGCAGTCGTACGGGGTCGAGCAGTCTATTGAATGAAGTGCGGCAAAGTGTGTGGTCGGTGAACTCCGACCTGCCAATCGCGAGCGTGCGGACCTTAGGCGAGATTTATTCGCGGTCGATGGGACGCACTTCGTTCACGCTAGTAATGCTGGCGATCGCGGCGGCGATGGCACTGCTGTTGGGCCTGGTAGGGATCTATGGCGTTATCGCGTACTCTGTAACGCAGCGCACTCGAGAGATTGGAATTCGCATTGCGCTCGGCGCGCCACACAGCAGCGTTCAAGGCATGTTTGTGCAGCACGGAATCGTACTGGCGTCAATCGGGGTCGCGTGCGGGCTGGCTGGCGCGGCCGCGCTCACCAGAGTGATGCGGACACTACTGTTCGAAGTGAACCCGCTGGATCCGATTACGTATTGCGCTGTGCCGGTCGTGCTGGTGGCAGCGGTGCTCCTGGCGACTTACTTGCCGGCTCGACGTGCTACCGCGATAGAGCCGCTGGAGGCTCTACGGGCGGAGTGAGTGGCGGCAGGACTTGATACTGTGGTATTCGGCCGATTGATGGGCCGCGCGGATGGTATTGGATGGCCTGCGAGCCTCCTTCCGGCGGATGGTCAGGTTTCACGGGTTTCGACACAGCGTTCCAGTAAACATTGATACCCGTCGCTGGCTGGTCGTCCCTCAATTCCAGCACGATCGGCGGCGCTGCCTCGCTTTACTCGGGAAATCACATGTTGATTGAGTAGCGCGTCTTGATCGATTCCGAATTCGAAGCTGAGAATGTCGTCGGTCAGCGGCGGACTTGCGCTACGGGCCTGAGGGACAGGCTGGAACATGAGCGTATCGAGCGAAGAAATGCTGTGCCTCGCCTCCCGAACTCTCCAATCCAACCAGAGGGCAATGATCGCACCCCGTGAAGTACGGGTCGTGCGGCGCTAATACGGATTTGCGAATTTGTTCGCTGATTTGGGCGACGTATTCTGGGAAGGTGAGCATGCCGGCGCGGAACGGCAGAAGATTCTGATAGTAGGTGGTGAAGCTTCCGTAAACCAGAACATCGCCGCACTGGATTCGGGCACCTGGACCATGCGGTAAAGGTTCCAGGTGGGAAAGATTTCATCACCGAGAAGGGATTGGTCGCCATACCCTAACGTGGATCGCGGCGGGAGAAAAAGCGCAAAAGCGTTCGCGAAACCACCGCCACCCGAGACTCCATCGTCGCGCCCGAAGGTGGAGACCGTGACCAGGTAGTAGCGGAATTTGCGATCGCGCCAGAAGGAACGTTCGAATGCGATCATCTTCTGAATGCGATTACCGATTTCGTCATCGGTGAGTGGCCCGTTGCTGAATCGCAAAGACGAGAGGCTGGCTGGGTGAACTTGCGAAGGATGCGGAAATCGCCGCCCGCAAAGAGTGCGTTGTTGACGTCCTGCCAGAGGCCTTTGAAGGACTGAACGCGGTTACCAGTACTCGAAACTCGATTTGCCTTTTGTGGATGGCGTGCTTTCGGCTCAGGTGTTCCGGGCGTTAATATCCGGAGTAGTTCGCGATCCTTCCGGACGCTCCGTGCCCGGAGCAGATCAAGACTAAATTGTCTCATATCTGCAGCAAGCTCCATTCGGCGAGCGGCGTGCTGCGGTGGCTCGACCTTTAACCACGAGAATGCATTTTATTGGGTTTAAAAAGCAGCTAAAAACATTTGCCCGAAAAACGGCGAGTGATCGCCTGATTTCCGAGTGGCGCGTTTGTGATCGGGATTGGCGGACAGAAACCGACTCGCGGGGACCTATTTACGTGGTCGGCGTTCACGGAAGGAATCCGCAGTCCACTTGCCGAGCACTTCAGCCGAACGGGGGTTATGTGCCAACTCGTCCCCTGGTTGGCCGATATCCCAGTCCAGGATTGCATGCCGGACGGCAGTTCTCTACTGCGTGGCCGGGTGGGTCAAATGGTGTTCATAATAGGTGAGCCTTCGAGACTTCTTACAGGTGGGTCCGAATGAATTCCAACGTCCGCGCAAGAATCTCTCGTGTGCGCTGATTGTCGTCGCGGAAGTCGAACCCGTGCTGGCCGGCGGGATGATTCATGACGTCGATGGCCACGTTATTCTTGAGCGCAGCCGCCACAAATCGGTCAATCGTGTAATTCAACTCCGGCGTATCGAGCCCTCCCCGTGCCACCAGTATCGGTGGAACGCGCCCTGAATTTTCTTCGATCGCATCGGCGGCCGAAAACTCGCGCGTCTTGGCCTCGAGGGCAGCGTAGTATGCGACGACACATCGCAAGCTAGCCGGAGTGTTCCGCAGCAACCTCCCGAGCAGCGACCCTCCTCCGGAGAAGACCCACAAGCCAACTCGCTTTAAGCCCAAGTGCGAGATGAGGTCCTCGATATCATTCATCGCGGTTGGCGCCAATTCGGGCGAAAAGAACCGGTGATTGAACATCACCGCGGTAACTCCGGAGGCCGCCAGCAGCCGTGCCAATGACTGAAACAAGCCCCAGTCAGCTGGGGTTGCCTGAAGGTTGTCTGGAATCGGCCCCCCATGTACGAGGAGGACCACCTTGGTGGAGCGTTCCGGCGCGGCATCGTAGAGATCATATCGTTGCGTCGCACCATCGCGCGTGGCGTAAGGAATGTGCAAGCGCGCTTCCACCGCCTCCATCCCCGGCACAACGTATTTGCAGCTGGCCCGCACTGCCATGCCAACCCATTCGGGATCTGCCATGGATGCCAGTCTCCCATAAGTCGACCTGGCACCGTTTGTCAATCTCCGAGGTGTATCGAAGCGTCGTTCCCGACCACGACCCCTCCCAGCGGATCGCCGACTATGCTGTGGCTGCCCGGACAGGCCGCCACGAGCCGAAGCAGTACCAGGGAACTGCCCAGTTTGCACGGGCTGTTCGAGCCGGATCACCTCACGCGAGCCACCGCACGATCTGTTTGTACACTGTCTGTCTATTGAGCAGGTCCCAGTGGTTCATGCCATAACCAATCCATTGACTGGATTCGGCAAAGGACAAAGATCGGCCAGGCTCTTTATGACGGCCCAAAGCGCTGTCCACCGGCACCAGCCCGTCCCCTGGAAGCCCGTAACCGAGGTCGGAGCTCTTTGCTCGGGTGGTGCCAGCAATCGCGTAACACCGCACATTTTGGGGTAGCGGCACAGAACGCCGCTGGTCCCCGGCATGCTCGAAGCGATCGCGGCCTTGCCAATCCTCATCCAGCAGGTTGCCGTAACGCAGGTCGGTGATGCCGGCGCTGCGAATCTTGCCGAGACGGGCCAAAGGGGAAGTGTAAGGGCTGGTCTGTAGGACGATGTTTACCCAGTTTCCTACGCGTTCCAGCGGCGCTCCATGGTGCGGCGTACCGAGGAAGATAAGTTTGCCCAGACGCTGCGGCCACCGGTGGCCCGCCGCCGTGCCGTAGTGGCAGGCACTACGGGAAACGAGGCCGCCCAAGCTGTGGGTTACCATGGCAAACTCATCCAACGGCACAGGCCATTGATTGAGAAGGTCCTCGACTAAATTGGCAAATGCTCGTCCGTTGGCGGAAATGTGCAAACCGCTGTTGTAGTGTAAATGGACCGCCGTGTAGCCCAAGTCACGGGCTAACGCGGTCCCGTGGTTGTGCCCCTTCCGGGTCCATTGCCGATCGCTCATGCAGAGTCCGTGGACCAGAATCACCAGTTTCCTGCTCGGGTGGGGAATCGACGCTGCCAGCTCCGGCATATCGAGCGTTAACGGCCGGCCATTCCGGCGGAGGCGAACGGAGATGGCGAGTGGATTGTCAGTCGCCGCCAGGTAGTCACCAATCACCCCGTTCAGTACGGCCAGCGCGGCGTCGCGCCCGGATGTCAATCTGGCCTCGCCCGGCATGGGCATGAGTGGAGTGAGGACTCCATCAATCCCACAACCCACCACCCCGGTCACCTTGCGAATGCTGTTGTAGACCAGACCCGCAATGCCACTGGTAGTCCACTGCGCCGGCGTACCGGAGATTCCAGGGGTGCCCGTAATGGCGTCGTGCATCGCCTCTATCAAGTCGGTCAGACGCACAGTGCCGTCAATTGCCAGCCGGCTGAGACCGAGAAGATCGGTCGGATGAAGACGACTGGTTTGGTTCATGTCCACTCCTTAGCATCGTAAGTCTGAGAACCGATAGCGACTTCCCTGGACCGATTGCTGCAATGCAGCATTACTGGAAGTATATGGCCAATTTGATTTCACGTCAATCCTGGAATGTTTCATGCCGCACTGCAAGAAGACACGGCGGGAATGAAACGAGGTTCCCACCGGACCGAGATTGCACACGTCGCTTCCAGCCCCAGTCTGCAAGACTGCCAACAAGCGGGCTGTTACGTCGAGAGCGGACAACTGAAGCGGAACCGCAGGCATCGGACATAGGCAAACAGCGATCCTCTCAGAACGGCCGCAAAGCATAGAGCGCCGCCGGCCCGATCTCCTCGCTATCGTGAAAGCAGAATGTGAAATTCGGCCAACCCTGCCGCTGCAGCTTTCGGTGAGAGCCTACCTGTTTCTTAAGACTCCAGCCGATCCTGGTCAAAGCGGCGTAAACACGCCTGGCTTTGGCAGGACTCCACGCGCTCACGCGGCAAACAAGACTTTCAACGGCTGTGGGAGTTCTTCGCCGCTCTCGATCATGTCCGCGAGCACCTGAAGTGCGATGGACTTCGATTTCCTGATCGCTTACTCCTTGGTGTCGCCATAGGCCATAACACCGGGCAGTTCAGGCACGGAAGCCAAGTACCTCCCGTCCTCCTCGCGTTCGACCTCGATCTGCATCGGCTTGATTCCTACCATAGGCCTATCCCGATTCTACTGGAATTCCCATCGCTTGACTTGCGATTCGTGCACGCATCCAGTCACAGCATCTCGATTTCTTGATCTGCTTGAATCTAAAGCCTCGAAAGCCCAAATCCCCTCCTCACTCCACATATCTGCCGCTATCGTGTTACTGCATTATGAGTTCTCAACGAAAAATCGAGTCGGCACGTGCTAACGGCCGCCGCTCCCGGGGGCCGGTAACTCCCGAAGGCAAACAGCGATCCTCTCAGAACGCCCGCAAGCACGGCCTCCTCGCTTCGGCACTCCTCCTTCCCGGCGAATCCGAAGAAGGCTTTGAGAACCTCGTCAATGAGCACCTCGCGCGCTTCGGTGACATCGACGGAGTCGAACTCGCCATGATCGAAGAGATGTGCGCCGCCTACTGGCGCATGCGCCGCGCCTGGACTCTCGAAACCGAAGCCATGTCCAAAGTCCTCTATACCGCCGACCTCTCCGCCGTCCCCGCTGTCTTTAAGGACCTCGCCCTCCTCCACCGCTACGAAGCCCGCCTCCACGGGATGTACCACCGCTCCCTCCGCAGCATCCTCCAACTCCGCAAAGCCCTGCCCCTCGAAACTCCCCCCGCTCTGCGGCCTGAACCTCCATCCGACCCATCTCCAGCCCCCAGATCCTCCTCCCCCCGATTCTTCTCCGTGCGCTTCTCTGCGTTCCTCTCCTGATCTCAGCGGCTCTGCGGTACGCTCTCCCGTTTTTCCAAACGAACCTAATCCCAATTCCGAACACACACCCGAGCCCCCATCTCCTTTGGATTCTTCTCCGCTTCTTCCTCCGCGACTCCGCGGCTCCGCGTCCAACTCCCGATCTCCTTACCTGCTTCTCCCCGATCGGGAGCCCTCAATTTGACACTCTTCTCCCCCCTCCGCTATCCTGAAGTTCGCGGTAGAGGTGCGGCGGCCATCAGTACCCGGGCCGGTTCTCCGATGAGCTTCGGAAGCCCGAGGGAAAGGGGTCGTTTTGGTTCCGCCGAAACCGGGAGGGAAGGCTCATTTCCGTCCGGTTGGTGTCCCGGGTTAAACCCCGGTCACTGTCACTCGTTCTCAAGCGGGTG
>Ga0105237_10003731_pt1 | contig 17941 bp, 20 predicted proteins | sample KBSC24metaG_FD_81520 | JGI IMG/M metagenome (GOLD analysis project Ga0105237, IMG submission 81520) | Corn rhizosphere microbial communities from Kellogg Biological Station, Michigan, USA - KBS C2-4 metaG | ecosystem: Host-associated > Plants > Roots > Rhizosphere > Soil | place: Michigan, USA... | reverse complement strand
TCCCGCACCCTACCAGCGATCGCTGCGGGTGAAGAGATAGTCCGCACCGAATGGAAACATTCGGATCATGTGAATCCTTTGGTTCTAGGTTCGAATCCTAGTGGGCCCACCATCAAGTCGCAGCAGTGGAGAACTTTGTCACCTCACTGCCCGAAAGCCCGCCGTGTCGCGGGCTTTCATTCTTTCGTTGGACCTAGAGATAGGCGGAAGGAGCGCTTTCCGCCCAAATTTGAAACGGAGTCTCCGTTTTCGCATCCCGAGGACCAACGAGCGTCCGCAATCGGCAGCTTTGAGACAATCAGAACGGTCGATAGCTTGGCAACCACAACATTCGCGAAAACGGCCACCCGGCCTATTTCGGCGCAAGGCCGAGCGATTCTGTTAAAGCCTTGGTAGTCTCGTGGCTCATGTTCTTAATCGCCCATGTGTTGCCCGCATAGCAGTCCATCAGCAGGTTGATGTCAGCGATCGCGCGGAGGTATTCCTCAACCTTTTCGGAAGATACGTCTCGAGAGATTCCGTGGACCACTTGGTTCCGCAACACAACCGCATTCTTGATCGTCTTCAGGAGCGCCTGCGGTGGCGGAACTACTTTCCCATTGATCGAGGCTTTTGTTTTGAGTTTACCCACGAAATCCCTGAGCATGGATTCGATCGGTGGTGAAGGCACATTTTCGACCAACCATTGCGAATCAGGAACGCATACAACGATCAGGCGTTTCACGCAGCTCTCCAGTGACGCAATCCCAAGTACCAGCGCACCTCGAGGACTGGTTGCAAGAAGGCTCCAAGCCTCGCTGAGGAGCACGTTGGACAACGGTTCCTCGCCGCCGCCACGAAGAACCTGGCGAACTTCATCTAGAACCGCGCCGCTGATAGTTCGACCTAGGCTACGGAAGGACACCTTCAACGAGATTGCAGGCTCGATCCGCCGCCATGGACCGCCTTCAACCACCTGAAACTCGCATGGCCGCAGACTCTTCGTCGGCTTCATCTCATCCGTGCGAGCAGCAACCCAATGGACGACTCGAACGACCTTTCGGGCTGCGTTCAACAGCTGTCTTGTCCGCTCGAGCGTTCCGGTCGCCAAATCGGCTGGCATCATTTGAACCGGTTCGGAAGTCTCCAGCCATTCCCGGATTTTTCGCGGCGGCTCGAACGAGCCAGTTGAAGTAACGAGAATGTCGCCAGCACGTTCATGCGTCCCTGCATCGTCGTCGCCAAGTTTCCGAAACGAGACAGAAGCAGCCGGTGGATCGGTAAGCTCGAAGAAGGTAGCCCCGTCGAGATCATCTCTTCCCACCAACCAGCCGCTAAGTGAGAACGCGATTTTGAGTTGCATTAATGAGTCTCATGCGGGTTCCGTTGCCGAGTAAGAAGGGCGCATCATCACACCCACGCATTTGTCTCCCAATCGTCGTCTTCGTTGAACGGTAGCAGGACAGCTTCGATCCCGGTTTCTCGCAAGCCATCCTCGAGCGCTCGAAAGTGCCGCTCGATCTTCTGATTCAATGGTTCCATGATGGCCAACACGGCGCGGTCCGGCCGCAGATGCCTGACGATCGCGATAAACTTGTCGATGTCGAGTTTGCGCGTGGATTGTTTTGCTTCGACCACAGACACCGTCCCACCTTTCACCGTTATCAAATCCACTTCGGCGCTCGGATCGCCCCGCTCAAAACTGGCCTGATCCAGAAACAGTTCCAGAGGACCTGCGAAGAAAAAAGATTCTTCGCCAGGGTGTTGCCGCTGCATGACGCACAGGGTCCAGAACACCGGCCAGGCACCATATTCACGTAACGCCGAGGTCAAAAAGCCGTTGAGTCGAAATTGCCAATTGTGCTCGATTGGTGCAGGCTCTTCGTGGCCACAAACCGGACACTTAAGCATTCGCCGCAATGCGTCGATAGAAATCCAGTTTTGGTTAAGGCAAGTGGGACAGCGATGACGAAGCCCCTGATACAGCACTTCGCGTCGGCACAGTTTCTGGACCGACTCGACGAAGTTCTCATATTCGTCGCGGCGCCACGTTTCGATATGGGCTCCCTGAACAAACGGATTGGCTTGCTCGTCCTCCTGTTGAAGTTTGAGGAAGCACTCCCGCAGGCTATCCCATTTAATGTCGTATTCTGCTTTTCCTAGCGCTGCAGCTTCTTGCAAGACAACATCGGTCAGTCGCCCGAGTTGCGCCGCATCCTCCAGGCGGATATGGCCGTTCCGAAAGCGATTGCTCAGACGATTGCCCACGCGTTCACGCAGCGCTTCGTTCTTTTTAGAGGTCGCTCCCATCTCGGCGAATCGATCGCGCCAGAATCGGTGCATAAGTGTTCCCCGCACTTCGTTGATGCTTCCAAAAAATCGATACGCGGCTCGGAAGTAGCGCCCATGACTCGAGGGACGCGCGTGATAGTAGGGTTGCGGCGGTCCTAAAGGATTGTGCTCGGCCACCCGATCGAACACGCTCCAATCGTTGCCTCGGGTGAGTGCATATATGATCGCCGCCTCGTCGTCGGGAATGCGAAGGATTGGAAGGCGTGTGACCGCCGTTGAAAAAAGCGTTAGGAAGCCATTTCGCGAAACCCGAGGATGCGTCTGGCCGCTATAGCTACCGCTCAGATGATAGGTGGAAAGCATCGATCCAAGAGTTCGCAAGCGACGCGGTAGCGTCCAGCGATGCCGGACATTGCTATAGGGCGAGTGATCGACGGTGCGATCCAAGTCCACATCTATAGCCCAAACTCCGCGCGTCGTTTCTCGGAGTGCGTCCGGTAATCCGACCAGGAACGGCGGATAGGGCGCATTTAAGCGAAGAGTATCGTCAACATAGGCCGTTTCCGTCCACTGCGGCTTTGGACTCTCATGCCAGAGCGAGTCGCCTTCGAAATAGGATTCGTTAAGCTGGGTGGCGGTGGGCATCCAGTCGGATGGATTGGCAATGAACTGCGTGTCGACGTTTAGTGGCTGGGTCGGACCGCGAAGCGCTACCGCGATTTCTTCCAACCGATCGGCGGGAATACTCGTCGATCGGAGAGTAACTCGCGGTCCGTTGGCGTGATCGGAATAGTTGTGGTTTCTCGACCGAAGCAATTCGCGTAGCGCGTCCACCAACGCAGTGTCAGCCGCTGCCGCGCTGGGCAGCCGAGCGCACACGAGATCCCCAATCCGCTCGCTCGGCATCATCATCCGGGCATTCCAATACATCAGGCGATCCTCCAATGTATCGCCGACCACCAGGTTGAGCGATCTCGACAATCGTTGATGCCGCAGGACAAGGCGCGGCGCATTGTGCGCGGAAAGCTGAATGGGTCCAGTGATTCGAGGTTCGGCGGCGAGGCGCTGAACCAGAGCAGTCAACGTAGGAACGCTCTCCGTGGAACGCGGCGCTTGGTCCGCACCTATGCCTCTCGGTGCTGCCAAGCGAATCTCGTGCGCGAATGACGAATAGGATGAAGGAAGCGATCGCGCGAGGCATTCAGTGGTGCTTCCGAACGTGTCTCGCAGGAAACCTGAAGCAAGTGCCGGATCCACGCAATCTGTCAGACCGATCGCCTGGTGGACAGCGCCTAGCTGAAGGCCAGCGGCGAGTGGCGCCATGGTCAGCGAGGAAAGCGGAAGCAGCTGAAAGTCTGGCCGAAACCTGTAAATATCGTCCCGCGGAATGGCGATGTGTTTGACCAGCACGCTTGGATACAGGCGCTCGTGTAGGCGCCGAACCGTGGCGTCCGGAAAGTCCACGAAGGAATAAAGCACGTCCGCATCGAACGCAACGAGCCAATCGAGATATACCTCATCGGGAACGCGATCGCGACAGGGCACAATCAAACTGAAGCGCCCTCCCCACAAGCCTGCGGCAAACGTGAAAACCCCATCGAGCTCTCGATTGCCGTCGCCATCAGCGTGAACGAAATAGGCGATTCGGATGGGGCGCGCGCGACTGAAAGCCTGGCCGCTGATTGAAGAAGGCATTTGGCGATTGAGGCAACGGGAACGAATTAGATCTACCCTACCACCGATCAGACCGAACTTGGCCAGCTCGGAGCGATTCGATTTGCGTCGAAAGCTGATCCGAGATTTTCATCGAAATTGAGTCACTTTTGCTGTGCGGTCGGTCCTTCGAGTCTTCGGCTCAATCTCCGCCATCAAAACAGTTCGATCGCACCCAACGTCTTACGGGGGGCTAGAAGCATGGCTCCCGGACCGTTTTTGGCCGGTTGCTGCCATCCCGCCGACTCCTCCATTCCCTCAATCCGTGTCCTTGGTGCCTGATAACAGCAGACGCTCCATCGCCGCGGAGCTGCCGTTCGCAAGTGAGTGCCTGCTTTGGGTCACGAGGAGATATTGTGTCGAAGATTTCTCGTTGTTCGTTCCATAACACAGGCAATGGATCCCAGTGTGACAATCGTTTAGCCGTCCAGCTGGGAAGATGTCGACCAGATATGAAGCGTTCGACAATGTCTGGAGCTAGAAATGTTAGCGACAACGCGCGCCCAACATAGCGGTTGTCGACACATTCCCGCTTCGCAAAATCTACCGCAGTTAAAGGGTGATCGGACTGCAGCTGTTCCCAGAATTTGAATCCTATTCGGATAGTTTTGAGGATCTGCGGGTCGGGCTCGGCGGTTTTGATCTTGTCTGGCGCGATAACCAGCCGCCGCTCCACCCCGCGCCGCTTCATGATCATCGGTAGTGTCTGTTTGAGCCGAATCGGCGTCGAGGCCGGAATCTGTGCCGTCACCGATATCTGATATTCGTGGAGAATCACGCTGGCGACCCAACCCAAGTGGTCGTCCCGGTTTGCGTCTTCGATCATTCGCAGCAGGGTATCGATCTCGGCCGCGTTCAATTGTGCCGTGGTCGCGACACGCACCAGCTCCGCTCCGTCGGAGACCATCGCTTCTACGACCTCCCCAACTCTCCTTTCGATCTCCAGCCCCGAAAGTCTCCAATTCGTACCTGGTCTCTGGTGCAGTCGATCGTCGTCGAGATGATCTGGGTGCGAAATGTAATAGCGATACCGCTTCCCTTTCTTGGTGATGTAGTACGGCGTCAGCGGACGCCCGTGCTCGTCGAACAGTTTGCCCTTCAGTGGACTGTCGCGGTTGGGTTGTTGCGGGTGGCTATAAGCGCGCTTCGTCTGCAACTTTTTCTGCACCTTCTCCCAGAGTTCTCGGTCGATGATGCCTTCATGCTGACCGGGATACAGTTCGCCCTTGTGGGAGATCAGCCCGGCGTAGATCGGATTTTTCAGTAGTGCATATAGGGCGCCCCGGCTGATGGCAGGCTTCTTTTCGGCATCCTCGTAACCCCGTTCGGCGGTAATGCCCTCGCGCTTCAAGTCGAAGGTCAGGTCGCGAAGGTTCTTGCACTTCAGATAGCGGGCGTAGATTCGGCGCACGACCTCCGCCTGTTCCGGCACGACGATCAGCTTGCGGTTTTCAACCCGGTAGCCACGTGGCAGGCCGCCGCCCATCCAGATTCCCTTCTTCTTCGAGGCAGCGAATTTGTCGCGGATGCGCTCGGCGGTGACTTCCCGTTCGAACTGCGCAAACGACAGCAGCACGTTCAGCGTCAATCGCCCCATCGAGGTCGTCGTATTGAATTGTTGCGTGACCGCAACGAACGACACGCTATGGCGGTCGAACAGGTCGACCATCTTGGAGAAGTCGGACAAGGATCGGGTCAGTCGATCGACCTTGTAGACCACGATGACATCGACGCGCTTTTCCTCAATATGAGCAAGAAGCCGTTTGAGCGCAGGCCGCTCCATCGTGCCGCCAGAAATACCGCCATCGTCGTAGGCGGTCGGGAGCAGAATCCAGCCTTCGCTGCGCTGGCTACGTATAAATGACTCGCAGGCCTCTCGTTGGGCCTGAAGCGAGTTGAAATCCTGCTCCAGACCCTCTTCGGTGGATTTGCGGGTGTAGACCGCGCAGCGCAGGGTTCGACGCTCGGTCATGATGAGGATTTACGCAGGCCGAAGAACAAGGGGCCGGAGCGCTTCTGGCCGGTGATACGAAACACCACCTCGGTCAACGATCGAAACCGTTCTCCGGAGTACTCCACGTGATCCGGGTGGACGGTGACGGTGTATTCCCGACCCTGCCATTCCCGGATCAGAATCGTGCCGGGCGAAGCCCGAGGTGCGACTATCGTAGGCTTATCGGATAGCAGGGCGCGGCGAACCTCAGGCTTCAGGCCGCCCATCTCTTGTTCCTGTAGACGATAGCCAATGGCCAGTGCCAGGATCGAATTCGACAAGCGCAACGGCGGCGCTCGTCGGTAAACGCGTTCGAACTTTTCGAGCAACTCGGCCCGAGGAAGGGAAGAGAGTGCGTCGAGCTGAGCGGCAAGACCCTTGGACGTCGTCACGACCCAATCCGGTAAACCCGTTGGCCGCCTTCGCGGACGGACGTCAGCGCGAGGCCGCGTTTCTTGCGCACGACACCGGACAACACGCCCCGTACCGAGTGGCGTTGCCAACCTGTTGCACTCATTAGATCTTCGATGGAGGCGCCCGAGGGCCGCTGCAGCAGTGCGATCAATCGATCTTGCTTGGAACCTGAGCCACTTGAGCCCAAGGGAAGTGCCTCCAGTGCCGCCCATACCCGCTTCACGGCGGTGGACCGATCTCGGAATCGCTTGAGCGGCTCAGCGCCGGGCAACGAATTCCACATCGCCAAAAGTCGGGGCAACGGGAAGCGGGTTTGATCGATGTCGCGAATCGATTGAATCAGATCGGCATCGGCTTGTTGCGATGCTGGAACTTGGGGAAGAACGGTGACGTTGAAATCACGAAAAAGGTAGCAGCGCATGGCAATGGTCTCGAATCAGCGGGACATTCCGCTGCGACCATGGACGCTCGTTTCGCAAAAGAAAGCCAGTGTTTGTCGGCTTTGGCGCTCTGTCTATATTTAGCCGCGGAATCCTTGTTGCTCAGAAACAAAGTCGCATTGGAAACATTTTCGGGGCGAGCGGGAATCAGGGCCTCTGCAAATCTCCACCGTTCTCGATCCATGCCTTGTTCCAGGCGATGCGCCAGTTTCCGAACGCTTCTACAGTCGAGCCAAGGATATCGATTGTTCTGATTCTGCGGATTCTGTTCAACTGGATGGTGCAAACAAGTTCGCGACCGAGGCCAAACCCATCAAGACGGCGGCGACGAAAGTCTTCACAGTGCACGCTGACACGCGCATATCCCAGCGGCAGATATCGAGCAAGCTCAAACCCGGAGGCAGAAGATTTTGCCATGGACGCAACCTTCCCAATGATGCGGCGCCGGTGTCTGCGGATGAGGGTAGATAAGGACTCGCCGTCGACTGGAGAAATGACAATTCTGCCGTTGAGAACGTATCCCCACGCGTTCCGATGGATCGTTGCCTGTCTGCAAACGATCTCTGGAATGCGAATGGCATTTCGAGCTTTCTCGCGGATCAATCTCATGTTGGCGCCCATAATGCCAACGCGCGTTTCGATCCTGGCAAGAAAAGGAGGCAATTTGGGTTGGACGCTATATAAGAAGCCTAGCTTTTCAAACGCACTAACATATTGATGTGCTTGGTTTGCCCCAGATAACCTGATTTCGGCGAGCTTTCCGCCGTCAAAGGCGGCCCATCCCAGCGCGCGTTTCGCGGACCCGAAGGTTATGAAGTACCTCTGATAACCGGGAGTCAGTAGTTCCGCTGCCATCGCGGTGTATAGCGAAAACCAGTAAATTTTTAGATGGTCTCTTGAGTTTGGCCTTGCATAGATCAAAAGCTGCTTGCCGTTCGGAATCTCCGATTCCAAACAACCCTCAATTCGCCACCAAGGTGACAGCGTGTCTTCCCGCAACTCTTCGATAAGCAGTTCGCGCGGGAGCGTATAGCCAAGGTGGGTGTGAGAAAGGAAGAAGACTTTCAGAGCCGCGGCCAGGCCGTTGCAAGTGTCCAGCATATCGTCGAACAGACGGACTACATCTGGCGCGCTGATGGTTTTTGAACTGCCTTTCTTGTCTTGATACCGTATGCCATCACGTAGATACGTGACACCACCGTGTCCGATTCCGTTACGAACGAGATGGTCGTAGTGTTTGACGCACACCTCGAACTGCGTCTTCGACAATTCCTCCGCTAGATTGTATATATCTAGCCCATCCGTTCCTTTTCCACGATCTATTCGGGAGAAATGAGCAGCTGAGCGAATAAGAGGCGCTAGTACCCCCTCAGATAGGCGGAGATATGCTGGATGCACGACCCTATCGATGAACGACATTCCGCCATAGTCGTCGCCACTCTTGATTACATCGTCGTGCCAGGCTTCGGCGTTGATCTGTCGAAGCGCATGAAATGCTGTTTCAAGTTCCTGCGCTTTTTCTAGGAAATATCTTTGTAGAGCCCCTCTGGCGTGGGTATCGCGTTGCTTGAGCCACTCCAGGAGCGTAGAGAATGACTGCCGATCAAAGAAGCGATCCGGGCACTTGTCTAGAAACGAGCGTAGCGCCAGGAATCGTATCGAATTCAGACGGGCGAGATCCGGGAACAGTTGCTCCAACCGGGCGTAGTCGGCGAGATCTATCTCGGCGAAGAAGGGGCGATTGGATCTCCGCTCCATAGGTTGATCGACGAACATGGTCCCGGACGGCGTCACGATGGGTTATGGATTCTTGAACTTACGTCCATAGTCTCTCTGAGCTAATTCCAGCTGCGTTGATCGAGGGGAAGTTGTTCATCGGGATCGTGCACGGCTACATCATCAGGCGCGCCTAGTGTGTCGAGGTAGATGACCAAGTTCACCCCAGAATGTACAGTAGATGGGAACAAAATTCCGGTGTGCCCTGCCGCGATAGTCTCATCGGCAAGCACCCAACTCGGCGGCTCGATTTTGTCTAGAAACGCCATACCTCGCCAATTGCAGAACAACTCCTGCCACAACGGAGACCATGCGTTTGGTGTGTATCCATTTCGGAAGTCGACGACCGAGCGCAATTTCACCTGATACGTGATTAGAGTGCATGGTGGCATCAATGGCGCAAGCTGTTGATATTCAGCGATTGCTGTTGGTTGAGAGTCCGCTAGATATAGCGCGTGAACACCCGGTCGGTTCAAGCGCCCGCCGACTTTGGCGGCGCCCGCTCCGCTCAGTGGTTGGCTAGCCCATTTCGGCGTATGTGCACGATAGAACAGAGTAGAGCCATCCAGCGAGGTGAGAATCACCCAGCCGCCCCTCCGCTGATGGACTCTATGTAGTCAATGACTGCCTGCACTTGGCCACGTTCCACCAACTGCATCGCAGTCAGATGATCGAAGTCAGCGATAGGTTGATTACGGAACCAAAATAGCGCGCGATCAACATTGCCTGTGAGCGCATGAGCGGCCGACAACACGCGCACCACGTCCCCCATAGCTTCCTGCAATTTTGGCGAACCAGGCGCCATACTCACCGTGTTGCGGTGAACATGAGCAAGCGCAGCGAGCCGCTGAATCGGCAGCTCCAAGACATCCGCAAGGCGTGCGGGCGAGAGGGCAGTTCGCGAACTGTGCTCCTTCAGCGTGGCCAAGAAGTCTGAAAATTGGTTAGCAGTAGCGGTCATATCATTGCGGAACGTGCGCTTTCTCTGTGCTATATTTATGCACAAATTGTGCTCAAAAGCAACCTGCTTCTTTTGGAGGGAACGCATATGTCCTCGGAATACGCTCACATTGCTGCTTATCTGGATCACATGCGGGATGCGGCAGAATATGTAAACGAATGGAGTAGTGCGTGCTACGCATCGCGGTTGGCGAACGAGGAAATCGCGCGGTTGACCAATCCGATGGTGGTCCACAAGGACTATCTAGCTAAAGTTGCGCATGAAGCCTACCGGTCACTGGTGAGCTCGGTAGCTGACGATGCTCTTGCAGAAGCGCAAAGAGTCGCCCTGTCTTCGACGGCTCTCGCAAAAGAGTTGAATCGAACCACATATGACGCGGCCGCGAGCTGTCTCGCGGACAAATCGATCTATCGTCTTGTCAGCGAGGCTTCGCAACTGGATAGTCGAAAATTGCTCGGACACGATTGGATCATTGACGACATCGTGCAGAAGTTCCGTATTGAGCTGCAGGATCCGACAACCAGCCTCCTTGACGCCAAGCTGTTCACATCTGAAGCGCAATTGTCGTTGAGCGCAGCAAAGCTAGCGGTTTTCGAAAGCAACCTCACTTCTTTCGCCACAGCGGCAGATGCGCTTGGACCGCTCCAACAGGTAACTATGTCTCTACGCGACGCATATGGCTGCGTTGCGCATCTCGACAAAATAGGAGAACAGATAGCTCACTCTTTATCCAGTGATCTCAGTCAGGTATTGGCGCGTGATTTTCAGTCGTTTGCCGCACTGACAGCCACCGCTATGCAAGGCGTCTATGCTGACGATGATGAGGAAGATAGTTCGAATAGCAGCGCTGCCGCTCTCGATAACCAAGAGAGCCGGTCGGAACTCACTGAAGTCTTTTCCATCGCAATCGGCTTTATCCTGCCCGCGTACAAGCTCGAGGACAGACTAGTTAACTTGGCGTGGCGAATCGATCCGGTAGGTGTTTCCGGATCTATTTCTTGGGACCGGATGATTTTGATCATCGCCCAAAGAGTTCCTCAGATCGCACAGCAATTGATCGACTTGGCCTGCCCGCTACTGAAACGTCTTGCGTGGTTTAGTGCCCCTCAAGGCACGTGTGCGACTGGAACGCGAGAAACATTATCCATAGAAGACGCCGAAGAATTCGACGAGCTTGCGGAAGCAATGTCACGATTGCTCCTCGCTGCAGAACAGGCTTTGCAATAACAGTCAGGACGGGTTCTTTGGGTAAAACCGAACGCAGCGTCTCACGCATTTACTTTGCGTGGGTCCTTCGCGCGCCGTGTTTCTGGCCGGAAACGTCGTGCTCCGCTTCTGCAAAGAGAGCAGCGATAGTCGTGCCGAGCCCTTTCGCGACACGATCAAGGCTCTGAACCGTCGGATTGCGTGCACCCCTCTCTAGGTCGCCGTAATACGCGCGGTTGACCTTGATGCGGTCACCAAACGCCTCCTGGCTCACACCCAGCGCTTCGCGTCGATTTCGGATCGCGTTTCCGAGGCGTTTGAGCAAATCGTCGACATTCATACCCGCGAACGCTAGAGGTCGCGGAAATGTCGGTCTATCCAATTAAAAGATGGCAACTTATAAGTTGCAAGTTCGTTCGGTTCGAGCATACTTGTCTCGCCGCAGGGCGAAACGGGTTTTTCAACTGCTCGGACAGGAGGGATAGGGATGCAAAGGCTTCTATTTGTTGCACTTGCACTTGTCAGCACCACCGCCAGCGCGTTGGATCTGAAAGGCGTCAAGCTCGGTATGACCCGCGAGGAATTTCTAGCCTTGTTTCCCGAGAAGCCTGCCAGTCTTAAGCCGCTACCTAATACGTCGATATGCTTCAGTAACGGCGGCTTCTGTGGCGTCAACGTCGGCACTATCGCCGGGATTCCCATGACGTTGAATGTCAACTTTATCGACGGAAAAGTCGCCGACGTTTACTCAGGCCGTTTCGACCCCGCCCAGTTCGACCAAGTAGTCGAGGCGCTGAAATCGAAGTTCGGCCCACCGACGACTACGACGATGGGCAAGGTCCAGAGCCGCATGGGAAACTCGTTCGACAACCCGCACTACGTATGGAAATTCCCCGAGGGTGAACTGCGGGCATCACGCTTCATGCCCGGCGCGCGAACGCTGGATATCAGTGAACTTCGCATTGCCTCGAAAGAATGGCTCGCCGGGCAGGCGGCGAAAGAACAAACGCGCAACGCGGACCTGTAGCCATGGCCCCGCCAAAGAATGTGCTGATCAAGACCTACAGGGGCAACCAGGCCGCCGCGAGCCGGGCGTTCGAGAAGGACGCCGCGAAGCTGGCCGCACAGGGGTACTACCCGACGTCGCAGACCTGGGCGCCAGGTTCCCACAGCGCGCTGGCCTTCCTCGGCGCACTGCTACTGTGCTTCCTGCTCATCGGCATCGTGATCTTCCTCTACATGCTGCTCGTGAAGCCGGCCGGCACACTGACAGTGACGTACCAACTGCGCGAGTCGGCCGTCGCAACGCCGGCGGCAGCGCTCGCGAGCGATGAGAAGACGTGTCCGCAATGCGCCGAGCAGGTCAAAGCTGCCGCAAAGGTGTGCCGCTTCTGCGGCCATAGTTTCGCCGCAGCGTAAGCGGCTAGCGTGGCGCCCTGCGCGAGCCTCAGGTCAATTCCTGAAGCCGCGCAGCGGCTTCACGCTTGCCCATGTTGCGCAGCGCTGCGATAGCCGGCAGCTGTGCCCGCCGCGGCGTGGACCGTTTCGTCTCCCAGGTGTACACCGCCTGCGCGCTGACGCCGAGCAGTTTTCCGGCCTGCTCCGCAGACAGGCCGAGCTTCGTCCGCAGCGTCTTGAATCCATCGGCCCGGAACCGCAGCGCCGTATCGGGCTCAGCGGCTACCGGCGTCGCTTTCTTGAGCTTCTTGTCTTGCGCCTTGGCGGTGCGTTCCAGCGCAGCCACGTGGCGCTTCAGCGCTGCGATGTCGCGACGGTAGCTCGCGGCCGCCTTGTGCAGCGTAGCCGTTTGCATCTTGATTTCGCGCCGAGCCAGGCGACTAATTTCTCGTTTGAGCAGGTTGCCGATGTTGGGCATGAAGGGACCATAGTGATGAAGTTCACTAATTAGTATAGAAGAACCACCCAATCGACGTGAGCGATGTCGCGCCGCCGACGCTCAGCGGCACCGGCAGCAAGTCGTGGTTCCCTGGCGCGCGCCTTCCACGTCCTGCTGCCGGAGGTACTTCACTACCCGCTACAGGTTCGCGTCGTCACGCGTGATGTAGACATTGATGGACTTCTCCTCTTTCTCGAGCCGGGCGAGCTCGGCATTGACGATGTTGATGTCTCGGCGTGTCATCTGATTGAACAGCGTGCGTTGCGCGTGCTTGTCTCCCTTAAGCGCGTTGTTCGCAAGCTGCTTCAACAGCGCCGTGAGTATGGAGATGCGACGAGACTTGCCATTGGCCGTGACCGTGATTTTCTCGTTGAGAATGGCGTCGAGCTCCTGCTGGAAGCGCCTCACCCCCTTGGGTCGGCCGGACGGGTTGCCGGATTTACCGGGCTGAAAACGCGTCTTTTTCGGCGGCTTGGCGTAGCCAACGTCATAGTTGCCGGATTTTTTCTTACGCATGGTTCTCTCCGAGGCGGAATTCCGCCAGTTCGTTGAACGTGCATTGCAGCCGGGCATGGACCGCCGAGCGCCCGGTCATGCGTTGCCAGCGCCGGATCGTCAAGTCGACGTATCCCGGATCGAGCTCGAGGCCGCGCGCGATGCGGCCGGTGCGCTCGGCGGCGAGCAGGGTCGAGCCGCTGCCCAGGAAGGTGTCGAGTACGATGTCGCCCCGGTTCGAGACGTCCATGAGGGCGTCCGCGATCATTGCGACCGGCTTGGGCGTCGGGTGCTCGGCCAGCAAATCCGCTTCGCTACCTTGCTTCGCGAACGTGCGTGCCGAAGGGTAAGTCCACACATTGGTTCGATTGCGACCGTGACGGCCGAGTTGAATATTGTTCGTGTGGGCCCTGCTGCCGACCTTGTAGAGAAAAATCAGTTCGTGCTGGCCGCGGTAGAGGCTGCCCATGCCGCCGGCGTCCTTGACCCAGACGATCAGGGATTTGAGCTCGGAGTAGACAGAAATCCCCGCGGCTTGCAGCTCCGCGATATGCCGGTAGTCCATGCAGATGAAGTGCAGGGCACCGTCGGTGCTGTGCTGGGCGAGCAGAGAACACGCGCGTTGCAGGAACGTCGAGAACTCGGCGGGGGACATTTCGCCGGAAGCCATGGCGAATTCCCGGTGCTGGACACGGCCGAGTCCGACGACCGATGAGACTTTGACGTTGTACGGTGGATCCGTGAACACGACGGCCGCCCGGTCCCCCTGCATCAGGCGATCGAGGGCGAGGGAATCGAGCGCATTGCCGCAGTGAACGCGATGTGTGCCCAAAGCCCACTCGTCGCCGAGCCGAGAAACGACGGGGCCGGATTCGATCGGCGCGTCGTCCGGATCGTTGCCTTCGGCCGGCTCCTGCAGCAGAAGGTCGATTTCCGGCAAATCAAAGCCGGTCACAGTAAGGTCGAAGTCGAGATCTTCCGCCGCGAGCAGTTCAAAGTTCTCGGCGAGTAACGTGTTGTCCCAGGTCGCGTGCTCGGCGAGACGGTTGTCGGCGATGACGTAGGCGCGAACCTGGGCCGGCGTCAGGTCTTCGAGCGCAATCGTCGGCACGGTGGCTAGCTTCAGCGACTCAGCGGCGGCCAGTCGGCCGTGCCCAGCGACCACCGTGCCATGGCGGTCGACCAAAATAGGATTGTTGAAACCGAAAACCTCAATGCTGCGCGCCAGTTGCTCGATCTGCTGTGCACTGTGTAGCCGAGGGTTTTTAGGGTTGCGCCGTAGTTCGCCGATCGGGCGATATTGAACGGAAAGAGCGTGCCGGATGGCACGAGCGAGTGTAGACACGGGTATCTCCTGCTGTTGAAAGCCAGGAAATTACGAATCTCAGCTCGGCTCAACTAGGGGGTTTAATTCGTGGCTTCGCGCGGCGAAATCATCACGAAATCACCCGAACGCAGCTTGTGCTGCTCGCGCTGCACGCTTTCGTGCGCGTACTCTTCGGACAGAGTCTCTCCGCTGCGATTCTGGATTTCCAGGTGGGGCGCCGCCGCGTTGAGTGCATGAATGAAGGCCGTGTTTGCCGACGTGCGCGGCGGTTGCCCGGTGATCGACTTCCAGGCTTCGCCCAGTAAGAGCACCTGCTTTGTCAGTCGGTTCGTTGTCGGCGGACGTCGCCGCCGCCGCGGGCCAATATGGCGCCAACAATATAGACGCTCCGGTAGCGTAGGCGAAACGAAAGCGATGGCGAGAGCCAACGCGGCTTCATCCGGCCACATCAGATTTTTGGCGAGCGACTTCACCAAATCGTCGAAGTGCGGCACCCGTTTGGCGTAAATCTCTTGCAGCTCGCGGAAATCGGCGTTGCGTGTCTCCAGACCGACCTCAGCTATCGGTCTGTCACCCACATACAAACGGCCAAGGTACGGGAGCCCGATGGCTTCCGTGAAGCGGCCCCAACGAGCCACTGAGGTCGGTCTCGCCTTGCGCTGAAATTCCAGAATACGGAATTCGGTTTGCGGGGGAGGGAATCGCATTTCATCGACATGCAGTCGATTTGCTAGAGATCAATAGGCTGGGCGCCACCGCTCCGATTGCGCGGTGGAACTGCTCTCGTACGCGTTTAGAATGGCGAAAAACCTACCTGGCGCGAAAATGGGAGTGCCGCTGGAGCATTCTCGCCCGTCTATTGAAACGGGAACAAACCCCGTTGGGTTGAAGCAAGGTATAGATGAGCCCGTCAGAACAACCAAAAGGCGGCCCGCCCAGCGAGGCGATCGGTCAGACCGAGGGCTCCCGCCGGGCACTTTCGCGGCTTTTTTTGGAGTGCGATCGGGCGCTACGCTCTTTTCTTCAGGCGCGCCTGGGCAGCGAGCACGAAGCCCAGGAAGTGGCGCAGGAGGCGTATGCGCGTCTACTGCAGCTCCATCAGCCGGATGCGTTGAGCCACCCCAAAGCCTACCTGTTCAAGATCGCCGGCAACGTCGCAACCGATCGTATTCGTCAGCGAATGACGCGCGCCCGCTTGGATGACCTCGATGTCGAGGCGGGCTTCGAGCGCGTAGACACGGCCAGTCCCGACCATCGGGCATCGGCCGAAGAAGAGCTGGATTTGGTCGAACGAGCACTTGGCGAGTTGCCACCCAAGTATCGACGCGCTTTTCTGTTGAACCGCTTAGAAAACTGGACAACAGCCGAGATTGCCAAGGAGCTGTTTGTGCGGGAGCGCATGGTGCGTAACTACATCGCTCGCACGGCGATCTACTGCCAGTTGCGTTTGGAAGGAGTCTCGAGGCTAGAAGCCTGGAAGGAAGTGATGCCATGAACCAAAACGGATTGTTGTTCGTGACCGAATCTGCGCAGCGCGAAGAAGCGATGAGCTGGCTCATGCGCTTGAGCGATGACGATGTCAACGAGACGGTCGTGTCCGATTGGATGGCGTGGTATCAGGCCTCCGAGGGGAACAAGCACGCCTTCGACACGCTTCAGGAGTTTTGCGAACGTTGCGACGAGCTTTATGACGACCCCATCCGTGCCCGGCGCTTGCAGGCCATGGCGCATCCGGAGCCGAAGAAAGTGATAGTTCGCTCGTGGATGGGTCATCTGATCGATCGAGTACAGGGCGCGTTGGTGCGTCCGCCTTGGTTTGCCATCGGTGCGTTGAGTGCGGCGTGTTTGATGGCCATGGTCATCGGTGTAACGCGTTTCATTGGTAGCAGTGAGGGGCCGAGTGTTGCGGAAGTCGAGTCGCAGCCGCTTCAAATGATCCACGAAACGATGCTTCCCGACGGCTCCAAAGTGGAGTTGGCGCCGCGCTCGGCGATTGAAGTGTCGTACACCGACAGCACGCGCTTGCTTCAGTTGAATTCGGGCGAAGGTTATTTCTCGGTCGCTCCGAACAAGCAACGTCCCTTCGTCGTGCATGTGGGAGATTTGAATGTCCGCGCCGTAGGCACCGAGTTCAATGTCCGCCGCACGGATGGACGTGTCGTCGTCACGGTCACCAAGGGTATCGTCGATGTGTATCCAGGCGCAGCCGAGCAGGCATCGGCTGATATGACGCGCCCGGGCCCCGGTGCCGTGCGCGTGAGCGAAGGTAACGAAGTCACCTGGGTGACCGACAGCAAAGCACCCATGGTGGCATCAATCGATGCCAGGCACGCGGCGACTTGGCGGCAAGGGCGGCTGGAATACATTCAGGAACCCCTGAGCAGCGTGGTTGCGGACGTGAATCGCTATTCGGCCCGGCAAATCGTCATCGCCGACAAGGAATTGGGCAAGATGAACTTCACGGGCACGGTACTCACCGACGGCACGGACGAGTGGTTGCATTCGCTGCCCACCGTATTCCCGGTGAAGATCGCGAGTGACAAACAGCGCGACACGTTGGAACTGCGTACGCACGACAGTCAGCCATCGATGCGTTAACTTTTTTGGAAACCGAAATGAATCCGTTGGGACGTTTAGTCGCCGGTGCGTTGTGTTGCGCCGTTTCAAGTTTGGGACTTGCCGCTCCTGCCACCGATCCCAATGTGGCGGCCGAGCCCACCGAGGTCGCGCCGATGACCGTGGGAGTGGCGTTGAGTTTGTCGACCGCGAAACCCGGCGACACGGTGGCCATTCTGGGCACCGTTCGCCTGTTGCCGGGCTGGCACACCTATGCCTCCGTGCCGGCCGGCAAGCCGTATATCCAAACGAAATGGTCGATTGATCCACCGGAGGGCTTGTCCGTCGTTGGGGACTGGCTCACGCCGGCCGCGGTGCCAGATCCGCGCGATACGGAGCTCACGATCTACGAGGGTGAAAAATTGACCTTCGCGCACCCGATCAAGGTGGCCGACACGGCAAGTGGCGATCAGACGGTACGCGTCAGCATCTTCTTCCAGACCTGCAACCTTGAACATTGCCTCGCCCCGACGCGAAAGAGCTTCGATCTCAAGCTCTCTGTCGGTTCGGCAAAATCCTAAATCGAGAGAGAATCCATGAATGCTGTGAAGACCTTGTTGTTGTCCACCTTGATGTTGAGTGCGTCCGCGCACGCGGCCTCGCAAGGGGCGTTGAAGATTCTCTTCGTGGGCTACGAGCCGAGCAAAGTGGTCGTCACCGACGGTGATCGCTTGAGCAAAAATCCGGAGCGCGCGGCGCAATTGCGGCGCGAGCGCACCCCGGCGTTTGAAAATCTTCTCAAACAGAACTTCAAAACCGTCAAGGTCGTCTACGCCGACAACTACAAGCAGTCGATGTCGGCAGACTATGACGTCACGATCTTCGATGCCGC
>Ga0105237_10003730_pt1 | contig 17945 bp, 16 predicted proteins | sample KBSC24metaG_FD_81520 | JGI IMG/M metagenome (GOLD analysis project Ga0105237, IMG submission 81520) | Corn rhizosphere microbial communities from Kellogg Biological Station, Michigan, USA - KBS C2-4 metaG | ecosystem: Host-associated > Plants > Roots > Rhizosphere > Soil | place: Michigan, USA... | reverse complement strand
TACGGTGATTCAGCGTCTTTTTTCTCGGCGGGCGGATACCATCACCATTTTGCGGCCAATACGTGGGGGAGCGCCGGGGCTCCGCCGCCTCCCGCGAACGCTGTGGGATTGCAGGAGTTCGTAGTCGCCCTGCCGGATGAGGCCGAACGGAAGCGCGTGGCCGGTAGAATCCAAGCGGCCGGAATTCCGATGGAAGAGACAGCGGACGGAGTCCTGGTGCGCGATCCTTCCGGGAATCTGCTGCGTCTCAGTTTTTCGAAAAAAGATTCCTGACCTGTCGATCTCGCGAAGCCTCATTCGATATTAAGTCAGAAGCCGCAAAGAGCTGGCCGCAAACGGGATAAGTCGAACGCCCGTGTCGCGAGGTAGGCTCCGTTTTGCGGGAAATTCCAAGGAGAAAATAACAATGCGATTCATGATGCTGATGATCCCGAAAGGGTATGAGAAGGCCAAGCCGGGCGCCATGCCCAGCGCCGAGGCCGTGGCTGCCATGACGAAGTACAATGCCGAACTGCAGAATGCCGGAGTGCTTCTCGGCCTCGAGGGCCTGCACCCGCCCTCGATGGGTGCGCGTGTCGAGTTCTCAGCGGGGAAGCCCAAGGTTGTCGACGGCCCGTTCATCGAGACAAAGGAAGTTCTGGGCGGCTACTGGATGATTCAAGTGAAGTCGAAGGAAGAGGCGGTCAAATGGGCATCGCAGTGTCCGGTTTTCGGCGATGATGTGATCGAGATTCGCCAAGTGCAGGAGTTCGCGGACTTCCCTCCTGATGTCCAGGAAGCGGCGGCCGGTTTTTCAGACCTGCAGACAAAGTCCGACGTTCAGCGCAGGCCTTCCTGATAGAGGCCGATCAGATTTCCCGCGGGATCGCAGAAGGTCGCGATCCACGCGGCGCCTCGAGCCGGGAGTCGAGTTGCTCACTCTTGACGACTTCCCTGCCATGGGCGGTGACCCGAGCGAGAGTCTCATCAATGCTGTCTACCCATATGTGTGGCAACGTCGTCGACGTGCCCGAGCAGAACCTGGCTCACCTCGTTAGGGCGCGGCGGACCAGACTTAGCGCTATCGGGCGACGCGATACGGGATTCGCCCAGCATCACGCCTTCTTCGCCGATGCGAGCTGGGCATGGCCGATCTTTCCGTCTGAGCCGCCAATCCGCAGACGTTCCTTGAATCCGAAACCGCCACACAACCACTCGATCGCCTTCGCCACGTCATCGTAGATCAGCGTCGGAACGATAGTTCCAGGCGGGCCAGAGCGATTCACGACCATTCCGTTACCTCCTTGTCCATGGTAGGGAAATGCCGGCGTTTTCTATTTATTGTCGAGCGACAATACGTAGCGCGCCAGGGTGGGTGAAGGTGACCGCGGCCACGACGGACATACGGGCAGAATAACATTCGTGCTAACCGCCAAGCAGTTCCATAGTCTAACTGTCGTATAGGTTCTCTATGGAACAACGCCCTGACATCCCGCCCGGTACTCTGTGCATGCTGATCCTCAAGACTCTCGCCCGCTTGGGGCCAATGCACGGCTACGGAATCGCCCAGCACATCCATCAGATTTCCGGCGACGTTTTGCAGGTGGAAGAAGGTTCTCTTTACCCCGCCTTGCAGCGCATGCTTATCAAGGGCTGGGTGGCCGGTGAATGGAAACAATCGGAAAACAACCGCCGCGCGCGCTTCTACAGCCTGACGCCGCAAGGCCGAAAGCAGCTCGCGAGCGAAATCAAGGAATTCGAACGGGTGATGGCCGCGATTGTCCGCGTCATCCAGCCCGCGTGAAATGGCTATGCGAGAACTCCTCCGCAAACTGCGCTTCCTGCTTCGCCGCGATCAATTCGAAAAAGATCTCGATGACGAAATGCGCCATCATCTTGCGCTGAAAGCCGCGGCGGAAGGCAGCGCCGAGCAGGCCAACCGTCATTTTGGAAACATTACATTGCTCAAAGAGGAGAGCCGCACCATGTGGACTTGGACATTTGTAGAACAGCTCGCCCAGGATATTCGTTACGCTCTGCGCGCCATGGCGGTGAACCCGCTATTCACAACGATGGCGGTACTGTCTCTCGCACTGGGAATAGGAGCGAACACCGCCATCTACAGCTTTCTGGACGCCATCCTCATGCGCGCATTGCCTGTGGAGCGTCCTCAGGAATTGGTCATCCTCAAGTGGCGCGCCAAAGATATGCCGGCGGTCGTTCACGGCCTGAACGGCAGCAGGTCCGGCGCCATCAGCCCCAACTATCCCTTCGCCGCGTATGAAACTCTCCGCTCAAATCAGAATGTACTGTCCACAATGTTTGCCTATGCCTCCGCGTGGGGGCTCAACATCGTCGTTCACGAGCAAGCGGAAGTCGTCCAGGGATTGTACGTGTCAGGCGGCTTTTACAGCGGGCTCGGCGTGCCGCCCGCGGCGGGACGCCTCATCCAGGACAATGACGATCGCCCCGGCGCCACTCCAGTAACCGTGATCAGCTACAACTACTGGCAACGCCGTTTCTCGTCCAATGCAAACGCCATCGGACAGTCGATCCTCATCAACAAAGTCCCGTTCACCATCGCCGGTGTTTCCGCGCCTGGGTTTTTCGGGGTTGACGCGTCAGTAGCGCCGAATGTTTTTATCCCTCTGCACGCCGCTCCGTTGCTAGCCCAAAGCCCAGGCGAGGACGGGCAGCGAATGTTTTTCAACCACAATTTCTACTGGGTCGAAATGATGGGGCGCCTGCGTCCCGGAGTTAGCATCCAACAGGCTCAGACCGCACTAGCGGCGCAATTTCATTCGTATGTGGAAAGCACCGCTTCCACCGCCAAAGAAAAGATCGATATGCCGGCGTTATGGCTCCAGGAAGGCGCTTCCGGCCTCGACTCGTTAAGGGAGCGATATTCTCAGCCGCTCTACCTTCTCATGGCCATGGTCGCTCTCATCCTCACCATCGCTTGCGCGAATATTGCCAATCTGCTGCTTGCACGATCCGCCGCCCGCCGGCGCGAGATGGCGGTGCGTCTCAGTCTCGGCGCCGGCCGTCTGCGAATTGTGCGGCAGCTCTTGACGGAAAGCGTGGTGCTTTCGCTCCTGGGTGGAGTGCTCGGACTATTTGTCGCGTTCTGGGGAATTCAGGCAATCACCTGGCTGCTCGCAAATGGCCGCGAGAATTTCACATTGCATGCCAATCTAAGTTTGCCGGTTCTCGGCTTTACGCTGGCGCTCGCTATCATCACGGGAATAATCTTCGGACTCGCGCCCGCTATTCAATCCACCAAAATCGATCTCACACCGGCGCTCAAGGAAACCCGAGCAAGCGCGCCCCGCGGACGACTCCGCCACGCGATCGGAGCGAACCGGTTTCTCATCGTCGCCCAGATTGCACTCTCGTTATTGCTGGTCATCGCGGCAAATCTGTTCGTCCGCACCGTGTCCAATCTCAACAAGATCGACCTCGGCTTCAACCGGGAAAATATTCTGATCTTCAGCCTGAACGCGCGGCAAGCCGGATACAAGGATGCCGCGCTGGGCCGCTTCTACGCCGATATGCGGGATCGCTTCCGCACAATTCCAGGAGTCCGCAGCGTCGGACTGTCTGATTTCCCTCTCATTGCCCACTACTGGAGTTCGCAAGACGTCGTGATCCCGGGCACACAGCCTCGGGAAGGCAAGCGGGATCAAACCTGCCTCCTCAACGTCGATGAATCGTTTCTCAGTACCATGCAAATCCCTATCTTGTTGGGACGCGGGATCGAGGAACACGACATGGCATCTCCGCGCGTTGCCGTGGTCACGGAGAAATTCGCCACAACGTTTTTTGGGAAGGAGAATCCCGTTGGCCGCATGATCGGAATCGGCAATCCCAAAAAGCCCGCTGACATTGAGATCATCGGCGTGGCCAAAACCACCCACTACAACGCGCTAACTGGGGAAATCCCGACGGTTGTCTACACTCCCTACACGCAGAACCCCATCAGACAAATGTTCTTTGAACTCCGGACGGCCGGCGATCCACTCGCACTAACCAAAACGGTCCGCCAGATCGTCGATCAAACCGGAACCGGAGTTCCCATCACCAACATCAATACACAGGCGCGTCAAATCGATCAGACCATCACCCAGGAACGCACCTTCGCTGACCTCTGCACAGGCTTCGCGGCTCTGGCCCTCCTCATCGCATGCGTCGGTCTTTATGGGACCATGGCCTACGCAGTCGCGCAGCGCACCAACGAAATCGGCATCCGCATGGCGCTCGGCGCAGAGCGCCGAGGCATCATCTGGATGGTACTCCGCGAAGTCCTGGCGTTGGTCAGCGCCGGACTTCTCATCGGATTGGCCGCGGCCTGGGAAACAACCCACTTTCTGGCGCCACTTCTCTACGGCACAAAGCCCAACGATCCACAAGCGATCTCCCTAGCGGTAGCAATCCTGATAGCCGCCGCACTGACCGCCGGTTACACTCCAGCCTGGCGAGCGTCGTGCATCGACCCGATGACGGCGCTGCGGCACGAGTAGTGCCTTTTAGGCCGGCAGTTTCGGCGTGATGAACCGGATGCGGGCCGGCTTTGTGCCCGCCTGGACGGACATCGTCTTGCACACCAACTGCAAGGATTCCACAGGCGAGATTAGGCGCGTGACGGCTCGGTCCGAGTCGATGCCCGTGAGCACCAAAAGCCGCTTCGACGGGGCAAAGATCTCCAGCACTCGCAGCGTTTCCGGGCCGGCCGTGCAAAGGACCACGAGTTCCTGATCGTCCTTGAGTCCGTTCTGCATGGCCTGGACCTGGGCGGTCAGAATTGCGGCGAGATTGTCAGGCGGAGACGCCGCGGGCGCGGCCACGGTACCAAGAGACTCCGAACGCGCCGCCGCGTCGGGAGGACGCAACGAATCCAACAGCGCTTCCTTCGCAAGCTGTTTGGTGAGCTGTCCGAAACTCATAAACCTTGAGAGTACCGCATCATGACCCTCAACCGGATGAGCTTCAGAAAGGGCACTAGCGTTCCGGGAGAATTGGCGACGTGTCCAATTAACAGCGCAACATGCCGATGAGCTTGCCAATCGGGCGCTGAATTCTAGAATCGCTCTAATTGAGTTTCGCAGCCCACCACTTTGAAGATTGCCCACTTCTGATTGCCCACTTCTGGTGCGGCACGCGTCCATCTGATGTAGAATTCAGGGCTGACAAGGAGTTCACGCCGGATGATCGACGATAACGGGTCCACCCAAAGTTCCGCCGCCCTATCGAGCCGCAGAGCGTTTCTCATGGCGGCCGCCGGCGCCACTGCTACCTCTACCTTGGCCGGGGCGCAAGGAGATCCTATCCCAATCATAGATACCCACTTCCATCTTTACGACGCGACTCGCCCTCAGGGCGCACCCTATCCAAAGACCCCGAATCCGCCTCCATTTTTACCGCGTGATTTTCGTGAGACGGCGACGCCTCTCGGTATCGTCGGCGGCATCGAAGTCGAGGCGAGCCCCTGGGTCGAGGATAATCTCTGGGTGCTGATGGTCATCGAAAAAGAGCCGATGATTGTCGGTACGATCGGCGATCTGGATCCAGTGAAACCGGAGTTTCGCGAGTATCTGGAAAGGTATCATCGCAACAAGTTATTTCTCGGGATCCGGTACGGCAATGTCTGGGATGGCCACGACCTGGTCGCCGCGGTCGACCGGCCGGACTTCATCGCCAATATGAAAGCATTTGCCCAGACAGGCCTCACATTGGAGGTCGCCAACCCGCGGCTAGACCTGATCGATGCGACTGTGCGTCTTACCGATAAAGTGCCTGAGCTGCGGGTGGTTCTCGGTCATCTGCAGGCGCTTGCGCTCCCTACCGCGCCGGAGGTTCTGAAGAGTTACTCGGATAATCTCCAGGAACTCAGGAAACGAAATGTCTATGCGAAAGTCTCTGGGCTACCCCGCTCCGGGGCGAATGCACAGGCGCCGTTCGATCCGGCTGTCTACAAACCGGTGCTGGATTTCATCTGGGATATCTTCGGCGAAGACTTTATTGTCTATGCAGGCCGAAATAAGACGGCTCTGGAGATCCTGCAGTTGTACTTTATGGCGAAGGGACGGCCGGCCGCTGAGAAGTACTTCTGGAAAAACTCGGTGCCCGCGTTCCGGTGGGTAAGGCGCGATCCCAAACAACCGCAGTTGGCTTGACACATCAAATCAATCAATTCTTTTCCCGATCGCGCATTTCAAGCTATGCTGGTGAGTCCAGCCCATGGTCACCCTGAAAGAAGTCGCCAAGCGTGCCGGCGTATCGATTGCAACCGTTTCTAATGTCCTCCACGGCAGCGTGCCCGTCAGTGAGGAGCGCCGCAAACGCGTACTGAAGGTCATCCATGAACTGGATTATCATCCGAACCTGATCGCGCGCAGCCTGAAAAGCAAACACAGCCGAATGATCGGCCTGGTGATTCCCGACATCTGCAATCCGTTTTTTCCGCAACTGGCGCGCGGAGCCGAGGACGCTGCGTGGGAGTGCGGTTACTCGCTCGTGATCTTCAACACCGACGATCAGGTGGATAGGGAACTGCAGGCGCTGAACACCCTGCGGTCGCGGCGAATCGACGGTGTTCTCCTGGTGACCTGCGCGGGCGGTGGCGCGAGTGAGGGCGCGAAGAAAATGGCGGACGCCGAGATTCCCATCGTTGCTCTCGATCGCAAGCTGGCGGGCTTCGATTGCGATTCGGTCCTGGTGGACAATCGCGCTGGAGCCAGGGAATGCGTTCGAAGCATGATTCAGGCCGGCCACAAGCGGATTGCTATCATCTGCGGGCCCTCTTCCATTCACAATGCCCGGGAACGGCTGCAAGGCTACAAAGACGCATTGCGAGCGGCGGACTTGAAGGAGGATCCGGCGCTCATCCGTTACGGCGATTACCGGCACGAGAGCGGATACCGTTGCGCTTTGGAATTGCTGAAGCGCGAGCGCGCTCCCGATGCGATCTTCGCCTCCAATGGAACTATGGGGCAGGGGCTTCTAGAAGCGATCGCGGAGGTTGGCGCGTTGCTACCGGGAAAATTTGCCATCGGAAGCTTTGACGATGTCCGGTATACGGCGTCCGTAAAACTGCCGATCTTTTCCGTTTCTCAACCGGTCTACCAGATCGGTTACGCAGGTTCCAAGCTGCTCATTCGCCGCCTGGAAGGTGAGGCGAAAGACGAAAAGCCGATTCACTTGAAACTGCCAACGGTCTTCAAAGGACCCAAGCTCCAATCATCGTCGAAAATGCCGGCCAAGGCCACCTGATTGTCCGATTTCCGGATGATCGCCCAATCGCCCAGCCGCGGATAGAGCAGCGCGTTTGTACCTTTGAACGCCGCTTCGCCGAAGGTGTAACCGCTGTTCAACACCACGTACCGGTTCCGGTTGAGAGGATTCGGATAGATCATCGCCAGCTTGTATTCGGACGCGGGAAATGAATCGGCGCCCACAACGATCCGGTCCTTCACCCAACGAATCGGGAGCTTCCCATTGATCTCGGCGATCAGTTTGTTGTCCGTGGGATCACCGAAGAGGACGAGGTTGTTGTCCGCGATGTCGCTCTTGCTGACGGCCGCTGGTTCTTTCGCGCGAAGATCGCCCCGCATGTACTTTGCGTATTGTGCCGTGAACTGCCCCGGCGGGCGAACACAGAGGAAGGAGTCCATGAAAGCATCGTCAATCGGACCCTGCAGACCGTGACGTTTGTGCAACTCGCCGAACGAACGTGCCGGTCCCCACTGGGCCCCGCGTTTTTCGAATGACGTCGAGAGCGCCAGGGACTCCCCGTCGATCACCGCTTTGGACGGCGCCTTCAATGTGAATCGCGCGATGTTCTTCGTCTGAATTGTGATCGTATCGCCCTTCCGTGTCGCGTCCACGTCGGCTCGCTCGTATTGTTTTTCGAGTTGATCCAAAGTAATCCAGAAGCACTTGTTGTAGCGCGTGGTGTAGGTTACGAACCGAATGTGATCGGGCGAGGTCTGCCGCTCCGCGACGGCTTTGTTGATAAACTCGTCCGATTCCTTCTTGCTGTCCGGATGAAATTTGTGCGCGGTGTTCGGTCCAACGAGAAATAACGCGCGCAGATCCGCGGGTTTCAACCCTTCGCGTTCGATCTGCGCTTGAATATTCCGGCTCGCCTGCAACTGCGGATCGATCTCGCCGCCATACCCGACAGCCGGAACGTTGAAGATGTTCAGCGTGTAATCCATCGCATCGTAGATGTGCATCGGGGCGCGCTGATATGGCGGCACGTCCTTCAGCTTTGCGTAATTCATCGTTTCGGTAAATCCGGCGCCTGCTTCGAAGGCCGCCCACTGATCCGGGTAATGCAATCCGATGTGCCACGCCCCTGCGCCACCCATTGAGAAACCTCGCAGAACGATCCGCTCCGGATCGATGCGATAATCCTTGCGCACAGCCTCCATTGCCTCGAATACATCGGTCTCGCCCCCCCAACGATAGGCATTGTTGGTGCGCCCGAAGACTTCCAACTCGATTTGATTCTGATCGGCCGGAATCGGTTTGTCCGACTGATGCCCAGCCAGGAAGCTGACCTCGGTGATCGTATCGCCTCGTCCGTGCAGAATCACGTCCAGCCGAGCCGGTTTGTTCGGATCGTAGGAATCGGGCACGATCACGCCGTACGGCTGAACGCTGCCGTCAATGCGCGAACGGTAGGCACGGGCAATTCGCCCTTTCGCTTGAGCCCATGGCCGATCGCTTTGTGCCTGCCGCGCAATCCCAATGTCGAGCAGCCGCAACGTATTTGTGTAGGAAACTTTGGTGAAGAACTCCTCGGGGAAGCGCAGAATCCACTCCCCGGCCTTCCGAAAGATTTCCACATCGGGATCGTTTGAATGGATCTGCGCGATCTTCGTACGGATCTGCTGCAGCTCGGCGTCACTCGGCTTGTAAGCGGGGGGCCGTTCGGGCGCAGCATATTGAGCGAACGCCAGAACAGGGACCAGCAGGGTTGCGTACATCATCATTCACCTCGTGCGAAAACGGGAATTCAACTGCGCCAGTTTGTCTTCGATACTCGGCGCCTTCGGCTTGGGTGCTTCTTTTTTCGGCGGCTCCGGGCGCGGCGCCGGCCCCCGCTCATCCAGCGCCTTCATCGAGAGCGCGATTCGCTTCACTTTCGCATCGGCGCTCAGCACCTTCACCTTGACGATCTGGCCGGCCTTCACCACTTCACTCGCGTCCTTGATGTAGCGGTTGGAAAGCTCGCTGATGTGGACCAAGCCGTCCTGATGCACGCCCACGTCAACGAATGCGCCGAACGCAGTCACGTTGGTCACGGTGCCTTCCAGAATCATGCCTACGCTGAGGTCCGCGATGGTCTTTACGTCCTCGCGGAACTTAGCCAATGTGAATTTCTGGCGTGGATCGCGGCCTGGTTTGCGCAACTCTTCGCGAATGTCACCTAGCGTGTAGAGCCCAACTTTTTCCGTCTGGAAACCTTCCAGTTTCACTTGCTCTACCAGATCGGGCTTGCTGATCAGCTCCGGAATTCCCACGCCCAGCGATTGCGCGATCTTCTCGACCACCGCGTACGATTCCGGATGCACCGCCGTCATATCGAGCGGGTTATCGCCGCCGCGAATTCGCAGGAACCCCGCCGCCTGCTCGAACGTTTTCGGCCCGAAGCCGGGGATCGCCGTAAGCTGCATGCGCGAATGGAACTTTCCGTGCTCGTTGCGATACTCCACGATTTTGACGGCCGTGCGTTCGTTGATGCCGGCCACGTATCGCAGCAGCGCCCACGAAGCCGTGTTCAGATCGACGCCCACGCGGTTCACGCAGGATTCCACCGTTCCTTCCAGACCCTTCATCAACTTTCGCTGATCCACATCATGCTGATACTGTCCGACGCCGATCGATTTCGGATCGATCTTCACCAGTTCCGCCAGCGGATCCTGCAATCGGCGTCCAATCGAGATGGCGCCGCGCACCGTGAGATCGAGATCCGGGAATTCCTGCCGCGCGATGTCGGATGCGGAGTACACCGACGCCCCGGATTCATTCACCACTACGCTGAATACCTCTTTCAAGCCGGCCTGATGCAAGAAATCGTTGATGAACGCCGCTGATTCCCGAGAGCCGGTGCCGTTGCCGATCGAAATCGCGCGAATCTTATACTTCTGAATCAGCGCGCTGATGGTCTTCACCGATCCAACGATGTCGTTCTTCGGCTCCAGGGGATAGATGACTGTGTGTTCCAGAAACTTCCCCGTTTCATCAATCACGGCGAGCTTGCAGCCGGTGCGGATACCGGGATCGACCGCCAGCACGTTGAGCTGACCCGCAGGCGGGGCGAGCAGCAGGTTTTCCAGATTCTCGCGGAACACTCGAATCGCCTCGGCGTCGGAGCGGTCCTTCAATTCCAGCCGTACTTCGGTTTGGATGGAAGGGTTCAGCAGCCGCTCGTAGGAATCTTCAATGGCTTTTTCGAGATGCGGAATCCAGTCGCCGTGCTCGCGGATTATTTTGTTTTTCAAAAACGTGAGCGGCATCACGGTATCCAATTCGATTTCGAAGTTCAGAACCTCTTCCTTCGCGCCCCGGCGAATCGCCAGCATTCGATGCGACGGGATCTTCGATGCGGGTTCACTGAAATGCGCGTATTGTTTGAACTTGCCCTCAGGGTCCTTGGCCTCGGCTCCTTCAATTCCGCGGCTCACCACGAACCCGTTCTCCATCATCATCTGCCGAAGCACCTTGCGGAAGGCGGCGTTCTCGCTAATCCACTCGGCCACGATGTGGCGAGCGCCCTCGAGCGCCTCTTCGGCGGTCGTTACTCCCAGTTCTGCATTGACGAACGTTGTCGCAAATTCGCTCAGCGGCTGAGCGCCGGGCTGCTGATCCCAGAGATACTGCGCCAGCGGCTCCAACCCCTTTTCCCGCGCAATCGAGGCCTTCGTTCTGCGCTTCGGTTTGTACGGCAAATAGAGGTCTTCGAGTTCGTTTTTCTCGAGAGTCGCCTCGAGCTTGGCTTTCAATTCCGGGGTCAGCTTTCCCTGTTCTTCGATCGACTTCAGAATCGTCGCGCGGCGTTCCTCCAACTCCCGGAAATACGCCAGCTTTTCTTCGATCGCGCGAATCTGCACCTCATCTAGATTGCCGGTCACTTCTTTCCGGTACCGCGCAATGAATGGAACGGTAGAACCCTCATCCAGGAGTTCGATGGTCGCTACCAGGCTTTTAAGCGGGATGCTGAGCTGCTGCGAGATATGAAGCAGGAGGGCGGTATTGAGTTGTTTGATTTCCATGGGTAACGGGACGTGAAAAACCTATGATACCCATGCGGGCAACGCAAGAGGTTAGTTGCCGGAGGATGTCTTGGGCGCCTTGTACCGCAGACCAGCGCTAAATTCGAGACCAACCTGATACGAGCCGTTGTGGCGGATACAGTACCGGACCGAAGCGCGGCCGGAAAGCCGGATATGATCGGCCCGCAGATTAACGTAAGTTTGCTTTTCGATGGGAACCAGGAGCCGCACAGCCAGTCCGGTTGCCGATATGTCGAGGCACCGCCCTAAGGTGGACTGAGGTACTCCGTTTGGACCGTCCCAAGCGATCCTGATTTTTTCTGCGCAAGGAATTCGTTCGAATCGCCGACTGTTCATCACATCACTCATCGGTTGCTCTGAATCAGTCATTACCATTAGTTTCATGCCTCAAAGGAGGGATGTCAATGGACCTGTCGATCTAGCCGGATAGTTTACTCCGCGTATAGGTTAATATTCCCGATTCCGCCCTTTACATCGACATGGATCCGGACTTTGGCGTGCTCGTACGCATCGTTTTCGTAACGATCGCCTTCCTTTTTTGTAAGGCCGCGAACGTTGATGGAACCGAGGCCGCCGGTCGCGTTGGCCTGAATCCCGGCATCTCGGGGCAGCCGCACCGTCGCTTCGCCCACGCCGCCGCGGATGCGCACGTCATAATCCCGCTTGGGTTGGCCGCGGAGATCCATTTCCAATGTGCCTGCCCCCATCTCCACCTGGACGCTCCGTAGCGAGAGCGAGGCAAGGTTAAGTTTCGCTTCGCCCGCACCGAATTTCACCACAAGGTCCATCGGAACGGAATCGTTCAAGCGAACATTCCATTCGTTGCGCGAATTTTTGGCCGTGGGACTACCTGAAGGCTGTTCAACGGAGAGCTCCCCGCGGAATCCCGTGGCGCTATAGCGGACCTCCGGCTTCCACTGGGGGACGTTATAGGCGAAATCGGCTTCCATGAGCTTCGACGCGCCACCGGAGATTCGCAGTTCTCCCGCCGCCATCTTCAGATCGGTCCGCACCATTTCCGATTTGTCGAGATCGATTGATTTCGACTCGCGCTGCGTAGGGCCGGCGTCAACGGAATTGACATCGCAGCCTGTGAGAAACAGAACAACTGCGCCTAAACAGGCGAGTGGACGTAATATCATAAGCAAGCCTCTAAGCGGACTTACGTTTGGTATTCGGTGTTTGTTCCCGGCCGTTCCGCGACGATCTCCGCGACATTTCTTCGGTGGTTCTTCCCTTCGCGGTAGTGGTGGATCGTCCAATCGGCGAAAACCATTCGCAGTTCATCCGGTGCGCACAGATAATCGGCATTCATCGGCGCATCGTTATCGAACAGAGCGATCATCGCGACGAATATTCCGCCCGGCTTCAGTGCCGTTCGAATTTGCGGGAACAAACTGCGCCGCAGATACAGGATATCCAGAATCAGATCATATTGGGAATCCGGAAGCTGGAACGCCGGATCTTCCAAGTCCACAACGCGTGCGTCGATAGAAGAATTGCGGAGCGTCTCGATCGCTACGATGGAATAATCGAGCGCCGTCACGTGCCATCCGCGTTCAGCCAGGTACAAAGCATTCCGGCCAAGTCCGCACGCGAGATCGAGGGCGCGGCCTGGCCGCAGGTTGGCAACAGCGCCGGCAAGTAAAGGTTCCACGCCGCCGCCGGCCCCATAGCCGCTGCGGTACTTCTGGTCCCAACGATTGTCCAAACAGACAGATTAACCCGGCTCAACGAGACGCAACGCCGAATAGAATTGGAGGCTCGTTATAATCTTTGCGAGAAACCGGGAGCCAAAATGGGAATCACGCATAAATATTGGACTATGCGGACGTTTTTGACCCTGGATGTTTAAGTCCGTCGCCCTACCCCCACAAACTAGACTTGGTTATCGCAGAAATGACCCGCCTGATTGGTTATCTCCGAGGTGGACCCGCACCACCTTTTGGAAGCACGATCACCAAGTCGATAGCCGCGAGTCACTAGAAACGTGCTCCCGCCCCGCAGTCGCTCCGCGCGGGCCGATGATCAATTAATTCCACTCTGCTAATCTAATTCCACTCTGCTAATTAACGTGCTTGTGCGTTAGCCGGTCGTAGATAAATCCGCCCCCGCCGCCGGCCAATGCACCGATCCCCGCACCCTTACCGCCGCCTGCAAGAGCGCCTATCGCCGCACCTGCGCCCGCACTGCCCGCTACGATCGCCACTGACTTCCCGGTGGATCGCCCTCTGTGAGTCCGGCCGGAACGATGTTCGACGTAGTGACTCTGCACCTCGGCGCGACTCTGCACCTCGGGTGGATTCGCCTGCCTCTCTTCTACTTCCGCTGGCGGCTCCTCTAACTGCCTGACGACACGCGGACTTGGATAGGCACTGCGATAGTCGCGAGTGTCCTCGCCCATAGGCGGTTGCTCGGCGTATTGAGAGTTCGGCTGAACGGCCGCTCCCCCCGTATTCGTGTAACCGACCGGATAGCTAGCCGCCGAGCCGGGTTGAACGATTCCGGTTGCGCTTGGCTCGGATTTTCTGGCCCACCCCAGTACCGCAATTGTCGCCAGCAATGCAAATCCTCCGATGATCAGTCCCCGCTTTACATTTTCCGTCATTATTCTGCCCCCGCCCTAAATTCTTGCATTCGGAATACCTTTCAATTGGTCACAGGATTGCTCTTCAGGTCAGGAGGGGCCAATGCAAAGAAACCATTTGTTCATACTGTTGGGCGTAGCAGCAATACTAGTGTTGGCGGTCGTCGCGTTATCGAGCAGCGGCGCGTACAATTTTACCGGATCGAGTCAATTGTTCCCGATACACGCAAATGGCAGGTTCGGATACATCGATAAGTCTGGCCGCGTCGTCATCCCGCCGCAATTCGACAACGCCGGACGTTTTGAACATTCTTTGGGGCCAGTGAAAGTAGGCAATCTCTGGGGCTATGTGGATAAGCATGGCAAACTCGCCATCGCACCGCAGTTTGAGGTAGCAGATCCGTTCTCCGACGGTCTGGCGCTGGTGGGAATTGGGCGGCGCCTTGGCTACATCGACACCAATGGTAAATTCGTCCTCAATCCGCAGTTCGAAGGCGCGGGGCGTTTTTCGGAAGGCATGGCGCCTGTTATGATGAGCGGCCGCTGGGGATTCATCAACAAGGAAGGTAAGACAGTAATTTCACCGCAGTTCGACCAGGCGAGCAGCTTTTCAGACGACAGAGCGCTTGTCCGCTTGGGGAGCCAATTTGGCTACATCGATAAGAGCGGTCACATCGTGATCAACCCACAGTTTGAAAGCGCCGGCGATTTTTCCAACGGCCTCGCACTCGTGAGCTTAGCCGGCAAATTCGGCTATATCAACAAAGAAAACAAATGGGTCATCAATCCGCAATTTCAGGACGCACACGAGTTCGTCGATGGCTTGGCGCTGGTTTCCGTGAACAATCGCTTCGGCTGGATCGATCGGTCGGGCAACTTTGTGATCACTCCGCAATTCCAGGACGCGGGCGATTTCTCAAACGGAATCGCGCCCGTGTGGATTGGCAATAAGCAAGGCTATGTCAACAAGAGTGGCAAGTTTGTTTGGAATCCCACCAGCTAGCCCCAGCTAGCCCGATAGTGCATCCTCCAGCAAATCAGTGACACTTCGTGCGGGAGTTCGACAAAGGCTGGATCCATCATGCGCGATTCTGAAACCCGGAGACGTGCGGGCCGCTGACGAACTTGCACACGACCCTCAATGATCCCTAAGAAAATGCCACCGGTTCAGAAAGTCTCTAGTTCTTCTTCCGCGCGAGCCCCAACATCAGAACCATCCCTACTAGACCGAAGGTGACCGGCTCAGGCGTGGCGGAGGTAACGGTGAGCGTGCCGCTGGATAAGAATATCTGGACGATGCCGCCTGCCACATCAGGCGCGGATGAAGCCGCAGGTGTCAAGTCAAGGTCAAAAGGTCCGGTTACCGCAGTATTGCCGATCGAATAGCTCACATGTCCCAGGCCCACCATGGCGCCGCTGGCTACCGGGAAGGAAGACGCAATCGCTGGATTGTCCGAGGCAATCAAGGATGTGCCGGTTGTAGCATCGATATTGGGTCCGAAGAGCGAGTCGCCGCTGAAAAACAACCGGGGAAGGCATTTCCCTTTTCAAACCGTGGCTTTGCACGTGAGGTTTTTCGCCTGAGAGGGTCGATGAACCGCGCCCGCTTCGTTGGCTACAGAGCCACGAAAATCCAAAAGGCATCGTCAAAGAACGGCTTCTTCGGCTCTACCGTTCAGAGCGCGCCCCAGCTTTGCCGAGCAGGGATATTAGGAACTATAGGAGGAAATCCTGAGACAGTTCAAGATGACGAACAAAATTCATGGGACGAACACAATTTGTGGAAGGTAGCTGAGCCCGCCTTCGCAGCGTTTCGTTCTCATTATTCTGAACGGCCTCGATTACGGACGAATCACTCGTGGATGCGTAGTATTTCCAGAACAGTATCGTGACGGTGCGCGGTCATTCAGCGCCATTGCTAATGCCGACGCAGGCGTGGAGGTCCTCACTACCTGCCTTCTTGCCAGGGCATTACTCGCGTCTAACCTGGAAATAATCTCCGGATTGGCGATGTCACCCGGATTTCCATTGCTGAGTTCCGGGAGTTGGCGACGAGGACTTCCGTCCAAGTGTGCTCACAACATTTCTACCGCGGTACTAGTGCGCCGCGCCCGCAATCAACTCCCAATGCTCGCCGAAGAATCCAGCATCCGCAATCTTACCCGGGAACCGCGCGTCGGGAGCCTGGGTGATGTCCACCACCGCCCAATCCGGCAGCTTCGGAATCTGCCGCGCGTTATTCAAATAATCGTATTCACGATAAGTGAACCCACTGTTGATCACAATGTACCGTTTCGGATTTAGCGGATTCGGATAGATCATCACCGGCGCGTTAGTGGCCGGGTCGAACTTCTTCGGACCGATGATCAGCGCATCTTTCGTCCAATGCATCGGCAGCTTGTCGATAATCTTCGCCAGAATCCGATTGCTGCCCGGGTCGCCCCACAGAATCAGATTGCTGCCCGCGATATCGGCATCGGTGATCGACGAATCGTCTTTTACCTGTGCATCGCCCCGGAACTGACGGCGCCACTCGTGGATGAAGTGCTCCTGTTCGCCGGTTACCCATTTGGCAATGCCTGGAACCAGGGGCTCACCCGTCGGCCGTACCACTAGAAAGCTATCGAGGAATGCATCGTCGATCGGTCCCTGCAATCCGTGCCGCTTGTGCAGCATCCCATCGTCTTGCGGACTCGCCGTATATTTCCACTGCGCTGCCACCTGCTTGAAGTGCGCTGTCCACGAGCGGTCCGTCATCGGCGCATCGGTGTTCACGGCCTGTCCGTTGATCGTCACCACCGCTTTGTGTTCCGGATTGAGAGGGCTGTTTCCGGGTCCGAACGACAGCGTAAACGCTCTCACATTCGCGGCCTTCACCAGCACACCGGTATCGCCTTGCACCTCGGCATCCAACCGCGCGCGCTCCCAATGATGGTCCAACTCGTCCACGGTCACCCACTTCATCTGGTTATAAGCCAGTGTCCAGGTGGTGAAACGAATCTTCCGCGGATACGCCTCGCGGCCCTTCTGCGCAATAGCATCGACGATGCGGTTGATCTCGACAATCGAATCCGGATGATACCTGTGCGGCGTCTGCGGGCCGATCACGCGCTTCAATCGCATTCCCTCTTCTGCCAGCGCCTTCTCCATCATGTCGGCCGCTTGCTTCTGTCCATCGATCTCGCCGTTATAAGCAACCACCGGCAAATTGAAAAAGTTCACCGCGTAATCTGTGGCGTCGTAAAGGTGCCAGAGCTTTTCTTCCCACCATGTGGGTTGAATGGTTTCCTTCGTGCGGATCTTCAAAAAGTCCGCTGTTTCGGAGAATCCCGCACCGGGCGCAGCCGCCGCCCAGAGCCCCGCATAGTGTGCCCCGTAATCCCACACGCTCGCGCCACCCATACTGAAACCGCGCACCAGAATCCGGTTCTCGTCGATCTGATACTCGCGTTTCACCGTATCCAGCGCTTCAAAAAGATCGACCTCGCCTGCTAGTTTGCTGGCATTGCAATAACGCCCGTAAAGATGGAGCACAATCGTATCGGCCGGTGTGAACTGCCCTGGATTATGCTCGCGATCCCACAAGAAATTCACTTCGCTGAGAGTTTCCGAGCGGCCGTGGAACCACGTATCGAGCCTCCAGTGATGCGGCTTCTCAGGACCGAACGTCGGTGGCATCACCAGGCCGAACGGCTGCACGCTTTTGTCGATTTTCGAGATGTAACCGCGCAGTACTAAGCCCGTAGCAGCCGTCCACGCGTGACGCCCCGACGCAAGTTCGTCCGCCCGTGCCTGGCCGTCGCGCAGCAGAACCTTGGCATGCTCAATCTCATCGGCCTTGAAGAATTCGCCGTACGTCAACGCGTATCGCACGGCCTGATGGAAGATCATCACGTCGGGCAACAGCGGATTTCCTTTGAGTTTCTCGATACTCGCGCCGAGCTGTTGTAATCCCGCTTGCAACTCGTTCCGGTCCGCATCGGAAACGGAAATTCCCGGAGGTGGAACCGGCTTCGCAACGGTCGGTTCATATGCAAATGCGCTGGCAGCGAAGAGAAGCGGAAAAAAGATCTTCATGG
>Ga0105237_10003727_pt1 | contig 17950 bp, 15 predicted proteins | sample KBSC24metaG_FD_81520 | JGI IMG/M metagenome (GOLD analysis project Ga0105237, IMG submission 81520) | Corn rhizosphere microbial communities from Kellogg Biological Station, Michigan, USA - KBS C2-4 metaG | ecosystem: Host-associated > Plants > Roots > Rhizosphere > Soil | place: Michigan, USA... | reverse complement strand
TCGGGGACCTCACCAGTCTGGCTATAGAGCCAGCGATCGTCTATATACAGGACCGGATTGGGATCCTCGATCGCCGCGAGCAGCAAGCCCTTGGCATCGGCTGGAGTCGCCGGCATCACGGTCTTTAAACCGGGCACATGCATGAACATGGCGTGCAGTGCCTGGGAATGCTGGGCGCCTTGCTCCCCTCCGCGATTGATCACCGCCCGGATCACCAGTGGGACGCTCGATTGCCCGGCGAACAAATACGACCAGTTGGCTGCCTGATTGATCAGCGGATCCATCGCCAGCAGCAGAAAATCCAGGCGCGGATGGAACACGATGGGACGCATCCCGGCCAGCGCCGCGCCCACGGCCATCCCTGTTACAGCGTTTTCTGATACCGGACTGTCGAGCACGCGATTGCGCCCAAACTCGCGGTCCAGGTTTTCGAGACTCCCTCCCGCGTACCAGGGACTCCACAATCCCTGGCCGATGAGAAAGACGCGGCGATCCGCAGCCATGGCCTGGCGGTGGCCTTCATGAATCGCCTGCACGTATGTCAGCTCGCGCATACATGCTCTCCTATGCGCCTCGCGTCGGGTAGAGATGCGCTGCGCGCGGCGGCCAAGGCGCGATCGATTTCCTGGTTGACATCAGCGCAATCGGCCGCCAGATCCACGGCCAGTTTGTCCGCGGCGCGGCGGATCGGATCGTATTCCAGCCATTCAGCGAGATCTCCACGCCGGTGTACCCCGACGTCCTCGTCTGAGCTCGCTCCCACATGTCCGCGCCAGCGAAATGTGCGGCATTCGATAAACGACGGCCCAGCTCCTAAGCGCGCCCCGGCGACTGCTTGCCGGGCAGCCTCATAAACGTCTTCGACGTTGTTTCCGTCCACTCGCGCGCCGGGAACCGAATGAAACGCACCCACCTGCTCCAGGTTGTCCGCCACCCGCCGCTCCGTCCAATGCAGATGGCTCGAGTACAAATTGTTCTCGCACACAAAAATCATGGGAAGTTTATACAGCGCCGCCAGGTTGAGTGTTTCGTGCACGCTGCCTTCTTCGAGCGCGCCATCGCCAAAAAAGGCCACCGCTACGCAAGGTTCGCCGCGTAGTTTATACGCCAGGGCCGCACCTGCAGCCAATGGAATTGTTCCCGCCACAATCGGCACAGTGCCCGGGATACCTTGCTTGGGGGCTATCAGGTGCATCGATCCGCCGCGCCCCCCGGAACACCCCGTGGTCCTCCCCAACACTTCGGCGAACAGGTGTTCGAGTGATCCGCCCTGAGCCAGATAATGCCCGTGCGACCTATGCCCGCCCCAGACGGTATCTCCAGGAACCAAGGCCGCGCAAACTCCGGCCGCCACGGCCTCCTGCCCGATTGAAAGGTGACAGGGGCAGCGCACCTCTCCGGTCTCGCACATCTCAGCGATGGCTTCCTCGGCCCGCCGGATGCGCAGCATGGTCTTCCAGCGGCCTAGCAGCCAAGATTCGGCCAGCCTGGGTTCAGCCCAGCCGGAAGAAATCTTGGATGGTGTTACAGATGTGGTGGACATCGTCTTCGTTCAGCGAAAGGTTCAGAGGTAGCAGCAGCGCGCGTTCGAACACGCGCTCGGTCAAAGGCAGGCGCGTTGAAAATCCCAACCGGGGCCACTGGTGCACGGCTTTGCCGCCCCACGGGAGTGCGCTGCCGATGTGGTGGATTTTCAGGAAGGCGCGCAACTCGTCGCGGCGCTCTGCCTCGATCTCGTAATTTTGAAAAACGTCAAAGTGATCCGCTTCGTCCTGGGGGCCCGGTGGCAACTTGACTTGCCCGATGGCACGCAGACGATTCCGGTAAATACCCGCTAACGCCCGCCGCCGTTCGATCGTCCGATCGTACGACCCGAGGTGAAAATCGAGAATCGCGGCTTGCAGGTTGTCCAGCCGCGAATTGAATCCCCAGCTCACGATCTCGCCACCCGAGCCGCGGCCGTGGTCACGAAGCTGGACGAGGCTCTCATAGATATCGCCGTCATTGGTCACGACCGCCCCGCCGTCTCCCAGGCACCCCAGCGTCTTGGCGGGAAAAAAGCTGAACACTCCGGCTGTTCCAAACGTTCCCGCGGCGCGCCCCTGAAGGCGCGAGCCTAGCGCCTGCGCGGCGTCTTCGATGATCACAAGGCTATGCGTTTTTGCGATAAATACGAGCGTCTCCATGTCGGCCGTGCGCCCATTCAACTGCGTGGGCAGGATCGCGCGCGTCCGCGGCGTGACGGCTTTCTCAACGGCTCCCACGTCTATCAAATGATCCTCACTGCATTCGACCGGCACGGGCGTCGCCCCGCTAAAATGAATCGCCGCCGCCGTGGCGACCATGGTGTGCGAACAAAAAATCACTTCATCGCCCGGGCCGATACCGGCCGCACGCAGCGCGAGCAGTAGGCCATCGGTGGCATTGCCCACGCCGAGGGCATATTTCACTCCCAGGTAGGCTGCCAGATTCCGTTCGAATCGGACCAAATCCTCCTGAAGAATGAACGCTCCACGAAGCCCCACGTCGCGAAAGATCGCAGTCAGATCTCGTTCCTCGGATGAGAACAAGTGCGGATAATCGAAGAACGGGATGGAGCGAATCTGGGTCGGCGTCATAGGTTTTCTTTTAGCGCTGTCGCGTACAGCACGCGATGGCGGCGCGACCTCGCCGCATCCAACTCGTCGAGGTGCGGCCGCAAACCTGAGCCACCCACGCACTTCGGAACCGCCTTCAGCGCTCCGCAGAAAATCCGCTTGAGCAGCGCTTTGCTGCGCATGGTGCGTGGGATCAGGTTTAACGCCACCGCAGCGCGCCGCAGCCAACCTGAAGTAGTAGGGAATGCTCCCTCCACTCGGGCCGCAAAACCTCCATCCTGTAGCGCTCTAAGCAAATCCCCCGCGGACCAATAGCGAGTCTTCAGAGGGCTGGGATTGAATCCCTTCCACTCCGGATTCGCTGTGACGATCAGGAGCGCTCCTCCGGGTCGCAGCACTCGCGTGGCTTCTTCAAAAAATCGCTCCGCAGCCGTAAGGTAGTAAATGGCCTCGAACAGCAATACCAAATCGAAAGACTCGTCCGGAAACGGGAGCGCCTCCGCGTGGAAGTGACGCAGCGTGATATTCGAGCGTCCGGCGCACGCCCCTTTGGCCGCGCGCAGATTCTCTCGATCTACGTCGCCGGCTTGAACCGAGCGGGCGGCATCGGCGAGAAGGGGCAGTCCGATGCCCGCGCCGCAGCCGGCCTCCAAGACGTCTTTTCCACAAGCTTGCTCCGCCGCCCAGATGTAGCGCGCTTCGAGCATTTCCAGCTGGCTCCGCGAAGCCGGTTGTCCCGGCTGCTCGGTGACTGCGCAGTAACTCGCTGGAGTCATGCTGCAGCCTTGGGTTTGATCAGCCCAGCGCTCACACGAGCGCCCCCCCACAAGCTTCCGCTGCCATAGGCCAAATGCAGGCTGGCGAACACTACCGGCATCAGCAATACCAGCGTGATGCTGCGCTCTTTCCAAGCCGCCGCCACCGATGCGATAAGATTCGCCGCCAGATAGGGGCCTGCGATCGTCCAGGCCAGCCACGCGATTCCAGTCCAGGCGGCCGCCGCGATCGAAGCGGCCAGCCCCAGCACTAGCGCCAGCGGCGTGAGGTGGCGCCAGCCCATCACGATTCCCGGTATGTGGGCAAATGGTAAAATCGCCCACACTCCGTTCGACCAATTGTGCCGCCAGAAACGGCCGAGCTCCGCCGGCGCGTAATAGTCGATCTTCATCTCCGGTGACATCAGGATGATTCCTCCGGCGCGCCGTAGCCTGCCACTGAATTCGATGTCCTGGCTGCGTTCCAGACGTTCATCGAAGCCGCCGATCCGTTCGAATACCTTGCGCCTCCAGCAAGCGCCGAACACCGTATCCACAAGGCGCGGCTTGTCCGAAGCGGTTCTGAAATGCGCATTGCCAACCCCAAAGGGCTGGGACAGTGCGATCCGAATCGCTTCGGCGAATACTCCCGAGGTCGTTGTGACTGTCCGCATCGCTCCACCCACGCAGTCTGCTCCCCAATCCTCGAGATTCTGAACCGCTCGCGGAATATAATCCGGTGCAATTGAGGCATGTGCGTCCAGCCTCAGGATGAATTCCCCTTGCGCGGCTGCGATGGCCAGGTTCAGCCCCTGCGGAGTAGTGCGCGCCGGATTATCGACCAGCCGCATTCGCGTATCGCGCGCGGCATACTGCTCCAAACGCTGGCGGCTACCGTCGTTACTCATGCCGTCGGCGACAATGATTTCCAAATGTTCACGCGGATATTCCGAGGCCAGAACGGATTCGAGGCACTGGTCTATGAACTGTATTTCGTTACGGCAAGGGACGATCACCGAGACCAGGGTAGTCAGCGGGTTACCCTTCGAATGGTCGGGTTCCAAATCCAGCCGCGCTCCGGATGCCAAGCGAGCGGATTGCGGATTTTCTGAGGACGGCAGGCCATGGCCAACACGCCCACCGGGATCATCACGCCTTCGATCAGGAAACCCTTGTAGCCTTCCGGCCCCGCGCGTATCAGCGGCGGAAGGCACGCCACAAACAGCCACGGCGCCACCACCCCGAACAGCCGGAACAAATGTCCCGATCCGACGCGGCGATGCGCATTCAGACAATAGGCCCACACCAGTCCCATCACTACAGCGCCCAGCGCGACCCCCAGGTATCCGAAGTTCAGATACCAGCCGGTGGCATGATGCAGCGAGTAGCCCTGGTTTTGAATCGCCCCCACGCTCTCGCTGTAGTACAGATAGATGTCCTGGGGCCGGTCGGGCCACAGGACTCGCGGAATCACCGAGCAGACCAGCGCATACAGGCTGTACCCGAAGCGCGGCTGGACGCCTCCTGCCAGCACCCCGTACATGGAAAAATGCGCGCCGTAGGCCTCGTTGCTTGAGGTTAGAAAATTCGCCATTCCGGTCGCCTCGTCCGCGCGCCCGTTCACCGCCGCCGCCAAACCCGCAAACGGCACCGCGCGGAAAAAATCGATGGCATAGAGCATCCAGAAGCCGCCGGCGATCACGAAGCCCGCCCGGATCCACTTGGGCTTTCGCACCAGCCCCAGATAGGCGAGCACGCCCGCCACCAGCGTCGACAGGACTTCGTTCTTGTTTCCCAGAATGAAAGTGAACGCGAGCATCCCCGCCAGCAGCAATAGGTATGCGGGAAGAGTGTAACTGCGTCTTACGCTCACCAACGTGCGCGAGCGCTTACCTGCCGCCAGCAATGCCAGCCCGATCGCCGGGGGAAGCAGCGCCACCCGGTTCAGAACCTGGTGTAGCGTGAACCATTCATCGGTTTGGGTCCGGGTGTACACGTAAGCCGATTCATTCAGAGTCCAGGCCGCACCGAGCTTATCCTTGACCAGCAGCAGACTGGCCACCCCCGCGATCAAGCCGATCAGCAGGATGGGCTCGTGCCGCACCAGCAGAGGCGGCGCGACGCCATTTTCTTTAACCGGCGCCACGGCCAGCAGCAAGGTTAGCTCCACCAGACTAATGAAGCCTGCGTACAATCCCAGCGCCACAAGGTAATCCTGGTCGAGCACGATCGGGAACAGTTTGCCTTCCAGATACCCGTAGTTCTTGCCGCTGAATCCGCCGGTCTTGTCGATTACGATGTACCAGGCCCCGAATAACGACCAGTAGTAGAGAACGCCAATTCCCACCAGCGTGCCGGCGTCCCGGCGTCTGACGTAGAGAGCCACGGCCAGCACCGCGATCACGACCGTCGCGATCGAGAGCAAAGCGAAGTATTGCATCTACCTTTGCGGCTCCTGCAAGACTTCGCGATACAACTGCCCCAGGTCCCGCGCGATTCGCACCGAAGAAAACTCCTCTTTCTTCCGGCGCCCGTCCGAGCGCCGCGGGGGATTGAGCACTTCAGTCAGAGCGCGCCCCAGAGCCTGCGGGTCCCGTTCGACCACATAGGAACACATGACGCCTTCCAGCCGCTCGGCCACATCGCCCACGTCCACGCTTACCACCGGAAGATTCGTGGCCAACGCTTCCTGGACAATGGTCGGGGAACCCTCGGCATCGCTTGTCACCAGCAGGCAGTCCGCGGCATTCATCATGGCCGGCACCCGCGCCGGCTCGACACGCCCATCGAGCACCTCCAAACGAACCGAAGAGGTCCATTGCCGGGCTATCTGCACGGCTTTCCGCGCCAGATCCAGCCGCTTGTTGCCCGGGTCGAATCCGGCGTTGAATAAGACAACGCGTTCCTCTTCCCGCCAACCCAGCTCGTCCCGCAAAGTTTTTGGATGCTCGGGCCGAAACTCCTCCAGATCGACGCCCGTCGGTTGGATCGTCACGCGCGCGCGCCGCCACCACAACAGCGCCTTCAACTTTCGGCTCACGCACACGATGCGCGCCGCCCGCAACGCCGTGAGTTGCGACAGCAGCAAGCCGGCTGCCGGTCGCACGCCGCGCGCCGAAGGCAGGCAGTTCAAATCGCCACCCCGATAGGTAATGACTAGCGGAATCCGTCCCGCCCCCATCGCCGCGAACAGGGCAGTCACCGTTCCGTAGTGTGCGTGAATCACCTGGGGGTGGAACGCCCGCACCACGCTTCGGAAGCGGCGGAATTCTTCAAACACCGCTCGCGGCGATGTGCGAGAACGCAGATCGAACCTCTCGACTTCGAATCCCAAACCGGCCAGAGTTTCCGCCTGTCTCCGCGCGAACACCATCGAGTGGCCCGTCGCCACGCCCGGAATCACAAACAATATCCGGGGCGTTTCTTTCATCGGAAACAAGCCTCGCGCAGGCGTGGGAAGGTGCGAAAAACGCCCAGCCGCGCGAGCTTGGCCCAAGCCAAAGGATCTTGTGGGTGGGACGCCAGATACTTCGAATAGATTCGCCAGGCTTGCCGGTAATCCCCAGCCAGCATCCGATGGTCGGCTTGCTTGAGAAGCGCTTCCGACGGCCGGAAAGTATCAGGCTCCGCAAGAGCGCCCGTCATATCTTCCGTTAAGCCATCGCGGCGATCGGCTGCCAACCGCTGGATCGCGCGGTGCGCCCGGGCTTGTTGCGCCGTCTTCCCGGCGCTCACGGAACCGCTGGCATAACGATAATGGTACAGCGGTTCAGCTAAATTCGCGGCGTGTCCGAGTTCCGCCAGTCTCCAGAAAAAATCGTAGTCCTGCGAGCAGTGAAATTCCTCGCGGTATCCACCGACGGAACCCGCCGTCGCGCGTGGAAACATCACCGACCCATGGACGAACGGATTCCCGTGCTGTAGTTGGCCCATAATGTCGTCGTGTTTCTCCGGCAGACGCAGTTGCCATAACCGCCGCCCATCCTGCTGATGCGTCCAGGCGCCGGTGCCGAGCACCGTCGTTGCCGGATGTACGCGGAAGTGGTCCACTTGACGCTCAAAACGCGTGGGTTCGCTCCAATCATCGGCATCCTGGCGCGCGATCCACGTTCCGCGTGAGAGTGTGAGCCCGCGATTGAGTGACGCCGTCAGTCCCCGATGCGGCTCGTCTGCGATGCGGATCCGCGCGTCATCTGTGGCTCGTTGCGCGAGCAAGCCTGGGATTATCGGGTCCTGGCTCCCGTCGTCGACGATCAAGAATTCGAAATCGGTGAAGGTTTGCGTCAGGATCGACTCCACTGCCCGGTCGAGCATCTCCAGCGGCGGATCGTACACTGCCATCAGCACCGTCACGGCGGGATTTAGCATGTTACTTTCCAGCGCGCGGCCCATTGTGCGAAGGTCAACAGCGTCCACAGCCGTTGGCCGCGTGCGTGGAGTTGCAATTCGGGATCGAGCAGCGGGCACGGCAACAGGTCGCCCACCATCTCCCGGAGTGGACCTGCCAGCCAGGCTTCCACCGGCGCTCCGAAACCGTGCTTGGGACGCGCTGTGATTTCTTGTGGCAACTCCTCGCGATACGCTTCGCGCAGCAGGATCTTCTTCTTCCCTCCGCGTACCAGGTCGCGCGTGGGCAGTTGCTGCGTCCATTCCAGAATGCGGTGATCCAGAAAAGGACTTCTCCCTTCGATCCCAAAGGCCCCCAGCGCGATGTCCATCTTATGCGTGAGGTCGTTCGCGAGATACAGATGCCGGTCGGTCCACAGGGCTTGATGGAGTGCTCCGGTTGCGGGGGAAGCTTTCAGGAACTCATCCGTGGTGAGCCAGCGGGAAAGAGCTCCCATGGATCCGCCCAGTAAAACCACTCGTTCCCCTTCACGAAATGTCACTTTCGATTCCACATACACGCCGGTGGCGCCGTTTCCGTCTACTAGTCCCACGCTCGCCGCAGCCGCTTTCACCGCCTGTTTTGCTGCGATGCGGGTGTAGTGCCGGTAACCGCCGAAAGCTTCATCGCCTCCGTCGCCGTTCAGGACCACTTTGTAGCGGCCGGCCAGCGATCGCGCGAGTTCGAGCGAGCTCAATGCGGAACTGTCGGCAAAGGGCTCATCGAAGTGTCCGGCGGCGTAGATAAATCGCTCAGCGGCCGAGGTCGCCTTGGCCCGCAGAACTTCGTGCCGCAGGCCATACCGTAGCGCGGCTCGCCGCGCGTAGGGCAGATCCGTTTCGTCTCCTTCGGCGATCACCGTGAACGCGTCTGGCCGGACCTCCTGACGGGCCGCCTCGGCCGCGATTACCGTGGAATCGATGCCTCCACTCAGGGCCAAGGCCACGGGCACGTCCGCCTGCAGCCGCAGGCGAACCGCGTCGGCGATCAAGCTGCGCGCTCCTTCTTTCTTCTCAGCGGGCGTGCCAGAGATCACGGGACGAACGCGCTCCGGAAACCACCACCGCTCAAGCTTGCTGTGCCCGTCTTTCCATCGCAGCCAGTGCCCGGCCGGAAGCTTGCGGACGTTGCGGAAAATCGCCAGCGGAGCCGGAACGTAGCCCAGGGCCAGATAGACTTCGAGCGCTGTCCGATCCAGATAGCTACCATGAAAATCCCGCAGCGCCTTCAATTCGCTGGCGAAGGCCAGGGTGCATCCGTCTTCGAAGTAGACCAACGGCTTTTCTCCGCTGCGGTCGCGCGCCAGGGTCAACTCCCTTTCCCGGGCGTCCCAAAGCGCAAAGGCGAACATGCCGACGAAGCGGTCAAGCGACCGTTCGATTCCCCACGCCGCACAGGCTTCAAGCAGCACTTCCGTGTCGCTCGACGACCGCCAGGGCGCAGGATCCAGTTCTCCGCGCAGCTCCCGATAGTTAAAAAGCTCACCATTGCACACCATCGTCCAGCGCCCGTCGCGCGACGTCATGGGCTGAGCTCCGTTCGGCGAGAGATCCAGAATCGCCAGGCGAGCGTGCCCCAATGCGATCTCCGGACTCATCTCACCTACGCCAGCGCCATCCGGTCCGCGATGCGCCAGAGCGGCGATCATCCGCGTCACCTGTTCGCTTGCATCCGCTCGTCCGATCACCCCCGCAATCCCGCACATTTTTGTTAAAGCGGACTGACGCTCCGTCGCGCGTCTTCGAGCTCGGGTCCCCGCCGCCCGCGCCACCACCGGATCAACGTCCATCCCGCGCGCCCCACCGGCTCCGGCAGTCTGCGGCCCGTGCCGCTCATCAACATCTTCCATGCAGCGCTAGCAGCATCCGCATGTCCGCTTTGCAGCCGCGCCCGTACGGTCAGAATCAGGCGGATCCGGACAGTTGCCCGCCATAGCGCCTTCCAAGCCCGCCGCGCCAGAGCGGGCTCCGGGCACCGCCGGTCGATGGCCCGCTCCACGATTTCGAAAATCTCGCGCTGCATCCGCGCGCTGCCCAGCCGGTTGCTCCAGTTGCCGGGATGACGGCGGTTGCAGACACCGTGCCGCGCTAGCATCGCGACGGGAAACTGCTCCACCGCGCGCACGAACCAGTCGGTATCGGCCAGGGCATAATCCGGGTTGAACGGCCCAACGCGTTCCCAAACGATTCGCCGGAACACCAGCGTCGAAGGATGAAAAGGCCAGTCATAGTAACGCGTCATATACCAAAACAGTTCCCGCTTCGTGACGATCTGCGTCTGCGGAAATCGTAGAGGACGGAGCGCCGTCGTGGCTCCGCTCCCGGTCTCGATGCAGTCGATAAATCCCGAGTGCACTAGGCCGACCTGGGGATGCGTTTCCAGGTATTCGACCGAGGCCTTCAGATGGCCGGGTGTGAAGCGGTCGTCGTCCGAGCACCAGGCGATGTAGTCGCCGTGGGTTTGACCGATCGCAAAGTTCCAGTTCTCCACGCCGCCCGAATTCCGCTTGCGCCCGACGATGCGCACCCGCGGCTCACCGGCGGATATGTCGGTCAGGGTCGCCCAACTAGAATCGGTCGAAGCATCGTCGGCCACCACGATCTCATCCGGGGGAAACGTTTGATCGAGCGCCGCCGCAATCGCCTCACGCACCATGGCAGCGCGATTATAAGTGGCGATCGCTACAGAAACCCTCATCCCGCCCTCCACGTCAGCGCCGAGACTGTTACCACGGACAGCAATCCCCCGATCCAGATCAGGATCACCCTCAGTGCCGGCCTGAATCCGTAACGCTGCCAGGCGATCGATCCGCAAATCACTAGATGCGCCGCGTACATGGCCACGAAAGCCATCGCCGTGCCTTCAGCCGCTCCCCGGAAGTGGCCTAGGATGACCGCTCCTGCCGCAAATACCGCGAAGGCGCTCAGATCGGCTGCCAGGAACGTGCGCATATCGGCCGACGCCAGCATGGGAATCGACAATACCCAGCTAGAAACTTTCAGGTAGTCCCCCACCAGTGTCCAGCGCAGATAACGCGCGGCCTCCCGGAAGGCATCCGAATAAAACAGCCCCAGCACGACTGGCTTCAGCAACGCCAGCAAGCATATAATGACCGCCGCCGCCAGTGCCGCTGCCGTTAGCATACGGGCCAGGTGAGCATTGCGATCAGTCCGATCCGGCGTACGCGCCAGTACCGGCAAACAAAATGTCTGCAGGGACGCGAGTACCAGCGAAACGTGGTTCATACTGATGGCCCACGCCGCATCGAACTGTCCGGCCACCGCGAATCCTTGCCGATGAAGAATCCGAGCCCGCGCCGCCAACAACACCAGCGACGCCGTCGAGCCGCTGGCGAGCAGGGAGCCTGACACTCTCAGAAATCCTCGCGCCGCGGGTGCGCTCCACCACTCTCCTCGACCGCAAAACCAGAATTGGACGGACTCACGATTCAATAACGCCATGGCTAACATTCCGGCGACGGCTGCCGACGCCGCCAGCCACCACACCGGCGCGCCCTGGTATCCCGAACGCAGCAAGCGCGCCACGGGATACGCCAGGACTGCCATGGCCGCGGGGGAAGCCATTTGCACCAGAGCTAACCGGCCGACCTCGCCGCGGGCAGTCAGGACCGCGCTCAAGAATGCCAGCGCGCTCGAAAACGCCACCGGCACCACCAACCAACCGACCAATCCAGCGCGCTGTGCGCCCAATCCAGTTGACGACGCCAACCATCCTGGCGCTACCAACGCCAATACGGTCACCAGCAGCGTGGCTGTTGTCATCAGCACCAGCATAGTGCGCAGAAACTGGCGCCGTTCCGCGCCATGGCGCGAGCTGACGCCCTGTACCAAGGCGGTCTGCCCGTTGAGGGTCGCCCCGGTCACACCCGCTTGCCGGATCTGTTGGAGCGTGGTTAGCACCGCGACCTCGGCTGGACCGAGCATCGCCGCGAAGATCTTGGTCGCCACTACGCTCAGAGCGGCGCTAGCTATGGCGGCTCCTCCCGTCAGGCTCGCCGCACGCAATAGCGGGCGCCAGTCCGACGGTTGCGACTCCTCGATGAGAATCGTCGCCGAACTTGCGCTGCTCATACCACCATGGCCCGCCGCCCCGGTGCAGCATGATCGCCACTGGAGTGTTCGCGATGCCACGCCACCAAGCGCTCTACGCCCCAGGCGACCGGCGTGGCCGGATAAAAACCGGTGTAGTCGAAGAAATCCTCGACTTCGGCGTGCGTCGAAACCACGTCGCCAGGCGGGATCGGCAGGAATCGCTTTCGTGCGCGTTTCCCCAGTGCGCGCTCGATGATATGGACGAATTCGAGCAATCCCACGGGCGACCCGTGCCCGACGTTGTACAACCGGTAACCGGTGTGCGGGCGGTCGATCACCCGCACCAAGCCCTCGACGACGTCATCCACGTATGTAAAATCGCGCTGCATGCGCCCGTAGTTGTGGAGGTCGATGCGATGACCGCGCTCGATGGCTTGGACGAACTTAAACGGCGCCATATCCGGCCTTCCCCACGGCCCGTACACGGTGAAAAAACGCAGTCCGGTAGTGGCGATGCCGAAAAGATGTGAGTAGCAGTGAGCCATTAACTCACCCGCACGTTTCGTGGCCGCATAAAGCGATACCGGCGTCTCCACCGGATCGCCCACGGCGAAGGGCGTCTTCCGGTTGCCCGCATAGACCGAACTCGATGACGCGTAGATCAGCCGCTCGATCTGATGCTGCCGGCAGCCTTCGAGCACGTGCAGAAACCCGGTGACGTTCGCATCGACATAAGCGTGCGGATTCTCGAGCGAGTGCCGCACCCCGGCCTGCGCCGCCAGATGGACTACAAGCTGAAAGGGGTCTTTGGCGAAAACTGACTCAGCGGTCGTGCGATCCGCTAGATCAGCTTCGATGAACTCGAACGCCGGATAGCCTGTCAGTCGTCTGAGCCGCGCCCGCTTCAGGCGAGGGTCGTAGTAAGGGTTCAGGTTGTCGACGCCGATCACCCGCCGGCCTTCCGAAAGTAGCCGTGCCGCAAGATGATAGCCGATGAACCCGGCCGCGCCGGTCACCAGAATCGTCACTCGACTTTCTCCACCCACCAGTTCGCCAATGCCATGTATTCCAAGCCGCTGCGCAGAAACACGTCCACGGCATCTCGCGCGCGATACACGATCGGCTCACCATGCAGGTTGAAGGACGTATTGAGCACCGCGGCTTCCCCGGTGATCGATTCATACTCTTCGAGCAGCCGAGAAAATTCAGGATTGTGCTCCGCCCGAACTTCCTGCGGACGCGTGGTGAAATCGTATGGGTGCTGCGTCCCGGCGAGTACGGCCCGCCGTTCCGGCCGCGTCCGGAACGCGAACATCATATAGGGGGAATCCACGGGCTTGGGTTTTTCGTAATAGCGTGAAGCGCGTTCGGCCAGCACGGCTGGGGCGAAGGGCATCCAGAAGTCGCGATTCTTGATGGCTTGATTAATGCTGCGGACCGCCGTCGGAGAATCTGCCCGCGCCAATATGGACCGGTTCCCCAGCGCCCGCGCCCCGAACTCAGCTGCACCTTTGGCCCGAGCGACGATCCTGCCTTGGGCCAACTCCAGGGCCACCCGCTTCTCGATATCGGCTACCCGGTGAAAGCGCACCCTGGTCCGGCGCCCCGTATCCACGAGCGCCTCCTCCCCCTCGGCATCGGTAATCGGATCGCCGTAATAAATCGCGCCCAGCGGCTGGATACTTTCCCCCCGTTGCGCCCCCACGAAGCAGGCCGCCCCGATACTGTTGGATTCGTCTCCACAGGACGGAAACACGAACATGCTTTCGACCTCCGGCAGTTCGAGAATCGCCAGATTGGCTTTCACGTTCATGAACACGCCGCCCGAGCAGGCAATCCTGCCTATACCGGTTTCGCGTACCGCACCAGCTACCCAGCGAGTGAGCATCGTCTCAAGGAAACGCTGCGTACCCGCGGCCACCCAGTCGAAACGCTGCCCTTCGAGCAGGTTCCCCAAGAATTCGTAGGCCGCGTATAGAGACGGCACGCCGTTGCGCCGCCGCCATCCCAACCTATCCGCGGTGAATTCGAACAGCGCTTCGAGCGAGCGCGATATGCCCGCGGCCGCGCGCGAGTTGGCGCCATAGGCAGCCAGACCCATCACCTTGTACTCGTGCTCCAGAGGGCACATGCCCAACCACCGCGTCACCAGCGCATATAGCCGTCCGATTGAGTCGTGCTCGCTTACTTCTGCTATCCGCGTGAGAGTTCCGCTTTCGCCCATGCTCACCGTGGCTGATAAACGATCGCCCGAGCCGTCGCAAGTGAACACCAGGACTTTGTCGGCGGTCTTTCCCCAAGGAGAGGGGTAGTAGGCCGCCGCGGCATGCGCCTGGTGATGCTCGACCGGAGCCAGTTGCTCGCTACTCAAGCCAATCGCACTGAGGCGCTCGGCTCGCTGCGCCGCCCGCTTTCGCTGGTACGCCCGATCGATCACCGAGCTCTTGAAAGTTTGCTTGAGCCGCGAGCCGAGGCTCGAACAGCGCGCATAGTCGCGCAGGATCGTTTCCCGCTGCCATTGATGATAGTTCATGTAACGGCCGTTCAAGGCCGCCACCGGAGCTGAATTCCGGTCCATCAGTAAGCGTGCGGCATCGACGGCTCCCCTTGGAGCGTCACCCTGGTTCTTCACGCGCGTGAGCCGTTCTTCTTGCAATGCCAACTCAATCCGGCCATCACGCAGCAGCGCGGCCGAAGCGTTGTGTCCGTCATGGATGCCTAGCACGACGCTCACCTCGGTACTCCGTTCGTGCTGTTGCTTGCCAGGTGTTCTGATTCCGGAGTTTGATAATACGACCGGTAGTAATCGTAATAGTGATAGCTCTCGCTCAGGTCCCGGTGCACTTCATTGAGCACCAGCCCGACGGTCTTAGCGCGGACGCGATTCAGAGTCGCAAGCACCGTAGCCACTGCCTTGCGCGTAGTGTGACCGGCGCGCGCCACCACCAGCACCCCGTCCACCGCCGTGGCCATTTGCAAGGGCTCAGCAAAGCCCAGCAGAGGAGGAGCATCCACGACCACCAGATCGTAGTCGGTGGCCGCTTCCTCGATCATCTCCATCAAACCGCGCCCGATCAGATCGGCTGAATGCCGCGAGGGCGCTCCGGCCGGAAGCACGTGCAGGTCCGGCAGGCTGGCCACCGGGATTACCGCCGCGCGCCAGTGAAATTCTCCTCGCAACACGTTGGCGAGCCCCACTACTCCAGGAATCTTGAAGCTCCGATGGACGCTCGGCCGCCGCAGGTCGCCGTCGATCAGCAGGGTCCGCTGGCCCTGCTCGGCATAAGCGGCCGCAAGGTTCGCTGCCGTGGTCGTCTTGCCTTCGGCTGGCGCCGCGCTGGTCACCAGCAGCGACCGGTAACGCTGATCGAGATTTCCCAATAAAATCGAGTTGCGCAGGGTTCGCACGCTTTCCCGGAATCCGCTGGGATCCCGTTCCTCGATCATCCCTTTGTCGGATGACGAGGGCAGCGCCAGCACCCGGCCTCCAGGAACGTTCTTCAGCAGCGGCAGGCTCCCGATCACTTCCGTCCGCAGTGTGCGCGCCACTTGCTCGGGGTCTTTAATGGTTTTGTCCAGAAGGTCCGCCACCACCGCCGCGCTCCCCGCAATCAACATCGAAAACAGCAGCGCCAGCAACCCGTTCAGCGGAATATTGGGAGACACCGGCTGGAGCGCCGGCCGCGCCGCATCGGCAATGCGGATGGCGCTGTTCTGGAAACCCGCATTAATGCCGGCTTCCTTGATCTTGCGGACCAGCTCCGCATACAGTGTTTTATCCGCTTCCGCCTCACGCTTGGCGGCCTGATACTCGTAGCTGCGGGCGTTCACGCGATCGAATTCGGTCTTAGCTTGGGCCGCCGCCGCTCCGGCCATCTCCTCGCGCCGCTGGCTCTCCCGATACCCCACTTCCACCCGCTCTGCGATTCCGGCCCGGGTGACTTCGAGCGCCCCTTCCACCTGATCGAGTTGCGCCTTGGCCCGGCGATATTCGGGATGGTTGGCTCCATAGTAGGCGCTAACGTCAGCGAAATGCTCACGCGCTTCCTGGGAATGCTCCACCAGCTTGCGCAGCGCTTCCCCTTGCGGCGATGCCAGCGCTGCCTCAAACGACCCGCCCTGAACGGATTCCCAGGCCGCCTGCTGGCGCAACAGATCGGCTTGCAGGGCAGTGTGTTCCGTATTCAGCTGAACTAGCCGTGATTCCAGAATGTTGGTCTTCGCCTCCGGATTTATTACGGTCAGCTCCCGTTCGAAGGCTGCCAAAGCCAGGCTGGAGTGTTCCATCTTGACTTTCAGCTCATCCAGTTGCCGCTCCATGAATGTGGCCAGGCTGTTGGAGCTGCGCAGGCGGATATCATAACTGTGCTCTAGATACGATTCCGCGATTGCATTCGTGACATCCGCCGCCAACACCGGATCGTCCGAGCGATAGCTAACCAACATCAAGTAAGTGTTGGGCGGGCGCGTGACGCGCAAGTTCTTAAGCACGATAGGAGCAGCTTCTTCGCGCGGCGATTGGGCCGAGGATTGCTTTTCCCGCAGCCGCAGCCCGAACCGCTGGTCCACCGGACGAAGTACGCCGTCAGATTGCACCAGTTTCATCTGGGTTGCCAGAAACTGGTCCGCATCATTGGTCACGCTGCGCGCAGCATCCGGCCCCAGTACTCCCGGCGGACTTTCGCGATCCACGTCCACCGTCGTCGTCGATTCAAAAACTGGCGTCAGACGGGCGGACACAATCACCGTGGCGATCACCGCGAGCGCGCAAAATCCCAAAATTCTCCAGCGCTGGCGCTTGCAAATCCAGACATACTGCGAGATAGGGATGCGGGCGTCTTCCGGGTCCTGGGCCGCTAAGCTCTCAAGTAGCGCCGGCCACTGGCCAGGATCTCCGGGAGCTAGGAAAGAAGGATTCGCGGGGGTCACTGGCATTTCACCGGTTCAGCCCCAGAATCAGGGCTCCGGAAGCTGTCCCCGCCGCAAACGCCACGGCTTTTTCGATAACGTTGGCGGTGACCCGGCCGCCGCGGTTATCGGGAATGTAGAAGATGTCTCCCGCCGCCAGGACCACGTCCGGCGCTTTGCGCTCCAGGATCTTGCGCAGCGCCACTTCGATTTCCCGCTTGCCACCTTCACCGGGACGATAGATGTAGGCCAGCTTGGTTGAGAAAGGAGTCAAGCCTTCAGCCAGCGCTAATGCCTTCAGCACCGAAATGCCGGTCCCTTCACCCGCGGGAAACGCACCCGGCTTCTTGACGTTGCCGACCACGAACACCCGCCCTGCCTCCGGAACGCGCACTTCTTCGCCGCCTTTCAGGATTACATTGGCAGCCGGATCCGCCGTCTCGGTCAAAGCCTTGAGGGAGATTCTTTCCGTGAGCGGTGCGCTATCGGGACCAGCCCGTGTCACCAGAATATCCGCGCCGGCATCTCCGCTTAATCCCTCCGCGCGTGTCAGTGCCTCGAGCAATGTCACCGGCCCGGTCGCGTCGAACGTCAGCGGGTGCCGCACCGCGCCCGTGACTCGAATCGGACGAGTCGCGTACTCGGCGATGGTGACGACCACCGAAGGATCTACCAGGAGTCCTGCCTGACTCAAAGCGTCCGCCACGCGCTGTTCGAGTTCCCCGGGGGTAGTTCCGCGTGCTTCGATCGGTTTCTTGACCATCGGCAGCCGGATGGAACCCTCCTGGCTCACCCGCGCCGTGCGCGACATCTCCGGCGCGCCATATACCGAAATGGACAGCAGATCGCCTGCTCCGATGGGCCGCGGCGGAAGATTCGCTCCCGTATCGGTAGATCCCACCGTCAGGCGCGCCTGTCCAAACGCACAACCTGCGAAAACACCAAGCCAGCACACGGCGATGATCCTCATGAGCTTTTCCGTCCTCCGATCGGAACGATCGCTTCGCGGTCTACTTGCACCGCTACCGAACGCTGCAACACGTCAATATTAATGACCAAATGCAGGGAGTCCTTGGTTCGGACCAGAGTGCCTTCCTGTCCCCGCATGGGCCCGTGTTCCACTCGCACCCGATCGCCCGCTTTCAAATAAGGCCAGGGCGCCAGCGGCAGCTTCCACAGCACCATCTGCTGAATCGAGCCGATTTCAGAATCTTCCAATGCGGCCGGCATGCCCCCGAATCCTACGATCCT
>Ga0105237_10003720_pt1 | contig 17963 bp, 12 predicted proteins | sample KBSC24metaG_FD_81520 | JGI IMG/M metagenome (GOLD analysis project Ga0105237, IMG submission 81520) | Corn rhizosphere microbial communities from Kellogg Biological Station, Michigan, USA - KBS C2-4 metaG | ecosystem: Host-associated > Plants > Roots > Rhizosphere > Soil | place: Michigan, USA... | reverse complement strand
TCCGGCTGGTGGTCTCGATTGCGAAGCGCTATACCAATCGTGGGCTGCAGTTTCTGGATCTGATCCAGGAAGGCAACATCGGCCTAATGAAGGCCGTGGACAAGTTCGATTACCTGCGCGGCTATAAGTTTTCCACCTATGCAACGTGGTGGGTGCGCCAGGCGATCACTCGCGCGATCGCGGATCAAGCCCGGACGATTCGTATTCCAGTGCACATGATCGAGACGATCAATAAACTGGTGCGCATCCAGCGGCAATTGCAGCAGGATCTGGGCCGCGAGGCCACTACTGAGGAATTATCGGTAAAGATGGAACTGCCGGTCGGCAAAGTGCGCAAGGTATTACGGATCGCACAGGAGCCGATTTCGCTAGAGACGCCGGTGGGCGAAGAAGAAGAATCGCACCTGGGCGATTTTATCGTGGACCGGCGAGTAGTATCGCCATCCGAAGCGGTGATCAATCTGAATCTGCGCGAGCAGACAGCGGAAGTACTTAAGACGCTGAGCCCGCGCGAAGAGAAGATCATCAAGATGCGCTTCGGCCTGCAAGATGGCAGCGAGCACACGTTGGAAGAGGTCGGTCAGCACTTCGCGGTGACGCGCGAGCGCATCCGGCAGATCGAGGCGAAGGCGCTGCGGAAACTGCGGCACCCCAGCAGAAGCCACCGGCTGCGGGCATTTCTGGAAACGTCCCTGCGGGATTAGGCGGCTCTACCGAAGCTGCTCAAACTTCCAGGACCTCCAGGATCAAAGGGTCCCGAACAGAATAAAAGACCTGATTGCCGGCCTTCCGATTCACCACAATGTGTTTCGAGCGCAGGACCGTCAGGTGTTGCGACGCATTCGCCTGCTCCACCCCGAGGCGCTCTATCAGTGCGCCTGCCGATAGCTCCCCGTCGCGCAGGAGCTCGATAATGGCGATGCGCGTAGGATGGGCCAGTGCCCGGAAGAATTCGGCCTTGAAGCGTCTTGCGACTCTGGCATAATCGTATATCCTGGTAATCGAATATACGATTACCGTAGCACGGATCTGCTACTTCACGACAATATTCACCAGCTTGTCCGGAATGACGATCACCTTCACCACCTGCTTCCCTTCGATGAAGGGCTGCACCTTGGGATCCGCCAGCGCGAGCTTCTTCAACTCGTCCTCGGAGGTGCCGAATGGCACGGACAGGCGACCGCGAACTTTGCCGTTCACCTGCAGCACGATATCGGCGGCGTCCTCTTTGGCGAGCTGTTCGTCGTAGACCGGCCAAGGCTGCCGGAACACAGGGCCTCTCCGGCCGAGCTGCTCCCATAATTCCTCGGCGAGATACGGCGCGAACGGCCCTAATAGGAGCGAAAGCGAGGGAAGGATTTGTCCCAGTGCCGCCGCCGACAATCCGGCTTCCTCGTCGTACAGCGTATTCATAAGCTCCATCAGCGCGGCGATGGATGTATTGAAGTGCCAGCGATTATCGAAGTCCTCAGTAACTTTGCGAATGGTCTGGTGCAGTTTTCGCAAAGCACGCCGATCGGCAGCGGCATCGCCATCCGGCTTCCGGTCCACATTGCGAACGACGAAGCGGAAGACCCGACCCAGGAAGCGGTACGATCCTTCCGCGCCGGTGTCGGTCCAATCCATGTCCTTCTCAGGCGGCGCGGCGAACAGCTCGAACACGCGGCCGGTGTCCGCCCCAAAACGGTCGATCATTTCATCCGCGCTAACCACGTTGCCCTTGTTCTTGGACATCTTCGCGCCATCTTTGATCACCATGCCCTGCGTGAACAGGCGCGCCGCCGGCTCGTCGTTCGAAATCACGCCGATATCGCGCATCACTTTGGTGAAGAACCTGGAATAAATCAGGTGAAGAATCGCGTGCTCCACACCGCCGATGTACTGATCGATGGGAAACCAGTACGCGATCTTCTTCGAATCGAACGGAGCCTGCGAGTTTTTGGGATCGCAGTAGCGGTAGAAATACCACGACGAATCGACAAACGTATCCATGGTGTCCGATTCGCGCCGCGCGTCGCCTCCGCACTTGGGACACTTGACGTTTACGAACGAGGCCACGTCGGCCAGCGGCGAGCGTCCCTTGCCGGTTAGTTGCACGTCCACCGGCAAAATCACCGGCAGATCCTTTTCAGGCACCGGAACCACGCCGCACTTGGGGCAGTGGATCACCGGGATCGGTGTCCCCCAGTAGCGCTGCCGTGAAATTCCCCAGTCCTTGATGCGATAGGTAACGGCCGCCTTGCCGAATCCCTCACGCTCGGCTTTCTGGTTCATGCGTCCGCGCGCTTCGGCACTGGAAAGACCCGAGAAGTCGCCGGAATGCTCGACGACGCCGTCGTCGGTGAAGGCTGTTTTCGGATTTTCGTCCAGCACGCTATCCACGGGCCGAATCACCGGGTGGATCGGGATCCCGTATGTTTTGCAGAACTCGAAATCGCGCTCGTCATGGGCGGGGACGGCCATGATCGCGCCCGTTCCGTAGCCCATCAGCACGAAGTTGCCGATCCAGATCGGGACTTTTTCGCCGCTGTACGGATTTATGGCGTAGTGCCCGGTGAAGTGCCCGTCCTTCTCGATATCGCCGGGTCCCTTCGACGCCCGGCTGTCGATCATCTGCTTGGCGCGCGCGCGGCCGGCTTCATCGAGCAGCTTAGCCGCCACAGGATGCTCCGGCGCGAGGATCACACAAGTCGCGCCGTAAATCGTATCGACGCGCGTGGTGAACACGCGAATGGGCTCACCTGTGTTCTCAAGCTTGAAATCGATCTCCGAGCCTTCCGATCGCCCGATCCAGTTGCGCTGCATCGATAGCACACGGTCGGGCCAGTGCCCCTCGAGTTTTTCGTCGATGGCGCGCAGAAGTTCATCGGCGTACGCCGTGATCTTCAGGAACCACTGCTCCAGAGACCGCTGCTCAACCGGAGTCGTTTCGTGCCGCCAGCAGCAGCCATCGACCACCTGCTCATTTGCCAGCACGGTGCCGCATTCCGGACACCAGTTCACCAAAGCGTTCTTGCGATACGCCAGTCCGCGCTCCAGCATCTTGAGGAAGAACCACTGATTCCAGCGGTAATACTCGGGCTCGCAGGTAGTGATTTCCAGATCCCAGTCGTAGCTGAACCCCATGCGGCGATGCTGCCGTTTCATCTCCGCGATGTTCGAAAGGGTCCATTCGTAAGGATGCCGCCCGTTCTTAATGGCAGCGTTCTCGGCCGGCAGGCCGAACGCATCCCACCCCATGGGGTGCAGGACGTTGTAGCCTCTCATCCACATGTACCGGGCCAGCGCATCGCCGATGGCGTAATTGCGCAGGTGCCCGATGTGCAGGCTGCCGCTTGGGTAAGGTAGCATTTCGAGCACGTAATACTTTGGCCGCGTAGAATCGGCGGCGGCTTTGTACAGGTTCGGGTCACTGTTCCAGCGCTCGTGCCACTTCAGCTCGATCTGGTTGTGATCGTAGCGCGTTGGGTCGGGCTGGTTCTGCGCGATTTCTTCCATAGTGTTCTAAGGGTGTCGAGATCTTTCTTATCCCAGCCGTCGTCCATCGGCGTTTCCAGAATAAAGGGCTTGGAACGAAGTCGCGGATGATGCAGGATGCGGCGAAACCCGTCTAAACCAATATACCCGTTGCCGATATTCTGATGCCGGTCCATATGCGAACCTAATGCGCCCTTGGAATCGTTGGCGTGAATCACGCGGACATTGTCGAGCCCTAGCAGGCGGTCCGCTTCGCTGATCATATGCTTCAGTCCCGCGTCGTTGGCGATATCGAAACCGCTTGCCAATAAATGGCACGTATCCAGACAGAATCCGATGGGCACGTCGGTCAGCTTGGGCGCGAATTCCCGCATCACGTGCAGCTCTTCAAAACGCCCTCCAAGCTGCGCGCCCGCGCCCACCGTATTCTCGATCAGCAACATCAGGTTCCCCAGGACTAGCCCGCGCGCCGCCTCGGCCACGCCTTCGAGAAAATGCATGATCCCTTGTTCGACGCTATGGCCCTTGTAGTTGCCGGGATGCGCGATCAGGTATTCGGCGCCGATCGCCACGGCGCGAACCAGCTCGCCGCGAAACGCCTCGATCGACAGCTTGCGGATCTTCTCGTGCGCCGACGCCAGGTTGATCAGGTAGTTGTCGTGGATCGCCAGAGGATACAAATCATGTTTCTCGCGAGCGGCATTTAACAGCCGGATCGCAGGTAAGCTTGGCATCGAGGCCTTCCACTGGCGCGGACTGGACGAGAAAATCTGGAAGGTGTTGGCTCCCAGTTCCGCGGCTTTGAGCGCTGCCCGCTCCAGGGCACCCGCGATCGATGTGTGTAACCCTATGCGCACGAGTCTTCCCTATGCAATTCATCCATAATAAGGGCAGAGCAGTATGTACCTCCGTTTTGCCATCCTGATCGCCTTGGCCGTGGCCGCCTTCGGGGCCACCAGCCGCCTGTATCTCAAGGATGGCGATTACCAGATCGTACGCGAATATCAGGTCCTCTCCGATCGCGTCCGCTATTTCAGCACGGAGCGCGGCGATTGGGAGGAAATTCCCCTCGAACTAGTGGACCTGGATCGCACCAAGAAAGACGCGGCCGAACGTCAGGCTGCCGTCGATGCCGACGCCAAGGAGCAGGACGTCGAGGACAAGGCTATTCGCGCCGAACGCAAGGAAGCGGCTCAGGTGCCGGTAGGGCCTGGCGTCTATTACGTGGTCCCCGGCAAGGTGGATAAGATCGAGGCGCTAAAGACGGCCGAAGTTGCGGTCAATTCCAGCAAGGGCCGGTCCATTTTGAAAGTGCTGGCGCCGATCCCTATCGTGCCGGGCAAAAGCAGCGTCGAAATTAAGGACGAATCGGCAGCTTACCGCGCAACCGGCGACAAGCCCGAGTTTTACATCCGCCTGTCGGACGATGAGCGCTTCGGGATCATCAAGCTGAGCAAGAAGAAGAACGCGCGCCTGCTCGAAACTATCAGCATCCTGCCGGTTACCAACGAAGTGATCGAAGATCTGAAGCTGGTGCCTACCTTCAAGAAGCAGGTGTCCGAGAGAACCTACAAGATCTGGCCGGAGCAGCAGCTGGAGCCCGGCGAATACGCGCTGGTGCAGTATACCGACGGCGCGCTAAACTGGCAGGTGTGGGATTTCGGGGTCGGCCCGGCGGGTAAATAGCGCGACTGATAACCATGAACACACCAGAAGAAATCAGGATCGGGCAGCTAGCCATACGATTCCGGCTGGAGGGTAAGCAATCGGGCGGTTCTGTCGCGATGTTCGAATTTGATGTCCCGGCGGGAGCGAAGGTACCCATCGCGCACAGCCATGACGCTTATGAGGAGACCATCTACGGGCTTCAGGGCATGCTGACCTTTACGGTCGACGGGCGACGAATCGGAGTCGGTGCGGGCGAGGTGCTGTGCATACCTCGGGGAGCGGTCCACCGCTTCGACAACGGCCACGCAGCCGACGCCAAGATGCTCGCGGTCGTCACTCCTGGCATCCTTGGTCCCGACTATTTCCGCGAAATCGCGGCAGTTGCCAAGGCAGCGGCCGGCGGTCCGCCCGACCCGGCGGCCGTCGCCCAAGTGATGCGCCGCCATGGCCTCACTCCGGCGCCTTGATATTAGGAGCCTGCAATTTCCTGGAAGAATTCGAGCGATTCCTGCGCGCAGCGTTCCCAGCGATAGCATTCCGCCCGCGCCCGGCCCAGTTGCGCGAGTTTTGACCGCTCACCGGGTGTTTCCAGCAGCCGTGTCAACTGAGCCGCCATCTCGCCGGCACTGCGTGGATCGACTAACGCCGCTGCGTCCCCGGCAATCTCCGGCAGGCAGGAAGTTCGCGAACTGAGCACAGCGACCTTGGCCGCCATGGCCTGTACGACTGGGAATCCGAATCCTTCGTAAAGCGAGGGATAAACGAATAGCGCCGCCCCGGCCACCAAGCCCGGCATTGTCGCTTCCGGAACGTAGCCTAGATATTTCGCGTCCTGGCGGATGCGCGCCATCGTGCTTGCGGAATTCCACCCCTGGGGACCCGCAATAACCAGATCGAACCGCTCGCGGAGGTCTTGTTTCACCGCCCCCCAGGCATCGAGCAAGGTATCCAGATTCTTGCGAGGCTCGATCGTCCCAACGAACAGAACATAGGGTTTGGCGCGCGCCCGCGGTTGTGCGTCGAAATACTCTTCGGCGACGCCGGAATGTATGGTGCGAATTCGCCCGGGCTCGATCCCGAGCAGGCGGATCGCGTCCTGCCGGGTGTTTTCGGAAACCGCGATCAGCCCGTCCGCGCGCTTCAAAATATGTTCCTCGAAGGTCCGATCCGCCCGCAAGGTGGATGGCGTGTGAACCTCCGGCATGATCCAGGACGTCAAGTCATGGACGGTCGCGGTGAGGCGCGCCTTGCCCGGCGCTTGCCGTACTAGATTGCCAGCATGAAAAACATCGATTCCGCCCAGCAGCACATCCAGAACCGGCGGGCCGAGAACGTTCGCGGCATGCAGCGCGGCCAAGCGCGCGATCGTAGACGCCAGCGGCAGCGCGGAACGTTCGTGATCCAGCCGCGACCAATCCTTGAGCAGCGGGAAAGCGCGGATCTGGTCGCCGGAACCCGCCTGTTGGCGGAGATGGCGCAGCCAATAATAGGTGTAGCCTTTGACTCCCGCGCTGCGCAGGAGAGCTGACGTGGCATCGATGGTGATCTTCACACGCCTTCTCTTTAAGCGCTGAGCTAGCCGCGATTGCTGAAGACGAATTTCCCGCCGCTTTCGATTACGGGATGGAGCGCTTCGCGGCTGACGAGTTTCTCCAGTCGCGCTACTTGAGGCGCCTCTACACAGATGTAATACAGATCCGTCGAGAGCCAACGGTCGCGGAAACCTGCATCGTCGATGAACACGTCGCGCGGAGCATCCGGAGCATACGAGCCATATTCGAGATTATTCACGCGGCCGTTCAACAGCAGCACCCGCTGCCCGTGATACGCCTCCGCATAAAAGATGACAGAAGAAAATGTATAGTACTGATCGTCGAGAATCAGTGTGCCATGCGGCGCGCGATTGAGCGCTTCCGCCAAAGGCCTGGACGCCAGGTAAGGATCGAAAACTACCAGCGCCAGACGCGCGGCATGGATGAACAGGATCATCATGACCACAGCGCCCAGAATCGTGCCCAAAAGCTTGCCCCGCCAGGCGAAAATCGCGCCCACCAGGAATCCGAGACCCGCCAGCAGCAGCGGCGTCCGCAGGTAAGCGAACGATGCCATGGTCAGATCGCCCATGTGGCCGAGCGACAGCGTGTAGGCTTCAGGATGCTGCACCAGCGCCCGGGAGATGTCTCCCGGCGCGGGCAGATTCCATATGTGCGACAGAATGAAACCGATGGCAGCCAGCGCCAGCGTGGCGATTACTGCCAGCGCGGCGTGGCCTTTGCGAATCCACCCAGCGGCTCGCGGCTCGGTCAAGGCGCTGCCGATCAGCAGGGCCAGGGCCGGATAGCACGGCATCGAATAGTACTCCTGCGTGGAAGAGAACGTGAAGAACACCAGCAGGAATCCCGCCCAGCACAGGCACAATAGCCGCATCCTTGATGCCCGGTTCCAAGGAGACGCGCGGTCCACGGGGCGATAACTGAGTTTCACGGCGGCCGGCAGGTACACGCTCCAGGGAAACAGCCACAGCAGGTGGAGTAGCCAGAAGTACAGGCGCGGAACGGTGTTATAGTCCCGCGGATACCGCAAATTCAAGAAGCGCAGCAGGTGCTCGTTGAAAAAGTAGAACCAGAAGAAGCCGCGATACTCGCCCGGCCCGCTGTGCATTGTGAAATCGAAATAGGGCGGATTCCGGAGAGTCGCCAGGATGTGCCAGGGAGCGGCAATCGCCAGCGCGATAAAAATCCCGCGGAATACATGCAACGTTCGCCAGGTCTTTCCCAAACGCCAGTCTCCGGTGAATCCCAGGAACAGCAGCATGGCCGCGACCGGAAAGACGGCGGCAATTAAACCCTTCAGCAGCAAGCCGGTGCCGATGGCGGCCGCCATGACCGCGCTCCACAGACCGGGCCGGGTTTCTTCAGGATCGAGCGCTCGCAGAAAGGCCCATAGCGCCAGTGCGATGGTCGCTGTGACGGTGACATCGGGAATCTGGATGCGCGTGAACAGAAACAGGCCGACGCAGGTCGCCAGCGTCAGGCCTGCGTAAATTCCTGCGCGCCCTCCGGAGCGTTCGCCGAAAGCCCACGCGCCCATGCGATAAGTCAGCCAGCACAGCAGAACAGCGAAAAGCGCCACCGGCAAGCGCGCCACCCAGTCGTGGACGCCGAGCACTTTGAACGCGGTCGCGATCATCCAGTACTTGAGCGGAGACTTTTCCAGGTAGGCGATCCCGTCCAGGCGGGCCGTCACCCAGTCGCCGGAATCGAGCATGTTGCGGGAGATCTGTGCCTGGACGGCGTCGACATCGTCCATCAGCGAGGGCGGGCTGACAATGCAGCCCAGGAAAACGATCGCAGCGACCAGCAGGACGATCAGGCCGAGGTACGCAGCCGCACCGGAATTGCCGGATCTTCCTCGACGCGAGACGGCGCCGTGATCCCCCAGTGTTTCATCCAGAGGAATAGGACCACGAGTCCCCATAGGTGATAACCGAGATTAGCACGGCGATCCAAGTGGGCGCGAATAATACCGTCCACCGCGGGCCATGAGAGAATACCGGAGTCTCGCACCGTGTGCGCGTTCAGCGTGTCCAGCAGCAGGGGCCGCAGAATGGTCCGGAACCAGTGATGGGTGGGGATATCGAAGCCTTCCTTGCTCCGCTTGACCACCGCCCGTGGCAGACGATCTTTCATCAGCTCCCGGAGAATATACTTCAAGCGGCCGCCGCGAATCTTGAGCTTCTCCGGTAGCCGGGCCGCGAACTCAACAATGCGATGATCCAGAAACGGCGGACGCACTTCCAGGGAATGCGCCATGCTCATGCGGTCGACCTTCACCAGGATATCGTCGGGCAGGTAGCACAGCTGATCCATCCACAGGAAGCGGCTTAGACCGGTGGCGGCGTTCCCCCGGCCCCCCGTCTCGAGATCGGCCGGAACGTCCCAGCCGTTGCGCAAGTCGCCTTGCTGGTCGCGCGAAAACGTGCCGTTCCAGAAAAAATGTGCCTCGATGGGATCCATCAGCGATCCTTGCAGCAGGCGGCTGATCTTATAATCCAGACCTATCTTCTCATCGGAAACCGGCAGCAGCCGCGCGGTTCTCTCTCCGAACCGGAGAACTCCCGACGGCAGGTGGCGGAGGCGCTGGGAGTAACGATCCGCTAAATAAGTCTTGTAGCCTCCGAACAGCTCATCCGCTCCGTCTCCGGAGAGAGCCACGGTCACATGACTCCGGCACATCTTGGAAAGGAACCAGACCGGGAGAGCGCCGGCATCCGCGCTGGGTTCGTCGGAATAATACGGGATCTCCTCAATCACCGAAGCCAGATCCGCTCCCGGATTCAGATCGAACTCATGATGATCGGTGTCGTAGGCCTGCGCCACTTGCCGGAAGTACTGGCTCTCGTCAAAGGACCGGCCCTGAAAGGACACCGAGAAAGTCTTCAGGCGCCCGCGCGCCGTCTCGCTGGCGTAATGCAGGATGGTGGAGGAATCCAGCCCCCCGCTGCTCCATACGCCCAGGGGAACGTCGGACACCAGCTGTTCGCGAACAGCCGAGCGGAGCAGCCCGTCCAGTTCTTCTTTGGCCGAGCCTAAATCTCTCTTCGGGTCCGGATCGAAGTGCAGCCGCCAATACTCGCCGCTGGACACTCTACCAGCGCGGCATTCGAGCCATGTGCCGGGCGGCAGCTTCTCAACGCCGTCCACCAGCGTTCTCGGTCCGGGAACGTAGTTGAGTGAAAGATAATCCGCCAGCCCCGCCAGATCGATGGTCCGGTCGATTTCGGGATGCATCAGGATCGCCTTCAGCTCCGAGCCGAAGTAAATGTTCTCCCGGCGGCGAGCGAAATACAGCGGCTTGATCCCGGTATGATCCCGCACCAGCACCAGCCGCTTGTCCGACTGGGTCCAGAAGGCCGCCGCAAACATTCCCCGGAAACGGCGGAAGGCATCAATGTCCCATTCCAGAAATGCGTGCAGGACGGTCTCCGTATCGCAGCGCGAGTGGAAACGGTGGCCGGCCTGCTCCAGCTCACGGCGTAGCTCCAGGTGGTTGTAAAGTTCGCCGTTGAACACCAGGACGGTGCCGCCGTGGTCGCTGGTCATAGGCTGATCGCCATGATCCAGATCGAGTATTTTTAGACGAACGGCTCCCAGGGACACGTCGGCTGACTCCCACACGCCCTGCTGATCAGGGCCCCGATGAATCAGCGATCGAGTGATATCCCAGATCCGGTCCGGATCCGGAGCTTTTTTAAGATGTGTGAACCCAGCTATCCCGCACACGTATCCGTAATCCCCGCTCTCTACCCCCCCGGACAAATAAGAAAGCGAACCCGTTATCGGATGAGCATACCACACCCGGCCATATTAAAAACCCCCAATGTGTAAACCTTTTTTCTGGGTGGTACCAGAACCGGACGGTTTATGCCCCCAGTTGTTCGGGGAACACGGCATAGCCGTGCGGCGGCGGGAACAGCTCCTGCAGCAGCAGCAGGCGCTTGCGGAGATACCGGCTGGGAAGCTGGCGAGGCCCGGTATCGACGTCTATGTCGCAGCAAATGCCATGCAGGTAGAGCGTGAGCGTATCGATGAAAGACTGGCGGGCGTAGGTACGAAATGCCTTGGCGCTCATGGTGGCCTGGGAACGCCGCAGGGCCTGCTTGAGCCTCCAGCTGGCCTCATCTACTTCTCCGTGGACATCCGAATTCAGCTCATCCCGCATCACGCGGCTGTAGCCGGTTTCCATGGCCTCGGTCCAGTGCTCTCCCAGAACGGTGGCCAGCAGATGATAAAAGCGGTAATGGTACTCCGCCACTTCCTGGTCCTTGAGGGCGAAGGCCAGAACGGTATCCCCGCCCAGGCTAAGCTGCGTGGCGGCCGAAATCCTGCCGTGCAGCGGCTTCTCGATGGAAACGTACTCAGCGGGTTTGGCTCGGTTGCCCTCTCTTGCACTGGCCTTCGGGGCGCCGGCGCCGTTGCCCCGTTCGAGGTACGGAACCAGGAGGATCGAGATCTTGGGCAAGGCCGCGGCGACTCCCGGCGGTAGCGCGGCCACCGGCTCTTCCAGGTACTCCTTCAGATCTTCTTCGCTCATCGGGACCGAGGCGCAGAAATAGGAGAAGGTGTTGCTGAGCGGGATCATTTCACTTTTAAACCGCTCTGCGAACTGGCGAACGCTTAGCTTGGAGAGATCAACTTGGGCGGGCATTCGAGGCTGCTATCCCTATTCTATAGCCGCCGGGCGACGACGACGGTAATATCATCGGCGGCCGGAGCTCCCTGCGTGAATGCGTGAACCGCGCGATGGACCTCTTCGACAATCTCCGAGGCCGGGCGATCCCGCATCAAACCCACCAGGTTGGCCAGGCGCTCCTCGCCGAAATCGTGATCTTTCGGATCCACTGCCTCGGTCACGCCGTCGCTGAACAGAACCAGAATATCGCCTGTATTCAAAGTGATGCTGGCCTCCTGATATTGGGCCATGGGGAGGATCCCCAGGATCACTCCGCCGGCGCCCTGCAAGGTTTCAAATCCGCCCGTGGCGCGAACCACCAGCGGAGGATTGTGGCCGGCATTGGTGTAAACCACGCTGCCCGTTTTAGGATCGGCGATACAGGTGAAGAACGTGATGAAGCGGTTGTCCGGACAACTGGCGCAGGTGCTCTTGTTGAGCCGGGTCATTTTCTGTGCCAGATGGTCGGGCTCCTCGAACACCACGTGCACGCGCGCCTGCAGGCTGCTCATCAGCAGCGCCGCGGGCATGCCTTTGCCGGCCACATCGCCCACCATCATGGCGACACGTCCATCCGGATATTTGATGAAATCGTAATAGTCGCCGCCCACCGCGCGCGAGGCGACCGTTTTCGCGCCGATGTCCATGCCTTCGACGGCCGGCGCCGAGCCCAAAAGTTGCTGCTGGATCAGCGCGGCCTGATGCATCTCCTTGGCCATGGCGCGCTCGGTCTCTTCGATTTCGTTCAGCCGCGCGTGCTCGATCCGGATGGCCGCGATATTGGCCATTACAGTCAGCAGGTTCAAGTCTTCCACCGTGAATTCGCGGATCGCGTCCGGCGAATCCACATAGATCAGCCCGATGACGCGGTCGTTGGTTTGAAGCGGCACCGCGATCATGCTGCGGACTTTCTGCTCCACAATGCTCATGTGTTCCCGCAGGGCTTGGTCCAGTTGGGCATCGCGGATCAGCAGCGAATCTTTTTTCTTAAGGACGCGGTCACGAACGGTGGAGGAAATCTGGAAGCCTGCGCCATGGGCTGCGCGCACATTGAGTTGGTCTCCATCGAGCGTCATCAGGACGCCGCGCCCGGCGCTGACGGCTTTCGTCGAGAGATCCATGATCAAAGGAAACAGCTCCCCCAAGGGCCTGTGGCCTGCCAATTCGCGTCCGGCGTCGATCAGGGCTCGCATCTGCGGAGTGCCCTGCATCATCACGGTGGTCTTGTTAAGATCGTCCCCCTGAGATCCCAGGACCGCGCCGAGACTGGCGACCACCGTAGTCGCGCTGTTCGAGAATTGCTCCTTGTTCTCCACGAACATCACGGTGTTCTGATGGGCTTGGCCCGGGCCGGCGAATTCGATGGTCAGGTGCCCCGCCGAGACCCGGTCTCCCGGCAAAAACGGCATCACTTTTTCGATGCGCACGCCGTTTAGCAGCGTTCCGTTCTTGCTGCCCAGATCTTCCACCGTCCATTTGCCTTCGCGGCTGGTGATCGCCAGATGCTGGCGTGAAAGTCCGATATCGTCCGGGTAGCTCAGCTCGTTCGCGCTGGAGCGGCCTAGCGTGATGCGATCGCGATCCAGGGAAATTGTAGTGCTTTGGCCATCCAGATCGCGGATGACCAGTTCGCGGGGAGAAACCTGTTGCGTGCTGGCCGTCAAGGTCCTAGGGTATCATTCCCGTATGGGGCCCAGATTTGCAGAGGGCCGACCTCGAGCCTGTTCACGGCTTTGGCGGTATACGCCTGAAGGTAAGCGCCTGGCCGGACGATAGAGTCTTAGGCAGGTTTTGCTTGACCGCGAGGTGCAACATAGTGCAGAATGTTTGTTTCAGCCCGAGCCCGAAATTCCATGTAAGAGAGATTCCGTTTGCATCTTAACCGCCAGGCCTTCCTCCGATCTCTGACTGTACTGGCCGCCGCGGCTGCCACCCTCCTGCAGGGTGCCACCACCTCGCCGCACGCCAGGCAATCCACCAAGAAAACAGCCACGAAAACCACGGCTAAAAGCGTCAGGAAGCACAGCACAGCCCGGAAAGCCGCGCCTGCTAGGGCGTCCAGCGTACTAGCCAAGCCAACGGCTTTGGTTTCCGTGAAGAAAAAGGCCAGGAAATCGGCGGCTGTAGCCCGGGGGCCGTGGCGTGTGCCGAACTATGCAGTCTCGACGGAAGGCGATTTCATCGCCGGTGACGACCTGGTTGCCCGCAACGCTGCCGTGAGTGCGCTGGGGCGGCTCAACGGCTCGGTGGTGGTCACTGATGCCGATTCCGGACGAATCCTGAGCATCGTCAATCAGAAACTGGCATACAAGAGCGGATTTCAGCCCTGTTCGACCATCAAGGTTCCGGTCGCACTGGCCGCCCTGAGCGAGACCTTGATCGATCGCGTGACCAAGATTCGGATCTATGGCAACACCAAGGTGGCCATGACCGAAGCTCTCGCGAAATCCAATAATTATTACTTCGCCAGCCTGGGCGAGAAACTGGGATTCGAACGAGTCAGCTACTACGCCCGCTTGTTCGGCTTGGGTGAAAAAGCCAGCCTGGATATCGAAGAAGAACAACCCGGCATCCTCCCGTCTGAGACGCCCCATAGCGGGATGGGCATGATGACCAGCTTCGGCGACGGGATCACCATCACGCCCCTCGAGATGGCCGGACTGATGGGCGCCGTGGCGAATGGCGGCACTCTGTACTACCTGCAGTATCCCAAGAGCTCGGAGCAGGCTGCTACCATGATTCCCCAGGTGAAACGGCGGCTGGATATCGATAGCCTGATTCCTGAGATCAAGCCCGGCATGATGGGAGCTGTGGAATACGGAACAGCTCGCCGCATCGGCTTCGATCCCAATGAGCCAATCTATGGCAAGACTGGCACGTGCACCGATACGCGCACGCCCACTCACTTAGGATGGTTCGGATCTTTCACGGAGGTCGGCGACCAGCGCCTGGTGGTGGTCGTGCTGTTGACCGGTGGAAGTGCTGTCAGCGGTCCTACCGCCGCGGGTGTCGCCGGCAACGTTTATAAGAACCTGGACGCCGGTAATTACTTTGCCAAGCGCCCGTCTATCATTGCCTCAGCCATTGCTTCAGCCGGGCAGTAATCCGGCTTCTTGAGCAATATTTGCACGGTGCACTCGCGCCACATTTATTGCGAAACAGGCCGACGCGCAAAAGTATCGTTTGTGGTTAATGGTCCCCACAGAGTTTCCTGCATGCAAAGCCCGGGAGATACTAAAGGCCCGGGTGCGGGCAGACCTGAAAGTCTACGCCGAAGCCGTGAGTGCGCTCCAGCGAAGTCTCGGGCAGGACTTCAAAAAGGCCAGCCGAAATGCCGAACGTGCACGGCTTGCGTTTGAAACCGCGAGCAAAAGACTCGCCGATCATCTGCAATCCCATGGCTGCGGCTAGAGCGGCTATCGGGGACCAGTTTTGTTCAACTGAGTGAGCAGCAAAACCAACGCGCGGTGGGTTCCCTTCAATTCGCGGGCTGCTTTCAGGATTCGTTCGCTTCCTTCCGGTGGCGGCAGAACGCCGGGAACATCGCGGACAATCGCCTTGAAACGTTTCAAGGCTTTTTCGTGTGCTTCAATGGCAACCTTCAGTTGTCCCCTCAAGTGCTTTCGTGTTTGCGGGTTGGATTTCAAAAACAGTCTCCTGTTACTCGGCACCCACCTACAAGATGAAAACTTCCTGCTGCATCGTTTCGACAAGTTGGCAATTCATTTGCAGGCTCACTTAGGGAACGTTTGTCGTAGCGCGGCTTCTGAGTCCTGCGAGATAATCCAGGACATGACCCATGACTTGGTGACCACCGCTTTTACTCTGGACGGCTATCGTATCGTTCAAACGCTGGGGCTGGTGCGCGGCATCGTCGTGCGCTCGCGTTCGATCTTCGGGACCATCGGCGCCGGACTGCAGACCATCGTCGGCGGCAACATCACGCTGCTCACGGAGCTGTGTGAGAAGACTCGCTCGCATGCCTTCGACCTGATGGTTGAGCACGCCATGGATCTGGGCGCGAACGCAATCATCGGAACGCGTTACGACGCCACCGAGGTGATGAGCGGCGTGACTGAAGTGCTATGTTACGGGACGGCGGTGGTCGTGGAGAAGATTTAAGCAGGACAGGCGGCCAGACCGCCTATCCTACTCACTAAGCCGTTGTGCCGGCTTCGGTCTTCTTAAGTTTCTCGCGCTCCTCTTTGAGGATCGCCTTGCGGCTGAGCTTGATCTTGTTGCCTTCCAGTGCCAGGACCTTCACCAGGATCTGGTCGCCTTCGTTCAGCTCATCGCGCACCTGCTTGATGCGATTCTCCGAGATCTCGGAGATGTGCAGCAGCCCGTCGGTGCCCGGGAAGATCTCGACGAATGCGCCGAAATCGACGATGCGGACCACCTTGCCCAGGTAAGTCTTGCCCACCTCGGCCACCGCGCAGATATCGGTCACCATCTGGATGCAGCGATCCGCGGCGGTACCGTCGGAGGAGAAGATCTTGACGCTGCCGTCGTCCTCGACGTCGATCTTGCAGCCCGTGGCTTCGACGATCCCGCGGATCACCTTGCCGCCGGGGCCGATCAACTCGCGGATTTTGTCCGTCGGAATCTGCAGAGTGAAGATGCGCGGCGCGTAGGGCGACATGGTGGTGCGCGGTGTGTCGATCACCGCGTTCATCTTTTCCAGAATGTGCAGCCGGGCTTTGCGGGCCTGCTCCAGCGCTTCCGTCATGATCTTGTGCGTGACGTTCGGCACCTTGATATCCATCTGCAGCGCCGTAATGCCCTCTTTGGTGCCGGCGACCTTGAAGTCCATATCGCCGTAGTGATCCTCGGCGCCAGCGATGTCGGTCAGCACCGCGTAATCTTTGCCTTCGAGCACCAGACCCATGGCGATGCCGGCCACCGGCGCGGAGATGGGCGCTCCGGCGTCCATCAGAGCCAGCGACGCGCCGCACACCGATGCCATGGAGCTGGAACCGTTCGATTCCATAATGTCGCTGACGATGCGCATGGTGTACGGGAAAGTCTTGTCGTCGGGAACCACGGCGGCAACCGAGCGCTCGGCTAGCGCTCCGTGACCGATCTCACGGCGTCCCGCTCCCCGCATGAAGCCTACTTCGCCGACGCTGAAGGGCGGGAAGTTGTAGTGCAGCATGAAGCGCTTGGAGGTTTCCGAGGAATCCAGCAGCTCGATACGCTGCTCGTCGTCCTTGGTGCCGAGAGTTGCCGTCACCAGAGCCTGTGTTTCGCCGCGGGTGAACAGCGCCGAGCCGTGGGTGCGCGGCAGCACGCCGACTTCGACTTCGATCTTGCGGACTTCGTCGAACTTACGCCCGTCGGGACGGCGGCGTTCCTTAAGCATCTCGTCGCGGAAAATACGTTCTTTTAACGCATCAAAGAGTTTCTTGGCCTCGGGGAGCTGTTCCTCGGGGATGCCTTCCATGGCCTTTTTCTTGGCCGCATCCACGCGCGCATAGCTTTCGAGCTTCTCGTATTTCTGGGTATTCAGCGCATCCTTCAGCTCCGCGGTAATACCTTTGGCGATCTTATCGTAGAGTTCCTGATTGATGGCCGGCGGCGTATAGCTGCGTTTGGTCTTGCCCGCCTTCTTCATCAGTTCCTGGATGCCCCTGCAGATTTTCTTGCAGCACTCGTGGCCGAATTCGATGGCCGCCAGGACCTCGGCTTCGCTGGCCTGCTGGGCGCCGGATTCCACCATCACGATGCCGCCTTCAGTGCCGGCCACAACGATGCCGATTTTGGAGGCTTTGGTTTCTTCGTAAGTGGGATTCGCGGTCAACTTGCCGTCGACCATGCCGACGCGTACGCCCGCCATGACGTGCTCGAACGGAATATCGGAAATCGCCAGCGCCGCGCCCGCGCCCATGATGGCGAGCGTCGAGGGATCGCGCGTGGGATCGGCGGAAAGTACCAGCCCGATGATCTGGGTTTCATTCGAATAGCCCTCGGGGAACAGGGGGCGGATGGGACGGTCGATCAGGCGGCAGGTCAGAGTTTCTTTCTCCGACATGCGGCCTTCGCGCTTGATGAAGCCGCCGGGAAAACGTCCGGCGGAATAAGTGTACTCGCGGTAATCGACGGTCAGGGGGAAGAAGTTGGCTCCGGGCTTGGGCTCGGGGTTCGAGCAGGCAGTCACCAGGACTACCGATTCTCCCGACCGCACGATGACGGATCCATTGGCCTGCTTGGCCATTTTCCCGGTTTCGAGGGAGACCGTCCGGCCGCCGCCCAAGTCTATCTCAACGGAATGCAACATGTGTGAAATCGTCCTTTAATCTTTCTTTGATTAAGGAGACTTTGGAGGGTTCCCGCGGGGACGCTCCAGCCACCAGGGCCAGGGCTTTCGAGATCGATCTACGAATGAAATTAGCGGCGAATGCCCAAGCTTTGAATCAGAACCTTGTAGCGTTCCGGACTCCGGCTGCGGAGGTAATCCAGCAACCGGCGGCGCCGCGCGACCATCTGTAGCAAACCCCTGCGGGAATGATGATCTTTCGCGTGCGCCGAAAAATGCTCTTGAAGGTCCAGTATTCGCCGGCTCAGGACAGCCACCTGTACTTCTGGCG
>Ga0105237_10003718_pt1 | contig 17972 bp, 16 predicted proteins | sample KBSC24metaG_FD_81520 | JGI IMG/M metagenome (GOLD analysis project Ga0105237, IMG submission 81520) | Corn rhizosphere microbial communities from Kellogg Biological Station, Michigan, USA - KBS C2-4 metaG | ecosystem: Host-associated > Plants > Roots > Rhizosphere > Soil | place: Michigan, USA... | reverse complement strand
CCGGGCTCGAGCCGCTCGACATCGGCGACGACTCCCTGTTCGTGAACGTAGGCGAGCGCACCAATGTCACGGGCTCCAAGGCGTTCGCCCGACTGATCCTGAATGGCAACTACGCCGAAGCGCTGAACGTTGCACGTCAGCAGGTCGACAACGGCGCGCAGACCATCGATGTCAACATGGATGAGGCCATGCTCGACGCGGAGGCCTCGGCGACCACGGTCCTCAACTTGATCGCTTCCGAGCCCGACATCTCGCGCGTGCCGGTAATGATCGACTCGAGCAAGTGGAGCGTGATCGAGGCCGGCCTCAGGTGCGTACAGGGGAAGCCGGTCGTCAATTCGATCAGCATGAAAGAGGGCGAGGCGGAATTCCTGCGTCAAGCACGGCTGCTGCGACGCTATGGCGCGGCAGCGATCGTGATGGCGTTCGACGAATCCGGCCAGGCCGACACGCTGCAGCGACGCATCGATATCTGCACGCGCGCCTACCACCTGCTGATCAAAGAGGTCGGTTTTCCGCCCGAGGACATCATTTTCGATCCGAACATCTTCGCGATCGCGACCGGGCTCGAGGAGCACAACAACTACGCCATCGACTTCATCGAAGCAACGCGCGTGATCAGGCATTCGCTGCCGCACGCCAAAGTGAGCGGCGGCGTATCCAACATCTCGTTTTCGTTCCGCGGCAACGAGCCGATCCGCGGAGCGATCCATACCGCGTTCCTGTATCACGCGGTGAAGGCCGGCATGACGATGGGCATCGTCAACGCCGGTCAGCTCGGCGTGTACGAAGAGATTCCGAAGGATCTGCTCGAGCGCGTCGAGGACGTGCTGTTCAATCGGCGCGCGGACGCCACCGAGCGCTTGGTGCAATTCGCCGAAGGCTACAAGAAGGAAGGCAAGCAGGTCGTCGAGGATCTGGCCTGGCGGAAGGGCAGCGTGCAGGAGCGCCTGGCTCATGCACTGGTTCGCGGCATCGACGCCTACGTCGTCGAGGACACGGAAGAGGCGCGGCAGCAGTACGAACATCCGATCCAGGTGATCGAAGGGCCGCTGATGGACGGCATGAACGTCGTCGGCGACCTGTTCGGTGCCGGCAAGATGTTTCTGCCGCAAGTCGTGAAATCGGCTCGTGTGATGAAGCAGGCTGTTGCACACTTGATACCGTTCATCGAGGCGGAGAAGCAGAAGTCGGGCGGCGTGCAGAAGCCCAAAGGCAAGATCGTCATCGCCACGGTCAAGGGCGACGTGCACGACATCGGCAAGAACATCGTTTCGGTCGTGCTCCAGTGCAACAACTTCGACGTCGTCAACCTCGGCGTGATGGTGCCCGCGGACCGCATTCTGCAGACGGCGCGCGACGAGAAGGCCGACATCATCGGCCTGTCCGGGCTCATTACACCCTCGCTCGAGGAGATGGCGCATGTCGCGAAGGAGATGGAGCGGCAGGGATTCCAGGTGCCTCTGCTGATCGGCGGCGCGACCACCTCGCGCGTGCATACCGCAGTAAAGATCGAGCCGAACTATACTGGCCCTACAGTATGGGTACCCGATGCATCTCGCAGCGTCGGCGTGTGCACGAGCCTCGTCAGTGACGAGCTCAAGGGCGAGTTCGTGCGCAAGGTGAAGGAAGACAACGAGCGCACGCGCAAGCAGCACAAGGCGAAGAAAGGGCCGGGCCCGCTGTACAGCGTCGCGGAAGCGCGCAAGCACGGGCTCAAGACGGATTGGAAGAGCTACAGCCCTCCGACTCCGGCTCTGCTCGGCCTGAAGCGTCTCAACGAATATCCGCTCGAAGAGATCGCCAGGTTCATCGACTGGACGCCTTTCTTCCAGACTTGGGAATTGACCGGGCGCTATCCGAACATCCTGCAGGACGCGGTCGTAGGCGAAGCGGCACGCAACCTGTTCGCGGACGCGCAGGCCATGCTCCAACGCTTGATCGCGGAGAAGTGGCTGACCGCGAACGCGGTGGTCGGGTTGTTTCCGGCCAACACCGTGAACGGCGACGACGTCGAGGTGTACACGGACGAAACGCGTACGAAGGTCGCGGCCACTTTCCGCTATCTGCGGCAACAGACCGTGAAGCCCGAAGATCGCGCCAACCACTGCCTCGCGGATCTGGTCGCCCCGAAGGATTCCGGGGTGAAGGACTATCTCGGTTGCTTCGCCGTCACCGCGGGGATCGGCATCGATCCGTTGATCGAAGCCTACGAGGCGAAGCACGACGACTACAACGCGATCATGCTGAAGGCACTGGCCGATCGGTTGGCCGAAGCCTTTGCCGAGCTGACGCATCAGCGCGTGCGCAAGGAGTTCTGGGGTTATGTCCCGGATGAGGAACTGAGTGTCGACGAGCTGATCGACGAGAAGTATGTCGGCATCCGGCCCGCACCCGGCTATCCGGCGTGCCCCGATCACACGGAGAAAGCACCGTTGTTCGAGCTGCTACGCGCACCGGAGAGTGCTGGTGTGACACTTACGGAGAGCTTCGCCATGCTGCCGACCGCAGCCGTCAGCGGATTCTATTTTTCCCACCCGCAATCGCAGTATTTCGCAGTCGGCAAAATCGGTCGAGATCAGGTGCAGGATTACGCTTTGCGTAAAGGTATGGCGCTCGTGGAGGTCGAGAAATGGCTCGCGCCTGCTCTGGCCTATGATCCCGATGAGCGCATCGAGACTGCTGTGGCGGACGCGGTCTGATCGAACGACTCGAGCTGCATCTTCGGCAGCTCGCTGCAACCTGTGGCCTGGCTAATGGCTGTGTCCGACCTCCATGAGCTCGTTTGACTTGTCCAGCCGTGAATGCGCTGCTTTTCAGCGGGATGGATATCTGGTGGCGCGCGGACGCGCTCCCGCGGATCGCTTGAGCGCGTTGCGCGCACAGGCGATGTCGCAGCTCGCCGCCGGAACCGGACCGGCCGAATACGAAGCGGACCTGCACTACCCTGGCGCGCCGGCTTCTCGCGCGGCACCGGGCGGCAATACCGCGCGGCGTCTGCTGCAGGCCTACGATCGTGGTGCGCTGTTCAGCGATTGGGCAGCCGCACCTGAAGTAGTCGAACCGCTACGGCAGCTTCTGGGGCCGGCAGTCATGCTGTCTCGCGCCCATCACAATTGCGTGATGACCAAGCAGCCGCGCTACAGCAGCGTCACAGGCTGGCATCACGACATCCGTTACTGGTCGTTCCAGCGTCCGGAGCTGATATCGGTGTGGCTGGCACTCGGACGCGAGTACCCCGACAATGGATGTCTCTCGTTCCTGCCCGGCACGCACGCACTGGAGATCGGACCGCCGCGCCTCGACAGTGAGCTGTTTCTGCGTGAGGACCTGCCAGAGAATCAGGCATTGATCGCGACACGAGAAACGCCAGAGCTGCAACCGGGCGACGTCGTGTTCTTCCATTGCCGTACATTCCATGCGGCCGGCAGCAATCACACCGACGCGGTCAAGCTTTCGCTCGTCCACACCTACCACGCGGCCGACAACCACCCGTTGCCGGGCACGCGTTCGGCCTCGGTGCCCTCGGTCCGATTGTGAAGCCGGCCGCTCGCTCGGCCAAGGGACGGCCGCAACCCGCTCCGACGGTTGATGTCGAACCGGCGTCCATGAACAGATCGGTTCGACCTTTCGCGGGTGTCATGCTGGCATTGCTGATCGGACCCTTTGCGACATCAACGAACGCCGAGCCGACGCGCGTGCACCGGTACGCGATTGCAATCGACGACGAGCTCTCGATCATCCGAGTACGCGCGTGCTTCGCGGGGAAAGCGCCAAGACAATTGATGGCCGAATCTCTGGACGCGGCGAGCGCCCTTGAAGGCGCGACGCTCGAAGGCGCAAAGAGGCGCTTCGAGCCGAACGGCACCGAGCTGCGCCTCGGCTCGCTGCCCGACGACTCCTGCATTGCGTACGCCGTCAATCTGATCCAATCGAACGGCAGGCACGAGCACGGCGGCAGCCCGACGCGGCGCGTCGGCGGCGACCTCATCACCGATCTTGGTATGTGGCTCTGGCGTCCGGGTGAGCTGGAGCCGGAGGAAGACATCGAGGTGCGGTTCGACTTGCCTGCCGGCATCTCGGTCTCGGCGCCATGGCGAGCCATCAGCGCGGCAGACGGCCATCCGACCTATCGGATCGGCCACGGTCCCTTCGACTGGCCGGCGGCGGTTGCGTTCGGACACTTCACCGAGCGCATCGTCGACGCGCCCGGCGTCAGCTTGCGCGTAGCGATTCTCGACGGCCGTCCGAAAGTGGACGAGGCGCAGATTGCCGACTGGCTGCGGCGTGCGGCCTCCTGCGTTGGCACTTTGTACGGGCGCTTCCCGGTGACTAGCGCACAGGTTCTGATCGTCCCGGGTGCGCGTGGCAGCGAGCCGGTTCCATGGGCCTATGTGTTGCGCGGCGGAGGACCGGCTGCCCATTTCTTCATCAATCAGCGCCGGCCGATGGAAGAGTTCAACGCCGACTGGAGCGTAATCCACGAGCTCTCGCATTTGCTGCTGCCTTACGTGCAGTCCGAAGACGCCTGGCTGTCGGAAGGCACCGCGAGCTATTACCAGAACGTCCTGCGCGCGCGCGCCGGTATGATCGATCCGCACGAGGCATGGAAGCGCATGACTGACGGATTCAAGCGCGGAATGGATAGACCCGCCGCGGTCACACTCACCGAAGCGACCGACCGCATGTACAGGAACGGCGCGTTCATGCGCGTGTACTGGGAAGGCGCTGCGATCATGCTGCTCGCCGACCAGCGGTTGCGTGCGCGCACGCAGGGGAGCCAGTCGCTCGATACCGCGCTCGACGCTCTGGGCCAATGCTGCCTGTCGCCCGAGACCGGGTGGCGCGCACGCGATCTGTTCAGGAAGCTCGACGAGCTGACCGGCACTACCGTCTTCGCGGAGCTGTACGAGCAGCACGTGAGCTCCGCACAGCTTCCGGACGTCGGAGAAGCCTACCGGTTGCTCGGGTTGCGCGTTAGCGGCGACGGTGATGTCGTGTTGGTCGACGACGCGCCGCAGCGCGCCGATCGCGACGCTATCATGTCCGGTGCCGGAAGCGCAGCACGTCATACTGCCGCACCGCCGCTGCCGAGCTCAAACTGACTTCGCCTGAACCGCACGATGGAAGCCGCGATCGCCTATCTGCACTTCATTTCGATCTTGTCCCTGACCGCCTTCCTGGTGACCGAGCTTTACCTGTGCAGCCGTGACCTGCAGCCTCCGCAAATCAAGACGCTCGCGCAGGTGGACTTCCTCTACATGCTTGCGGCGATCGCCGTGTTGATCACCGGCTTGTTGCGATTGTTCGCCGTCGGCAAGGGTGCAAGCTTCTATCTGCACAACCCGGTCTTCTACATCAAGATCGCGCTGTTCGTGGCTGTCGGCCTGATCTCCATCCTGCCGACGCGGCAATTCACGCACTGGAACCGCGCGCTCAAGGCCGGCGCTAACCGCATCCTGCGGGACAGCGACATCGTGACCACCCGGCGCTACATCGCCCTCGAAGTCGCTTTGCTTGCTCTGATCCCCTTGATGGCCGTACTGATGGCGCGCGGCATCGGAGTACAGGCCTGATCGCGGCTATTCGCCCTCTTTTTTCCTCATCAAAACAAACCCCCATGCCCGCCGCACTGCAATCCGTCGTGCTGTTGTCGCTCTCCAACGTGTTCATGACTTTCGCCTGGTACGCTCATTTGAAGAATCTGAGCGGCAAGCCGTGGTTCGTCGCGGCCATCATCAGCTGGGGCATCGCTTTCTTCGAATACCTGCTGCAGGTGCCGGCCAATCGTATCGGCTACACGGTGATGTCGCTGCCTCAGCTGAAGATTCTGCAGGAGGTGATTACCCTCGGTGTCTTCGTCCCGTTCGCGTTGCTCTACATGCACCAGCCGATCAAGCTGGACTATCTCTGGGCGGCGTTCTGCATACTGGGCGCCGTTTACTTCATCTTCCGAGGCTGATTGCCGTGAGCGCACAAGAGCTTTGCTTTCTGCCGGCGACCGAGCTGGCGGCCCGCATCCGTAATCGCCAAGTCTCGTGCGAAGAGGTCATGCGTGCACATGTCGCCCAAGTCGAGCGCATCAACCCGAAAGTCAACGCAATCGTCACGTTCCTGCCGGAACAAGCGCTCGCAGCCGCGCGGTCGGCCGACATAAAGCTCGCGCACGGCGACGCACCGACTCCGCAAGCCGCCCCGCTGTACGGGCTGCCGGTCGCGCACAAGGATCTGGCCGTCACCAAAGGCATCCGCACGACGTTCGGATCCCCGATGTTCCGCGACTTCGTGCCCGACGCGGACGCCGTCATCGTGGAACGCCTCAAGGCGGCAGGCGCGATCACCATAGGCAAAACCAACACGCCCGAGCTCGGCGCGGGCTCGCAGACGTTCAATCCGGTGTTCGGGGCAACGCTCAACCCTTACGACCCGACGAAAACGTGTGGCGGGAGCAGCGGCGGTGCGGCCGTCGCGCTTGCCTGCGGAATGGTACCGATCGCCGACGGCAGCGACTTCGGCGGCAGCCTGCGCAATCCGGCCAGCTTCTGCAACATCACCGGCTTTCGCCCTTCCGCTGGGCGTGTGCCGGCATGGCCCGTGCCGAACGCCTGGTTTCCGCTACCCGTCGTCGGTCCGATGGCGCGGACGGTGCGAGACATCGCGCTCCAACTCACGGCTATCGCCGGGCCCGACCCGCGATCGCCGCTCTCGCTCGCTGAACCGGGATCGATCTTCGCGCGGCCGCTCGAGCGCAGCTTCAAGAATGTCCGTCTGGCGTGGAGCCGCGACCTGGGCGGACTGCCGGTCGATCCCCGCGTGACCGAAGTCTTGCAGGCGCAGCGGAATGTCTTCGAGCACATGGGGATGATCGTCGAAGACGGACAGCCGGATTTCACCGACGCCGACGAGACCTTCAAGGTGCTGCGCGCGCACAACTTCGCGGCCTCGTACGGCGCGCTGCTCGAGGCGAAACGCCACCAGATGAAGGACACAGTCATCTGGAACATCGAGCAGGGCATGCGGCTCACAGGCCCGCAGATCGGACGCGCCGAGACCAAACGCACCGAGCTGTATCATCGCGTGCGCAGGTTTATGGAACAATACGACTTCCTCGCAGCACCCGTCGTGCAGGTGCTGCCGTTCGATGTGAATCAACCCTGGATCACGGAGATCAACGGCCAGTGCATGGAGACCTATGTGGACTGGATGAAGTCGTGTTACTTCATCACGGTCGCGGGGCTGCCGGCCATCTCGGTGCCGTGCGGCTTCAGCGCGGACGGCTTGCCAGTTGGCCTGCAGATCGTAGGACGGCACGAGGACGACTTCGGCGTGTTGCAGCTTGCGCACGCTTTCGAGCAACAAACCGGTTTCTGGAGCACGCGGCCTGCAATGGCCACCAGTCAAACCCGACAATAAAGAGAGTCATGGCAGACCAGCATCGCTTTGGGCGCGTCCTTTGCGCGCTTTTCGTTCTTTTCGCACTTGATTCGGCAGCACCAGCGAGCGCACAAGACCAACCCGCAGCGGCACCCTCCGCGGCGGCCGCACAAGATGCCGCGAAACCGCAGCAGCGGCCCATCCGCAAGGATCGCGTGTTCGTCTGGGATCTGCAGGGTACGTGGATCTCCAAGGCGTATCTGGATCGGCTGAAAGCGTCGCGCTCGCCGCACGCCGCCGCGCGCCACACGCCGGCTCTGGTCATCAAAGTCGACAAGCAGGACAAGAGCTATCCGATTCTGATCACCAACTTTCAGAATGCCGTGCTGAATTTTCTGCTCGAAGTCGAGCCGGGTGGGAAGCCGGACACTTATCGAATGGTGACCGCTGCGGACGACGGCGTCGTCAGCTCGAGTGAAGCGACTTACATCTACTTCCGCGGCACGCGCAACGTTCAGGGCAAGTTCGACGCGCTTTCGATTGCCGACCCGCATTTCGCAAAGCGCAAGTTTCTGCCTTTCGTGCGCCTGCCCGACCCGCTCGATATCGTCGTCAACCGACTGACCGTCGCGGGCAAGTACACCGACGCCGAGGGCCACGCTTACGAGTTCACCGAATCCGGCGACGCGATCCTGCCCGACCGCAAGTTCGCCTATGAGGTCTCGCTCGATCCGCGCGCAGCCAATTGTGAGCTCTTGCAGAGCCATCCCGAGCGCGAGCCCGGCGGCCAGAACCGCGTCGGATTCGCGTGGACCGGCACGAAGCTGCAGTTGTTCAACGCCAAGAGCGTAAAGAAGGGCCGTTTTGCCTGCGAGGCCAAGCCGTTTGCCGTGCTCACGCCGCAGTAGGCACACCTTTCGTAACGGCACTGGAGGAGGAGAACGATGGTCGTGACCGTATTCCGCAACCGCTTGCGCACAGAAGCGCGTGACGAGTACCAGGTCTGGATCGCGCGCATGCGCGACCTCGCGATGACAATGCCGGGTTACGTCTCGCACAAGACCTTCACAGCGGATGACGGGGAGCGCGTGACCATCGTCGAGTTCGAATCCGAAGCCGCGCACAAAGCCTGGGCCACGCATCCTGAGCACGTGCAGGCAAAAAGCCTTGGGCGCGACCGCTTCTACTCCGACTACAAGATTCAGGTTTGCAGCGTCCAGCGCGAATCTGCCTGGTCACGGGCCGGTTAGACGCCCGTCCTTTGACGACTTCCGCCCGCTTGGGCATATTGCACCGACCGGTTCAACCGGACAAATGGAGGAGACCAAAATGTTGAAGCTGTTGTTCCACACTCTTTGCGGCTGCGTTGCGCTTGCGGCCGTATCGACTAGCAGTGCGCTGGCCGAGGATTGCAGCGGAACCATCACGGCGGACGAAGCATTGCGCGCCGAGGACGCGCGCTACGCGGCACAGACCGGCAGCGATTTTGCGGCGCTGGCAAAGATGATCGGCGACGATCTGGTCTACATCCATTCCAGTGCCTTGGTCGACGGCAAGGCCAGCTACATCGAGTCGCAGCAGTCTGGCACGGTGAAGTACCGCGTGATGAAGCGCAGCGACGTGAAAGTACGCACCTATGGCTGCCTGGCCATCATCACGGGGCTGGGTAACTTCGATGTCACCGTCAAGGGACAGGATATGGCGGTCGAGATCCGCTTCCACAGTATCTGGGCCAAGCGCGCCGGTGGAATTCAGTTCGTGTCGTGGAACGCGACGCGAACTCCAGCCAAGTAGCCAGCCCCGGGCGGCGCTTGCGCCGCTGCGTCGAAGGCGCAGTGGGCCAACGGCCCGCTGCGTCTTTTTTCGTTTCAGGGTTCGACTATAGCCCGTAGAATCGCGTATCTCCAGCGGGCACTGGCGCGATCCTCGCGTCGCGCCGGACCTGCACTGTCGGAGCCTCGTGGGCGAATCCCGCATGTCCGAAGTCGAAGAGCCCAAACCGCAGGAGAGCGTGCAGGACACGCTCCACCAGATCATCGAGCTGCTCGATAAGCAGCGGCTCGTGGAAGGGCTCGTCCATAAGCAGGAAGGTCCGCGCCACGACCTGGTCGAGTCGCTGGTGCACAAGCAGCACGTGGTCGAGCTGCAGCGACTGCTCGACTCTCTGCATCCGGCCGACATTGCCTACATCCTCGAAGCGTTGCCGGTGTCGCAGCGCTTGCGTGTATGGGATCTCGTCAAGGCCGACCGCGACGGCGAGATCCTGATCGAAGTCTCCGAGCCGGTGCGCGAGACGCTGATTGCGCACATGGACCCCGAGGAGCTGGTCGCCGCCGCGGAGACGCTGGATACCGACGAGCTCGCCGACCTCGCGCCGGATCTGCCCGAAGACGTCATGGACGACGTCTTCAAGGCGCTGCCGGTGGAAGAGCGCGAGCAGCTGCGCGCCGCCATGTCCTACCCCGAGAACGCGGTCGGCGCACTGATGGACTTCGATCTCGTAACTGTGCGCGACGATGTCACGCTCGAAGTCGTGCTGCGCTACCTGCGCCGTCTGGACGAGCTGCCCGATCACACCGACCAGCTGTTCGTCGTGGACCGCGACGAGGCCTTGATGGGCGCGCTGCCGATCAACAAGCTGATCGTGACCGACACCGATCGGCTGGTGCGCGACGTGATGAAGACTGACATGCTCGTGCTGCACGATGGAGAAGAGGCACAGGAAGCGGCCCAGGCGTTCGAGCGTTACGACCTCGTGACGGCGCCGGTCACGAACGAACGTGGGCAGCTGGTCGGACGAGTGACCGTCGACGCGGTGCTGGACTTCATTCGCCAGCGTAGCGAGGCCGAGCGTCTCAACCTGGGCGGCTTGCGCGAGGAAGAGGATATTTTCGCGTCGGTCTGGGCGAGTGCGCGCAACCGCTGGACGTGGCTCGCAATCAACCTCGTGACAGCGTTCGTCGCCTCGCGCGTGATCAGCGTCTTCGAAGGCACTATCGAGAAGCTGGTGGCGCTCGCGACGCTGATGCCGATCGTCGCCGGGATCGGCGGGAACTCGGGTAACCAGACCATCACGATGCTGGTGCGCGCGATCGCGCTCGGTCAGGTGAATCCGGCCAGCGCCAAGAAGTTGCTGGTCAAGGAGCTTGCGATCAGTCTGCTCAACGGGCTGGTCTGGGGCGGCATCATCGGCGGGTTCGCGATGCTTCTATACAACAGCGTCGCGCTGGGCATCGTGATGACCGCGGCGATGACGTTGAATCTTCTCGTTGCCGCGATCTTCGGTGTGTTGGTGCCGCTCATGATGATGAAGCTCGGCCGCGACCCTGCGGTGGGCTCGAGCGTATTGATCACGGCGATTACCGACAGCGGCGGCTTCTTCATCTTCCTCGGCCTCGCCACCTTGATCCTGATGCGCTAGGTTCCGCATCCGTGACGCTTCGTATCAAATGTTACCTCCGGCCTGGCAACCTGCCGCGGCGAAGCTTACGCATCCAGCCGCCGGCCGGCTCCGTAAAATGGGTGTAATTTAGACGCCCTCATCGCGACCAAAGCCGAAGTCAAAGCACTGGAGCAAGACCATGCCGATCAAGCGCCCGCACGCCATCCCGCCCTCGGAGATCACGTCCAGAGAGGTGTTTACCAACCGCCGCGACTTCCTCAGGTCGACGACGGCGCTCGGCGCCGCGCTGGGTCTCGCCGGCGTAGGCATCGCATTTCCGCATGCCGCATACGCGACGATGAAGCTGCAGGGCGTGCGCAAGAGCCCGCTGTCGACGACCGGCGAAGGCCTCACTCCGTTGAAGGACGTGACGACCTACAACAACTACTACGAGTTCGGTACCGGCAAGGAAGACCCGAGCGAGAACGCAGGCAAGTTGCATCCGGCACCGTGGTCGGTCGCGATCGAGGGCGAAGTGAAGAAGCCCAAGGTATTGAGCATCGACGATCTGCTCAAGCTCGCTCCGCTCGAGGAGCGCGTATATCGCATGCGTTGCGTCGAAGGTTGGTCGATGGTCATTCCGTGGGTCGGATATTCGTTATCCGAGTTGATAAAGCGTGCCGAGCCAACGTCCAAAGCGAAGTACGTCGAGTTCGTATCGCTGGCGGACGAGCAGCAGATGCCGGGCGTCAAGATGCCGATTCTCGACTGGCCGTACGTCGAAGGGCTGCGCATGGACGAAGCAATGCACCCGCTGACGATTCTGTGCCTGGGACTGTATGGCGAGACCCTGCCGAACCAGAACGGCGCTCCGGTACGCGTCGTGGTCCCGTGGAAGTATGGCTTCAAGAACGGCAAGTCGGTGGTCAAGATCCGCTTCGTCGAGGAGCAGCCCAAGACCACGTGGATGCTGGCGAACCCGCGCGAGTACGGCTTCTATTCCAACGTCAATCCTCAGGTGGACCATCCACGCTGGAGCCAGGCAAAGGAGCGGCGCATCGGCGAATTCGGCAAGCGTCCCACGCTGATGTTCAACGGTTATGGGGACCAGGTCGCGTCGATGTATGCCGGAATGGATCTCAAGAAGTACTTCTAGTGTGAACCGCCAAGAGCGCCAAGAAAAGCTGAAGCACAGTCGATCAGGTCTCGTCTCCGAACCCTCTGAGCCTTGCCTCTCCTGGCGCCTTGGCGTCTTGGCGGCTAAACCATGTCTTTAGCACAACCAAAACAACAGCGGATCAAATGGCTCAAGGCCGCAGTCTTCGCGCTGTGCCTGATTCCGCTGGCACATTTAACCTGGCTGGGCACTCATCACGGACTCGGCGCCAACCCGATCGAGTACATCACACGCTCGACGGGATTCTGGACCCTCACGTTCCTGCTCATCACGCTGACGGTGACGCCGTTGCGTCGGCTCTCGGGTTGGAACTGGTTGTTGCGCTTGCGGCGCATGCTCGGCTTATACGCGTTCTTCTATGTCTGCCTGCATTTCACCACATACGTCTGGCTCGATCAGTTCTTCGACCTGCCCGGCATGCTGAAGGACATCGCGAAACGCCCGTTCATTACGGTCGGCTTCAGTGCATTCTTGCTGCTGATTCCGCTGGCCGCGACTTCGACTAATGCGATGGTGAAGCGCCTCGGGGCCCGTCGCTGGCAGCTGCTGCACCGGCTCGTGTACGCCATTGCCACGCTCGGCGTGCTGCACTTCTGGTGGCTCGTAAAGAAGGACATTACCGAGCCCGTGATCTTCGGCGGTTTGCTCGTCTTACTGTTTCTCGCCCGGCTGATCTACGTGGCTCGCAAAGCTTCCACCCCTGCTCGGCCGGCAGCAAGCTCGCAGACGGCCTGACAGCATCCGCTATCACACTGGGCTGAACGGTCGGTTCATGGCATTGTCGAACCGGCAACGCGCCCCAGGAGCGAGCTATGCTGATCGGCATCCCGAAAGAGATCAAGGACCACGAGTACCGCGTCGGACTGACCCCGGCCGGCGCATACGCTCTAGTACGGCAAGGCCACGAGGTGCTGGTACAAAGCGATGCCGGTGCGCAGGTCGGCTTCTCCGATGCCGCGTATTTGGCAGTCGGCGCGCGTATCACCCGCGCAGCAGCCGAAGTCTGGTCGGCCGAGATGGTGGTCAAGGTCAAGGAATTGCAGGCGACCGAATACGCGTTGGCGCGCCGTGGCCAGATCCTGTTCGCATATCTGCATCTGGCGCCGGAACCCGAGCTGCTGGATGCATTGCTCCGCTCAGGTGTGAGCGGTATCGCGTACGAAACCGTCACCGATGTAAGCGGCGGCCTACCGCTGCTCGCACCGATGTCTCGCATCGCCGGCAAGCTCTCGATCCAGTTCGGAGCGTGGGCGTTGGAGATGACCAACGGCGGCAGCGGCGTCCTGCTGGGCGGCGTTCCTGGTGTCGCTCCGGGCCGCGTGGTTGTGATCGGTGGCGGAGCCGCTGGCGCCAACGCTGTGCGCGTGGCGGTTGGCGTCGGCGCCGATGTAACCGTCTTCGATCTGAACACGACCGTGCTGGCGCACCTCGAAGACTTGTATCAAGGGCGCGTGAAGACGTGCTACTCGGAGCCACTCACACTTGGACAGCATGTGGCCGCGGCCGATCTGGTGATCGGCGCGACACTCACACCGGGCAAGCTCGCGCCCAAACTTCTATCTCGCGAGGTGCTGCGCAGCATGCGGCGCGGCTCGGTGCTCGTCGACATCGCGATCGATCAAGGGGGCATCGCGGAGACATCGCGGCCGACGTCGCATTCACACCCCACTTACCTGGAAGAAGGCGTGATTCACTTCTGCGTGCCGAACATGCCTTCGGCCGTCGCTCGCACCGCAACTCTCGCATTGACTCAGGCTACGCTGCCCTATGTACTGGAATTGGCCGATCTTGGATTTCAGGCTGCCATGTCGCGCGACGCAAGTCTGCGCGCCGGCCTGCAAATCTTCGCGGGAGAAGTGACGCATCGCGGGCTTGCGGAGGACGTGAAGCGACCTTGGAAGCGCTACGAGGATCTGGCCTCCCAGTTGCGCAGCGCGTAGCGTCAATGCCTGCGGAACCAGAGCTTTAGCGGCTCCCAACTGCTGCCTGTGTGCACCCGCGCTTCGTACGCAGCCGCCGGCGCCGCGCGAATCTTCACGCTCTGACCAATGGTGCGAGTCGCTGGTTTGCGGCGGCTCATCCTGCACCGCTTTCGCTCGGCAGGCGATCCGTTTTCACACCGCGCTCACCCCGCGCGGCCAGGTAGATTCCACCCAGCAACAGCACGAACCCCGCGAGCTGCACGGGCGCCAGACGCTCGTCGAAGATCATCAAGGCGAGCAGCGCCGAGCCGATGGGCTCCCCGAGGATGGACAACGCAACGAACGTCGCAGACAGATGTCGCAGCGCCCAGTTGAAAGACGTGTGCCCCAGCAGTTGCGGTCCCAATGCCAATCCCAGCATGGCGGCATATGCGAGCGTCGAGTAGCCGGAGAGCGGGGACCCGGACGCGCCGGCCGCGAGCAGCAGCAATACTGCGGCGCTGCCGTACGCAAGCCAGATGTAGGCTAACAATCCGACACGCTTGCGCAGTGCTCTTCCGACCAGCAGATAGCCGGATGCCATCACGGCGCCGAGTAGTGCAAGCAGGTTTCCGAGCAGCGGATCGGGCTGCGCCGCGGTGTTCTGGGCCGAGCTGTCGCTCGCAAAGATCAACACGCTGCCGGCCAGAGTCAATACGATCCCCGTGATGGTCGCCCGGCCCATGCGCTCGCCGAGTATGAGCACCGAGGCGAGCCCGACCCAGAGCGGATTGGTGGTAACCAGCGCGGTGCTGCTCGCGACCGACGTGTAGGCGAGCGACGCGATCCATGACCAGAAGTGAACGGCGAGAAACGCGCCCGACAGCAGCGCGAACAATAGATCGCGCGCACCCAGTGCCCGTAGCTCGCGCGACGAGCGCATCCACACGATCGGTGTCAGGATCAGCGCGGCGATGCCCAGCCGCAGGGCAGCGATGGTGAGCGATGGTACGCCCTCGCCTTGCGCGTAGCGGATCAGGATCGACGCGGTCGAGACCACGAACACGCCGACGGTGAGCACGAGATAGGGTGCAAACGAGCGCGAAGCCATCGCGCCGTTATAGCACAGCTGTCGGGAAGCTCTGCACGTCGCGCGCCATCGCGCTACTATCCAGCCGCTCACGATCACAGAAGAGGAGAGCCGACATGAGCCGAATCACGCGCGTCGAGATCCACGTATTCCAGTTCGACGCCATGAACTTGGGTCTGGCTGGAGGCGGTGTCGGCGGCTTGAGCTTTTCGCGTGGCGCGAAAGCCCGGCTGACCAAGTACGCGGTGGCCATCATGACCGACAACGGATTGCGCGGCGAATATGTGACGCATTGGGTCGGCTCCAGTGCGGCGCTCGGCCAGACGCTGATGCTCGCGCCGTTGCTGATCGGCCGGGAGGCAGAGGAGCGCGAAGGGATCTACGACGACCTCAAGCGCGAAGCCCGGCAATTCGACCACATGGGGCATGGTCCGATCGACATCGCACTGTGGGATCTCGCCGGCAAGAAGTTGAAGGCCTCGGTGAGCGAGCTGCTCGGCGCATATCGAAAGCGTCTTCCGGCCTACGCCAGCACCTATCACGGCGATCACAGCGGCGGTCTGTCGAGCAAGGAAGCCTTCGCGGACTTCGCGCAGCAGTGCTACGAGATGGGCTACCGCGCCTTCAAGATCCATGGCTGGCACGAAGGCGACAAGCGTGTCGAAGCCGAGAACCTGCTCTATACACGCCAGCGAGTCGGCAGCCGCATGGAGCTGATGATCGATCCGGCATGCGAGTTGCGCACGTTCGCTGACGCACTATACGTGGGTCGCGCGTGCGACGAAGCGAACTATTTCTGGTACGAGGATCCGTTCCGCGACGCCGGCACTTCGGCATTCGCGCACAAGAAGCTGCGCGAGATGATCAAGACGCCGATCCTGCAGACCGAGCACATTCGCGGCGTCGAGCCGAAGGCGGACTTCATCGTCGCGGGCGGAACCGACTTCGTGCGTGTCGATCCCGAATACGACATGGGCGTTACGGGCGCGATGAAGATCGCGCATCTGGCCGAATCGTTCGGGTTGGACGCGGAGGTGCATGCGTGCGGCCCGGCGCACCGCCACTGCATGGCGGCTATGCGCAACAGCAACTACTACGAAGTGGCGCTCGTCGGCCCGGATTGTCCGAACGCCGTGCCGCCTGTGTACAAGTGCGGCTACACCGACCAGCTCGACTGCGTCGGCAAGGACGGCTGCGTCGCGGTCCCGCAGGGACTCGGGTTAGGTGTGGAATACGACTGGGAGTTCATCGCGAAGAACCGCGTGGCACTGCACGAGTTCAAGTAGCGTGCGGCAGGTGGCGTTCGCCATCAGGCGACCGCCAATCTAATGCAACTGCTCGGGCGGGACTGGAGCAACCGGCAGCGCGACGACCTCGATCCCTTCCTCGCGCAGTTGCTCGACTTCCTGCCTGGATGCCTGGCCGCGAATCGCGCGCTCGGGAGCGTCGCCGTAATGAATCTGTCGCGCCTCTTCGGGGAAACGCTCGCCCACGTCTTCGGTATGCTTGAGGGCGTACTCGATGACTTTGGCGCGCAGTCTGGCCATGAACTCCGGCCCGCCCGTCACAGCGGTTTCTTTCGCCGGCTCAGTCCGCGGCAGGTTGACGTAGGGCGCGCTGGGCAGTTTCGCGACCGCGGAAGACCCGCACACGGGGCAGAACACATGGCCGCCCGAGTGCTGATGCTGAAACGCCTCGGGCGAGGCGAACCAGCCTTCGAACTCATGTGCGTTGTCGCAGGAAAGGTTGTAAACGACCACTTTGGCGGCATCTCGTCTAGCAGGTGGAGCAGCCCGGAGTCTATGGTGCCCGCGCCGATGGCGCAAGGCCGAAAACATTTGACATTCAGACCAATTGCGCGGTCATCGGTTCGCGAGGATCGCGGTCGGAGTGGTTACAACGGTAGCTACCGCATGCGATTGACAGAGCCCGCGCGCGCTCACGCCTTTTTGACCAAACCCACGACCCAAATGAGGATGATGGCGCCCACGGTCGCGGTGATCAACTGTGCGACGAGTCCGCCGGCGATGAAGCCGAGCATGCGGAATACGAAGCCACCGATGAGCGCGCCGAGCGCGCCGACGATTCCGACCAAGATGTTACCGAGGACGCCGAATCCACGTCCTTTCATGATCTGTCCGGCAAGCCAGCCTGCAATGGCGCCGATGATCACAAAGTAGACGAATGTCATGCTATCTCTCCCATTGCATGGCGCCGATGTGCCTTCTCCCGCAACGAGATCATCGTTGAAACGCAGGGCGCGCGCAAATCGTTCCGATGCAGCTTGTTGAGCTCGCCGATGTTTCACGTCAGGTCGCCGCGACCAACCGTCGCCTCGACAAGATCGCTGCGCTCGCCGCGTGTCTGCGTCGGCTGGTGCCCGAAGAGATCGAGATTGCAGTCGGTTACCTCTCGGGTGAGATCCGTCAGAGCAAGCTCGGTGTGGGGTCGGCTGCCATCATGGGTGCCCGTGCGACTCCCGAAGCTGCGTCTTCCACTCTGACTTTGATGGACGTGGACAACGCATTGGCGCTCATCGCGCGGACCAGTGGAGCAGGCTCGACAACGGAGCGGAAGCGCCTGCTCGGCGAGTTACTGGTGAATGCCACGGAGCACGAACAGGAATTCCTCGTGCGCCTGCTGTTCGGCGAGCTACGCCAGGGTGCGCTCGAAGGCGTGATGGCGGATGCGATCGCGCAAGCCGCGCAGATACCAGTTCGAGAAGTACGGCGTGCGTCGATGCTGGCCGGTGGTCTCGCGAGCGTGGCCAGAGTGGCACTGACCGAGGGCAGCTCAGGTCTGCAGAGATTTACACTGCAGGTTTTTCAACCGGTGCTGCCGATGCTCGCACAACCCGCGTCAGACGTGAAGGATGCGTTGCAGCAGCTCGGCACCGCGGCGCTCGAATGGAAGATCGATGGTGCGCGGATCCAGCTGCATAAGTCCGGCGATGAAGTGCGGGTGTACAGCCGTGCCCTCAACGACGTCACCGCCGCGGTGCCCGAGATCGTGGAGCAAGCGCGCAGGTTGCCGGTTCGAACGCTGATT
>Ga0105237_10003714_pt1 | contig 17979 bp, 14 predicted proteins | sample KBSC24metaG_FD_81520 | JGI IMG/M metagenome (GOLD analysis project Ga0105237, IMG submission 81520) | Corn rhizosphere microbial communities from Kellogg Biological Station, Michigan, USA - KBS C2-4 metaG | ecosystem: Host-associated > Plants > Roots > Rhizosphere > Soil | place: Michigan, USA... | reverse complement strand
TTCACTCCCACCGACACTGTCTCGGTGATGGCGCCGCGCGCTGGTCTGGTGATGGATCCCGATGCCAAGGTCAAGTACCGGGGTATCCAGGTCGGCAAGGTCGAGGAGATCGAGTACGCCGGTGATCAGGCGAAGCTGAAGTTGGCCGTCCTCAGTGACCAGATGCGGTACATCCCGTCGAATGCCCGGGTGCGGTTGGGTAGCACGACGGTGTTCGGGGCGAAGTCGGTCGAGTTCCTGCCGCCGGAGCATCCGGCGAAGGAGTCGCTGCGGCCGGGTGCGCAGGTGCAGGCCAAGGATGTGCAGCTGGAGATGAACACTGTCTTCCAGACGCTGACGGACCTGCTCGACAAGATCGATCCGGTCAATCTGAACGCCACGGTGACCGCGCTGGGTGAGGGTCTTCGTGGTCACGGCGATGACGCCGGTGCGGCCGCGGCGGGGTTGAGCAAGTATCTGGAGTACTTCAACCCGAAGCTGCCGACGTTGCAGCAGGACTTCAAGGACACCGCGACGGTCGCCGGTATCTATGGTGACGCCGCGCCCGATCTGGCCAGGGTTTTCGATAACGCGCCGACGGTCAGTAAGACGCTGGTTGATGAGAAGGATGACCTGAATGCGGCGTTGCTCGCATCGACCGGGTTTGCGACCAATGCGTACGCGACCATCTCGCCGGCCGCTGACGACTACATCGCCGCCATCCAGCGGCTGCGGGCCCCGCTGAAGGTCCTCGGCGACTACTCACCGGAATTGCCGTGTCTGCTGCAGGGCTTGTCGAAGGCGGTGGACCAATTCGGTCCGGTGTTCGGTGGCGTCAAGCCCGGTCTGTTCGTGTCCTCGAACTTCTTCCCCGGCGCGCCCAACTACACCTACCCGGAGAGCCTGCCGATGGTGAACGCCTCCGGTGGCCCGAACTGCCGTGGCCTGCCGGACGTCCCGTCCAAGCAGTACGGCGGCTCCTGGTACCACTCGCCGTTCCTGGTGACCGACAACGCCTACATCCCCTTCCAGCCGAACACCGAATTGCAGTTCGACGCTCCCTCGACGCTGCAGTTCCTGTTCTCCGGTGCCTACGCAGAGAGGGACCGCTACTGATGTCCGCGAGTGAGTGGGGCCGCCCATGAGACACAAGCGCGAAATGATCAACGTCACGGTGTTCACCGTCGTGATGTTGCTGGTCGCCGCCGGCCTGGTGGTGGTGTTCGGCCAGTTCCGATTCGCCTCGACCAACACCTACCACGCCAACTTCACTGATGCGTCCCGGCTCAAGGCCGGTGAGGACGTCCGCATCGCGGGCGTGCAGGTGGGCTCGGTGAAGAGTGTGAAGCTCAAGAGCGACAACACCGTCGACGTCAAGTTCACCCTGAACGACCGCTACCAGCTGTACAGCTCGAGCCGTGCCGTCATCCGCTACCAGAACCTGGTCGGGGACCGGTACATGGAGATCACCTCCGGCCCGGGCGAGCTGCGCAAGCTGCCCGCCGGCGGCACCGTCGCCCTCGCCAACACCCAGCCGGCACTCGACCTCGACGCGCTGCTCGGCGGCCTGCGCCCGGTCGTCAAGGGCCTGGATGGCAAGAAGGTCAACGAGATCACCGCAGCCATGATCGAGGCTCTGCAAGGGCAGGGTGGCGCGCTCTCCGACCTGCTGTCCAACACCGGTTCGTTCAGCCAGACCCTGGCCGACCGCGACCAGCTGATCGGCGACACGATCACCAACCTCAATACGGTGCTCGCGACGGTCGACTCCAAGGGCTCGCAGTTCAACACCAGCATCGACCAGCTGCAGCAGCTGATCACCGGCCTGGCCGAGGGACGCGATCCGATCGCCGGTGCCATCGGCCCGCTGGCCTCGGCCGAGAACGACCTGACCGAGATGCTGCAGAAGTCGCGGCGCCCGGTGCAGGGTGTCATCGAGAACGCCCGCCCGTTCGCGCAGCGCATGTATGAGCGCCGAGCGGAAGTGAACCCCGTCATCGAGAACCTCGCGGAGAACTACCTGCGGCTCAACGCCCTGGGCGCCTACGGCGCGTTCTTCAACATCTACTACTGCTCGGTGAAGATCAAGATGAGCGGCCCCGCGGGTAGCGATCTGATCGTGCCGTTCGGTGGTCCCGCGGATCCGTCGAAGGGCAGGTGTTCCGAAAGTGGCTAAGCCGGAAAAAGATCCACTGCGCACCGGCGTCCTCGGCGTCTTCATCGTGACGTGCCTCGTGCTGATCTCGTTCGGGTACACCGGACTGCCGTTCTACCCGCAGGGCAAGAACTACTCCGCGTACTTCGGCGATGCCGGTGGCATCACGCCCGGCAGCGACGTCCGCGTCGCGGGCATCAAGGTCGGCAAGGTCGGGGACGTGGAGCTCGCCGGGACCTCGGCGAAGGTGAACTTCACCGTCGATCGGCAGATCGTGGTGGGCGACCAGTCGCTGGCATCGATCAAGACCGACACGGTGCTGGGGCAGAAGTCTCTCTGGGTGACTCCGAAGGGCACGAAGGAAGCCACGGTTATCCCGTTGGGCCGCACCACGACTCCGTACACGATCAACACCGCGCTGCAGGATCTCGGGCAGAACACCAGCGAGCTCGACAAGCCGCAGATGGAGCAGGCCCTCACGGTGCTGACGGACACGCTGCACGACGCGACGCCGCAGTTGCGCGGCGCGCTCGACGGGGTGGCGTCCCTGTCCCGGAGCCTGAACCAGCGCGACCAGGCACTCGAACAACTGCTGGGCCACGCGAAGAAGGTGTCGGACACCCTCGCGCAGCGCGCCGACCAGGTGAACAAGCTGGTGGTCGACGGCAATCAGCTGTTCGCCGCGCTCGACGAGCGCAGGCAGTCGATCAGCACGCTGATCTCCGGTATTCGTGGTGTCTCGCAACAGCTTTCCGGGTTCGTTGCGGACAACAAGCGGGAGTTCGGTCCGGCCCTCAATCAGCTGAACCTGGTGATGGACGAATTGCTGAAGCGCAAGGAGCACATCAGCGAGGCGCTCAAGCGGCTGCCGGGTTACGCCACCGCACTCGGCGAGGTGGTCGGTAATGGCCCAGGCTTCAACATCAACCTGTACGGCCTGCCGCCGGCGACGATGACGGAAGTCCTGCTCGACACGTACTTCCAGCCGGGCAAGCTGCCTGCCAGCCTCGGCGACATGCTGAAGGGCTACATCTCTGAACGGGTCGTCGTGAGGCCGAAGTCGCCATGATGAAGAACATGAAATCGCGGAGCGCGATCCTTGCGGTTGTAGCCCTGGTGGTGGCGCTGGTCGCCGGCGCCTACCTGCTGTGGCCGTCGCGTGGTGGTCACAAGGTGGTCGCTTACTTCACCAATGCCGTGGGCCTGTACGCCGGCGACGATGTGCGCGTGCTCGGAGTTCCGGTCGGCACCATTGATTCGGTTGAGCCGCAGCCCAATTCGGTCAAGGTCTCCATGACCGTGAAGGACGGCGTAAAGATTCCCGCCGATGCCCGGGCGATCATCATCTCGCCGAACCTGGTCGCTGCCCGGTTCGTGCAGTTCACCCCGGCCTACGACGGTGGTGCGGCGCTAGGCAACGGCGCCGAGGTGCCGCTGAGCCGGACCGGTGTTCCGGTCGAGTGGGACGACGTCAAGAAGCAACTGACCCAGCTCAGCGCGCAGCTCGGTCCGCAGGACGGCGCCCCGCAGGGCCCGCTCGGTGCGTTCATCAACCAGGCCGCCGACACTGTGGACGGCAAAGGCGACTCGTTCCGTAGCGCGTTGCGCGAGCTGTCGCAAACCGCTGGGCGCCTTGGTGATTCGCGTGGCGACCTGTTCGGCACCATCAAGAACCTGCAGATTCTGGTGAACGCGCTGTCGAACAGCAACGAGCAGATCGTGCAGTTCACCGACCACGTCGCGTCGGTCTCGCAGGTGCTGGCGGAGAGCTCGGCCGGTCTGGACCAGACCCTCGGCGCCCTCAACCAGGCGCTGGGGGATGTCAAGGGCCTGCTGAAGGACAACAACACGGCCCTGATCGACCAGGTCGGCAAGCTGGCTGAATTCACCCAGGTACTGACCGACAACAGCGACAACATCGAGCAGGTTCTGCACGTGACGCCGAACGGTCTCGCCAACTTCTACAACATCTACAACCCGGCGCAGGGCTCCCTGGACGGCCTGCTGTCACTGCCGAACTTCTCGAACCCGGTGCAGTTCCTGTGCGGCGGTAACTTCGACGTCGGCGCCACTCCGGACAACTACAAGCGGGCGGAGATCTGCCGTCAGCGCATGGGCCCGGTGCTGCGTCGTATCGCGATGAACTACCCGCCGGTGCTGTTCCACCCGATCAACAGCATCACCGCGTACAAGGGCCAGCTCATCTACGACACCCCGCAGACCGAGGCCAAGGCGCAGACTCCGGTGCCGTACCTGCAGTGGAATGCCGCGCCTGGCGTCATCCCGCCGAAGGTGCAGCCGGACGGGACGCTCAGCGACCTGATCCTGCCGCCGCCGGCCGTCCCGGGCCAGATTTCGCCGGCCACGCCGCCGATGGGACCGGGCTCGTCGCCGCTGAACGGTTCGGGTCCGCTGCCCGGACCTGCCCCGGCGCCCGCAGCGCCGGTGGGTGCACCGCTGCCCGCTGAAGCCGGAGGTGGCAACTGATGAAGGCGGTTCTGAAGGTCTTGGCCCTCGGATCGAGTGCCGCGGTGCTCGCCGGGTGTCAGTTCGGTGGCCTGAACTCGTTGGACATGCCCGGTACCCAGGGCCACGGCGCCGGTTCCTACACCATCACGGTGCAGCTGCCCGACGTTGCGACGTTGCCGCAGAACTCGCCGGTGATGGTCCACGACGTCACCGTCGGCAGCGTGTCGGGCCTGGATGCGGTCCAGCGCCCCGACGGCACGTTCTACGCCGCGGCGAAGCTGTCGATCAACGGCGATGTGAAGCTGCCGGCGAACGCGAGGGCGAAGGTCGCCCAGACCTCGCTGCTGGGTTCGCAGCACGTTCAGCTGTCGGAACCGGTCGGGGAGGCCCCGCAAGGCCGGCTCAAGCAGGGCTCGGAGATACCGCTGGCGCACACCGCCCGGTACCCGACCACCGAAGAGGTGCTGTCGTCGCTGGGCCTCGTGGTGAACAAGGGCAATCTCGGTGCGCTGCAGGACATCACCGATGAGGCGTACGCCGCGGTTGCCGGTCGGGCCGGGCAGTTCGTCGACTTCATCCCACGGCTGGCCGAGCTCACCCAGTCGCTGGACAAGCAGACCACCGACATCATCGGGGCCATGGACGGGCTGAACCGCTTCGCCTCGATCCTGGCCAAGAGCAAAGACAGTCTGGGCCGCACGCTGGACACGCTGCCCGGTGCGGTCAAGGTCCTCAATGACAACCGCAAGAACATCGTGGACGCGTTCACCGCACTGCGGAAGCTCGCCGTTGTCGGCGCGAAGGTCATGTCCGCGACGAAGGACGACTTCGCGGCGGACTTCAAGGACATCTTCCCGGTGATCAAGGCGTTCAACGACAACGCCGACGAGTTCATCCACGACCTGGACCTGGTGCCGACGTTCCCGTTCTCCAACAAGTACTTCCGGAACGCGGTTCGTGGCGACTACCTGAACGTATACGTGACGTTCGATCTGACGCTGCGCCGTCTCGGTGAGACCGTCTTCACCACCTCGGGTGCTTTCGACCCGAACATGAGGCACCTGGACGAAGTGGTCAACCCGCCGGACTTCCTGTTGGGCGCACTGGCGAACCTGTCTGGACAGGCCGCCGATCCGTTCAAGATTCCAGCCGGCACAGCGACGCAACATGGAGGGGTGAAGCCGTAATGTTGTTGACCCGTCTTGCGCGTTTCCAGCTGGCGATCTTCGGCGTCGTCACCATCATCTGCCTTGCCCTGATCACGACGTCCTACCTGCATCTTCCGGCTGCGGTCGGTCTGGGTGTCTACAACGTGGACGCCAAGTTCGTGGTCGGCGGCGGCATCTACCAGAACGCCAATGTCACCTACCGCGGCGTGACGGTCGGACGCGTGATGAGCGTCGGTCTGACCGACAACGGCGTGACGGCCCAGATGCGGCTGAACAGCGACACCAAGGTGCCGGACAACGTCACCGCCACCGTCAAGAGCGTGTCCGCGATCGGTGAGCAGTACATCGACCTGGTGCCGCCCGCGAACGCCTCGAAGAACATGCTGAAGGACGGCGCCACCATCGGCGTCGACCGGACCGCCGTCGGCCAGGACATCGTGGACCTGCTGAACCAGGCCCAGAGCCTCGTCAGCAGCATCAGCAACACCCGGCTGCAGGACCTGTTGCGCGAGTCGTTCAAGGCGTTCAACGGATCCGGTCCGGAACTGGCGCGGATGATCCAGTCGTCGCGGCTGCTGGTGGACGAGGCCAACGCCAACTCGAACGAGATCAACAAGCTGCTGGATCAGGCCGGCCCGCTGCTGAAGGCGCAGATTCGTGCCGGTGCCGACCTCAAGACCATGGCGAGCAGCCTCGCGACGCTGACCGGTGAGGCTGCTCAGGCCGATCCGCAGATCCGTTCGGTGCTCAAGACCGTCCCGGGCGCTGTCCAGACCGTCAACGAGACATTCGACGGCATCCGGCCGACGTTCCCGATGCTGGCGGCCAACCTGGCCAACTTCGGCCGGATCGGCGTCATCTACCACAAGTCGATCGAGCAGGCGCTGGTGATCTTCCCGGCGCTGATCGCCGCGCTGCTGACCGACGCCGGTGGGCTGCCCATCGACGAGGGCGCGAAGCTGGACTTCAAGCTCAGCCTCGGCCAGCCGCCGTGCTTGACGGGCTTCATCCCGGCTCCGGAAATCCGCACACCGGCTGATACCACGGTGCGTGACCTGCCGAACGATCTGTATTGCAAGACCGCGCAGAGCGATCCGAGCACGGTCCGCGGTGCGCGCAACTACCCCTGCATGGAGTACCCGGGCAAGCGCGCTCCCACGGTGCAGATCTGCCGTGACCCGCGCGGTTACGTGCCGATCGGCAGCAACCCGTGGCGTGGTCCGCCAGTGCCATACGGCACCCCGGTGAACGACCCGAGGAACATCACCCCGCCGAATATGTTCCCCATGATTCCGCCGAGTGCCGACTACGACCCGGGCCCGCCGTCGGTGCAGTTGCCGCCGGGGGCGCCCGCCGGGCCGGGACCTGCGCCCAACGCGCCGTTCCCGCTGCCGTACCCGCCGAGCGATCCGGGTCCGTAGCCGCTGCCCTGGCCGTTCTTCGCGCCGCCGGATCAGGTGACTCCGCCGTACGCGATCAACAACCCGCCAGCGCCGGGCCCCGAGGGCCAGCCGCAGGCAAGCGGACCCAAGGGACCGCAGAGTACGACGTACGATGCGAACAACGGGGTCTTCGCCGACCCCGCCGGTGGCACAGGAGTGTTCAACGCCGGCTCGAGCAATGGCGACGCAGGCGAGTCCTGGGTCGACTTCATGAAGGATCCAAGGCAGGTTTGATGAGTGACCAACCGGCTGCGACGGACAAGACGTCGGAGCCGCCGGTGAGCCGCGTGCGTCGGCGGGCCTCACGGCCCGCCGGCAGCGCCGGTTCAGCAGAGGCTTCCACAGTGCTCGACGTGGCGATTCCGTCGACCGCGAGCAAGACATCCACCGAATCGGCAACCGCCAAGCCGTCCCGGCCGGCGGTCCAGGTACCGCGGCGGCAACCGCACCGGTCCCTGGTCGCGGCCATTGGGCTGGCGGTCGTCGCCGTGCTGGTGGCGGCGCTGGCCGGCGGCACCTGGTTCCTCTGGCACGGCAACGGACAGATCGAGGCGACGCAGGACCGTGATCAGCGGTTCGTGGACACCGCGAAGCAGACCGTGGTCAACATGTTCAGTTACACGCAGAACACGGTCGACGAGAGCGTGAACCGCTTTGTCAACGGCATCGGCCCCGGCCCGCTGCGCGACATGATGAACCAGAGCAACAATGCCGAGAACCTGAAGTATCTGTTCAAGCAGACACAGGCCAACTCGGAGGCGGTCATCACCGCGGCGGCGCTGGAAAGTGTCGACAACACTTCGAACATCGCGAAGGTGCTCGTGACGGTCCGCGTGACCCTGAGCGACCTCAACGGGGTACCGCAGCCGTCGTCGCCCTACCGGCAGCGCGTGTTCATCCGCGAGGACGACAGCGGCCACATGGCGGCCTACGACATCAAATACCCGGATGGGGGCAACTGATGAACCGGTTGCTGGCAGCGCTCGGCGCACTGTTGGCGGTCGCCGTGGTGGCGCTCGGCGCGCTCGGCGGCTCGACGTACTGGAACCACGTGCAGCTCGCCGGCGAGCAGGAGACCGCTGCCGAGCTGCCGGGCCTGGCCAAGGTGCAGATCCCTCAGATCCTTGGCTATGAGTACTCCCACATCCAGGAAGCCACGACCAAGGCCCTGACCCTGATGACGCCGGAGTTCCGCAAGCGCTACGAGGAACTGACCGCTGCGAACAACATCTTCAGTGAAGCGGCCAAGCGCAAGCTGGTCAGCCAGGTGAATGTCGTTGGCGCGGGCATGATGTCGACGCACCGTGATTCCGGTTCGGTGTTGGTGTTCGTCAACCGGGTCGTCACCGACGAACGCAAGCAGCCCAACTACGAGGGCAGCCGGCTGCGGGTCGACTACCGCAAGATCAACGGCAAGTGGTTGATCGACGAGATGGCGAAGGTCTAGAGCCAACACGATTCAGGCCCCGGAGCGGTTGCTCCGGGGCCTGAATCAGTTGTCGGTCTCGGCGTCAGTCGCGGGTGTGCGCCAAGGCGTCGAGGAACGCCCGGGCCCAGCGGTCGACGTCGTGGGCCAGCACCTGACGACGCAGCGCGCGCATGCGCCGTCGTCCCTCTTCGGGGGACTGGGTGAGGGCGTCGGCGATGGCGTCCTTGACCCCGTCCAGATGGTGCGGGTTGGTCAGGTACGCCTGCCGCAATTCCTCTGCGGCGCCGGTGAATTCGCTGAGTACGAGCGCGCCGCCGAGGTCGCTGCGGCAGGCCACGTACTCCTTGGCGACGAGGTTCATGCCATCGCGCAGCGGTGTCACCAGCATGACGTCGGCAGCGACGAAGAAGGCGATGAGTTCCTCGCGGCCGATCGCCCGGTGCATGTAGTGCACGACGGCGTGGCCCACCTCGCTGTACTCGCCGTTGATGTGCCCGACCTGGCGCTCGATGTCTTCCCGCATGACCTTGTAACTGTTCACGCGCTCGCGGCTCGGAGTGGCCAGCTGAACCAGCACGGTGTCGTGCCGGTTGGCGCGGCCCTCGGCGAGCAGCTCGGAGAACGCGCGCAGCCGCACGTCGATGCCCTTGGTGTAGTCCAGCCGGTCCACGCCCAGCATGATCTTGCGCGGGTTGCCCAGCTCGTCGCGGATCTGACGGGCTCGCTGCCGGATGGTGCGAGTACGCGCCTGGGCGTCCATCGCTGCGGAGTCGATCGAGATGGGGAACGCACCGACCTTGACGGTGCGACCGTCATGGTTCACCTCGCCGAGCCGGGACCGGACGCCGATGGTGTGGCGGGTGGTGTTGGAGTCGAGCAAGCGACGGGCCAGCACCAGGAAGTTCTGCGCACCGCCGGGCAGGTGGAAGCCCACCAGATCGGCGCCGAGGAGGCCTTCGATGATCTCCGTGCGCCACGGCATCTGCATGAACAACTCGACGGGCGGGAACGGGATGTGCAGGAAGAACCCGATGGTCAGATCGGGACGGAGTTCCCGCAGCATCTTGGGGACCAGCTGCAGCTGGTAGTCCTGCACCCAGACGGTCGCGCCCTTCGCCGCAACGCGCGCCGTGGCCTCGGCGAAGCGCCGGTTGACCGCGACGTAGGCGTCCCACCAGTGGCGGTGATAGGTGGGTTTGACGATGACGTCGTGGTACAGCGGCCACAGGGTCGCGTTGGAGAAGCCCTCGTAGTAGTCGGCGATCTCGTCGGCCGACATTTTGACAGGGCACATCGTCAGCTCGTCCTGGACGATGGGCTCTTCGCCGCTGTCGGCGACGCCGGGCCAGCCGATCCAGGCACCCCGCTGTTTGCGCAACAGCGGCTCCAGCGCGGTGACGAGACCGCCGGGGCTGCGCTTCCAGGTGACGGAACCGTCGGGAAGCCGTTCCATGTCGACAGGCAGCCGGTTGGCGACCACGACGAAGTCGGAGTTGCCAACGGGGTTAGTGGCGGACTTTCCGCCCTTGACGGTCTTGGGGCTCGCGGTGGACGCCGCAGAAGCGTCGTTGCCTCCGCGGGCCGTCACGCGTCGAGCTTCGTGGGCCCGATACCCAGCATCGACAGGAACATGCGGCATTCGTCGGCGTCGTTGGCGTACGCGGCGACGACACGGCGGGCCTGACGGGCGGTGCTGTCGGCCAGGGGCTCCACATCGCCGATTTCGGCGGGATCAGTTTTTGCAGGCATTACACAACCTTAGGCGACTGTTGTTACGGGCTGGTACTCACCGACGAGTGCGGGTGCACCTCGGGCACCCGCTCCTCCGAGAGGCCGATGCACGGGAATGCCCATGGCGTCCCGCTTTCGTCGAGACAAATGTCAGCGTACGCCCGGGTGCTGTGCGGCAAATGGCGAAATTGGCCGTCCGACCAGCATTGTGTACAACTTTTGAAAAGTGTATACAGGACGTGTCCCCATCGATCTGTCTTAAGGAGTACGTCGGTGCAATTTTCAGTCCAGGGTTGGCTGACAGATCGGACGGTGTTGATCACCGGCGGTGGCAGTGGAATCGGCAAGGCCATCGCGCAAGGCGTCGTGGCGGCCGGCGGCAACGCGCTCATCGTCGGCCGCACCGAGGCGACGTTGCAGACCGCCGTCGAGGAAATCTCCGCTGCCGGGGGACCGGGAGCCATCCGCTTCCAGACCGCCGACGTGACGAGCGAGGACGACGTCGCCCGCGCCGTCGCGACCGCGGCCGCCTGGAACGGGAAGCTCTCCGGCGCCGTGCATTGTGCCGGTGGGTCGCTGACAGTCGGGCCCGTCACGCACCTGGATTCGGAGATGTGGCGGCAGACGGTCGACCTGAACGTCAACGGCAGCATGTACGTCGTCAAGCACACCGCCCGGGAAATGGTGCGCGGCGGCGGCGGATCGTTCGTCGGCATCTCGTCGATCGCGGCGAGCAACACCCACCGCTGGTTCGGGCCGTACGGCGTCACCAAGTCCGCGCTGGATCACCTGGTGCAGCTGGCCGCCGACGAGCTCGGCGCCTCCTGGGTGCGCGCCAACAGCATCCGGCCCGGCCTGATCCGCACCGACCTGGTTGCCGCCAGCATCTTCGAATTCGAACCGCTACGTGAGGATTACCGGCAGTGCACGCCGCTGCCCCGGGCCGGCGAGGTCGAGGACGTCGCGAACCTGGCGCTGTTCCTGCTCAGTGACGCATCGCAGTGGATCACCGGCCAGCTGATCAACGTCGACGGCGGTCAGAAGCTGCGCCGTGGCCCGGACTTCTCGGCCATGATGGAGCCGATGTTCGGCGCCGACGCCATGCGCGGGGTATTCGCCGACTAGGGCTGTTGCGCGGAGGTTTGCGGTCAGTATTTGGCGTCAAACCCAGGCGTTGTCTGTGCTTACGATCGACGAATGACGCAGCCTCCGTACCCGCCGCCCGGTTATCAGGGGCCTGGAAACCCGGGGCAGGGCAATCAAGGGCAGGGTCCGCAGGGTTACGGTGCGCCACAGCAGTACGGGCCACCGGCTGCGCCGTGGCCGATGCCGGCGCAACCGGCGGCCGGCAGTCAAGGGCCACAGCCGTATTGGCAAGCTCCGTATGGCCAGGCGCCGTACGGTCAGGCCCAGCTGGGCCAGTGGCCGCAGTACGCGCCGCCGCCTACGAAGAGCGGCCGTCGCGCACTCGGTGTCGTCGCCGCGGTGCTCGCCATACCGGTGGTCATCGCGGCGATAGTCGGTATCACGTCGAGCATTCGGGGCGAACCGCCGACTACTGCTAGCCGCTCGGACGATTTCAGCGCAGTGTGCAAGAACGGTTCGGTGAGCAATGCCGCCGACTACCAGAAGCCCTACAAGATCGTCGCGTTCTACGAGTCGGCGGTGCTCATGAGCAAGTGGGCAAGCGTGTCGCTGACGAGCCCCAAAGATGGGTACGCCGGGGATGGATACCCGCCTTCGTCGATCAATGTCGTCGCGTGCCTGTCCCAGCGGTCCGGCAGCGAGAAGAAAGAAGGCACCTGCGAATACGAGAGCAGGGGCGACAAGGACCGCGTAAGTCGCTACTCGGTCGACTACGACGTGGAGTTGCGCGAGGCCAAAACCGGTAACCGAATCAAGAGTCTCGGTTCAGTGAGTGGCCCGTCGAGCAGGTGCCCGATCATGGCCACGTACCGCAGCTCGAGTCCCAAGATTTACGGCGACCCTGATAAGGGCCAGCTGGATGCGAAGCTGAAGGAATTCGCCGCCGGGTAGGCGAGTAGCCGCTATTTCGGCGCGACCACGCCGTGGTCGTACGCGTAGACGATTGCGGCCGCGCGGTCCCGGAGGTCGAGCTTGGTGAAGATCCGCCCGATGTGGCTCTTCACCGTCACCTCCGAGATGACCAGCCGGCCGGCGATCTCGGAGTTGGTGGCACCCGACCCGATCAGCTGCAGCACGTCGAGTTCGCGGGCGGTCAGCCGATCGGCGACGTCGTCCGACGGGGCGCCGGGCGCGCGCCGGTAGCCGTTCAGCACGCGCGCGGTGACGGCCGGGTCCAGGTACGCCTCGCCGCGCGCGACGGCGTGCACCGCGCGGATCAATTCCTCGGCCGGTGAATCCTTGAGGACGAAGCCCGACGCCCCGGCGCGCAGCGCCGCGGACAGCAGGTCGTCGTCGTCGAATGTGGTGAGCGCCAAGGCCGGTGGACCGTCGCCGCTGCGTAGGGCGCGGATCGCGTCGACGCCACTGACGCGCTTCATCCGCAGATCCATCACCACCACATCGGGTCGGCACCGGAGCACTTCGCGCGGTACCTCGTCGCCGTCGGCGCATTCGCCGACGATGGTGAAGCCGTCCTTGCGCCGCAGGATCCGGCGCAGGCCCGAGCGGACGAGCTCCTGATCGTCGACCAGCAGGACGTCGACGGTTGCCCCGTCTTTCGGGACCGCGCCGTCAGTCATGACGAACCTCGTTGCGGGACAGCCGTATTCGCTGCATGACGCAGTGTGCGGTGGTCGGCGGGGCAACCGGTACGCGAGCCTGGACCGTCCACCCCTGCGGTCCGGGTCCGGCGTGGAATTCGCCGTCGAGCAACGCGATGCGCTGACGCATCCCCGGCAGCCCGGCACCCGATGCCCCACCGGCGACGGGGCGCAGCAGTTCGTTGTCGACCGACAAGACGGCCGAGCCTTTCTCCAGATACAGCCGCAACCGCGCCGCCGATGCGGGGGCGTGCTTGGCGACGTTCGCCAACGATTCCTGCGCCACCCGGTACAGCGCCAGGCCGATCCCCGCGGTGACCGCCGCCGGGTCGACCTCGATGCTCGACTCCACATGCAATCCCGCGTCGGCGAAACTCGTCACCAGGTCGGGGATGTCGGACAACCCGGGCTCGGGGGCCAGCCGTAGCGGGGCGGCGTCGCGCGCGCCGAGCAGGCCGACGGTCTGCCGGATGTCCGACATGGCCTGTCGGCCGAGACGCTCGGCGTCCAGCAGGCCGTCCACCGCCTCGTCGACGTCGTTGTCCTCTTGCAGGGCGCGCCGGGCCCCCGTCAGATGCAGCATGGTCACCGACAGCGAATGGGCGATCACGTCGTGTACCTCGCGGGCGATCCGGCGCCGCTCGTCGGAGGCAGCCTGTTCAGTGAGGGCGGCCTGCCGCGCGCGCTCCTCGAGGACGAGGCGCTGCTGCAGCTGCAGGATGCGGCCGATCATGGCGGCAATGGCCAGAAAGAACAGCAGGTAGGGCACAAAGGTGGTGACGTGCCCAGTGTGGGAGGCACCGATCAGGAGTAGGGCACATCCCGTCGCGCCCAGCAGACCGTCGCGCAACGAGCCCAGGGCGAACACTTCCCCCAGCATGAACATCAGCAGGAACGGCGCGGCGTCGAGGAACACCGGTGGCCAGCACATCAGCAGCACGGCCACGCCGGTGAGCACCGAGGCTGCGGTGGTCAACGTCGTCGGCTTATGGCCGAACGCGATGAACGCGATGATCGGCGCGAACACCAGCCCGATGGCGACGACCAGCTGCCACGGCTGAGTGAAGTCCCTCTGCACCGCGGCAGTGCCGGCAACCAGCAGCGACCCGCTGTACATGACGATCGGGACGGTGAAGGGGAACTGGTAATTCATCAAGCCGCGTCGACGCATCGCAAAGTCGCGCAGCCAGGCCATACCGCCAGCGTAGAGCCGGTGCCGGGATTTACACATCATTCGCGGGACGGCCGGGTCCTCCTACCACGGTAGGAGGACCGGTCTCGTCCGCAGCACGACGCTTCCGGCCCCTGGTCGCTCGTAGGTTCGGATCCCATGTGGGACGTCATCGCAAGATTCTGCAGCCGCTTCGCGGTCCTGATCATCGGATTGTGGGTGCTGGCCGCGGCGGCGGGCAATCTCCTTGTGCCGCAGGTGGAAACCACCGCGCACAACCACGCGCGGGGCTTCCTGCCCGCGGATGCGCCGGTGAACCTCGCCGGCGCCCAGATGAACCAGCAGTTCCACGACGGAGCCGGCGGCAACCTCAATTACCTGGTGCTGGAGGGCGATCACCCGTTCGGCGCCCCGGAGCGGGCCTACTACGACCGCCTGCTGAGCGCATTGCGGGCGGACACCGAGGATATGGATTCGGTGATGGACCTGTGGTCCGATCCGGTGACGGCGGCCGGCGCGCAGAGCACCGACGGCAAAGCCGTCTACACGATGCTGCGGATTCGCGGCGAGCTCGGCGCCGCCAAGGCGAACGCCGCGCTGGACGCGGTGCGGCGGACCGTCGCGGCCGCGCCCGCGCCACCGGGCCTGCACGCGTACGTCACCGGCCCCGGCGCCACCATCGCCGATGAACTCTCCGCCATCGACAAGCAGATGCTGATGATCACCGGCGTCACCGTGGTGTTGATCGCCGTGCTGCTGTTCGTCGTCTACCGGTCGGTGATCACGGCGGCGATCCCGCTGCTGACCGTCGGGCTGGGGCTCGGGGTGGCGCGGGGATTCGTGGCGTTCCTGGGGGAGCGGGACCTGATAGAGGTGTCGATCTTCTCGGTGTCCCTGCTGGCCGCCATGGTGCTCGGTGCGGCAACGGATTACGGCATCTTCCTGCTGGGCCGCTATCACGAACAGCGGCGCGCCGGTGTCGACCACGAGGACGCGCTGGCGATCGCGAACCGCAGCGTCGCGCCGGTGATCGCCGCGTCGGGCCTCACCATCGCGGCGGCGCTGTCGTGCCTGCTGTTCGCTCAGGTCGGCATGCTGCGCAGCGCCGGATTACCTTGTGCCATCGGCATTCTCACCGGGATGTTCGCATCGCTTACCTTGCTGCCGGCATTCATCGGGCTGGCCGGCCGCCATGGTCTGGCGCAACCACGTGCCCGCGCCGCCGTCGCGGTGCCCGGGCGGACCTGGCGGCGGGTCGGCACCGTCGTCGCCCGGTGGCCGGGGCCCGTGCTGGTGGCCTCGACGCTGGTGCTGGTGATCTGCGCACTCCCGGTCGTCGGCGTGCGGCTGGGCTTCGATGAGCTTGCCGCGCAACCGGATACCACACACGCCAACCGCGGCTACCAGGCCATGGACCGGCACTTCCCGCCCAACCGGCTGCTACCGGAGATCGTCTCCATCGAGACCGACCACGACCTGCGCAACCCGGCGGGCGTCATCGCGCTCGAACGGGTCACCCGGAAGATCATGGAGATTCCGGGTATTCGCATGGTGCAGTCGGCGTCGCGGCCGGCGGGTTCGCTGCCCGAGCAGGCGGCGCTGACCGACCAGGCCGGCACCATCGCCGACCAGCTCGACGACGGAGTGGCCCAGCTGAGTAAGCGACTCGGCGCGGTCAATCAGCTGTCCGCGACGCTGGACCAGTTCTCCTCGGCGATAACGCATTTGCAGAACGGGTTGGGCGGCAGCGTCCGCGGCCTCGGGCAACTCGGTTCGGGGATCGACGCCATGCACGGCGGCATGCAGCAGCTGCGGGACAACGTCACGTCCGTGTCGCAGTACATGGATCCGTTGCGCGGCTTCACCAATGCCAACCCGAATTGTGCGGGCGACGCCATCTGCTCGCTGGTGCTCAAGGTGGTCGAACCCATGGATTCCGTGGTGGCGGCGACCGGCACCCTGACCGACAGCACCGTGGGGTTCGGCGCGGGCACCGCAGAGATGGCGCGCTCCCTGAGCGGCGCACAGGCGTCGGTACAGGCGATGCGGGCCGCCGTGAACCAACTCGGTGCGGTGACAGCACAATTGACCAAGACCGTCGGCGAGACCCGCGGCATGTTCTCCGGGTTGACGGACTACCTGCGCGGGGTGCGAGCAGATTTCCAGGACAGCGGCGCGGGTGGCTTCTATTTGCCGCAACGCGCGTGGCAGGACCCGCGCTTTCAGCGCGCCGCCGGGTTGTACTTCGCGCCCGACGGCCGTTCGACACGGCTGCTCGTCTACGGCGACGGCAAGGTGTTCGGCACCGACGGGGCGCTGCGGTCGCCCGAAATCCTGGCCGCCGTCCGGGAGGCGACGAAGGAGGGCACGCTGGTCCGAAACAGCGTGTTTGTCACGGGTTTCGGCACGGGCACCGCGGAACTCCGTGGCTATGTCTCCGATGACTTCCTCCTGCTTGCGGCGGTCGCGCTGGCGCTCGTGTTCCTGATCATCCTGATCATGCTGCGCAGCCCGGTGGCGGCCGCGGTGGTGATCGGCACCGTCGTGGTGTCCTACGCGTCGGCGCTCGGCGTCAGCAGCTTCATCTGGCAGGACCTCCTGGGCAAGGACCTGCACTGGGCAGTGCCGTCGATCGCACTGATCGCGTTGGTGGCCGTCGGCGCGGACTACAACCTGCTGCTGACCATGCGGCTGCGCGAAGAAGTGCCGGCCGGCCTGAAGACCGGCATGATTCGCGCGTTCGGCGGTACCGGGGGCGTGGTGACGACGGCCGGAATTGTCTTCGGCATCACCATGTTCGCGATGCTCTCCAGCGATGTGCTGAGCATCGAGCAGGTCGGCACTACCATCGGCGTCGGCCTGCTGATCGACACTTTGATTGTGCGGACGTTCGTGGTGCCGGGTATCGCCGGACTGCTCGGACGGTGGTTCTGGTGGTCACCGGTGCCGCTGGTGCGCGGCGTCCTGGCGCGGACGTTCACACGCGGTGAACGGGCACGGCGGCAGGGCCGGCCCGCCGGCCGCCGGGTGTTCCGGGCGGAACCCGCCGCGAATCTGACCTGATCATCCGACGTGATTGCCGGACAACAAGATTCACATCTTCACCGGCAGTAACGGACCGTTGTGAGCGTGTCCACCGCCGGCGCCGCGTTTCATCGGCGCGATCACGGCCAAAGCACCTTCCTGGGAAGCTGCTGGGAACTATCGTTTTCCCATGAAGAGGATCACGGATTTTTCTGCTTACGCGAATGTCCTTCCTTATGCCAGCGAAATCTTCGGCGTCTATCAGCCGCTGCTGGGGTGGCGCGCCAAACGTATGGCGAACCGCTGGGACCGCGGTTTCGCCGTTGATAAGGCCATTGCTTTCGAAGCGCTGTACAAGAAGTTCAAGAGTCAGTTTGAGCTCACGCTCGACGCACGAAAGCCGTTGGCCCACATCACCAACCTGAAACCCGCGCAATTGCGGGACGCTGAAACGCGGTTCGGCGGCAGCTTCGTGCTGGAAAGTGTCGCTCGGTCGCTGCCGGCGCTCGCCGACTATCACCCGTCGGTGTGGGAGCGGGCGATCGTGCCCGCGGAAATCCAGCGGACGCTGGACAAGGTGGTGATCCCGAAATCTCAGCAGTGGTACACGGCGGCACTGAGCCGAGACACCTCCGGCGCCGCCGCCGCCCGGCGGTCGGAGGG
>Ga0105237_10003710_pt1 | contig 17994 bp, 20 predicted proteins | sample KBSC24metaG_FD_81520 | JGI IMG/M metagenome (GOLD analysis project Ga0105237, IMG submission 81520) | Corn rhizosphere microbial communities from Kellogg Biological Station, Michigan, USA - KBS C2-4 metaG | ecosystem: Host-associated > Plants > Roots > Rhizosphere > Soil | place: Michigan, USA... | reverse complement strand
GTTTACAGATAGAAGTGCAAGAGTTAATTGTAAGAATTCATTGTTAAGAATTATTAGTATAAGAACTGCGGGGAAGTTACAACAAAAAAGGGGAGAGCTGCTAAAGTATTCTTATATGACCAACTACACTATGCGAGCTAAAACCATCCTTGAACGTATTATCTATGCCACCATTGCCACGAGCAATGCAGACGGCAAGCCTTGGAATAGCCCAGTACGCCATGTTTATGACGACGACCTGAACATCTATTGGTTTTCCGATAAGCAAGGGCAACACTCGCAAAATGTACGCTCTAACGAAGATGTCTTTATTGTTATTTACGACTCAACTGTGCCAGAGGGAGATGGCGAGGGTGTATATATCAAAGCTAAGGCATATGAAGTTACCGACCCCGATGAAATAACGCATGCTCGAAGAATTAAGAAAGGCGCTGACTTCAGCGGAGACCCTGATGATTTTCTTGGTGATGCAGTTCGTAGGGTGTACAGGGCTGTACCGCAATCGGTGTGGATGAATGATGCTGAAGTGGAGGACGGTGTTTTTATACGCGACTATAGAGTCGAGATATCCCTGGACGAACTAAGAGATCTACTCACTCAGTGAAAACTATTCTCATTGTAATAAGCAGCATTCTCACGATTGCAAGTACAATACCGTATATCGTCGAGATTATTCGTGGCAATACCAAACCACGCATTGTTTCGTGGTTTACATGGGCGTTGCTTACTGGGATTGCCTGTGCCGCCTCATTTGCCGCTCACCAGATACCGGCTGCCATTTTAATGCTTTTTGCGACTATTGAGACGTCATCAATTGTCGTGCTTGGTCTAAAGCATGGAGATCGTAAATTTGAAAAGCTAGACATCATTTGCCAGATAAGCGCACTTGTGGGCTTGGCGTTGTGGTTTGTTTTCAACTCTCCAATGATTGCCGTCATTGCTTGTGTCATCATTGATGCGGTTGGTGCTGTGCCGACATTCAAACATTCATGGCACAAACCCTACGAAGAAACTTGGAGTACGTTCATCTTAGGTGGTCTAGGAGGACTTGCTACTGTGCTTGCGACGAGTGACTGGGTACTTACTGGCATTGTGTATCCAATCTACATTGTGTTCTGTAATTTTGGTTTAGCAGCACTTGTTTTGACGAGTCCACACCGCAAACTTAGGGGTGAGCCAGTTGAATTGCGAGAGCTGTAAGGTGCAGGGGTATGCGGTGGTGTCTCAAAAACCACCATTTTTAGAACAAACGAGCGAGTTGCTAATCTGTGGGTAGGGTATCACACATGCCGATCGTCACTTCGCAGAGTCCCAACGACTCTCGAAACTCTATACATTATTTGCCGCTCCTTTTTATGTTTTTGCTTTTGGTCTCCAAATTCAAATAGGGTAGACTTGCAGGGAGAGTTCCATAGGACTCTGCGAAGTAGTATAGTTATCTCTATGGAATCCTTGTTTGATAGTCTCCCACCAATCACCGGCCTCGTGCTCCTAATCGGCGCTCCTGGCTCTGGTAAGTCAACGTTCGCCACTCGACTAATTGCACACCAACACCTAGATAAAGAAGCGTACATATCGAACGACGTTATCGCTAAGGAGCTGTTTGGTGTGACTGTCGATCGGGGCGACAAAGACGGCGCTATATTTGCCAAACAGGACAGGCGTATTGCCGCCCAACTGAAAGCTGGAAAGGTTGCTATTGTTGATGCTACGAACGTCAAACCAGAGGCACGTGCGCGGCTTATAGCAATTGCCGTGAAGTATCACCGACCTGTAATGGCATTTTGTTTTAGACGCGACGAAGCAACACTGCTACGACAGAACCAGCAGCGCGACGTAAAAGTGCCTGAAACTATGGTGATCGAATACGCAGACCTTATGCGTAGCGTTACAGACGAACAGCTACGGGGTGAGGGCATAGGGACAGTTGTTGAGGTGCCGCTGTCATGACAACAGAGCAGTCCACACTCTTTGATAAACGTAGCCTTAAGGGACAGAAGCCCCAAATCTACTCTATTACACCACCTACCGCCGACATGACCGTTCACGCGACCTTGCCAGCCTACCATGCATATCTGAGTAGCGGGGCATACTCAAAATACACACCAGACGACTTTACAGCCGATCTTAAGCGCTTCGGACAGTTCACAGCAATGAAGCCGCTAAAAGACATTCAAACCGTCGACATACAGCAATGGATAGGCCAACTTAAACAGACCATGCCCCCTAAAAGTGTGAGTCGTAAGGTATCAGCTGTTGGTAATTATTTTAGATGGCTCGATGCAGAAAAGGTACTTGAACGAAACCCTGCAAAGAACATACGCGCACCCAAGGTCAACGCGCCACTGCCAGACATTCTCTTTGAGAATGAGTGTGAACGGTTACTTGCAGCTGCAAGTAACGACCCACGCACGTATTTATTAGTGTTACTACTGCTCGAAACAGGCCTCAAGAAAGCAGAGTTGCTTGAGCTAGAAGTTGCCAACTTTGATTTTTCTAACAGGTACCAGCCTGAACTATGGGTAAAGCATGAGGGCAAACAAGTGTTTAAGGATAGAAAACTAAAGCTACCGATGCAGATTGCCGACGTATTTAACGACTACGTACAGCAGTACAAGGCAACGGGACTACTGTTTCCGTACACACCGCGTCTTATTGAGCAACTACTCACTGAAACAGCAAAAAGGGCAGGTATACAAAAGAAAGTGACCCCCAGTATTTTGCGTGACATGTTTGTGGTTCGTGGTGTAAAGCAAGGCCTCAAACTAGACGAATTGTTTGAAAAGATTGGGCTGGCTAAGAGCGGCTATGATGATGCAAGAAAGAAGTACGGGCGACTGACGAGAGGAGCTCTATAAGATGAGCGACATACTCAGTGATATTCAAACGGTGAGCCTTACTCTGTCTGGTGTCGCAGGCGTAGTTATTGCCGGCCTTGGGCTCAAGACATGGAGGCAACAACTACATGGCACAGCAGATTTTGAGACGGGCAGGGCTATTTTAAGGGGTTTATACAACGTTCGAGACGCAATACATAATGCCCGTAGATCCGGACAAACAGGGAAATCCGCAGCCAGGAGACGACTTAGCAGCAGTAGCGTACGAAACGCGTTGGAATTTTGTACAGAGCGCTCGAAGTGATCTTGCGGTGGCACTGGTTGAAGGAGAGGTTGCGTGGGGTGATGAGCTTAAGGCAACCGAGACTGAACTTTCAAAACATATCACGAAGTTATATCTAGCCATAAAGCACTACGTCGCATCTAGGAGAGACGCAAATGCTCAAGACTTGTTTGACCAGCAAAAGGACGGGGCGCTGATCTGGGGCAACGATAATGACGAGTACTACAAGAAGCTAGATGAGATCATACGTTCGTTTGAGATCATAATTAAGCCTCACTTAAAAAAGTGATAAATTGCAGCCCTGTGGTATACAGACGAGACTAGTTGACTACGTTCTGTGGTTTCCCATCAAGACAGGCGGCGATATTCGCATAAATCTCTTCACCAAGCCTGCGCATCGTTTCCTCTGTGTTATACCCAATATGAGGCGTGGTTACGACATTTGGAAGCTTAGACAGCTCTACTATCTTACCGTTCGGCTCGCCGACAAGTGGCTCATCGGCGAATACGTCTAGTGCCGCGCCCTTTATTTTGTGTTCACGCAAACTAAACATTAAAGCGTCCTGGTCAACTATCGCACCCCTCGCAACATTCACAAGGTAGGCACTCGGCTTGAGCAAGGAGAGTCGTCGAGCATCAATGAGACCGCGTGTCGCGTCGTTCAGTGAGGCACAGACAATCACCACATCCGAGTTGCTAAGTAGGACATCAATATCACCAGGCGTAGATGTGGAGTTTATATAGGAGCAGTCCATTCCAAGACCTTTTGCCATACTCTCGATATTCTTGCCGATATTGCCATAGCCTATAAGTCCAACCTTTTTGCCATGTAGCTCAATGCCCCTAAAGGCACGGGATTGCCACTTGCTAGCTTGAAGTGAGGTCTGAGCCGGATATAAGTTTCGTATGGTCGCAAAGAGCAGAGCAATAGCATGTTCGGCAACCGCTAGGGAGTTGTGTGTAGGGCTATTGATGACCTTGATGCCTTTTGAGGCAGCATACTTATAGTCCACCCATTCATAACCTACGGCTGGCACAATAATGTATTTGAGCTTAGGGCAAGCATCAATAATACTAGGGGTAATATCTATGTAGTTGGCGGTGACTATCTCTGCGTCTTTAATCCTAGCAATGATTTCGTCGTTAGTTTTGGGAACATCTTCAAATACCGTAGCTGGGAGCTGTTTTAGTTTTTCGGTGGCGTCACTGTCGATGTCGATTTTATCGGTAATTACAACTTTCATTAGGGCAATGATAGCATAAAGGGCCAAGCTCAGAAACGGGCAGAGTAGCACGCTAAGAATTTGCTACAACCCCACCTTACTCGCCGCATTCTCCGTAAACAACGACCCCTCCCGTATATAGGTTCGTAACACCGGCAACGACTTATGCCCGCTTTGCTTGGCGATCACCCGCTCAGGGACATTCGCCATTGCTGCCGACGTTATCAAGCCAGCACGTAACGAGTGACCGGAAAACTCGACATAGTCTAGTCCTGCCACTCGGGCACGTTTCTTAATAACATCAGCCACCGCCTGGTCGGACATAGACGAACCAACTTTGCCATGCCTGGTCACTGACCGAAACGCCTGGCCGTCTTGAAGGTTGGCTGCTGCTTTCCATGCTCGCCACGCCTGCACCGGACATGTTTTGTGTTCAGCGCCAAATGGGATGCCCTTGGTAAAACCATCGCCCTCTTGGTCGGTTTTGGATTGCCTGAGCCTGATACGCAACCCATCTTCCGTCTCAGTAATATCGTCGAGTCGTAGTTGTGTCAGTTCGGAGCGCCGAAACGCCCCCGCAAAGCCAATGAGCAGTAGCGCTCTGTCGCGCGTATCAATAAGACTGTCGCCCAACTGATCTACAAGCTTGTAGATCACGCTCGTAATAGCGGGCTGTACCCGCCGGACGGTTTGTTGCGGGGCATGGGTACGCCGTATGCCTTGCATCGTCACCCGGACAATTGCCCCACGCGTCGGGGAGTCGTGGCCTGCGAGTAAATGCTGCTGGCTAATAGCAGATAGCCGCCGTTTCACGGTCGATACCTTACAATGCAGCGCCAGGTAGGTAAGATAGGCCGCCACTGTCCCCGGCGATGCCGGGAGCGCCTGAAGCTCGTTTGCCTGGCACCAGTCGCCAAAATCCCGCAGATCGGCCCGGTATGCCCGCCATGTATTTTTCGCCTTGGAATTAGCAGCATAGCCCGCGATGAGCGGCTTGGCGAGTTTGAGCGCATTATTTCCTGCGCTTTGTGTGATTTGTAACTCTTTATTTTCCATGCAAACTAGGCCGTTTCTAACTTTCGATAACAATAGATTATCACAAGTTAGAAAGTGGAGATAGTGCGCTGCTGCAAAATATGGCGAAATGGCTATGTAGACGTTAGTGGTTAATTCTCTGCTAGTGTACTGTTATTTCTTTAGATTCCGTGAATTAGGCGTAATGAACGGAACGTATTCCGTATAATACGCCTTAATTCTTTACAAATCCTTCTATTAGGCGTAACATACTAAATATGATACCAAGATTACTCGAAAAACATGTTGTCTCAGATTTAGTGAAGGATAGCCAAGCTATCATCGTGTTGGGTGCTCGGCAAGTTGGTAAAACAACGCTCGTAAAAGATATACGCCAACAAATATCTGATGAAAAGACTCGGGTGCTCTACCTCGACTGCGATATTGATGAACAGCGAAATGTCATCAACACCACCTCTATAGCGGTGCTGGGTCAACTACTCAAAGATGTGGATTTACTATTTATCGACGAAGCACAGCACCTCACTGACCCTGGCCGGACGGTGAAAGTCATTCACGACCATCTGCCCGATGTACGTGTTCTTGTTACTGGCTCGTCAAGCCTTGATCTACAAAATAAAATGAGTGACGCCATGACTGGCCGTACCTTTGAGTTTAGGCTCTTTCCCCTATCCTTCAATGAGGTGCTAGCCGATCAAGAAATAAGCACCCAATCTAATCCACTACTAGAAAAACAAGCGGCAGACGCTTTGCTACCTTCAATACTTACATACGGCCTCTACCCTGCTGTATACACTGAGGGCGACCCGATACGCAAACAGCGATTGCTGGTGGAGCTGACAAAAAAGTACCTGTTTAAGGACGTACTTACCTACCGCGGCGTTCAGAACTCGCAGGCTATTCAAGACCTGGCGCGCGCCCTTGCCTACCAGATAGGTTCAGAGGTGAACGAAAATGAATTGGCGAAGCGCCTCGGCATAGATGCCAAGACTGTCGCCAGCTATATAGACATCTTGGAAAAAGCGTTTGTACTCGTGCGGCTTCCTGCCTATTCCAACCCTAACAATTTGCGCCGTGAGATTGGCGGCAAATATAAAGTATTTTTTGTTGACCTTGGCATCCGCAATGCGCTCATCGGTGACTTTAACCCAGCGAACATACGCAACGATATGGGCGAGCTATGGGAAAACTTCTTGCTCATAGAGCGTATGAAAACGTACGCCAACAAGAATCAGCAACTCGTGCATTACAATTTTTGGCGTAGTTACGATGGCGCAGAAGTTGATTATGTCGAGAAGCCTTACGACAAGCCACTCAGTGCGTACGAATTTAAATATGGCAATGGTGGTCTAAAGCGCGGTGCATACTCGTTTACTAATGCGTACCAAACCAAAGTCAATCTAGTGAATCAAGACAACTACCTCGACTTTTTGCGCGGAGACGGACACTAGAAAATGGAACAATCCCAGCCAGCCGGCAGAGATCAACAACTACGCGCCACACTAAAGCGCAAACTCATTGATCTCGATGGATTGTTAAAAAATCTCAGCCATGAAAAAGTTAAAACCTTTTTCATCTCTACGGCACGACTGCTTGAGGAAATTGAGGGTGCAGATAGTCAAGAAGTTGCTGATTTCCGCAGGCTCGATGGCAGAAGCGGTGTGATTAGCGCTGACCCGCATGTGAATGCTCAGCGAGACGAAGAAAGCTATTACAGCCACCTAAAAACAGCCAGGAGCATACTTACCGCCGTAGATGAGAGCTTAGAGTGGCGTATGCCGGTTGTCGCAACAAACGCTACCGAAGGAAGTACCAGAATGAACAATGATGCAGTAAAAGACGCCGTACTGGCACATCTTTACGAAAAACTACAGCAGCAGCCCAATAGAACAAAAGGTTGGTCAGCCAAGGAGGTACGAAGCCATTTGCCACAGTACGAAACGGCGGAAGTAACACTTGCTGTCGAATATCTGGCCGGCGAGCGCTGGCTCACACACACGACCGAGAGGGGTACGAAGTTTTATCGCCTGAGCAGCAAAGGTCTCGACAAATTCCAACCATCTGAGTATAAAAGCAAGCCGTTTTCATCAGTACAAATTAACGCATCAAACAGCGTTTTGGTTATGGGCGATAATCTTGGCACCGTCAGCCAGGACAATTCACAGGGGATACAAGACATAAATGCGCTCGTTGAGCTGGTCAAAAATGCCGCCATACCCCAAGAGCAAAAGCTGGATGTTGTTTCGGATTTGGAGACGATCAAGGCGCAGCTCGTCAAAACGAAACCGGATGCGGGCATACTCAAGGCCGCATGGACGGGGGTAACGACAACGCTAGGTGCGGCTGCTACGATCTCAGGCGCGGCTGACTTTGTTACGAAGATTGGGCACTTTATAGGCCAGCTACATGGCTGAAAATTTTAGTGGCAACAAAAATACCACACTTAGATGTGGTATTTTGCTTACTCCCTACTCTACTAAAGACCTTTGACTAATTCTTCGAGGCTGATTTTAAAAGCCTTGGCGATCTTCTTCATGGTGTCTAGTTTTGGCTCGTATTCGTCATGCTCAAGTGCGCTGATGTAGCTACGAGAGGTGCTGATTTTATCCGCAAGACTTTCCTGGGACATCTCGAGAGAGCGGCGCATTTTTCGCACTCGCTTACCAAAAGAATCATTTAGTTTGTATGGTATATCAGACATTATGTACTTAACACTAGACAATTTGTAAAATTACTACTACACTGCAAACAGTACGTTTTGTACTGAACATAATACATTTCTAGATAACAAGGTGAGTTTATAGTGTCACTTAAAACGCAGGATATCGTTACGTCACTTCGAGATATTGCTTCGCTGCGACAAGAACATTTTATAGTGTTTTCCCTTGATTGTGGACACCGGATTATTGAGAGGCGCACAGTTTTTATCGGCACTCTCACCAGTGTTATAGCGCACCCACGCGAAGTTTTTGCAGCCCCGATAGAAGACAGAGCCGCCAGTATCGTTGTTGCGCACAATCACCCTTCGGGCGATGTAGAACCAAGCAGCCACGATATTAGCACCACACAACAACTAATTGCCGCAGGGCAGATTTTAGGCGTGCCAGTAGAAGATCACATCATTGTGGGTGGCAAGAAACATTTTAGTTTTTTGAAGCACGGGCTTATGCCTCAAGACTTTTATGGGAAAAAGGAGGGTCACGAATGAATGGGTTATACATTGAGGAACACGTACTTGACGGCAATACGTCGCTATCCGGTGATATTGCCAAACATATAACCGACCGGCTTACATACGGTGGTGCGGTCATTGTGGCAAAACAGCCAGTAGCACTGTTGTCGTCGGTTTCTAAACAATGGGCTATATTGCTACGTCGTTTAGAAAAAGAACGGTCGAGTACGCTCACTGCTACCAAAATTATGGCTTTGACTAAAAAGATCGCACTGATGCGACAGGTACATTTTGTTGCGCAGTCACCTCGTGATGCGTTGGGTGCAGGGGTTATTTTTGCTACTGCCGAACAGTTGCTCGAGTTCGCGCCACCTTGCTCAACCATGTATGTAGCCACCCCGACCAACAAAGAGACAATGCATAAAATTACTAGCTTTATGCCAAAAGACGGGATCGTAGTTATCTATAGGAGCGCAATATAATGCTGGCGCTGTCTATGCCTAAGCCACATGCTGGTATACTCAGATTTATGAGTAACACCACTAAAGAGTCACCAAGACAGCAGCAAAAGGCGTCTGCAATAATGCAGTCACATTGGTTTTACATACTTGGTATTGTGGCCATTGTCATTTTACTAGCGAGCTTTATACCTGGCGGCGAAGCACTCCGTTTTCTCCTTGTACCTCTTTTGGGCTGGTCGTCGTTTATTTGGATGTTACGCCGCTACGGATTTAAGAAAGTGTTTCGGGCGGTCTTTATTGGCTTCCTAGTCATGGTGTTTACGGGCTGGATATTCTTGCTCTAGAAAGTAAAAATATTAACTTCTTGTTTATTTTTGATGCAGTTTAAAAACTAAAAAGTGTGGATTTCGGTTATGCTATTTTCATACATACCATATGATGATATATTGAGGTTTGTTGCAGGGAATAGTTTGGAGGGATTGAGAGATTATGCGTATTCCTAGTTCTATAAAGGTACTCGCGGCTTATGTAGCCGTTGTTTCGCCACTGTTCGTAGCAAGTGCTGCTTTTGCAGCAACTCCTGAAGGTGCCACACAGGTGCAGAACTTCATGCAAAACATGATTAACATGGTCGCCGGTCTAGCTGGTACTGCCGCGGCTGGTGGTGTTGTCTGGAGTGGCATCATGTATATTGCTGCCGGTGGAAACTTACAGCATGTCGAACGAGCAAAATCTATTTTTAAATATTCAATGCTTGGCCTTGTGTTGTGCCTTGCGGCATTTGCAATTTCCAACCTAGTTGGGTCACAGGCAAGCTCAGCGTTCGGAAAGTAAGGCTATGAGCATGATGGCCGCGCTTCCCCTCACCTACTTGGCTACCGCGGCTGGTGCAACGAACTCTATGCAGTCGTTTGTTGTGCCGTTACTTTCTATTCTCGATACAATCGCTGGTCTGCTATCAGTACTCGGTATCATGTACAGCGGCTATTTGTTTATGACAAGTTCGGGCAATACCAACCGTTTGCAACACGCCAAGCGGATGCTTCGTAATTCCATTATTGGTTTGGTGATCGTTCTTGCAGCAGCAGCCGGTACGGCAATCTTGCAGCACGCTTACACCGCGCCTGCTCCTGGCTCGAAAAATGCCCTGCCATCGATTGGTGCGATACAGCCACAAAAGACCTCTGATAGTTGGTCGGTGATACTTATTGACGCCCTCAGTGGGTTCTTTACCAATATCATTACGTCACTTGCCAGCCCCCTCTTAAATCTATTAGCGAAGTTTACCGACAGTACCCCTCTTATGGCGGGGCAGCCGGAGATATTCAATATGTGGCTAGTGCTGCTTGGCATTGCTAACGTCCTTTTTACCCTTGTCATTGCTCTGCTGGGTTTTCGAGTTTTGAGTGCAGAAATGTTTGGCTTAGGCGAAATCGAACTACGTTCTATGCTGCCGCAAATCGGACTTATTTACCTCTTAATGAATGTGTCGATTTTCGCCATAGACCTAATAATATCGCTTAGTAACGCCATTATTGCGGCAATATACGCAGGCTTTCCAGGCACAAATATTTGGAAGGCGCTTATTGGGGTGACTGTAAATGCGAGTGGATTACCGCTTGTGTCACTCCTCTTTTTTATTGTTTTTGTAGTGCTTGCATCAATGCTAGTCATCTACTACTTTGAGCGATTAGTGATCTTGTTCTTAGGTGCTGCACTCGCGCCGCTCGTAGTACTTTTGTGGCTACTACCTGGGTTTAGAGATTTTGCTAACAACCTTATACGCACCTACATTACTGTCGTCTTTGTGCTGGTAGTGCATGTGGTCATCTTGATGATTGGCTCGAGTTTCTTGAACAGTGAAATGATCGGGTCAACTGGTATATCCAACCCCCTAACAGACATTATTGTGGCTATCGCCGTCATTAGCACGCTCATTGGCACGCAACGATTTATGGTGCAAATGGCAGTCATCAGTTCAGGGGCAAATTCAGTGCGCAGCATGGGCAAACAGTTTGCAACAGGTATGCGCTACACCGCTGACAAAATGGACGACTACGCAGGCTCGCAAATTGCAGGTATGGCACCGGAAATCAGAGCGCAGTACGCATTAGCAATACTGGGGACTTTGGAATGAGAAGATCGGTAGTACCCGCTCAAATTACCACGGTTGAAGATCGTGTGCTTGGAAATCTTACACCTTACCAAGCAGGATTGATTAGCGCGCCACTAGTTTTTGGAATAGTGGTATACGCAATGCTCCCGCCTAACTTCCACCTCGTCATGTACAAAATAGGCATCGTGGTTGGTCTCGAACTTATAGGAGGTGTGTTGTCTATCAAGAAAGACGACCAAATGTTAGCTTTCTGGATTGCCAAACGACTGCGCTACAATATGCGGTCACGCCTATATATCTACGATAAAAATGATGATTTTTTACGAAGTAATGTAGCCGAAATTTCACAGTCTGATATCGGCGAAAAGCAAGAGACAGAGGCGGCAAAAACACCAATGCTAGCAACGTCCGAAATCGGAACAGGTGAAATTGTACGGATTGAACAGATAATGGCCGACGAACGCGCAAATTTGCGCTTTAAGGCAGGAAAGGACGGTAAGTTATATGCCCTTATTGAAGAAATCAAATAGCAAGGCAACATCATCACGTCACCAGATTGCCATTAAAGGTGTTGAAGGTAATATTTTAGAGCTACCTAATAATGAGTTTCGGTTGGTCGTTGCTGCATCCGCAATAAACATCGAACTTAAAAGTGACGCAGAACAGGATGCGATTATTGACACCTACCAGCGGTTTTTAAACTCCCTCCCCTGCACTATACAAATTGTCGAATACATCAAAGAGATCGACATCGAAAAATACCTTGAAGGCTATGAAAGTCGCCTGCACCGAGGAAAAGCAAAAATCAACAAAGAGCATATCGAGCAGTATAAAAAATTCGTACGTGGACTCGTCAAAACAAATAAGATTTTAACCAAGCAATTTTATATTGTTATTCCTTACAAGCATAAGGGGAAGCCAAGCATAGATGTCGTACAAGACCAGCTGAACATGTACTACAAAATCATAGAGACCGGCCTCAAAAAGATTGGTATTCACACGCGACAACTAAGCGGCATAGAGATGTTGGAGTTGTTTTATAACTTCTATAACCCTGAAATGGCAAAATTTCAGCCGCTACGCGCACAAACTATTGAGATGTTATCTAAGCAATACATTTAGGCGATATGACTATGAAAAACCCTATAGAACAGATCAAAGACTACCGAAAAAAGCGAGCTGAACAGCCTAAGCACTATATGTTGCCTTACGGCGAGCAAGACGTAATGGATATTATTTCGTATGACGCAATGGAGGAACAGCCCGACTATATACGCATCGGCAAGCAGTATATGCGTACGCTGTTTATTTCTGGCTACCCAGCGGAGGCAGAGACAGGTTGGATGGATAGTCTTACCAACTTTCATCACAACGCGATCATCACGCAGCACATAGAACAAGTGCCAACTAACGAGGCGTTAAAGATTTTACAGCGTAAAATCACCGAACTACAGTCTGCCAGATTAGGCAAAATGCGCAGTGGTAGTGAAGTTAGCCCAGATATTGAAGACCCTTTGCGAGATGCTAAGGCGCTACGTGGTGAAATCCGACGAGGTCAAGAGAAGTTATTTCAAGTAAGTATCTACGCGGCACTCACTGCCCCCACGCTTGAAATCTTGGACGAAACAACACAAATGCTCGCTTCATCATTATCAGCACGGCTGTTTTACACTAAAGTTGCTGCACACCAGCAACTAGAGGGTTTGCAATCCATCTTGCCGCGCGGTGAAGATGTACTGGCGCAAAAACGTAACCTCAAGACTACTACAACCGCGTTAGCACTTCCCTTTACATCGTCTGAACTCGTCCAGGAAAGCGGCATTTTATATGGGGTTAATAACTCCAATAATTCACTCGTCATTCTTGACCGCTACCAACTACATAATGCCAACAGCATCATGTTTGGTGCGTCCGGTGGTGGCAAAAGCTTTACTGCCAAAGTAGAGATCGCTCGCCAGCTCGATCAAGGTACACAGGTGATCGTTATCGACCCTGAGCGTGAATATGAAAATCTTACGGAGTCATACGACGGTACGTACATTAAGCTCGCCGCTAAATCAGACCAGAAAATAAACCCTTTCGATTTAGCAACAACGGTGCATGATAAAGCCTCACTTGCAGCACATGTGCAAGACCTCACTCAAGTAATTACGGTGATGGTGGACGGCCTAGACGACGAGGAGCGTGCAGCTGTAGACAAAGCTATTATGGCAATTTATACAGATAAAAAGTACCAGAAGAAAAATGGTAAACCGCCGTTGCTTGCCGACTTTTACAGTGCTATAAGCAACCTTGGCCACCACAAACTATGCACTCGCCTAGAAAAATATACGACAGGCTCACTCACTGATATTTTGGACAGCCATACGAATATCGATCTAAACAACCAGCTCGTAGTATTCGACATCAAGGAGTTGCCTGAACAGTTAAAGCAAATAATGATGCTCATTATTGCTAACTTCGTGCAAAACCAAGTTAAAGCAAAGCCTGAAAAACGACTACTTGTTATTGACGAGGGTTGGCTACTGCTCGAGCATGAGGAAAGCGCCAAGTTTGCAGCCGGACTAGTGCGCCGCGCCCGCAAACACTTTCTGGGCGTGGCTTTCATATCGCAGCAAGCAAACGACTTCTTAGACAACAAACACGGCCGTTCGATTGCCGCAAACAGCGCACTTCGTATTTTGCTGAAACAAGATACAACCACTATTGAAAAAGTAGCCGCTGAGTTTAAATTAAGCGATAAAGAAAAACGAGATTTACTGACATGCGACAGAGGTGATGCCATCATTATCGCCGATCAAAACCACGTAGCCGTGCATATTGTGGCTTCTGATGAGGAGCGGCCGCGCATTACGACAGACCCGGCCGAATTACTTGCGCAATGAACTTTGCGTTAATGGCGCTCGGTTTTCTAGTGAGAACCAAGCATTTTAAGATATTGCTCGGCATCATGGTGGCGCTCATTATGCTACCAGCGTGTACAGTAGTCGTAATAGCTGCGACACCACAAGCTATACTCGATCAAATTTTTGGCAGCTCTGCTAATGCAAGCGCTCTCAATCCTGCACCGAGTGGGATTGTTATTCTTGGTGGTTTCTCGTATCCAGGGGACGAATATGCGCCAGGTAACTGCACGTACTGGGTATATGCACGTCGGGCGCAGGTGGGTGAGCCTATTCCTAACACATGGGGCAATGCTGATACTTGGGGGTTGCGCGCGAAATCTGACGGCTATCTTGTCGATCATACCCCAGCACAATATGCCATCATGCAAAGCAGTACCGACACTATCTATGGGCCTGGTCACGTTGCCTTTATTGAGGGTATTGAGCCGAACGGCAACTGGGATATATCTGAAATGAACGTGGGTGGCCTCTATATTGTTGACCACAAATCCATGCCACCAGCCGCAGCGCAAAACTATAATTTCATTCACGTTAAGGAGTAATATGACTGCTTCGAGTATTCAAAATACCGCAAACCATTACATCAGCTGGCTATCGTGGGCTGCTAAGTTCCTACCCGTGATTGTCATCACGATTACTGCTGTCATTGTGCTTGTTTTAGTCACACGACTGCTACTTCGCCTCTGGAACTGGCGGACGATACTACGACAAGAACACGTATTTATAGAGGTAACACCACCTGCCACCTCAACAAAAACACCACTAGCAACTCAGGAGCTATACGCTGTGCTGCACGGCATCGGTGCGCGGCGGACACTCAAAGATAGGTTACTTTATGGCAATATGACGTTTAGCTGCGAGCTACCCTCTAACAAAAAGCAGGGCGTCCGTTACCTATTTAGAGCATCCGCCCAAGAAGCAACTGCCGTACAGAAAAGCATCAACTCATTTCTGCCAACAGCCAAAACCCGCATCGTTGGCGACTTTTTACCAGAACAGAGGAGCCAACGTTGGGTGCAGATTGTCGAGTTCAAGCAGCAAAAACCCTACCCTTTCCCCTTAAAAGATCAGTTTTCATTCGCCGATCACGACCTAAGTACGTATCTCACTAACGCCATGACCGGCCTGCAGGACGATGAGTTTATGGCGTTTCAGGTCGTGGCTACGCCAGTCGTGATACGTGACGCGCAAGTGGTCGTTGATAAATTACTCCGCAATGAAGACCTGCTAGCACATCTCAGTAGGAGCGGTAATGCAGTTGGGTTGCAGCGTGCTACGAGCGGTTTTTTCTTCTTTCTATCAAGTATCGTTGGCTTCATAACAGATATGATTTACAGTGGTTCACAGCAAACCACAACCACTGCCGAAAGTGACCAACGAAACCAGCGTGAAATTGCCATGCGAAACAAGCCTGCTCGGTCAATTAGTTCACTCGAGCAAGCACTGCATGATGCAATGTATGGCAAGGTAAAACAGCCAAAATATCGGGTTGAGCTGCGAGCGATCGTAGCCGTAAACGACAAACAGGAACTCAAGCGACGCATTAAGGGGTTAGGTGCTACCTTATCATCGCTCGACACAGAGTATCAATCCTTACGCCTACGCTACAATTTTCCCTATATTCTCAGAGGTAAATATCGACTTTTTACATTCACACACCGACTTCCAAGCCTAATACATCATCATTCAGCCGTGCTTGCAGCGTCAGAGATAGCCAGTGTTTACCACTTCCCTGCCTCAGCCAGTGCGACGACCGATTTGGCTGCTTCATACAACCGCACACTTGGAGCCACACCCTCACTTCGTCAAACAGAACAGTTTGACGTAATCATAGGTGAGAACGTCCACCACAGCGAAGTCACACCCATAGGCTTATCGGCAGAGGATGAGAAGCGCCACATGTACATTATTGGTGCAACTGGGATGGGTAAGACGACCTTCGCCGAAAACCTGATTATACAGCACATCCAAAAGGGTGACGGCGTTGGCTTCATTGACCCTCACGGCGACTCTGCCAAGAAAATACTGCGCTACATTCCCGAAGAAAGGATTAAGGATGTGGTGTATTTCCACCCTGATGACATAGATTTCCCGATTGGTCTTAATATGCTCGAGATCGACCCAGCCATACAAGGAAGTGAACGAGTGAAACTTGAGATTAAGATTGTCAACATGGTTGTAGAGGTGCTACGCAAAAGCTTTTCGGAAGATGCCAGTGGTGGCCACCGTATTGAGGCCATGCTGCGTAACGGCCTGCAAACTACTATGACCGTTGAGGGTGCTACACTTTTCACCATTTCAAAACTCATCAGAAATGCGGCATTTCGTAAAAGTGTCGTTAATAAGCTGGAAGATGAGCGATTACTTGAGTTTTGGAATGAAGAATTTGCAAAAGCTGGTGATATGCAACGCGTTAGCATGACTAAGGGTGTCACCCTAAAGCTCGACCGCTACGAGAGTGACCCAGCAGTTGGCCGTATCCTTGGACAGCAAAAATCAACAATCAACTTTAGCGACATCATCGACAATAAAAAGATACTTATTTGCGATCTTTCAAAGGGTGAAATCGGCTCTGATAATGCCTCGTTGATTGGTGCATTGATTTTGACGTTCCTGCAAGTGGCCGCCGAACAACGGGCACGCATAGAAGAGAGTGAGCGTATACCGTTTCACCTGTATGTCGATGAGTTTCAGAACTTCGCCACGAGGAGTTTTACCGAAATGGCAAGTGAAGCGCGTAAGTACGGATTGTTCTTAACGATAGCCGAGCAAACCACATCACAGTTTGAAGATAAGGAACTATTAGGCCAATTACTCGCCAACGTTGGTACGATTGTGACATTCAGAACCGGCAACCCAGCCGACGAAAAGATGTTACTTCCCTTTTTCGGACAATTCTTAAGCCCAGGCGAGATTAACAACCTGCCAGCTTATAACTTCTATGCGCGTATCAGTTCTCAGAAATCGCAACCCCCTGTCTCTGGACAAACCATTTTACTCGAAGGCGATGGCAGTAAGGACATCGCGAAACGCGTTATAGAAGCTTCACGACAAGCCTATGGCCATAAATATGTGCCTACGAAGCCACATAAAGCCTCAGGAACAGCGAAAAGCACAAAGAGCGATAAGATTACTAATCCAACAAGAGAAGTGCGCTAAGCGGCTTATATGCAGTCATTTTGCTGTTAAGCTTTTCGACACCGAATCATAGAGTGGTTTTGCACCAGGTAGTTGCTACCGTTACTTTTGAACATTTTAAATAAAATATTCTCATTTAACAGATTGTATACGTACACGTAAACGTGTACGTATACAAAACTAAATAACCTTACTCACCCTCTAAGCTCATGGCTGTTTCAGGTTCGTCTGCTAAGTGCCAGATGTGTGTATTTGTAGCTAGATTTTTAAGGGCATCTTTGGCAGCCAGGTAAAAATGCAAATCGGGGTGATTTTCTTTTGCTATACGTTTCGTCAGGCGTTTTTGTACAAAGGTGGTGTCACAGAGTGCGAGAATGTCCGGCAATTTGGTTTCGGTCACCTCCCATGTGCCGGCATCGACATAATCGGCGTACTGCTTGATTCGACGAACGTGAAGATAAAAAGGTACATCCTGCTGGTGGACGGTAAGGAAATATTGTCTTGTCTCACCTCCCACCTCTAGGCGTAGATAGGCATCCAGTAGTGAACGTGGAAAATGATCATAAGCTGCCAAGTCATTCTTGGTAAAGAATTGCAGTTTATCACCGTACTGCTCACGCAATCGGCAGTAGGCATACAAAACGTCGAGATTACGGGTGATAAACTGATCTGTAGCTGTTTGATCGCGCCTGATATTATGCAGTGCTTTTTCGTCATAGGTGTAGCCCTCTTTGGGCTGGCTCCGAAGTACACGTAATCCGTCAGGTAACAGAAAGTACGCAGCGGGTCGATGCTCGAGCCTATAGTGCGACTCGTATCGGCG
>Ga0105237_10003708_pt1 | contig 18008 bp, 11 predicted proteins | sample KBSC24metaG_FD_81520 | JGI IMG/M metagenome (GOLD analysis project Ga0105237, IMG submission 81520) | Corn rhizosphere microbial communities from Kellogg Biological Station, Michigan, USA - KBS C2-4 metaG | ecosystem: Host-associated > Plants > Roots > Rhizosphere > Soil | place: Michigan, USA... | reverse complement strand
TCACAAAGCAAAGCCCGTACGGCGAAGGTCCAATGTTTAACACCGACATACTTTTATTATGAATAAGTTATTATTTATAATAATCTGTCTTCGGTTTTCTGCTGCATTCGGTCAGCAGCATATCGATAGTGTATTCAAGCTGGACAGCTTGCCGTCCCGGGTAACCAGCCAATGGAAATTTCATGCAGGCGATAACACTGCCTGGACCGACACTTCTTTTAACGATAAAGGCTGGCAGCAGTTGGATGCAACGCAGCTGCAGCGCTTTTTGCCGCAGGTCAGCAGTGCGCAAATCGGTTGGTTCAGGCTCAGCATACATGTGGCGCCGGCGCTTCGCGGCAAAACCGTGGCATTGATTGTGAACCAGCAGGGTGCCGCCGAAATCTATTTTAACGGCACGCTTATACGTGCTATGGGGAGGGTAAGCGCAGATTACGCTACAGAACAAACCCGGCATTCCAGGGGCGAGCCGATTACTATACAACTCGGTAATGCGCCGCTGCAATACCTGGCCATCCGCTACTCGTTCAACAAATCCAACTCCGCTATCGGGTATGGGTCTCCTGTATTAAGTGCGTCTTTTAACGATACAGAAAATGCATGGGACAAGTTTTTCCTGGTGATTGATTTTTATACTACCAGGTCGTGGGTCTCGGGCTGTTTCATGTTACTGGGCATACTGCAGCTGGCTATTTACTTTTTCAACCGTGAGCGAAAAATAAATCTATACCTGTCACTCTTTGCTTTTTTACAGCTGTTCACACTCATGGATGGCCTTTTTGTCCCCATGCTGCCAACTGCCAATTCGATAGCTGCCCTGCAGTGGATATTCAATATTTCGGCCCCTGCCGAGCTTGTTTTTTTACTGGCGATGACCTACCTTTTTTTTGGCTTCAGGTACAATTGGTGGCTATATACAATGGCCGCGCTTTGCCTGCCGGTTATCATCGTCCAGTTTATCGGCAATAATTCGCGGGATGAAAGCGTGCTCGCCATTTACAATGTTATAAACTACCTGATCATCATCAGCGTATCTGTCAAAGCTTTACGGCAAAAAAAGGATGGGGCACTGCTGTTCCTGGCGGGAATTTGCGTTACCCTAACATTCTTTATTCTTTTCACCACAAATGGTTTGGGTACTAACCAATCCTTTTTGATGGAAAGTTTTGAGGTTGCCTTTGCCTTTTTAACGCCGGCAATAGTGCTTGCTATACTGCTGGCCGGTGAATTTTCACGTAACGTCGTTTCGCTGCGCCAAAAGCTCACGGAGGTTGAACGCTTATCTGCAATTACACTTAGCCAGGAGCTTGAAAAACAGGACCTGCTTGCCCGCCAGAACGAGGTGCTTGAACAAAAAGTAACCGAGCGAACTATTGAATTAAATCAGTCGCTTACGGAATTGAAAGCGGCGCAGTCCCAGCTTATACAGTCGGCTAAGATGGCTTCATTGGGCGAGCTGACTGCCGGCATAGCGCATGAAATACAAAACCCGCTCAATTTTGTCAACAATTTTTCGGATGTGAACCAGGAAATGCTGGAGGAATTAAAGGCAGAAAGTACAAAGCCCGGCGATAAACGGGATGTTGATCTGGAAACCGGGCTGATAAACGACCTGATAGAGAACGAGCAAAAGATCAATCACCACGGCAAGCGGGCAGACGCTATAGTGAAAAGCATGCTGCAGCACAGCCGCACATCTGCCGGCCGGAAAGAGCCTACAGATTTAAATGCGTTGGCCGACGAATACCTGCGCCTGGCATGGCATGGCCTGCGGCAAAAGGATAAAGAATTTAATGCCGCGCTGGTAACGGATTTTGCCACCGGACTGCCTAAAGTAAATGTTATTCCGCAGGAAATTGGCAGGGTACTTTTAAATGTGATTAACAATGCATTTTACGCCATTCAGCAAAAAGCAAAAGCAGTTGGAGCCGGTTACAGGCCTGTGATTGAACTGCGGACGATGTCGCAAAATAACGCTGTGATCATTTCGGTAAAGGATAACGGAAACGGAATTTCCGATGCTATAAAAGATAAGATCATGCAGCCTTTCTTCACCACTAAGCCAACCGGCGAAGGTACCGGTTTGGGCTTATCCCTGAGTTACGATATTGTAGTGAAAGGCCACGGCGGCCGTATAGACTTTACAACAATGGAGGGCGATGGTGCGGAGTTTGTTGTTTCGCTGCCCTGTAGCTAAATGCCGGGCCGGTTTGAGCGCAAAAGGGTTCTAGTGCTTCGCTTGCAAAGTACCATTCAGGCGCGAATGACGAGGTGGCCTACAGGGCAAAGGCTTGCGCCACGCAGGACAGGTAGAGAACATGCATAACAACCATATAGACCGCTGGCAAAAGGCGGGCAGTACTATTTTTTTAGAGCAGTTTACCGAGCCAATTTAAAACCTGTAGCTTTAAACTTAATAAGAAAGTTCAAACCGATTGAATCGCAAGTAATGTAAACCAGAATGGCTTGGGCGTCACGAGAAGCCTTTACGCACAGGCAGCCCGTCATTCTCGCGCCAGAAGGTGGAACACCCGTGGAACAGTTGTGTACAGGCAGAATTTGGTAAGTTAACGTTAAAACCCTGTTAATATCCGGTTATATGGCGATATGCTGTACTGTTCCGCGGAACTTTGTGTACAGGTGGAACACTTGTGGAACACCTGGAACAGTCGGCAAATTTATTATGATCGGGTTAAGAAGCTATTATATGGCGATTAGGGTAAAAATATCGTACTGGTCCGCGGCCAAATGTCATGGTGAGCCTGTCGAACCATGGCTTGCGGGCGATGGCCTCGGCGCCCTTCGACAGGTTGCTTGCTGTCAAGTGGGGTATTGCTCACAGGCGGCACGTCGTATTTGATTATAGGTGGATAAGAAGGAAAGGTCGGAGTATTGAACATACATATGAAAATTCGAATTCTCCGAGTATTCAAGGCGGTAAATAATATGTAAGATACCCAGGTATTATATACATTATATCAACTCAATTATTTATATATTTATTATATCCTAAATTTTAAGTATTATGGCAGAGATACCTTATGTTCCAGTCGCTGGATCAATTGTGAAAATTTTAGAAAAAATAAAAGAAGCCCAAACGCCGGAGTCTTTTAGTCAAGATTTTCTGAGTACTAAACTTGGATTTAAAGGAGGTAGTTATCAACCATTTATCCCGTGGGCAAAGAAGGCTGGCTTACTAAATTCTGATGGTACGCCTACACAGCTTTATAAGCAGTTCAGAAATCCCGCGACATCCGGTATCAGTCTCGCTACTGCATTAAAGAAAGCTTATTCCGAGTTGTATACACGTAATGAGTATTGCCATGAGTTGGATAGAAAGGATTTTAAGGGACTTGTGATGGAAACAACAGGTGACGCACACGATTCTACTAAAGTAGAGAAAATTGTAGCAACTTTTTTTTATGCAAAATCCCTTGCGGACTTTTCTGGCAAAGCTGATCCAAAAAAGGAAGTAAAACGTGATCACGATGAAGAATCTTCGAAACCAAAAAAGGCAGAAAAATCAGAAGATTCAAATAAAATAACCCTTGGCTTAAATTATACAATAAATTTGGTTTTGCCAAAAACTGACGACCCAGCTATTTATACCGCCATATTTAAATCACTAAAAGAAAACCTTCTAAATGACTAAAGAGGAAAATTTATCAAAGGTTAAATTATTTTGTTTGGCTAATTCTTTGACCGAGAAACAACTCGATTCTGTTGAAAATGAGTTGGAAATAGACCTTGGTAGATCTGAAAAAGCTGAATTGAAAAAGAAAGATTTTTATCTTCAATTCGATTTGGATTTTCGCAAAGAGGCGAAAGCTATGTCTGAGCACTACGAAGTGTTTTATTGTTTAGAGAAGTCAATTAGACGCCAGGTAATGCTATTGATGGAAGAAAAATATGGAGACAATTGGTGGACGACGAAAATCGATGAAGAAATTAGAAAAAATGTTGACAAGAACATTCATCGAGAAGAGGATTCTGGATTTACGATTAGATCAGAAGAAAAAATAGATTATACGACATTTGGAGAGCTAACCCAAATTGTAACAAAAAACTGGGAAGCTTTTGAAGATTTATTTAAAAGAGGACAACGAGCGTTTCAAAGAATCACAAATAATTTAAATCAACTTAGAGGTCCTATAGCTCATTGTTGTCCTCTTGCTGAAGACGAGATTGTCCGATTAGAATTGACTGTTAAAGATTGGTTTAGGCTTATGGAGTGATAATTAACACTTAAATGAATAATAAGCATTTTACAACAATGCTCTAGGCCTGCTAAAAATTCAACTACGGTTTCTGAAATGGGCATATGCGTTCTGACCGTAATTGCTTTTTGTTTGATCCGCATTTTATTGCTCTGTTCTCCGTTAATCGACAAATTATGTTAAAGGATAGAGATCGACTTAAGCGAAACTCCCGCAATCATTTTTCAAATTATTGATTCAGACGTGTATATTAGGACAATCAATCTTTTCAAATTAAGTTAAATCTAAACTATCACCATAATGGATAACGAACAATTGCTTCGCATAAAAAGCGCAATGATAATTTATTCACTTGAGACAACTCTAGGAGATTATGTTGTCAGTGCTGACGACATAAACCAAATCACGTCTCAAAATATTAATTCGATAGCAGACAGAGAGTCGGCAAAAGACAAAAATTTCGATAAAAACAATATTCAATTACTTGTGGAGTCTAGCTACCTAGATGAAATCTTCAACATGGCGATTGATAGTACGACAGGCACATCATATCATCCTAAAATGCAAGACCTTAAAAGTTTTTGCATGTACATGAATATCTTTGATATCAGAAATGCTATTAGCCATCCCAATCGTCCATTTCCCGATGCTTACTGGTTCCGTGCGGCCGCCATCGCAAGTGATCCACTTATTTTACAATTGGGGTTGAGTGACGTTAGAAAATCGTTAAACGCGGCCATTTCAGAAAATCTTACCTCCCCCCCCGATGAATGGCTAAATAACGTTACGTGGGCAATTCCGAATACGCTACCTACTTCATTCGATCATGAAATAACTGGACTTTTTGGACGAGATAAAGAAACCAAAGACTTAGAATCGACCTTGTCTAAAATAAGAAATAATCTGATTGCTTTAGTTGCTCCTGGTGGGGTCGGTAAAACAGCTTTGATTCTACAGTTTTTGAAAGACATCAGTTTGAGCCCTGAATGGAGTAACAAAATTGATGCGATAATTTTTTGCAGCTTAAAGAATGAACGATTAACTGCCGATGGCATTGAGTTGATTGAGGCCATAAATGGGATAGGTCAAATCAAAGAGACTATTCTGCAAGATTTGACAACCTTATATAGTGATAAACAATTTGATGATTTTTCTGAGGCTTGTAATATCTTACAATCAGAAAAAATCCTTATCTGTATCGATAATTTAGAAACATTGTTAGTTCATTCACAACAAGAGTTTATCGAGTTTAATCAATCTTTACCGTTGTTGTGGAGAGTTATCGTGACTAGTCGTATATCTATTGATTCTGCAACTACCGTACCATTATCAACATTGGTTAAAAGACATGCTGTAAACCTAAGCCGCAGTTATTTTAAGCGACGAGGAATAAGTGACTTCCGTCAAGAAGACCTTGAATTAATTGCCGACAAAGCAAATAATAACCCGTTGGCCATAAGGTTGACGATAGACCTTTATTTGAAAGGAGTTGATATTTCCAGTTCAATCAATAAATCACAAAAAGATATTGCTTCATTTTCTTATACAAATCTTATAGAGTCATTAACGATAAACTCTATAGCGATATTAGAGTCCATTTTTGTAATAGGTGAATCCAGTAAAGCAGAACTAATAGATCTTTTGGAGTTATCAAATGAAGAAATTTCAGAATCTTTAAATGAACTTTCAAAAACGAGCTTGATCGTTCGATCTACCAGTGAAACCGGAAATGATTTGTTTAATTTAAGCGATTCGATTAGAGATTTGTTATTAATTAATCCTCGAAATATTTCTATACGTAACGAGATATCACAAAGTATAAAAGACCGTAAGGTCAAAATTCAAGAGCAGCTAAATCGAAACTATATTTTAGGAATAAACGAGTTCGATTTTGATTTTATTTCACCCGAAATCGCGGAGTCGATACGGTCATTGATAATTGACCTAAACAAAGTTCTTGGTAGACCTTATAATAAAAGAAGTCATACAGAACTTGTCAAACTTAAAAACCGATTGAGTGAAGTGGTAGCTTATAATCCAACTAGCGGTGAATTGTTATTCCACTTTTCTCGAGTACTTAAGGCATTGCAAGATGAAAGCGGAGCTTACAGATTACTTGAAAAAGCGATCAGTTTTGAAAATGAAAATCCTAGGTATCTAATGGAAAAGGCACTTTTCTTTTTTTACCAAAGGGATTATCCAAATGCCCAACCAATTCTTAATAATCTCATCAATAATGGGTTCAATAGACCTGAGCTTTCATCGAAAAAATTTGCTGCATCGTTAACAAAGCTTCATTTTCTATGTCTTCTCTATCTCGGCAATTATCCTGAAATAATTAATCAAACGACTGAATGGTCTTCAGATCTCGACTGGGACGTTATGATGGGCACCTACAGAGCATCAGCATTCAAGCGCAGTGTTGAGCTCATTCGAGACATTGATGAAAAGGAAAACGCATTCAATGAAGTTTTAAATATTTTCAACGAAATTTTCAAAAATGGGGACTATCCTTTAATTGCGTGTATAGAGATTAACAAAATGTTAAAGGATGTAGTTATTGGCGGTAGCGAAAGAATATCTTATTCAGAAGAGTATGTTTATAAATACGTTAAATTTATAGCCGATCATTTTTTCGACATTATCTTAAACCTCAATGACCAATCGATTGATTCTCGGGACAATAAACAATTTTTGGAGCGCCTTTATTCTATAAAATTTAAGATAAAATCCAACCCGCTTAATCAGTCACGTTGGTATTCTCCCGACAAAGAAGAAGTATATGATGCCGAGCATATACAAGAACTGAAAGCTGATGGCTATATAATTGTGAAAGTGCACAATTTACCAGAGGGAAATTTCGGAATGTCCTCTTACATGTTTGCAAGCGATAATTATAACAATCATTTTTATCTTAATGTTCAAGAGTTTGAACCGGGATGGAATAAATGGGGTTACATCAAACTAGGCGACAAATTAGCTATAAAACATGATGAATTACGTAAAAATACATCGACGAGAGCTACCGATATAAAGATCATTGATAAATTTGAGATGTCATCTTGACTAAATAGGGACCGTGTCAATCTGGCGTTGAGTTCCCCGCTGTCCGTAGATTTCATCTACGGATCATCTATGCTGGTAGTTTATAACTACCGTCCTTGAACAATAATAGAACGCATACCGTCGGGCCGCAAACAATACCCCCCCCCTTCTGGTCTAAGTTTAGCAACGCGTAACTTAGACCTATAATTCAGCAAGCATTCTGCTTGCGAAACCTGGTAACTATTAACTTACACAGCAGCACAGATGCAATGCTTGGTGGTCATTTGCTTAAGCTAAAAGCTTAAAACATTTTAGGTCTAAGTCAGGGAATAACTACTTTATGTTTCTCTAATAATAACTAGATAAGTTATATAGAAGTTACACTGCATTAAACTTGGACCAGCGGCGCTGGCCGGTGGCTGACGGATAAGTATGGTTTAACCTGCAATTTTACATAGTGACGGGTTGCGCTAAAATCGTTTCCATTTGGTATATTTGAATATAAAAGGAAATGTTATGACCATTGAGCAAACAGACCAGGGTATTTTGATTAAAACGACCCTGCCCGTTAATATGAAGGCCGTACAAAAAATAGCCGACTATTTTGATGTGCTTGAAATCGTTTCGCGCGCACGGGGTACAGAAGAACAGGCAGCTGAGCTTGCCCGGGAATCCAATAAAGATTGGCTGAAAGAAAACGCACACCGCTTTCTTAAGTAATGATAATTATTGCTGACACCAATATTCTTTTCAGTGCCTGTCTTACACCCGACGGCCGGATCTTTGAAATTTTATTTTCAACATCTCCTCATCTAAATATAGTAAGTAGCCAGTTTGCCATAAAAGAGTTGCAAAAGCATAGGGAAAAACTCATTCTCTTGTCAAAAAGAAGTGCTGACGAAATTGATACGCTGCTGGGAACTATTTTGAAGCAGGTGAATTTTTTTTCAGAAGATATTATAAGACATGAATTTTGGCTGGAAGCTCATCGCCTAACGGTTGGCGTAGACAGCAATGATCTTAATTTTGTTGCCCTTACGCTACAAACCGCTGGCATCCTCTGGACCGGCGATAAAAAATTGGTCGCCCATTTAGCCGGCATGGGTTTCGATCAGCTAATTAACAGCACCGAACTTTACAACAAATTAGAAATAACTGATTGACCAGATACCGGGCTTCACGGTTATTACCAAAACCGCTAGCGGCCCGCGGCCAACCCCTTCCCCCACCCAAATTTCTCCCCTCCCCCTCCTTCCTCCTTTCCAAAAAACTCCTACCTTTAACCCAACCCTCGTTATATGAAAAAAATTTTCCACCTCTGTTTAACCACAGCATTCCTTGTAATTGCAAACCATGCAACCGCTCAAAAAAGAACCTTTGTTGATGTAGCCGGATTGGACACGCAAATAAAACCCGGTGATAATTTCTTTCGCTTTGTTAATGCACGCTGGTACGATACCGCAAAGATTGCCGGCGATCAGGCTGGTGTGGGTTCCTACTCGTTTATGAATATCCCGCAAAAATTACTGCTGCAACGAATACTGGACAGCGTTTCGAAAACTAAAAACACGATGGGCAGCATCGAGCAAAAGGTGGGCGACTTTTATGCATCCGGTATGGACGTAAGCACCATCAATCAGCGCGGTTACCAGCCCATTGCACCAATACTGGCGCGCATTAATGCCATTAACAGTGTCCCCTTGTTACTTCAGTTTGTGGCAACCGAGATGAAATCGGGCAACGGCTCCATCATTGGCTTTGGCATTTATCCCGACAACAAAAACAGCAGCATAAATATGGCCCATGTGTCGCAGGCCGGCATCGGCTTACCCGACAGGGATTATTATTTTAAAACCGATTCAAATACGCTAAAGGTTCAGCAAGCCTATAAACAATATATCCGCACGTTGTCTCAATTAACAGGGAGCAATCCTGCTGCGGCAACCAAAGATGCGGCTATAGCTTATGGCATCGAAAAGCAAATTGCAGCATCGCATAAAACAAACATCCAGCTAAGGGACGTTAATGCCAATTACCATAAAATGGCGGTCGCGGGCATCGATAAGTCACAACCTAATATAGGTTGGGCAGCTTTGCTGGGGCGCTTAGGCGCATCAACCGATTCGATTGATACGGGGCAGCCAGCTTATTATAGCAAGCTGGATACGCTGTTAAGATCAGTCGCCATAAACGACTGGAAAGTGTATTTAAAGGCCACCACCCTGGAAAACTATGCGGATGCGCTGAGTAAACCATTTAATGATGCAGCATTTGAATTCCGGAAAGTATTATCGGGGCAGGCAACGCAAAAATCGCGCAGGCAAATCATGACGGAAAGCGTGGACAACCACCTGGGGCAGGCTTTAGGGCAGCTTTATGTAAAAAGATATTTTGATGAAAATTCAAAAAACCGTGTGCTTGCATTGGTAAACAACCTGCAGAAGGCTTTTGAGAACCGCATCAACAAGCTCGACTGGATGAGCGATAGCACCAAACAAAAAGCAAAGGAAAAACTATATGCCATCACCAAAAAAATAGGTTATCCGGATAAATGGCGCAATTACGATAAGGTACAGATAAGCCGGACACAATATTTTGAAAATGTGCTTTCGCTGAACCAAAACGACTACCAAACTCAACTTGCAAAACTGAACAAACCGGTAGACCATACAGAATGGGGCGCCACACCGGCTACGGTAACTGCCTATTACGATCCGTCCAAAAATGAAATTGTTTTCCCGGCGGGTATCCTGCAGTTCCCTTATTTTGATTTCGCGGCGGATGATGCAATCAACTATGGCGGTATCGGCATGGTTATAGGCCATGAAATGACCCACGCCTTTGACGACCAGGGCGCGCAGTATGACAAGGACGGAAATGTAAAAAGCTGGTGGACCAAAGAAGATTATGAAAAATTCAAGGCAAAAACCAAGCAATTGGCTAACCTGTACAGTTCGTTTACGGTGCTGGATACCGTTCACGTAAAAGGGCTTTTAACCCTGGGCGAAAACACCGCTGATAACGGCGGCATTGCCATAGCTTACGATGCATTTAAGATGACGCCGGAAGGACACAGCACCGATAAAATAGATGGTTTTACACCGGATCAGCGTTTCTTTTTGTCTATAGCGCGGATCTGGCGGGTAAAAACGAGGGACGCGTTCCTGCGTACCTATGTGAACACTAATCCGCATTCGCCGGCCATGTGGCGGGTAAACGGCCCGTTAATGAATTTTGAACCTTTTTATAAGGCATTTAATGTGCAGCCGGGCGATAAAAATTACAAAGCTGATGATCAACGGGTAAAGATCTGGTAAAAGGGAATAGGTGATTTAGTGCTGTTTTTCTCGTTGATCGGGATTTATAAACCCCTACCCAATTTTTGTGAATTTGTAATCCACAAAATTAAATGCATTGCGTACCAGGATGATCAGCACCCGGGATTTATTGGGGCGTAAACTCCTTCATTTGCGTATAATTTCCCCCTTAAATTCCTCAATTGTGCAGGTGTTATGCTGCCAAATAATTGGTGCCATTTTTGACAAGACAATTTGAATATTAAAAATATAGTTATAAAATAATCTAGACTGCTATCACATGAAACTCTCTGCTAAAATTATCCCGGCCTTACTGGTTGCCATCGTTTTTTTTAATGTATCCTGCAAAAAAAATGCAATGGTATCTAACCCGGCTAAAACAATAGTAAATAAAGCTGATCTAAGCAAACAGATTGCATTGGACCTTTACCACTCGTTATCAAGCGGCGTAAATGCATCCGACCATCTAAAAACAAATGGCAGCCACAGCGGCTTTGTTACCATGGATAACAGCAATCCATGCGGCTCATTTGTGAAAGACACAATCGATAAAACGGTTGTAAGCGGCGATACCACGCGCACGTATGCAGGGCATTCATTATTTACTTACATGTGCAATGGCTACTTTAACAATAACTACACCGTGGATGCCTATACATTGGTGGATACCTTAAAAACCACCGAAACGGGCGCTGCTTTTAATAACATTTACGATGTAACCCTGAATTACGTGGTAAAATCAGCCGATGCGCACTACAGTTCGGTTAATATTGGCGGTACCACTACCACATCATCCTATACTTCGAAATTAAAGAATGGCGCAATTACCGATTCGCATAAGCTATCAACAGTCTATACTTTTGTCTCCGTTGCCGGCATCCGTACATCCTCCACAACCCTGTACAATTTTGGAAGGGTAGATTTTAGTACCACTACCGTTGATAACGGTACCACCGATAGCTACAGCGGGTATATACTGTTTCTGTCAAACAGTATGGCAAAGGCTTTCTTTAAAAACCAGGATGGTTCTTACACAGGCTTTTCTATCAATTTACTTACAGGCGAAGTTACCGCCATTTCATAAATAAACCAGCCTCTTCATATTACCAGAAAACCCCTGCAACTGGACTGGACCCCAAAAGTTGGAAGAAGTTAAAGATTAATTACAATGATGAGCCTGGTATTTTATCGGGCTCATTCCTTTTAGATTGAGTTTGGTTTTGTCGTTGTTAATAACACCAGATATATTCTTTAATATCGTTTTTCACTCATGCACGAGTATGACGGGCAGCCTCTTCTGGTCTAAGTTTAGCAACGCGTAACTTACACCCGTAACTCAGCAAGTATTCTGCTTGCGAAAGCCGAACCAAACATATATTGCACATACATCAGGCAAACCTTTCAACCTCTCATCTATTTGCTTAAGCTGAAAGCTTAACACATTTCAGGCGCAACAATGTGAAAACTGCAGCATAGCAGCACATAGCGAATAATTTTACACAAATAGTTGTATTGTTGACATTTATAAATTATGTTTGAGATACCAATTAATAACGCCATTTTCTTGTTGTAATCAAACCTTACTATGAAAAATAACCTGTCGCGGATATTAACCTGTTTTGTATACAAACCTGGTACATCCAATGATGTTCCGTAGGATTGGATAAACATACCTTGCATAAAATTGAAAATATAACAAATTAACTTAACCAAAAACCTCAAAACCTATGTCCTTGTTTCTAAAAAAATCCAATATCTATTCCGTAAATAAGTAACCATTAAATTTATTTACTAAAGTATTTTCAGCGCTATTTCTACTGCCTGAATATCAACATCTTGTGAAAATTGCCAGGAACTGAGAGGAACGTAAAAACACCATAATTGTCGCGTATACTCAACCTTAATACCAGGGTACTTGATTAAAAAACCAACGCCTGATGCTGTAATAACCTAATGAGTACAAATCAAATCCCAACCTTTATCATCAACTTAAAAAGCCGGGTTGACCGCAGACAGCACATTATAAACGAGTTTGCAGCACGCAATGAATTCAGTGTAAATATTATTGAAGCCCACGAACACAAAATAGGCGCCGTTGGCTTATGGCACACTATGAAAGAAATTATAGTGCTGGCATCACAACAAGATCATGATTTTATACTCATTTGCGAGGACGACCATCAGTTTACTCAATTTTACTCGAAAGAACTATTATTTAAAAGCATAAACCAGGTACAAGAAAAAAAAGCCGACATCCTGGTAGGGGGCGTTAATTGGTTCGACGGCGTTGTGCCGGTGAACGACACCTTGCTTTGGTCGTATATTTTTAACGGCACACAGTTTATAATTGTGTTTAAGAAATTTTTTGAGACCATATTACAAGCTGATTTTGGTGACTATGATGCCGCCGATTTCAAAATGTCCGCGCTTACGCAGGATAAGTTTATAATTTACCCTTTTATTTCGTTACAAAAAGATTTTGGTTATTCGGATGCCACCCCCATGAACAACCTGCCGGGCCGGGCTGATGAGTTATTTGTAAAAAGCGCAACGTGGTTGCAAAACTTAAAAAACGTTGCCGGGTACTACAACAATATCCCCCAGCCTGATGAACCGGATACCGAAATATATAACACGCTAACGATACCTACCTATATTATTAATTTACCTGGACGACCGGAAAGGCTGGCCCACATAAAACAGCAATTTGAAAACAAGCCCGAATTTGATGTAACCATTGTAGAGGCCTGCGAACATGAAATTGGCGAGTTTGGCTTATGGCAAATTATCCGGAAAATTATCCGGATGGCTATTGATGCGGATGATGATGTGATCATTATTTGTGAGGATAACCACCAGTTTACCGGGGATTATTCAAAAGCGTATTTATTAAAAAACATCATCGAGGCGCACATAAGCGGCATAGACTATCTATCGGGCGGTAGTAGTTTTACCGAGAATGAAGTAATGATTGCCGCTAACCGCTTTTGGGTTTCCCGCTGCCTGGCCTCCCCGTTTATCGTTATATACAAAATTTTTTTTCAGCAAATATTAGATGAACCTGTTAATGACAATGTACTTGCAGACCACTTACTCGCAGAAATGACGAGCAGCAAAATGGTTTTATATCCTTTTATTTCGGTACAAAAAGATTTTGGCAATTCAGACAAAGCTGTAATTCACAATGAACAAAAGGGTATAGCAGAAAGTATGTTTGCAGCCTCGGCAAAAAAGTTAGAGCGTATTAAACAGGCATATATCAGATATAGTGTTTGAGGCAATGTCAGCCATTTTTATTAACGGGCGCGGGCTCCCTAAACCTATAAATCAACAGTTATTAAATATTTATATATAAAATATTAACAGCAAAAGAAATTGTCTCGAGAACAATAAGTTGCCTGCCTTCGGTAAAACAGGATAGGGAAATGCCGCAACCCGATAATAGAGGCGCAATTTAACTAAATCATAATGAAAAAACTTAAGCTCAAAGCGCTTGAAATTAGCGCCGGAGGGATGCTTACAAGAGCAGAGCTCAGAAACGTGATGGGAAAAGGCAGCATAGGAGCCGTATGCAGTGCATCAAACGCAGGTTATATGTGTGGTAGCGACTGCTGCGTCAATGGCAGGTGTGCTCCTTGTCCTGGTGGATCCGGTAATGGCCCTGATTGCCGGCAAACGGGATGCCCGTCTGGTTGGTATTGTAGTGGTTTTGGTGGTTCTTATGCTTGTTACGTGAGTTGATAAATTTCTCGTAGAACCAGTAACACATAACCACCATATTTATAAACCACCAGGCATTTTTATGGCTACGTTTATTTGCTAAAACGGTGGTTGCGTTACCAATGTCATTAACTTGAGCGGAGGGCGAAATGGACAAAATTTTGTATTGATTAGCGATTATTAGCCTTCTTTATTTTGTTATTTCTTCTAAAACTGAAGTTAATGGCATTTTCCTCTTTTATCATATATCTACCTTACAACCACAACAAATGCTCAACCCGCTCAAAAAAATATTTCATCCCAAATGCCATGTACCCGCAGTTGGCAGGTTAACAGCAGATATTTTGGAGATAAAAATAACGCGGACTATACTCACCAGTAAGATTATAACTGAGCCCGGCGTTCCGGGCCAAATAAGCATCGACCGCATGCCCCATAGTTACAAATTCTTAAAGTTATTATTTACGCAATCACTGCTTTTTGTGCTATACTATTCCGCGGCCTCAGCCCAGGATACAACGGCTGCTTTTAACAGGATGATGGCCAATTCAGGCGCCTTATATTATAGCCATCCGGTCGAAAAAGTCTATCTTCATTTTGATAAACCTTATTATGCAGTGGGCGATACTATTTGGTTTAAAGCCTATCTAACGGTTAACAATCATGTGCCATCTACGTTAAGTAAAATTGTTTATGTTGATGTAATTGGCCCGCGCGATTCATTGATGCAATCCTTAAAGCTCCCCGTAACAAACAGCGTGGCCTGGTCATTTATTCCTATTTCGCAATACAATTATAAAAAAGGAAATTACCGCATAGTGGCCTTTACCAACTGGATGAACAACGCAGATTTAGGCTATTTTTTTAATAAAACTATCACCATTGGCGATGCTATAAACAACAACCTGTCCACCAATATTTCGCTTCAAAGTACCACAGTAAACGAAACGACAAAAATATCGGCCGGTATTTTTTACAAAAACGACAGTGGTGTGCCTTATGGCTGGAAGCGGGTGAATTGGTCGGCACAAAAGGGTAAAGAAACAATAGCCAGGGGCAAAGTCGTTACCGATAAATACGGATTTGCAGGCATCAGTTTTGTTAATTTAAAAAATGCAAATCTCGATTCGGCCAACCTGGTAACAACCGTTGACGTTGGTAGCTATAACTATGTTACCGGCACGTTTTCGTTAAAACCGGTTTCTGCCCCCAACGATGTGCAATTTTTTCCCGAAGGCGGCGCGCTGCTTGCCGGTATGCAAACTAAAGTGGCCTTTAAAGCTATAAAGCCAAACGGCTTAGGGATTGATATAAAAGGGGTGGTTATGGATAACAACGGCACAGTAGCTGCCCAATTTACCTCATCGCACTTAGGGATGGGCGTATTCGACTTTACACCCGAGGCTGGTAAAACTTATACCGCAAAAATTAGCTGCGCCGATGGACCTGTTATAAGCCGGCAATTGCCAAAGGTACAAACCGGGGGTATCAATTTAAGTTTAGATAACACGGACACCGAAACCTTAGGTTTTAAATTAAAAGCCGATGCCTCTTTTTTGCAGAAATACAAGGGACAAATGTTTTTTATACTGGCAAAATCGGCAGGAGTAATTTGCTTTGCCGCAACAACCCAACTAACCGGTTTGGTTTACAGTGCCGGCATCCCCAAAAGCAAATTCCCTACAGGCATTTTACAGGTAACGCTTTTTACAGCCGATGGCCGCCCTGTAAGCGAGCGCATTGCTTTTATACAACATAACAACCCGTTAAATTTAGCCATCAGCGCCGATAAGCCATCGTACACCACCCGTCAAAAGGTTAAGTTAAATATCAGCGCACAAAAAAATCACCAGCCCGATGAAGGCAATTTCTCTATTACAGTGGTTGATGATGCAAAGGCGCCTTATGATGAAGATGCCGAAACAACCATTTTAACCAATCTGCTGTTAACATCGGATATTAAAGGTTATATCGAAAAACCAAACTACTATTTCAATCACACTGATGGAAAAACAGCTGCCGATTTAGATGTTTTACTTCAAACACAGGGCTATCGCCGTTACGCCTACGATGGAGTTTTAGATGCTAAATATCCGCCCATAAACTTCCCGGCCGAACAGGGTATTGACATTGCGGGTACCGTGACAGCCTCAAAAGGGCACGCTGTTGTTAATGCAGATGTAACTTTAACCGCCGCCGAAAAAAAAATTCACGCCGATTCTGTTACAGATGCCAACGGCAGGTTCAAATTTACCAACCTCGTATTTACCGATTGGACAAAGGTTAAGATAACCGCCAGCGATAATTTAAGTGATAGCGACCTGGTAGTTACGGTTAACGCCGACCCTGTCCAACGCATTCCGATTAACTACACCAGGGCCGACGAGATTGTAAATATCGATACCGTCCTTAACGCTTATTTAAAAAACAGCAAAGTTCAGTTTAACAATACTCATATGCTGAAAGAGGTAGTGATCAAAGGCAAAAAACAGGTAAAAGCCCCTAGCCATAACGATTACGGGATTTTGGCCACCCTAAGCGAGCTAAGGTACTACCAGTTGATTAGAGGCGATGCGCTATGGGGTTGGAATTCTTTTTTGACAGGCTTAAGGCCGCTTGTAGGTAGTATGGAATTTAGCAGCGAAAGGCAAAACTTTTACGTAAAGGGCGAATTAAAGAGTCCACATCCACTACCGGCGCTGATTTTTGTCGGCGGGATGGAGGTTGATGTAGCCTACTTAACAACGTTAGATGCCAATACTGTTGAATCGGTTGAGGTTTTTTCAAAAGATGATTTTGGCGTTGTGAGCAAGCCAAACATTAACCGGGGCGTCATTGTAGTTAATTTGCGGAGAATAGAAGCAACACCAATAAGCATGGCTGAATTAAAATCGATGCTGCCAAAAAAAAATGAAATAATCTATAAGTTACAGGGGTACAATGCGATAAGGTCGTTTTATTCACCACGTTATGACGCACCCAGGAGTCAGCAATCAACAACGGTTGACACCCGAAGCACCATTTACTGGAACCCCAATATCAATACCGGCAAAACCACCGGCACCGCATCCGTTGAATATTTTAATGCAGATGGCGCGGGTACTTATCGTGTTATAATTGAGGGCATTGACAAGGATGGCAATATTGGCCGGCAAGTATTTAGATATGAAGTAAAGTAAGGCCGCAATAACGTAAAACAAAGTTATGAATGTAAACCAATGTCATTAACTTAAGCTAAACCCCGTTCCTTTCATTACAATTTGATTATCAGCTAATTGATTAAAATGCCGGGTTTACAGTGTAAACCCGCTTGTAAACCCTTAAATAAAGAACTGATTATCAACATGCTGCAAAGTAGTAAAAATACATTTGTCTAACAATCAATGCATTGAGTAGTATTCGCGGTGTTCCGCGCATAAAAATGGAACACTTCAGCAATATTCATCTCAGCCTTTTCTGCGCTTAGCGCTATTTAATCGAATCCAGCATCATCGTCCCCATCAGCTTTCCGCCTTTATTGTAGGTTTCAGATTTTACGTCGCGGCCTAATTTGGGCGCATACCACTCGGTAACTTTCATGTGGAAAGGTATGCCGATGGCGCCCATTTTCACTTTTGTGGTGGCGCTATAAGTAATTTTAAAGCAATCAAAGCTGCCGGCGTTTGTAGCTACTGTTTCGGCTTGCTCAACCTTCCGGTCTGCCAGGTCC
>Ga0105237_10003706_pt1 | contig 18015 bp, 14 predicted proteins | sample KBSC24metaG_FD_81520 | JGI IMG/M metagenome (GOLD analysis project Ga0105237, IMG submission 81520) | Corn rhizosphere microbial communities from Kellogg Biological Station, Michigan, USA - KBS C2-4 metaG | ecosystem: Host-associated > Plants > Roots > Rhizosphere > Soil | place: Michigan, USA... | reverse complement strand
GGTAGCGGGGCAGGCGGGTCACCGGCAGTCGGGACCTCCGACGAGTCGACGGCCGGGGGCGTCGTGACCCGGTAAGGGCAGGCGTCGTCGGCATGCGCGATCGGCGCGCTGACCAGGGCGGGTGCGGTCAGCAGAGCAGCTGCCGCGAGCAGGCACGCTGCCCGGCGCGGGGCGAATGCGAAGGTAGCCATCGTGTCTGCAGGGTAGGAGATCGAGCGGCTGTTTTCGGGTAGCCACGCTGTTACTGGAGTGACTATTGCTACGCGTGAGGTACATCTCCCAACGGCTCCGTGGCCGAGAGTTGGGCGACGATCTTGCCTTCGAACAAGGACCGCTTACAGCTCGGCGTACGCGACTGCGGGGAATTCGATCGTCGACATCCAGAGTCGGCCAGCAGATTCGACGACGCCCGTGACCCCGCCGAAATCCGGATGCGTCGTCCGGATGCCGCCGACCGCGGCACCGGTGTCGGCGTCGAAGCCCACCACCCAGATCTCGGGATTGACCTTCGGTTGCAGTCGCGCCGGGAGCCGCCAGACCACCTTCCGAATCCAGGGTGCCCGCGGCATCAGGCCCTCCGCGGCTGGGTTGGCCGGCGTCACCAACGCCGTCCAGATCCGGCCGTCCGACCCCGTCGAGATGTTGTCCGGCATGCCTGGCAGGTTCACCGCCAGCGGCGTCACGGTGCCGGCCTCCGGACCCGTCAGCCAGTACTTGGACAGCCTGCGAGCCACCGTCTCGGCGAACACCAGCGCCGACCCGTCGGCGGTCACCGTCACCCCATTGGCGAAGTACAACCCATCCAGCAGCGTGGTGACGGTGCCGTCGGCCGCGAGGCGGAACAGACCGCCGGTGCCGCGCGCCTCGAGGATCGGCGCGAGGAAGTGCTCGAAGTGGAAGTCGCTCGTCGACTCGGTGAAATAGATTGTGCCGTCGGCTGTTTCGGTGACGTTGGAGCAGAACTTCAACTTCCGCCCATCGACCGAATCGACGAGGGTCGTCAGCTCGCCGGTGTCGGGATGCAGCGCAAGCAGCCCGCGGTAGCTATCGCAGATGAGCACTCGGCCGTCGCGGGCGACGTGCATACCGAGCGGTCGACCCGCGGTATCGGCGACGACGGTGTGCCCGCCATCCGGCGAGATTCGCACGATGCGACCGTCGACGAGACCCGTCCAGAGCTGACCGTCGGCATCGACGACGATGTCCTCAGGGCCGTCACCTGGCAGCCCGACGACCGTGACCGATCCACCGGGTTGCTCGGGGATCGGGTCAACGGGCGGCGGCTGCCAACGGACGGGATGGATCGGCGGCTTCACCCTTTTTGCTCCTCGCGTCCGCACCGTGGCACGCCGCCGACCCTAGCCCCGTTGCTACATGCGTCGGCTGGCTTCGCTCAACACACCGTGCAGGATCTCGTAGATGGCGTCGAATTCCTTCTGACCACTGATCAGCGGCGGCGCCAACTGAACGACTGGGTCCCCACGGTCGTCGGCACGGCAGTACAGCCCCGCCTCGAACAGCGCGGGGGTGAGGTAGCCGCGCAGAAGCCGCTCGCACTCCTCGTCGTTGAAGGTCTCCTTGGTGGTCTTGTCCTTGACCAGCTCGATGCCGTAGAAGAAGCCTTCGCCGCGGACGTCGCCGACGATGGGCAGGTCGTACAGCTTCTCCAGGGTGGCCTTGAACGCGGGAGCCATCTCCTTGACGTGAGCGTTGATGCCCTCACGCTCGAAGATGTCGAGGTTGGCCAGCGCAACCGCCGACGACACCGGGTGCCCACCGAACGTGTACCCGTGACCGAAGACGGTCTTGCCGTCGTTGAACGGCTCGAACAGCCGATCGCTTGCGATCATCGCGCCGATGGGGGAGTAGCCCGACGTCAGGCCCTTGGCGGAGGTGATGATGTCCGGCACGTAGCCGAAGTCGTCACACGCGAACATGGAACCGATGCGGCCGTAGGCGCAGATCACCTCGTCGGAGACCAGCAGCACGTCGTACTCGTCGCAGATCTCGCGGACCCGCTCGAAGTATCCGGGCGGCGGCGGGAAGCAGCCGCCCGCGTTCTGCACCGGCTCGAGGAAGACCGCGGCCACGGTGTCGGGACCCTCGAACTCGATGGCCTCGGCGATGCGGTCGGCGCAGTAGCGTCCCCACGCCTTGGGATCGGCGCTGTACTGCTCGGGAGCCCGGTAGAAGTTGGTGTTGGGCACCCGGAAACCGCCGGGGGTCGGCGGATCGAACGGCGCCTTGAAGGCCGGGATGCCGGTGATGGCAAGCGCGCCCTGCGGCGTGCCGTGGTAGGCGATCGACCGCGAGATCACCTTGTACTTGCCCGGCTTTCCGGTCAGCTTGAAGAACTGCTTGGCGAGCTTCCACGCGCTCTCGACGGCTTCGCCGCCACCGGTGGTGAAGAAGACCCGGTTCAGATCGCCAGGTGCGTAGCCCGCGATGCGCTCGGCCAGCTCGATCGCGGGCGGCGTGCCGAACGACCACAGCGGGAAGAAGGCAAGCGTTTCAGCCTGTTTGGCGGCTGCCTCGGCCAACTCGGCGCGGCCGTGGCCGACCTGCACCACGAACAGCCCCGACAGACCGTCGATGAACTTGTTGCCTTCGCTGTCCCAGATGTGGACGCCCTCGCCGCGGGTGATGACCGGCGGGGTGATGTCGGCGCCATGCCGGGCGAAGTGGCCCCACAGGTGGCGCTTGGCCTTGGCGGCCAGGTCGCTCGATGTCGTCTCTGTTACTACTGCTGTCATCTCGTACCCCAATTGTATTGCTGTTTGACAAGTTTCAGGTAAACCAAGGTTTCGGTGGATATCACCCCTGGGACGGCGCGGATCTTGGTGTTGAGGAGGTCGAGCAGGTCACCGTCGTCCTCGCAGACGACCTCGACGATGGCGTCGAAGGAGCCCGCGGTGAGCACGACGTAGTCGACGGATTCGATGGCTGCCAGTTTCTCGGCCACCTTGGTGGTGTCGCCGGTGCACCGGATGCCGATCATGGCCTGGCGTGCGAAACCCAGTTGCATGGGATCGGTGACCGCCACGATCTGCATGACACCGGCGTCGACCATGCGCTGGACGCGCTGGCGTACGGCGGCCTCGGATAGCCCGACCGCCTTGCCGATGCCGGCATACGACCGCCGCCCGTCCTGCTGCAACTTCTCGACGATCGCCTTGGAGAGTTCATCGAGTTGGAAGGCTGCACCAGGGCGCGAATGGTTGATTCGCAACGAGACGGCTTGTGCGCCGGGCGCTGCGTCCGGCTTGAACATGCCCCTGATTGTGCACGGAATCCGTCGAATCAGGCAACCATGTCGATGAAATCCCTCGTTTGAGACCTCCGGTACCGCGGTAATGCGCAGCCAGGCTTCGGCCCGTTCCGCTACGGTTTGGGCCATGACCAAAGCGAGCAGCTGGATCGACGGCGGCGCAGTGGCCACCGCCGGCCAAGACTTCAAGATCGTCAACCCCGCGAACGGCGACGTCGTCGCGGAGTACGCGCTTGCGACCACGGCCGACGTCGACGCAGCCGTTGCGGCGGCGCGCACGGCGTTGCCGGGATGGGCCACCGCAACTCCGGCAGACCGGTCGGCAGTGCTGGCCAAACTGGCCAAACTGGCAGGCGACCACGCCGAAGAACTGGTGGCCGAGGAGGTCAGCCAGACCGGCAAGCCGGTGCGACTGGCCACCGAGTTCGACGTCCCGGGCAGCGTCGACAACATCGACTTCTTCGCAGGCGCGGCGCGCCACCTGGAGGGCAAGGCCACCGCCGAGTACTCCGCCGATCACACCTCCAGCATCCGGCGCGACGCCATCGGCGTCGTCGCAACCATCACGCCGTGGAACTACCCGCTGCAGATGGCGGTGTGGAAGGTGTTGCCCGCGTTGGCCGCAGGCTGCAGCGTGGTGATCAAGCCCGCCGAGGTCACGCCACTGACCACGTTGACCCTGGCCAGGCTGGCCAGCGAGGCCGGTCTGCCCGACGGCGTGTTCAACGTCGTTACCGGAGCCGGCGCCGACGTCGGCACGGCACTCGCCGGACACCGCGACGTCGACCTGGTGACGTTCACCGGCTCCACCGCCGTCGGCCGCAAGGTGATGGCCGCGGCCGCCACGCACGGCCACCGCACGCAGCTCGAACTCGGCGGCAAGGCGCCGTTCGTGGTGTTCGACGACGCCGACCTCGACGCCGCGATCCAGGGTGCGGTCGCCGCGTCGCTGATCAACACCGGGCAGGACTGCACCGCCGCCACCAGGGCGATCGTCGCGCGCGACCTGTACGACGACTTCGTGGCAGGCGTCGCCGAGGTGATGAGCGGCATCGTCGTCGGCGACCCGCACGACCCCGACACCGACCTCGGCCCGCTGATCACCACCGCGCACCGCGACAAGGTCGCGGGCATCGTGGCCCGTGCACCCGGCGAGGGCGGTCGCGTCGTCACCGGCGGCACCATCCCCGACTTGCCAGGATCGTTCTACCGACCCACCCTGATCGCCGACGTCGACGAGCGTTCCGAGGCGTACCGCAGCGAGATCTTCGGACCCGTACTGGTCGCCCGCCCGTTCACCGACGACGACGACGCACTGCGTCAGGCCAACGACACCGAATACGGCCTCGCGGCATCGGCGTGGACCCGCGACGTCTACCGGGCCCAGCGCGCGTCACGCGAGATCAAGGCCGGTTGCGTGTGGATCAACGACCACATCCCGATCATCAGCGAGATGCCGCACGGCGGCGTTGGCGCATCCGGCTTCGGCAAGGACATGAGCGACTACTCGTTCGAGGAATACCTCACCATCAAGCACGTAATGAGCGACATCACGGCCGTCGCGGACAAGGATTGGCACCGGATCATCTTCAGCAAGCGGTAGTCCGCTCGGTTTGGATGGAGGGCCGATGTGATCGTTCGCGACATCACCGACGACGACTGGCCCGGTGTTGCGCTGCTGACCGCTACCAGCTTCGGTTCGTTCTGGCGGCCCGAGACCATCACGGCCTGGCGAACGTTGATGCCGCCGCGTGGTTCGGTGGTGGTCGACGACGGTGGCGACGTCGTCGCGATGGCGCATTCCCTCGACTTGAGGCTCACGGTGCCTGGTGGCGCGATCCTGCCGTGCGCTGGGGTGACCTGGGTGGGGGTTGCACCCACGCACCGGCGGCGAGGTCTCCTGCGCGCGATGTACGTCGAGTTGCACCAACGGTTCGCTGATGCCGATTACCCGATCGCGGGCCTGACCGCCAGCGAGGGCGGCATCTACGGGCGGTTCGGCTACGGCCCCGCAACCATCGAGACCGAGCTGACACTGGATCGTCGCTTCGCGCGATTCCATGACGATGCCCCCGATCCCGGTGGGGTACGGGTGATCTCGGCCAGCGCGCACCGCGACGAGTTCGCCGAGATCTACGACCGCTACCGGCGTGGCACCCCCGGTGGGGTGGAGCGTCCCGTGCCGCTGTGGGACGACCTGCTCGCCGACTGGGACGGCTCGCGGCGGGGTGCCACGCAATGGTTCTCGTTCCTGCATCCGGACGGTTACCTGCTCTACCGCGTGCACGGGCGGCATCCCAAAACCGTTCGCGTCGAGGAGTTCAACGCGGCGACACCGCACGCGCACGTGGCGTTGTGGCGTGCCTTAATGGGACTCGATCTCGTCGAAACCATCGTCGCGCACAGCCACCCCGCCGAGCCGCTGCCGTACCTGCTGACCGACCCGCGGCTGGCCCGCACCACCGCGTCGGAAGACGGCCTGTGGCTGCGCATCATGGACGTGTCCGTCGCCCTCGAAGCGCGTACGTATCAGGCGGATCTCGACACCGTGATCGAGATCGGCGACGGGTTCCGTTCCGACGGAGGACGATTCACGTTGCAGATCCGTGACGGCCGGGCCAGGTGTGCCCGCACGGAGGCGCAGCCGGAGTTCACTTTTGCCCTCGATGTGTTGGGTAGCGTGTATCTCGGTGCGCACTCGGTCGCGACACTGGCCGCGGCCAACCGGATCCGGGGCGGCGGCCCGGAATCGTTGGCGCGACTGGACGCCGCATTCAGAAGCGATGTCCCAGCGCAGCTCGGCATTCACTTCTGATCGCCACCGCCTCCCAGGGGGCCGCGGGCGACGATGACAGAATCGAGCGGTGAAGTACGGGCAAGAATGGCAACCCTCCCTCGTAGACTGGTCATCGACGAGGGGCCGGATCCTGCTGGCGGCCTCGGCGTTGTTCGCCCAACGCGGCTACTTCGGCACCTCGACCCGAGACATCGCCGACGACGTCGAGATCAGGCAGCCATCGTTGTTTCACCACTTCGAGGCCAAACACGAGATCTTCCGGAAGTTGATCGAACTGGATCTCGGACCGTCGATCGACCGGATCAGCCGACGTATCGAGGAGGACTCGACGTGGGCCGAGAAACTCCACCTGGCCATCGCGTGCGACGTGCACGAGGCATTGATCCAGCCGTTCGACGCGCGCGGTCTGTATCAGGACGCGGTGCTCGGATTGCCTTACTTCGCCGATGAGCGCGAGGGCATCGCGCTGTACCACAAGCTGGTCGAGCACGTCATCTCCAGTGGCAGGGACGCAGGCGAGTTCGTCGACTTCGAGCCGAGCTTCGTGCAGCGCGCCGTGAACGGCGTGTTTTTCGAGACCCTCCGTGAGCAGGGCGGTCCCGGCGGGAAGGTCCGGGAGGCGCGTCCACTGCAGGCAGCCGACTTCGTGGTGCGGGCCCTGCTCGTAGACCAGGGAGCACTCGATCGGATCCGGCCGGTCACGTTGGTTCGCCTCGACGAACTCGCCCTCTCCACCCCGGTTCACTAGCTCTCGCCACCTTCGCCAAAACAAATTTGCGATGAATTTCGCTGAAAAGGTGCCTATCGGTCGATAGTCGCCTATCGTCCGATAGGTCAGGCTCGAACCGACCTTGGAGGAACCGTGAAGAAGACCGTTCTCGCCTGCGTCATGGCGGGTGCCATTGTGGGCGCTGGGGCGCTCGCCAGTTGTTCGTCGTCGCCTCAGGAGTCGACTCCCGCGGCCTCCGGTCCTGCGAAGGTGGCCCCGCCAGCGATCCTGCAGGCAGGCACGCTCAAGATCTGCGCACCCAACGACGGCACGCCCCCAAACGTCTACCACGCCGAGACCGGTGCGCTTGTGGGCATCGAGGTCGACCGCGGCAAGGCGATCGCTGCGCAACTCGGGCTCAAACCCGACTTCGTCGAGTCCGCCTTCTCGGCGGTCATCCCGACACTGCAGGCCAAGCAGTGCGACGTGATCATGGCCCAGCTGTACATCAAGCCGGAGCGCGAGAAGGTGGTCGACTTCGTGCCCTACGTCTACTCGGGTACCGGCATCGCGCTGTCGAAGGCTAAGCCGGCCGACATCACCGGACTGGACGACAGTCTGTGCGGCAAGAAGGTGATCGTCGCCGTCGCTACGACGGCCGAAGCGCTGTCGCAGGAGCAGTCCGACAAATGTACGGCTGCAGGCAAACAGGGTGTCGACATCACGCGAAACAGCCACGCCGACGTGTCGATTCAGCAGGTCCAGAACGGGCAGGTCGACGCCTACCTCGACACGGCGGAGACGCTGGGTTACTACGCCACCAAAACCGGCGCCCAGATCCAGATGGCAGGCCAACCGTTCGGCACCATCAAGATCGGGGCGGCGACGCTGAAGGGAAACACGGAGCTGCACAACGCGATTGCGCAGGCGCTGGCCGAGCTCGAGGGCAACGGCACGTACGCGAAGATCATCGGCGAGTGGGGCCAGGCCGACCTCAGCATTCAGAAGTGATCGAGGGTAGCCACCATGCAATTCGATTGGCAGTTCTTTTGGAAGGCACTGTTCACGCCGAGTGAGCCGTTCCTCGACGGCTTGATCCTGACCATCGTGATCTCGGTGGTAGCGATGGTTCTGGCCATCCTGGCCGGTCTGGTCGTCGCGCTGATGCGCCGATCCCGGTTCGCGGCGCTGAGATGGGCAGCGGGCGTCTACATCTGGGTGATCCGCGGCACTCCGCTGCTGGTGCAACTGGTGCTCATCTACACCGGCCTCGCCGCCGTTGGCCTCTACCAGTTCCACGACGTCTCACTGGTTGGATTGTCGGTTAAGGCCGCGGTGCAGGCCGCAATCCTCGGGCTGATGATCAACGAGAGCGCCTACATCGCCGAAATCATCCGCGCCGGGCTGGATTCCGTGCCCAAGGGTCAGTTCGAGGCGGCAGCAGCGATCGGCATGAAACCGGGCAAGGTGATGCGGTGGATCATCATGCCGCAGGCGCTGCGCGTCATGGTTCCGCCACTCGGGAACTCGTTCAACGGCATGATGAAGACGACGTCGGTGCTGTCCGTCATCGGGGTCAGTGAGATGTTCCTGGTCACACAGTCGATCAGCTCGTACACCTTCCACACGTTCGAGATCTTCATCGTCGCTGCGATCTATTACCTTGCGCTGACCACGATCTGGACGTTCATCCAGGCCTACATCGAAGGCAGGTTGGCGCGCCAGCTCGGCATCGAGCAGCGGGTCCCGATCACGCAGCGGCTCCTCGGCGCCCGCCGTGGTGCCCCGGCCCTTCAACCGCAGGGATGACGACCATGAACCTGAAGGAATCACCCATGAGTGCCACCTCGGAAACGACGGCGCCCGTCGTGTCGGTGCGCGATGCGTGCTGCACGCTTGGCGGCCGCAAGGTCCTCGACAACGTCTCGCTCGATGTCATGCGCGGTCAGGTGGTCGTCCTGATCGGCCCGTCCGGCGCAGGCAAGACCACGCTGCTGCGGTCGCTGAACCACCTGGAAAGCGTCGACAGTGGCTCAATCCTCGTCGACGGCATGCCGATCGGTCATCGCGACCTCACCAGCGGCAAGAAGGTCGGCACCACCGAGCTCGCCCGACGTCGGAGCCAGATCGGCTTCGTATTCCAGCATTTCAACTTGTTCCCGCACATGACGGCTGCCGAGAACGTGTGGAACGGGCCAGTCCGGGTGCTTGGCACGCCCAAGGACGAGGCGCGCCGAAATGCGTTGGCGCTGTTGGAGCGCGTCGGTCTCGGCGACAAGGCCGAATCGCGGCCGAGCCAGCTCTCCGGCGGACAGCAACAGCGGGTCGCCATCGCGCGGGCGCTTGCCATGCGGCCCAAGGTGATGCTCTTCGACGAGCCCACCAGCGCGCTCGACGTCGAAATGGTCGGCGAGGTACTGGAGGTCATGCGCGAACTCGCCCGTGAACACATGACAATGGTGGCCGTCACCCACGAGATGCGCTTCGCCCGTGAGGTTGCCGACCGCATCGTCGTGATGGACGCGGGCCGGATCATCGAGGACGCCCCGCCCGACCAGTTGTTCAGCAACCCGCGGCACGAACGCACCAAGACGTTCCTGTCCACCATCGCCTGACCGAAAAACGGAGACATCCCACAGTGCCCACGACAGCGACGTCCACCGCAGCACCGAGTTCGTTCACCGGAGCGCTTGCCACACCGCACGCCCTGGCCACCGAGGCTGGAGTGCGTGCCTACCGCGATGGTGGCAACGCGATCGATGCGGCCATCGCCGCCGCCGCGGTGCTCACCGTCGTGTATCCGCACAACGTCGCACTGGGCGGTGACCTCATCGCGCTCGTCAAAACGCCCCATGGAACCGTTCAGTGTGTCAACGCCTCCGGGTGGGCAGGTGCCGAGGTCGACGCCGACCGCCTGCGGGCCGGGCATGGCAGTCGGCTACCCACGCGTGACGTGAACGCGGTGACCGTGCCCGGCGGCATCCGCGGCTGGGAGACGTTGCGCCGCTTCGGCGCCCGCCTCTCCTGGGAGCGCACCCTGGCCGACGCGGAGTCCACCGCAAGGGCGGGGACGCCGGTGGCGCCGTCCCTGGCCAGCCATCTCGCAGACGAGGACAACGCCGATCTGGTCGGCACCGAGGACTTCGACCGCGTGTTCCGGCCTGGCGGCAGGCTTCTCGGCGAGGGAGACGTGCTGGTTCAACCCGCGCTGGCGGACACCTTCGCGAGGCTCCGGCAGGCGGGGCCCGACGACTTCTACGCGGGCGACATCGCCGAAAGCATCGTCGGATACCTTCGATCGCACGGATCATCCTTGAGCGCCGATGATTTCGCGGCATTCCAGCCAGAGACGGTAGATCCGATCTCGTTGGACTTCCGTGGTCTCACGGTGCTGACCAGCCCGCCGAACACGCACGGCTTCCTGCTGCTGCGGGCCCTGCGAGCGGTCGAAGAACTGGGCATCGAGGACCCGCTGGGGCGCGGGTTGGGCACGCTCATGCGGGTCTTCCACAGGGGCAATGCGCTACGCGCCGCCCATCTCGCCGACCCGCGGTACGCGGACGTCGACGTGGCGGCGCTGACGAACGACGGGCTCGCCGACATGACCGAACTGGTTGGGGCGCAAGCCGAGCGGGCGCACGTACCGCACGGTGACACGGTCGGCGTGGCCGCCGCTGACGGCGACGGTTACGCGGTGTCGTTGATCCAGAGCGTGTACGACGCCTTCGGCTCGGGGCTCATCGACCCTGCCACCGGCATTCTGTTCCACAACCGTGGCACGGGTTTCTCGCTCGATGCCGACTCGCCGAACGTCATCGCGCCACGCAAGCGCCCCGTGCACACCCTCATGCCCGCGATGACGACGTACCAGGGCGCGCCCCGGCACGTGCTGGCGACGATGGGCGGACAGGGCCAACCGCAGATTCTCGCGCAAGTGCTCCTGCGTGCGGTCGGCGGAGCAACGGCACAGGCTGCGGTCAGCGCACCGCGCGCGGTGGTCGGGATGCAGTCGGACGGCGCCACGGTCGATTCGGTGACGGTGGAGGCCGACGTGGCCTCGGTGGCCGGCGACTCGATCGGCCAGGCCGGCCTGGCCGCGACCAGGGTCGCGGCGCACACGGAGTCGCTCGGACACTCCAACGTCGTGGTCGTCGATGCCGATGGTTCGATGACCGCAGCATCGGATCCGCGGTCCGATGGCGCCGCCGTCGTCGTGCACTACCCGCGGATGACCACGCTCTAGGAATCGTCGAGATCGTCCTAGCGGGAGATGATGCGGCCCCTGGCGAATCGACCGCCGACATCGCTGAACCGCAGGCGCAACGCCTGGCCGTCACGCTTGGCCTCAAGGTGCAGATGCGGCTCGCCGGAGTTGCCCGAGTTCCCGACCTCGCCGATATGGTCGCCCGCGTTCACCTGATCGCCGGTGGACACCGCCACGGTTCCGGACCGCATATGAGCCAGCAAGACGTGTTCGTGCCCGTTGTCGATGACCACGTGATTGCCCGCCACTTCCGAAACGTCGACGACGCCGTCAGGCAGTCCGTCGCGGGTGTGGATCACCGTCCCCGTGCACGGTGCGATCAACGGAGTGCCGAATGCGTAAAAGTCCTCGTTGGCGCTCCCCAGAAGCCCGCGCTGCGATCGCCCGGTCCAAGAAACGCGCACCAGGTCCAGCGCCTCGCGCTGTTCTGGGTCAGACCAGTGGTGGTTGAGGACGCGGCCCTGTCCGACCGCCACGCGCCAGCGGCCGTCGCGCATGGGGAAGATCAGCTCACCAGTCATCGAGGTGGCGACGCCAGTGAACAACGCCGCGACGGCTGCCGTGGTGGCAAGCATGGCCAGCACCAGACCAATCCACGCGTGCCAACTGGTGAGCCAGGAGGCGGGGGCACCGTTCAGCCACGCACCGTGCGCCGCGACGGCAATGGTGCCGATCGCGGTCAGTGCCGCCATCGGCGTCGGCGCGATCGACGGCGATGGCAGGAAGAACCGCCACGACATGATCGTGAAGAACACCAGCGTCAGCAGGGCACCTGCCCATGAGCCCGGATCGGTCGCGGTCACCCCGTCGAGCACGCTGAAAGCTACGGCCACGCACCAGATCACCGCCCACGCGCGACCCCACTGCCACTGCGACGAGGCCATTAGACGCTGAGTCCGAACACAACGAGTCGCACAGAACCATGATGCCGACATCCCAAGAACTCACAGGAAATGACCCTCCGCTGGTATTGACAGGCGTCGGCGTGCGGTAGAGCATTGGGTTGCTCATTACGGTACGCGTTGCTCCATACGCACCAAAAGGGAGGTCGCGTGCGTCAGCCGAAGGTCGTCATCATCGGGGCCGGTGTCGTGGGTGCGTCGCTGGCCGACGAGATCACCGAGCGCGGATGGACCGACGTGACGGTCCTCGACCGCGGCCCCCTCTTCTCGACGGGCGGCTCCACGTCGCACGCGCCGGGACTGGTGTTCCAGACCAATGCGTCCAAGACCATGACCGAGTTCGCCGCGTACACCGTCGAGAAGTTCTCGTCGCTTGGCGCCTTCAACGCCGTCGGCGGACTCGAGGTCGCGACGACCCCCGAGCGCTGGACCGATCTGCATCGCAAGGCGGGCTGGGCGCGGTCATGGGGCGTCGAAGGCACGCTGCTCGACACCGACGCGTGCCTCGACGTCTACCCGCTGCTGGACCGGGACCGGGTTCTGGGCGGATTCCACACTCCCGCGGATGGTTTGGCGATGGCCGTGCGTGCGGTCGAGGCGCAGGCCGCCCGCGCGACGGCCCGCGGAGCCCGCTTCCTCGGCAATCAAGAGGTCGCTGAAGTCGTCAGTCAGAATGGCCGCGTCACCGGTGTGCGCACCGTCGCAGGCGACGTGTTCGACGCCGACGTGGTGGTGTCCGCGGTCGGGTTCTGGGGCGCGCAGCTGGGCGCCAGCGTCGGCCTGACCGTGCCGCTGGTGCCGATGGCCCATCAGTACGCGAAGACCGGCCAGGTGCCGGGGCTGGTGGCCGACGACACCGGGGACGGCGCGCGGATGCCCATCCTGCGGCACCAGGACGAGGACCTCTACTACCGCCAGCACGGCGACCGGATCGGGATCGGCTACTACGGGCACCGTCCCATGCCGGTCGAGATGGACACGCTCCTGCGCGACACCGCCGACGAGGCCATGCCGTCGATGCTGCCGTTCACCGACGACGACTTCGCACCCGCGTGGGCCGCGAGCACCGCTCTGCTGCCGGTGCTCGGGGACGCCAAGGTCGAGGAGGGCTTCAACGGCATCTTCTCGTTCACCCCCGACGGCTTCTCGATCATGGGCGAGCACCGCGAGCTGAGCGGGTTCTGGGTCGCCGAGGCGGTATGGGTCACCCACTCCGCGGGCGTCGCGAAGGCGATGGCCGAATGGATCGTGGACGGCGCCCCGGCCACCGATGTGCACGAATGCGATCTGTACCGGTTCGAAAAGGCGGCGCTCAGCCCGGCTTTCGTCAACCGCACCAGTGCGCAGGCGTTCGTCGAGGTCTACGACATCCTGCACCCGCACCAGTACCGCGACGAGCCGCGCAACGTGCGGGTCAGCCCGTTCAATCAGCGCGAGCGCGACCTCGGCGCTTTCTTCTTCGAGGTCCGATGCTGGGAACGCCCCGCCTGGTACGAGGCCAACGCCCCGCTACTGGAAGTGCTGCGAGCGCAGGGGCTCGACGTGCCGGAACGCGACGACTGGTCGGCTCGGTTCTACTCGCCGATCTCGATCGCCGAGGCACGGTGGACCCGCGAGCACGTCGCGTTCTACGACATGACGCCGCTGACCCGCTACGAGGTCGCAGGGCCCGGTGCCGTCGACTTCCTCCAACGTCTGACCTCCAACAACGTCGCCAAGAGCGTCGGGTCGGTCACCTACACGCTGCTGCTCGACGAGAATGGCGGCGTCCGAAGCGATCTCACGGTCGCACGCCTGGCGCCCGACCTCTTCCAGGTGGGCGCCAACGGCCCGCTGGACTTCGACTGGTTCAGCAGGCAACTGCCCGATGACGGCAGCGTCTCGGTGCGCGACGTCACCGGTGGGACGTGCTGCGTCGGCGTCTGGGGCCCGAAGGCCCGGGACCTGGTGCAGCCGCTGTGTCCCGACGACCTGTCCAACGAGTCGTTCAAGTACTTCCGCGCGCTGCAGACCCACATCGGTTCCGTCCCCGTCACGATGATGCGGGTGTCCTACGTCGGTGAGCTCGGCTGGGAGATCTACACGACGGCCGAATGCGGTGCGGCGCTGTGGGATCTGCTGTGGGAGGCGGGGCGACCGCATCAGGCCATCGCCGCGGGACAGATCGCCTTCAACAGCCTGCGGATGGAGAAGGGCTACCGCGCCTGGGGCAGCGACATGACCGCCGAGCACACGCCCGCCGCCGCCGGGATCGACTTCGCGGTCCGGATGGCCAAGGACGACTTCGTCGGCAAGCGTGCGCTCGAGGAGGCGCCGCCGCCGACGACCATGCTGCGCAGCATCGTGTTCGACGCTCCCGAAGCGGTCGTGCTCGGGAAGGAACCGGTGTCGGTCGGCGGGACGACGGTCGGCTACGTCACCAGCGCGGGGTACTCGGCCACCATCGGCCGCAGCATTGCCTACGCCTGGCTGCCTGCGGATCTTGGTCCCGGCGCCGAGGTCGAGGTCGACTACATGACAACGACATTCACCGCCAAGGTGCACGCCGAACCCGTCGTGGACCCCGAGATGACGCGGATTCGGAGGTAGCGGCTCGATGGTGGAGAGCTACGACGTCGTGATCATCGGAAGCACCGCACATCCGATCGCCCCATTCGACCTGCAGAGGCTGGTGAGTTCATGACCGCGACCGACTTTCCGGCGTCGACCGGCCTCGGGGAAACCTCTGCAGCCACGGAAGCTCCCGCCGGTTCGCTGATCCCTACGTTGGGCGGCGAATACTATTGCAACGAAAAGTATTTCGGTCTCGAGCAGGAACACATCCTCGAGAAGATGTGGTTCTGCGCGGTGCGCAGCCCCGACCTGCCCAACCCGGGTTCGTTCAAGAAGGTGCAGGTGGGCCGCGAGAGCGTGCTGGTGATCCGCGGCCGTGACGGCGCGTTGCGTGCGTTCCTCAACGTCTGCAGGCACCGCGGCGCGCAGCTGTGCACCGAGCCGGAGGGGGAGGTGCGCCGAACCCTGAAGTGCCCCTACCACGCCTGGACCTACGGTTTGGACGGCAAGCTCGTCGCCGCACCGAACCTCGCCACGCTGAAGGACGACGACGGACAGAGCATCGACCGCGTCGCCTACGGGCTGATCCCCGTGGCGGTGCGCGAATGGCTCGGCTACGCCTGGGTGTGCCTCGAGGACGAACCGCCGTCGTTCGAGGAGGACGTCATCGGCGCGGTGACGGAACGGCTCGGCGATCCGACGGCCATCGACCGCTACCAGATCGAGGATCTCAAGGTCGGGCGTCGCGTCGTCTACGACGTGAAGGCGAACTGGAAGCTCATCGTCGAGAACTTCATGGAGTGCTACCACTGCGCGACCATCCACCCCGAGCTGACCGAGGTGCTACCGGAGTTCGCGAAGGGGATGGCCGTGCAGTACTACGTCGGCCACGGCGCGGCGTTCGGCGAGGAGATCAAGGGATTCACCGTCGACGGCTCCGCGGGGTTCGACACCCTGCCGGGTCTGTTGCCGGAGCAGGACCAGAAGTACTACGCCATGACCGTGCGGCCGACGGTGTTCATCAACCTGGTGCCCGACCACATCATCTTCCACAGGATGTATCCGATGGCGGTGGACCGCACGATCGTCGAATGTGACTGGCTGTACGCGCCGGACGTGGTGGCCGAGGGCCGCGACGTCGAGCGTTCGGTGGAGTTGTTCCATCGGGTCAACGTGCAGGACTTCGACGCTTGCGAGCGCACCCAGCCTGCGATGTCATCGCGCGCGTATCGCAAGGGCGGAGTGCTCGTTCCCGTCGAACACCACATCGCGGAGTTCCACGAGTGGGTACTGTCCCGTATCGGCGAAACCGAGGTGACATCGAATGAACGGTGAACCAGACCTCTACATCGGGGGCGCGTGGCGTCATGCCTCCGATGGCGGGACCAGAGACATCGTCAACCCCGCCGACGGCAGCGTCGCGGCCGTCGTCGACGAGGCCACGCCGGACGATGCCGTAGCCGCGGTCAGCGCCGCACGGGCGACCTTCGACGACGGCGCCTGGCCTGCCGCCTCGGCTGCCGAGCGAGCCGCGCTGCTCGATCGGATCGCGGACCTGCTGCAGCGGGACAAGGAGGCTCTGGCGGCACTGGAGACGCGAGACACCGGAAAGACCTTGGTGGAGAGCAGGATCGACATCGACGACGTGACGTCGGTGTTCCGCTACTACGCGCGGCTGGTCGGCGTCGACTCCGATCGGCTGGTCGACGTCGGCGATCCGACGGTGATCAGCCGCATCGTGCGCGAGCCGATCGGCGTCTGCGTGTTGATCGCACCGTGGAACTACCCGCTGCTGCAGATGTCGTGGAAGATCGCGCCCGCGCTCGGCGCCGGCTGCACGATGGTCGCGAAACCCAGTGAGGTGACGCCACTTTCCACGATCGCCTTCGTGCACCTCCTGGAGGAAGCCGGCGTACCCGCCGGGGTGGTGAACCTCGTGCAGGGCAGCGGCGCGGTGCTCGGCGCCGCCTTGACCGACAACCCGGAAGTCGACTTCATCTCGTTCACCGGAGGTTTGGCCACCGGACGGACCATCGCGAAGGTCGCAGCCGAGCACGTGACGAAGGTCGCGGTGGAACTCGGCGGCAAGAACCCGCACATCGTGTTCGCCGACATCGGCACGGGAGACGCCTGGGACGCTGCGGTCGATCAGGTGCTCACCGGGGTGTTCCTGCACTCCGGCCAGGTGTGCTCGGCGGGCACGCGGCTGATCGTCGAGGCGTCGATCGCCGACGACTTCGTCGCAGACCTCGTTACCCGCGCGGAGCGGATCCGCATCGGCGACGGCATGGATCCCGCCAGCGAGACCGGACCGCTGGTCTCCGAACAGCACAGGGCCAAGGTGGAAGCGCATGTCGCGGACGCCATTTCGGAAGGCGCGAAACTGCTGACCGGTGGCGCCAGGCCCAAGGACCCGGCACTGGAGAAGGGCAGCTTCTACCTGCCAACGATCTTCGACGGCTGTGATCGGTCGATGCGGATCGTGCGGGAGGAAACCTTCGGCCCGATCCTCACGGTCGAGAGATTCACCGAAGAAGCCGAGGCGATCAGCCTCGGCAACGACACCGAGTACGGTCTCGCGGCGGGCGTTCGTACGTCCGACTCAGCGCGGGGCGAACGTGTGGTGCGCGCGTTGCGGCACGGCACGGTGTGGCTGAACGACTTCGGCTACTACACCGCAGCTGCGGAGTGGGGCGGATTCGGGAAGTCGGGCAACGGCCGCGAGCTCGGCCCCACGGGGCTCGCGGAATATCAAGAGATCAAGCACATCTGGCACAACACCGCACCGAAACCCGCTGGCTGGTTTCAGGGTTGATTCAAGGGTTGATTTGCCGGCGGACAGCCTGCCGCGGCACTGCACTTTGAAGATAGGACGACGTCATGGTGGTTGAAGCAGGGAAGCCGAGTGCCGACAGCGGCATGGAGGACTTCGGTTACAAGGAATCCCTCGATCGCAGCATCGGCAAATTCGCCAGCTTCGCGGCCGGGGTCAGTTACATCTCCATCCTCACCGGAACCTTTCAGCTGTTCTACTTCGGGTTCGGTACCGCAGGCCCCGGCTACCTCTGGTCGTGGCCGCTCGTCTTCGTCGGTCAGATGGCCGTCGCGCTGTGCTTCATGGAACTCGCCGCGAAGTATCCCGTTGCGGGGGCGGTCTACAACTGGTCGAAGAAGCTGGGCAGCAGGATCGTCGGGTGGTCGTCGGGCTGGCTGATGCTCACTGCGTCGATCGTCACCCTCTCCGCGGTGGTGCTTGCTCTGCAGCTCAACTTGCCCCGCCTATGGAGTGGCTTCCAGATCGTCGGCGACGGCAGCACCCCGCAGAGCTTCGCGCTGAACGCCGTCGTCCTCGGTGCGATCTTGATCGTGTTCACGACCGTGGTCAACGCGCTCGGCGTCCGGCTGATGGCGATGATCAACAGTGCTGGCGTGTTCATCGAGCTCATCGCGGCCTGCCTGATCGCAATCATCCTGGCCGCCAGCACCACCCGCGGGCCCTCGGTGTTCTTCTCCACCAATGGC
>Ga0105237_10003703_pt1 | contig 18022 bp, 12 predicted proteins | sample KBSC24metaG_FD_81520 | JGI IMG/M metagenome (GOLD analysis project Ga0105237, IMG submission 81520) | Corn rhizosphere microbial communities from Kellogg Biological Station, Michigan, USA - KBS C2-4 metaG | ecosystem: Host-associated > Plants > Roots > Rhizosphere > Soil | place: Michigan, USA... | reverse complement strand
TACGGAGTGTTGGAGCGTCAGTTCCGCAAGACGTTTGAAGAAGCTGTGCGTCGTAAAGGCGTTTCTGGTGAGAACCTGATCAAGCTGCTGGAAGCACGTCTGGATAACACGGTATACCGTCTGGGAATAGCTCCTTCCCGTCCTGCCGCCCGTCAGCTGGTTACCCACAAGCATATCACTGTCAACGGAGAGATCGTCAATGTTCCCTCTTTCCAGCTGAAGCCCGGTGATATCATCAGCATCAAGGAAAGCACACAGGGTAATACAGGCATTACCAGCCATATCCGCGGCAAGAATGCCAAATTCAACTGGCTGGACTGGTCCGAAGCCGAATTCAAAGGTACTTTCATCGCTTATCCTGAGCGTGAGAGCGTGCCGGAGAACATTAAGGAGCAGTTGATTGTTGAATTGTATTCCAAGTAAAGATTTGCTTTCAATCGTTAAATAGTTAAATCGAAATTTTAAATATGGCCATTTTAAATTTCCAGAAACCAGACAAAATCATTCTTCAAAAAGCGACTGATTTTGAAGCTCAATTCGAATTTCGTCCTTTAGAGCCGGGGTATGGTGTCACCATCGGTAATGCCTTGCGCAGGGTATTGCTGAGCTCGCTCGAAGGTTACGCGATCGTTGGGGTCAAGATCGAAGGGGCCGACCATGAATTCGCTACGCTGAAAGGTGTAACGGAGGACGTGGTTGAGATCATTCTTAACCTGAAGCAAGTTCGGTTCAAGAAGAAAGTTGAACATGAAGTAACACAGGAAAAGATCACCCTGAGTTTGAAGAACAGAACGGAATTCACTGCCGGAACCCTGGGAGAAGCAACCCCCAGCTTCGAGGTAATGAACCCCGGTCTGTTGATCTGTACCCTGGATTCTTCTGCCAAGCTGGACATCGAGATCACCATCGGCAAGGGCCGTGGCTATGTTCCTGCAGAAGACAACAAGCCTAAGGATGCACCCTTTGGCTATATCCCGACGGATGCTATCTTCACGCCTATCAAGAACGTGAAGTATTCCATCGAGAACACCCGCGTTGAACAACGCACTGACTTCGAAAAGCTGATCATGGAAGTATCCACCGATGGCACTATCCATCCGGAAGAAGCTGTTAAGCAGGCTTCCAGGATCCTGATCCAGCACCTGATGATCATCACCGACGAAAACATCACTTTCGACAATAAAGAAGAGAAGAAGGAAGACCTGGTGGATGAGCAAACGCTGCAGCTGCGTAAGATCCTGAAGACCCCGCTGGAAGATCTCGATCTTTCCGTACGTGCCTTCAACTGTCTGAAAGCAGCGAAGATCAACAGCCTTAGCGAGCTGGTGACCTATGAACAGGAAGACCTGATGAAATTCCGCAATTTCGGTCAGAAATCCCTCGCTGAGATCGAGCAGGTACTGGGCGAAAGAGGCTTGCACTTCGGTATGGACCTCGGCAAGCTGAAAGTGGATGACGAATAAATTTTCAAACAATGGTCGGCGACCGTCAAAAGTCGCCGACCTGTTTTTTTAAAGAGCCGGCACATTATTAATACAGCCTTACAATTCCTGACACGGTGTAAGGTTTAAAATCAAATGTCATGCGTCACGGAGACAAAATCAACAATCTAGGCAGGACGGCCTCACATCGCAAGGCGCTGTTGAGCAACCTGGCCATCCAACTGATCGCTCACAAGAGGATCGTTACTACTCTGGCTAAAGCCAAGACCCTGAGGACTTATATCGAGCCTCTGATCACCAAGGCAAAGGACAATACCACCCATCAGCGCAGGGTTGTATTCAGCTATCTGCAGGACAAGGAAGCTATTACCGAACTGTTCGGACCTATAGCTGAAAAGATAGCAGGACGTCCTGGCGGCTATACCCGTATCATCAAGCTGGGAGCCCGTGTAGGGGACAATGCCGAGACCGCCCTGATCGAGCTGGTAGATTTCAACGAGATCTATGGTAAAGGCAAAGGCGAGGCTAAAGAAGCCGCCGGCAAGAGGACCCGTAGAGCAGGTGGGGGCAAAAAGAAAGCCACTGCCAAGGCTGAAGGTGAGGCAACTGAAGCAGCTGCTGAAGAAGCTCCTGCAGCAGAAGCTCCCAAAAAAGAAAAGAAAGAAAAGAAGGCTGAATAAAATGTCCGAACAACGTGTTTTAGAAAATTTAACCCGTTGTTCGGAAAAGTCATATGTCTGTCCTTCGAACGATGAACCGAAGGTTCATAAAATGTTAAATTCTTTTATACCAAAAGAGCGTCCACGGGCGCTCTTTTTTTTGTAGTTTCGCGAAATTTTCTACGACATGTCCAACGCCATTCTGTTACTCCAAGACGGTTCTGTTCATTACGGTAAAGCATTCGGTAAGAAAGGTACCACCTCCGGTGAGATATGCTTTAATACGGGGATGACGGGCTATCAGGAGGTGTTTACAGACCCCAGCTACTATGGGCAGGTGCTGATCATGAACAGCGTCCATATCGGGAATTATGGGGTGAAGGAGAGCGATATCGAATCCGATGGCGTCAAGATCCGCGGTCTCATCGGCAGGAACCTGGAAGAGCAGTTCTCCCGTCTGCAGGCCAAGGGTTCGCTGGATGAATATCTCAAGGCCAATAATATCGTCTGTATCGAGGGGGTAGATACCCGCGCCCTGGTGGCCCATGTACGGGTCAAGGGAGCCATGAACTGTGTCATCTCGTCTGAAATAACCGATATCGATCAATTAAAGGGAATTCTGGCCAAGACCCCTTCCATGGATGGTCTGGAGCTGGCTTCTGTCGTAAGCACTGAAAAGGAGTACGAATTAGGCGACCCCGGCGCCGACATCCGCATCGCCGTGATGGATTTTGGGGTAAAGCAGCATATCCTCCAATGCATGGTGGAAAGGGGAGCTTTTGTAAAAGTATTTCCGGCCAAGACCCCGCTGGAGCTGGTTCGCGCCTTTCATCCACATGGCTATTTCCTCTCCAATGGTCCCGGCGACCCGGCTCCTATGGATTATGCCATCCCTACGGTAAAAGAAATATTAAAGGAAAAGAAGCCTCTCTTCGGGATCTGTCTGGGACATCAGCTCCTGGCGCTGGCCAACGATATACCGACCTTTAAAATGCACCATGGTCACAGGGGACTCAATCACCCTGTAAAGAACCTGGTGACAGGCAGATGCGAGATCACTACGCAGAACCATGGTTTTGGCGTAGACCCTGTGGCGGTGAAAAAAGCTTCCAATATCGAGGTTACGCATGTCAACCTGAATGATGACTCCATCGAAGGCATACGGCTGAAAGACCGTCCTGCCTTTTCCGTGCAATATCACCCCGAAGCGACTCCGGGCCCGCATGACAGCCGTTACCTCTTTGACGACTTTATCGAGCTGATCAAAAAGAGCCAATCATGAGGATAGCTATTATCAACGGACCTAATCTCAACCTGCTGGGTACCCGGGAGCCGGATGTATATGGCAGCAAGACCTTTGAACAGTATTTTAAGGAGCTGCAGCAGCTATTCCCGGCTGTGGAGTTCGACTATTTCCAGAGCAATGTGGAGGGCGAGCTTATCAATCAGCTACAGAAGGTGGGATTCTCCTATGATGGCATTATCATCAATCCGGGAGGGTATACGCATACCTCTGTTGCGATAGGAGATGCCATCGCCGCCATAAAGACCCCGGTAATAGAAGTGCATATCAGCAATGTGCATGCAAGAGAAGATTTCCGTAAGCTGTCCCATGTTTCCGCCAAGGCAAAGGGGACGATCATGGGATTGGGGTTGAAGGGGTATGAGCTGGCGGTGCGTTACTTTCTCTAGGGTCATCGGGTATCCGGCCCGTGGCCGGATCAGAGCCAAACTCTCATCATTAATGCAAAGCCTGTATCCTCCCTGGGATTTTCCACCTTTCGAATGATATGAAGGCCATTGGCGCTCCATATCCTGAATACTTCTCCTTTTTTATGGGCGTTGATCTCGTGCTCTATCTGTGGCACCATTGCGCCCCGTGCTATCCATCCCAGGTCGCCTCCTCCTTCCCCTCCCATTGAATAGGTCTTGGCCAACTGATCAAAGCTGGCGGCGCTGTCCTTTAATTTACGTATGATGAGATTGCCCAGGGAGTCTGCGATGCGGTAACGGAAGATGGAAGTGTCGATAAAGATCTGGCTGATGTGGTAGAACTGATTGGGCGCTTTGGTGAGCAGTTGGACGAGAAACCGGTTGCTCTTATCACCATAGGGGCCATATACCTTTTTGATCTTACCCGTATAAGCCAGACTGTCGGCCAGACTGCTAAAATTGCGTGTCCTTGTCACAATGATCGTGTCGATCTTAAACCTTTTCTGGAGTATTTGCTTTGCATACAGCACCGGATTGGGGCTTTGTTCCAGGGCTGCCTTCGTCTGGGGTAGGGTGAATTTTTTAGCCTCTGCCTGCATCTGGGCGATCATTTGTGCCTCCTTTTCGGGTGTAAGCTTTTGAGCTTCAGGCTGTGCGGAGGGCCTAGCGGCCGGGTTTTGTGCATTGGCGGCGGATGGGGCAAGGATCAGTATGCTGCTGAACAGCAGGCAGGCCAGAAAAATGTCCGAAAAACGGGTTTTCCTGGAAATGTAACCCGTTTTCCGGAAAGGTCTAATGATTGTCCTTCGGACAACGGGCCTCCGGCCCGTTTTGAGGAGTTTGTTCATCCTGGAAAGTTAAGGGTTAGATCATAAATTGGAATGATTTTCGTTCTTTTTTAAGGTAATGGGGCGGTGTCCGTCCCCCATAGACATTAGCGCTATTGCCGGGATGCGCTAATTTCCCCCAAAAAGCGGATCCTGGCACATTTATAAACTTACGATCATGCGCTGGATATTCTTTCTTTTCTCATTGATTATCTTGCAGATACATCCAGGGAAGAGCTTTGCTCAATGGAAAGACTATAAGATCAGCCCCAATGGGGACACCCTGAACTGCACTGACAAGCAGGACAAGAAGCAGGGTAAATGGGTGAACCATTACGATGAGGTAAGGGGTGAGCCGGGGTATGAGGAGGAAGGACTTTATAAGAACAACCGTAAGGAGGGCACCTGGAGGCTTTATAGTCTGCAAGGGGACCTGATAGGGGTAGAATTCTATAAATGGGGATTCAAGGATGGGGTCTGCCAGTATTTTGGCATGAATGGGACACTGCTGCGGGAGGAGAGCTGGAGGGCTTTGAATCCCGATAAAGAATATGACACTATCCAGGTGGAGGATGTCGATCATCTCGATAACTACAAAACTGTTATTATAAAGAACGAAGGCGCTGGTCTTAAGGATGGCGTCTGGAAGTTCTATGATCCTGCCACGGGTATGGTTGCACGTACCGAGACATATACATTAGGCAAGCGGGAGATGCCCAAGAATGGGACTTCAACTACCGCCGCCGCCGGCGCACCAAAGGCGAATACCAAGCCAAAAGAGGTATTGGAGTTTGAGAAGAAGGCAGGGAAGAAGGGAAGGAAAGTGCAGACGGGGAGTACTTATTAGTTTTCTAACCACGATTAATTTCCAAAGACCGCCCACCCGGCGGTCTTTGTTTTTATGGTTAATTTTCGCCCATATCTTACTAAAAAATGTACATATGACACTTATTGTTTAAGACTATCTTTAGTACATGGTAAAAAGCATATCCTTCCCATTTGCGCTATTGATCTTTTCCCTGACGGCATGGTCGCAGGATTACCCCGTCCAGCCCGTACCTTTTACGCAGGTGCATCTTACCGATAATTTCTGGGAACCCAAGCTCCAGGTGAATGCCCGGGTGACGATACCCTATGTGCTGGATAAATGCCGCGAGACGGGCAGGATCGATAATTTCCTCATGGCTGCCGGAAAGAAGAAGACCACAAAGCTCACTGAATTTCCATTTGACGACACTGACCTGTACAAGGTGATAGAAGGAGCCTCCTACAGTCTGCAGGTCAATCCGGACGCGCGGCTGTCAGCCCAGCTGGATACGCTGATCGCTATTATCGGAGCAGCGCAGGAGCCGGATGGCTATCTGTATACTTTTCGCACGTCCCATCCCGAACATCCGCATGATTGGATCGGGGCCAAACGCTGGGAGAAGGAAGAAGAGCTTAGTCATGAACTATATAATGCGGGACATTTATACGAGGCGGCCGTTGCCCATTACCAGGCTACGGGCAAAAAGACATTGCTGAACATTGCCCTTAAAAACGCGGATCTGCTGGTAAAGGATTTTGGATATGGCAAGGTAGAGGAATATCCGGGCCATCAGATCGTGGAGATCGGGCTGGTAAAACTTTATCGTGTCACGGGTGAAAAAAAGTATCTGGATCTGGCAAAATTTTTCCTCGATGTGCGTGGTCCCGGCGGCGATGCCTACAACCAGGCCGATAAGAAAGTAGCCGATCAGCACCAGGCGGAGGGGCATGCCGTGAGAGCTGCTTATATGTATACGGGTATGGCGGATGTAGCTGCCCTGACAGGCGATAAAAAATACCTGAATGCCATCGATGATATCTGGCATGATGTAGTGTCTTCCAAACTATATATCACGGGCGGCATCGGGGCTACGGGTAATGGTGAAGCTTTTGGGGATGCCTATGACCTGCCCAATATGTCTGCCTATGCGGAAACCTGCGCCGCCATTGCCAATGTTTACTGGAATCTCCGTATGTACCTGCTGCATGCAGATGCGGAATATATGGATGTGCTGGAACGTACGCTGTACAATGGGCTTCTGTCAGGCGTATCGTTGACGGGCAATCGCTTCTTTTATCCCAATCCACTCGCCTCTCTTGGACAGCATCAGCGGAGCGCCTGGTTCAGCTGCGCCTGCTGTATCTCGAACGTAGCCCGCTTCCTTCCTTCCGTACCGGGATATGTCTATGCGCAGGATGGAGATAATCTTTTTGTCAACCTGTTCATGAGCAATAAGGCGGATATCACTTTACCGGGGGGTAAGCTGACGCTGACACAAACTACAAACTATCCCTGGGAGGGAAGGGTAGAGATAGGCGTCGATCCCGCCCGCAGCGGGCGTTTTGTCTTGCATGTACGTATTCCGGGCTGGGCAAAGGATCAGCCGATGCCGGGAGATCTGTACCGATATGCAGCTGTAAAAGATAAGGCTATCCCCATCACCGTCAACGGAGAAAAAGTGGAGTATAAGATGGATAAAGGATATGCGATACTGGACCGGACCTGGAAGAAAGGAGATAAAGTGGTGGTAGAATTCCCTATGGAGGTCCGCAAGGTCCTGGCCAATGACAGCGTCAAGGCGGACAGGGACAAGTTTGCCCTGCAGCGTGGTCCCATCGTATACTGCCTGGAAGGGAAGGATCAGCAGGACAGCACGGTACAAAGCATTGTCATAGACCAGGCAGCGGCTGTTGCCAGCGACTATACGGGCAGGAAGCTGGGAGGTATCGTTCAACTGACGGCGGAAGGCAATATGTCTGCGAGACAGCAAGGCAGTGATGCTATCATAACCCGGGAAGAGAAAATAACAGCCATACCTTATTATTCCTGGAACAACAGGGGCGCAGGAGAGATGGAGGTATGGATACCCTATAAAGCTTCTGCTGCCCTGCCAAAACCTGCTCCAACCATTGCCAGCAAGAGCAAGGTCTCTTCTTCCGTCAATGGCAGACTGATGCTGAAGGCGCTGAACGATCAATACGACCCAGCGGATTCAAAAGACAACAGCGCCAGCTATCTGCACTGGTGGCCAAAAAAGAATACCACCGAGTGGGTACAATATGACTTTGATAGTACTTATACGATATCGTCCTCCAGGGTGTATTGGTTTGATGACGGTCCCTGGGGTGGCTGCCGCATACCCGCATCATGGAAGCTGCTGTATAAAAAAGACGGACAGTGGGTGCCCGTAAAGAATATCACTCCATACGAGATCGTCAAGGACAGGTACAACAGCGTACAATTCGAGCCGGTGACAACCACAGCGCTCCGTATGGAAGTTCAGCTGCCGGTGGATAATGCTACGGGTATTCACGAATGGATCGTAAAATGAGAACAAGGATCACCACTATATTGCTATTGTGTATAGGCGCCGTGTATGGACAGCAGGCCATTATTACCGTGGATGCCGACAAGCCCGGGCGTTCTGTATCGCCTACTCTTCATGGGATATTTTTCGAGGAGATCAGTCATGCCGGAGAAGGCGGGCTGTATGCCGAGCTGATCCAGAATAGGGGTTTTGAGGAAGTGCGTCTGCCGCCCGGCACGCACCTGGAAGGTGAATATATTGTCCCTGAGAGAACGCCGCATTTCTCCATTCCCAATAACCAACCCAGCGACTGGAAAATGGAATGGCTCTTGAAGAGCCAGTGGCCTGCCTGGTCGATGCGACAGGCGGGTGGAACGGATATGCAATTGTCGCTCACTACTAAGCAGCCTTTGAATGAGGCTACACCTCATTCGCTGGAAGTGGAAATACGAAAAAGGGCCCCAACAGGCGCGGCTGATCTTATCAATGAAGGTTTTTGGGGGATCAATGCTGTAGCGGGGGAAAAGTATGACTGTAATTTTTATGCAAGGACGGCAGGGAAGTACAAGGGGGCTATCACCGTGTCGTTGCAGTCAGAGAATGGAGAAGTGCTGGCGGCTTATACATTTCCCGCGGTGAAGGAGCGTAAATGGCATAAATACAGTTGCTCGCTGACGGCGGGGAAAACCGATGCCAAAGCAAAATTTGTTCTTTCTTTTGGGGGCGAAGGGAGCGTATGGCTTGATTTTGTCTCCCTCTTCCCCGAAAACACTTTTCTGCATCGTCCCAATGGTCTGAGGAAGGACCTGGCGAAATATATCGCGGAACTCAAGCCCGCCTTTATACGATGGCCCGGTGGATGTTTTGTAGAGGGTATTTGCATACAAAGCGCGCCGGACTGGAAGAAAACGATCGGGCCTGTGGAACGGCGGCCGGGGACCTATAGTCCATGGGGGTATTGGACCAGCGATGGTTTTGGATATCATGAATACCTGCAATATTGCGAGGACATCGGGGCAGCGGCATTATATGTGTTTAATGCAGGTGTATCCTGTGATTTCAGGAGCGGGACCTTTGTAGCCGATGACAGTCTGCAGCCGTATGTGCAGAGCGCGCTCGACGCCATTGAGTACGCCATCGGGTCTGTGAACAGTAAATGGGGAAAGGTCCGGGCGCTGGCGGGGCATCCTTTGCCCTTCCCATTGAAGTATGTGGAGATCGGGAATGAGCAAAGCGGACCAAGGTATGCCAGGCGGTATAATATCTTTTATGATGCCATCAAGCAAAAATATCCGCATATACAGATCATCGCCAGCATGGGTATCGGAGATGTCAACAAACACACGCTGGACAGCATGCGGCATGTAGAACTGGCGGATGAACATGCCTACAAGGGCGCTTATTGGGCCATGACGCATTATGATCATTTTGACAGATACGCACGGGGCAGCTGGAATATGTATGTAGGGGAGTATGCTACCAACGGCGGCGTGGGCACGGGGAATATGACTGCCAGCCTCAGCGATGCCGTATATATCATGAGCATGGAGAAGAATGCTGACCTGGTGAAGATGAGCAGCTATGCGCCCCTGCTGGTAAATGTCAACGATGTGGACTGGCCGGTGAACCTGATTAACTTCGATGCCGCAGGCAGTTTTGCCCGTATATCCTATTATGTCATCAAGATGATGAACGAACATCGGGCCGATGTCAACCTGCCTACCAGTGTGCAGGTGTTGCCGCCCGCTGTACAGGCGCCGCAGTTCAGTGGTGGGATAGGACTGGCAACCTGGGATACCCATACAGAATATAAGGATATCAAGGTAATACAAGGTGGAAAGACGGTGTACCAGAGTGATTTTGTGCAAAACCCTTCCGAATGGCAGCTGTTAAGGGGACAGTGGCAGGTGATGCCGGATAGCGGGCTTGCCGAGATGGCGGATGGGCCGCAGCGTCTGGCAATATTAAAGGACAGGTCCTTTGACAGCTATACGCTGACAATGAAGGCCCGGAAGCTGGATGGATACAATGCTTTTATCATTCCCTTTGCCATCAGGGATTCCAATACTTTTCTGCGGGCACATATCGGAAGCTATGTTAATGCCAATAGCGTATTCGAACGGGTGACCAATGGTTTCGATGTCTCGGATGTGTCCCCACAAAAGCGGCTGGCCCGTCCGATCGAAAAGGGGCGGTGGTATAACATCCGACTGGAAGTGGGATTGGATAAAGTGGATTGCTACCTGGACGATACGCTCATCATGTCGTACAAAGAACCTCCTGCCTTATTTGCTTTATCCGGCAGGGATGACAGCAATGGGGATATTATTCTCAAAGTGGTCAATTCGGCTGCCACGGCTTGTGAAGCCATGCTGCAGCTCAATGGCTTGCGTGATCCCGGCGTTACGACGGCGGTGACGACGCTGAGCGCGCCTTCCGGCGAGGCGGAGAACTCGTTTGAACATCCCTATCAATATATACCTCAGGACAGTACGCTCTCCACTGGCTTTACCTTAACATCTCAAGGTCTCTCCGGGCATGTCGATCTTAAACCTTTCTCTATATCCATCTTACGCTTCAAGAGCGTTAACAAAAAAGTAACTGAAAAATAGCTGTGGGGTAAAATATAATTACACGCAGTTAAAATCAGTGAAGCGCTTAACATTTCATAAGTCTATTTTTAAATTCAACAAAAGATTATAAATGTAAAATTGACATTAAATATTTTTTAGTGTTGTTGCATTGCCATTAATCAATCCAAAACTATTTGCAATGAGAAAGATGTGCTTTCAGGCCATTCTTATGGCCATGATCATGCTTTTTGCATTCCCGAACGTACGTGCACAGGACAAGGAGTATGTGAGGGGTGTTATTAAGGATGAAAAAGGAAACCCATTGGGCGGCGCCACTATCGCCGAAAAAGGCCTGCCCAATAACGTCGTTGTGACGGATAATGTGGGAAAGTTTGTTCTTCAGCTGAAGGGTAAGGGCAGGGCTGTCGTAGTCAGCTATATTGGATACGAGGACCAGACTATCCGGGTGGCCAGTGAAAATGAGCTATCCGTCACACTGAAGCCGTCCAAAAGTAATTTGGGCGATGTGGTGGTCATTGGCTACCAGGGTGTGCGAAGACGAAATCTTACCGCAGCTGTATCGTCCATCAAAGGGAAAGATATACAGGACATTCCCGAAGCCAGCTTTGACCAGATGTTACAGGGCCGTCTGCCGGGTGTAAGTGTGCTTTCGAGCACAGGCGAGCCGGGCGCCAAGCCGGCTATTGTCATCCGGGGCGCCACCAATGTGGATTACAGCAATGCCAATGGGGGCAATACGGGTCCTCTCTATGTCATCGACGGGATGATCTATGATGTCAATACCATTACTCCTGCGTACACGTCCTATAATGCCATTACGGGCGCAGCCACTTCCACCAACCCGCTGAGCCTGATCAATCCCAATGATATCGAGTCCATCGACATCCTCAAAGATGCGTCGGCTTCCGCCATTTATGGTGCCCGGGCCGGCAATGGGGTCATCATCGTGAAAACAAAGAGAGCCCTGCGTGGGAAGCCGCAGGTGTCCGTCTCTGGGTACATCGGCGCTACTTCACATCCCCAGTTCAGGAAAGTTTCCACGGGCGCTGCTGAACGCTCGCTGAAGCTGGCTCTATTGGAAAGTCAGATGGGGTACAGTAATATCCAGGCGGGTGGTATTCCCATTGCATTGACGGACAGCCTGAACCCTGCCTTTAACAATGATGTGGATTGGCAGGGACTGATGATCCGCAGCCGGGCGCTGGTGAACGATCAGGATGTAGCCATCGCAGGCTATGCGGGAACGGCCAACTACCGCCTGTCCCTGGATCATTATGGCGAGCAGGGCATATTGAATGGATTCAGTATCCAACGGCTGGCGCCGCATTTGAACCTGGGATTGAACCCTCTGAAAGGGATGAGGATCACTACCGACCTGCTGATCAGCTCTGAAAAACGGAATCATGGTACGGGCGGCTCGTCAGGGACCCTCTTCTCCTCCTGGAACTTTCCCACCTCTTTTGTGCAGCTGACCCCGGACCAGCTGGCTTTATACAAGGGGCAGACCAACAGCTTTGACGACAATAGGATCTTCTCCATCAATGGCTCCATCGGGCTCAGCGATACCATCCTGCATAACCTGCTTTTCAACAGCACATATTCCTATAATAACTATACTGACAAGTGGGCTTATTTTTCTCCGGAGATCCTGAATGGCATCCAGAATACGGCATATGAAATAAATGCCAATAACCCTTCCTGGACCTTTGAGAACTATTTGACCTATATCCAATCGATGGGTGAGCATCATCTCGTGGCGGTGGGTGGAGTCTCCGCCTATGACACCAGGAATTATTATTCCAATGCATCGGCTGCCGGTATCGCGGTCACGGGGATCACTACCCTGGAGACGGTACCTTCCGGCGCCAATTTGTCGGTGTATACCACTCTCCAGGAGAAGACCACGGTATCATACTATGGACGGTTGTCTTATGATTTTAAGAATAAATACCTGCTGACTGCCTCTGTCAGAAGAGACGCCACCTCCATCTACAGCCCCAACTATCGCTGGGGCACGTTCCCATCTTTCTCGGCGGGATGGATCGTTTCGGATGAGGATTTTATGAAGCCAGTGTCGAAGGTCGTCAACTTCTTTAAGCTGCGCGCCAGCTACGGGATTACGGGAAATGACCCCGGCAGCTTCTACGCCAAATATCAGAACCTTTATCCCGAAGGGAGCTATCTCAACGGAACCACGGGCTCGCTGGTGAATAATTACGGGTCCATCGGCGTAGGTGGAACTCCTTCTACATACAACGGCAGTACGGTGATCTCTCCCTATCCTTATGGCAATTATATATACAATACGGGTGTTGCTGCCAGCACCAGCGTGCGATGGGAAAGATACCCGCAGGTGGATGTGGGCGGCGATATCGAGCTGTTCGGCAGCCGGATCAACCTTACGGTGGATGCTTACCGGAAAGATGCCAATGACAAATACTTCTATAATATCCCAGCACAGGTGACCACAGGGTATCAATACTATGCCGGTAATTTTGTAAACGTTCGTAACGAAGGTCTTGAGTTCGGGCTGAGCACGAGGAACCTTTCCCCTTCCTCCAAATTCCAGTGGAACACCACGTTCAATATTTCCTTTAACAGGAACTATGTCACCAAGCTGCCAAATGGCAATCGTGATTTCCTCTTTGGACCATCCTGGTTCCAGCAATCGCTGACCCTGGGGCAGCCGCTGTTCAACTATAAGGTCTATCAGATCAAAGGCGCCTTTGCAACGGATGCGGATGTACCTGTAGATCCCATCACCGGCAAGAAGCTGACCTATCAGGGTTCTACCCTGGGCGCGGGAGATGCTGCTTATGTGGATCTCAACGGGGATTATAACATCGACTATGATGACAAGGTCATTGCCGGCAACCCCAATCCTAAGGTGACGGGCGGTATTGGTAATACCTTCTCCTATAAAGGTATCAGCCTGACAGTATTTTGCTCCTTTATCACGGGCAGAAAAATCTTCAACGGAGCTCTTTCCGACGCATTGAATGGCAGCAGGGCTATCAGCTCGTGGGGATTTAACAGCGGTCCGGCATCATTGGTCGACATCCTCGGACAATTTTGGGTCAAGGCGGGTGATAAGGCTCCTTTTCCCAGACTTGTCTATCCTTCAGGCTCTGCACAGGACCCCTGGAATATCGCCAGCTCCTATTTTGTAGAGGACGGCAGCTTCTTCAAGGTCAAGCAGGCGACCCTGGCGTACAATCTCCCCGAAAAATTGATCCGTACGCTGAAGCTGAAATATGTCAATGTATATGGCATGGCGGAAAATCTATTGACGCTGAAGAAGAGCAAGACCATTGCCGACCCCGAGCTGGTAGATCCTACTACCGGTACGTCAAACGTGGGTTACCCTTCTGCCATCAAACTGACCGTAGGCGTCCGGCTGGAGCTGTAGACATTACTTCTAACCATTTCAAACTATTAATATGAAGATGAGATATAACATATTAGGATTGGCGGGGCTGATGTTCCTGCTTGCATCCTGTCATAAATTCCTGGATCAGGAGCCCTCTAGCGTGGCTACGGATCAGACCACCTGGAAGTCCGATGGGGATGCCAATGCTTCCGTGGGAGCCTGCTATTCGCTGATCAGGTCCGCCTTTAATGCGTCGATCACTTATTATTCTTATGGGGATCTTGCCTCCGATGAGTTCAGCGATGTCGTTGGCGGGGACTTTGCCTATAAGGACGTACAGGATATGAATTGGGGTGTCGGCATTCCTGCGGCGAATAACTATGATCCCCGGCTGAAGCTGCGGCTGTTCAGCAATTTTTACACGGCTATTGCGCAAAGCAACCGTTGTCTGCATTTCATCAACAATATGTCCGTCGGGCTGTTCAACGGCAGCGATGCGGCGTCACAGCAGGAACGGAAAAATCATTTTCTTGGAGAGGCTTATTTTACCCGCGCTTTTAATTATTTTATGATCGCCCGCACCTGGGGTGATGCACCTATCGTAACGGAATACTACGCGGACAATTCCACTGCTCCTCAACTGGCCCGCAGCCCTCAAAGCCAGGTGCTGGCACAATGTATCAGCGATCTGAATCAGGCCAAACAATTCCTTGACTGGAGAGACCTTTCTTCCCAGGACCAGGTGGTGCGTGCCGATAAAGGGGCTGTCTTTGCATTGATGGCGCATATTTATGCCTGGAAAGGGAATTATGACAGCTGTAATATGGCCTGTGATTCCGTGATAGGATCGCAATCTTATACGCTGGTAGATGGAGCCAACTACATGGATATTTACAAGGGGCAGTCACAGGAAAGCATTTTTGAGATCTCCCAGAATTCCCAGTCGGAAAGCATGCGAGCCACTGATGTGTACAGTCTCACAGGAGTGTTGCTTGCGCCGCCTTATATCAATGTCGGCACTACTGTTCCGGCGTGGCAGATCAATACGGGACTTACCGATTACCTGTACAGCGACACCAACGATATACGCTGGAAGAAGGCATTTGTAACATTGCCCAATGGCGGCAGCAGCCCGGTGGAATGTATCAAATACTCCAATATCCAAAATATCAATAACAATACTGCTTACCAGGTGGCGGAGAACAATATCCTGATCTTCCGGCTGGCAGATATCGAGCTATTGAAGGCGGAGGCGCTGGCTGCCAGGACTGTTCCTGATGAAGGCGGCGCCCTGGCGCTGGTAAATGCTATCCGGCTAAGGGCCGGGCTGACCACTCCTCTGGCGGGGCTTACGGGGACGGACCTTTTGTATGCCATTGCCGATGAAAGAGGAAGGGAACTGTTCCTGGAAGGGCATCGGTATTATGACCTGGTGCGCCTGGAGAGACTTACAGGAGATCAACAATTTCCTTATATGAGCACGGCAGAGTTCCAACTGGGTAAGTGTTACTGGCCGATAGACCCTTCTCTTTTCCTTATCAATTCGAAGCTGGTGCAGACTGATTTTTGGAGAGGGAAGGTCAATTAAACCTATTGTTGATCCTAAAGCATAAAAAATGAAAAATTACAATAAAATAGCCTGTATCGTGGTGCTGCTGACGATGTCGGTGACCGCTTGTAAGAAGAACAATTATCTGAATGATGGAGGCACGCATAATCCCCATACTATTTTGACGACGTATGATTACCTAAAGAACAATGCCTATCATGACTTCGACTCGACCATTATACTGATCGATCATTTCAACCTGAAGGATTCGGTGAACAAGGCGGGCACTTTTTTCGCGTGCAATGACTATGCGATCAATCTGTTCATGCGCAACAATAACCTGACCGGCATGCAGATGCTGTTTGACAGCACGAGCTCGCGATTCCTCACGCAATATATGTTTGGCAGTAAGGACATAACCCTGGGTAATGCCACGACCAATACGGTGGAGTATCCTAACTGGGCATCCGATACGGTGCTCAGCGGTGTCCGGAAGATCGAGTCCTCTTATCCTGTATATCTGACAAACTCTGTTCCCAATTTCAGCTATTTCACGTTGCAGTATGTAAGGATCAACGGGGTGGTGGACGGGTCTGTCGGTGCGCCTGCCAATGATCCCGTGGACCTTTATCTGCCCTGCCAGACGACGGGTATCCTTACTTCCTCCGGCACGACCTTGCATGTATTGGCGAACAATGTGCTTTTAAGAAAACTATAATAATAAAAAGATATTTATGTCTAAATTTACCATCACAGGATATGCAGGCGTCTGTCTTGCTATCGTCCTTCTTTTCACCGGCTGTGAAAAGGTGGAAAAGGGGTTTCTCAGTGACAACATGTATTATGTGGAAAACCCGCTGACCACCAGCCAGGGCAGTGTTACTGTATCTTCCAGTATTGTGGCGGACGGATCAACCACCCCATTGCAGGTGGAGCTGACAAGGGTTGTAGATGACAAGGGCAATGATATGGACAGCATACTGACAAAGACAGACAGCATTATGGGGTTTTCAGGGTCGGTGAGCTATCTGGATTCTACGCTCGACCTGCTGAATAAAAAGATACAGACCACGGCGGCGAAGCCGCTTTCCATCAATCCCATCGGGGGACGTATACAGCTGACGCCGGCCACGCAGTATGTTCCCGTCGGCACTTATACTATCGATGTAAAGGTGACCAATATAAGGGGAACGCGTGATCTGCCACAGGCCTGTAATATCGTTATCACCGGATCGAGCAGTCCCGATACCGTCTATGCGGGTACTTATGCGGGTGAGTTCGACCCCTCTACGGGAACCTACCTGACAGGGCTTGCCAATCCCACAGTGGATGTCTCATATTCAGCAGCAGACATCAATAAGATCGTCTATAAGTTCCTGGACAAGAATGGGAAGGTATATGATGCAAAGACATGGGGCATCGGCACGCGGACAAACCGGTGGAATATGAAACAATTCGATCCTTATTATCCCGAAGTGAAGACGGATACTTCGGTGGAATACCAGTTCCCTACGGTGCCCAATCAATTCCCCGCATTTGTCAACCCGGGTGTCAATGGTGTTATTCCAAGGGGTAATTATGGTGTCTTTTATGCCATGCCTGCTGCTTCGAACAGCACGGGGACGGCGATATTTGCGTTTGTAGATATGGCTTTTTTCAAGCAGGGGACGTTTGTGGTGACGATACAGTTCCAGGATATTGCCTGGAATTAATTAAAAATGCCCCCAAAAAGTGTCTAACTTCTTGGGGGCGCTTCATCGGGGCCCTTTTGTATTAGAAGGCTTTCTTTTCTTTCGCCTGTTGCATCGGATTGTTCGTTTGTGGAATGCTGCGCAGCAGCTGCTGTTTGGCCTTAAAGACCTGGAACCTGCTCTCCGTGGTGACGGTGGGCCAGCTGTTGTTGCTCTCGTCGATGTCGGCTGTCTCGCGATTGGGATCCAGCTTTATACTTTTTACTTCTTTGTCCTTTATGAACAGTTTTGTCAGATGGTTCTCATTCTTGCGCCATACCTGGGCGGGGATGCGTTCTATCTCCTTAGTGCCGTCGGTATAAGTCCACTCGATGATGATGGGCATTACCAGCCCGCCCTTGTTGCTGAATTGCAGCTCATAGAATTGTTTGGAGCTAAAGAGCTGCCTGGTGGAGTCGTCCATGGGCTGATCATACTGTACGATGTGCTGTGCATATTTTGTCGTATCGTAAGGGATGATACCGCGGGAATATTTCCAGTAAAAATCATGGAGGGAAGTGTCGCCGTCCACAGCGAAATGGATATTCTTGTCGTTACGGTTCTTTTCCTTGGAAACGTCCTGGGGGAATTTTCCATCGGGCATGGGTTTGTCGATACTCTTCATGATCGTGGTATCGAGTTTTGCAACGGGATGCGCCAGATCGGGCGTGAAATGTTTTACGCTGTCGATGGAGATATCCACGGGGTCGATGCCATAGAACCATCCGCGCCAGAACCAGTCGAGATTTTCGGCGCTGGCATCGTTCATCGTCCTGAACAGATCGGCGGGGGTGGGGTGTTTA
>Ga0105237_10003702_pt1 | contig 18025 bp, 14 predicted proteins | sample KBSC24metaG_FD_81520 | JGI IMG/M metagenome (GOLD analysis project Ga0105237, IMG submission 81520) | Corn rhizosphere microbial communities from Kellogg Biological Station, Michigan, USA - KBS C2-4 metaG | ecosystem: Host-associated > Plants > Roots > Rhizosphere > Soil | place: Michigan, USA... | reverse complement strand
GTGGAACGGGCCGCTGGCCCGTTCGCCGAGGCGGCCCGCCTCGGCTTTCTCCGAAGGAGCCGTCTCGACCAATCCTGGATACCACATCCATGGGTAATCCTCATGTTCGTTTACCAGATGCGCATCCCAAGGATTGCGACAGACGTAGGCAAACTTTTCTTCGAAATCCGCGTCTGACCGAATGTACCGGTCATGGCGCTCGTCCTGCCATAGGCTCCCCGTGCGATTCTCAATACGGTTGATCTCGTGCGCGGTGAACGATTTGATGCTGTGGAGGATCTGCGTCAGCGAATAGAAGACCGGCCGTTCCGGAATGTCCTGATTCTTGATGGCGGGTTCGATCAAGAGATGCACATGGTCTGGCATCACACAGGCCGCGAACAGGGTGTAACGTGACTCTTTCCAATGGAGGAGACTTTCGAGAACAATGTCCCTGGCCTCCGGGCTCAGGGTTCGATGGTTGAGAGTGTTGAAGGTGATCGTGTATTTCGCCCACGGACGCTCGAAATGGGGCAAATACCGGCGCCAATAGCGAGACCCAGAATCTCTGGTGGCACCGGCCTCCGGCGAGCCGCCGGAGGCAACGGGCGGGCCGCCCGTTCCACCCGGCCTTTCTGCGAGCGGCGTTCCTTCTTTGGATTCGATCGCACGTGTTGTGTCTGAAGGGGGCTGAAGAGCCGCATTCTCAAACAACGGCAACGGCGCGCTCTCCTCCCTGCGATTTCCCGTCCGCAGGGCCACGCGCAGGCCCAGCGGCTCACACAGGCGCACGACGTTGAGATAATGCTGCTCCGCCAGGATCTGGGTCGGTGCCATGAGCGCGGCCTGATAACCAGCTTCGACGGCCAGGAGCATGGCGCTGAGGGCGACCAGGGTTTTCCCCGAGCCGACGTCGCCATGGAGCAAGCGGTTCATCGGGCGCGAAGACGAGAGGTCGGCGCGGATTTCCGCGATCGAGCGCTGCTGCGCGCCGGTCAGCGGGAAGGGAAGGGCGGCGTGCAGGCGGCGCATCAGGCGGTCGGTCGTGCCATGGATCGCTCCCGGTTGCGCGACCTGTTCCGCCCGTTTGGCCGCGACGCAGAGCTGCATGGCGAAGAACTCGGTGAGCACCAGGTGCCGGCGGGCTTTTTCCAGGCTCCCGGCACTGTCGGGAAAATGGATCTGGCGCAAGGCCCAGGCGCGCGGAGTGGCATCCAGGGCGGCCGGGACCAGGGATTCCACCGTGTCGTCCTGAAGATGTTCCAGCACATCCCAGATCAGCCGGCGCATGACCCGGGGCGAGAGGCCCTCCGTGGCCCGATGCACCGGTGTGATCCGGTTCAGATGGATCGACGCCTCGGCATCTTCCTCCACGATTTCAAACTCGGGGTGGGATATCACCACACCCGTCTTTCCGCTCTTCGGCTTCCCATAAACAACGAGCCGGTGCCCGGCCACGATCATCTTTTCCACCCAATGGGCATTGAACCACCGGCACGTGAGGGGCGGGCTGAGCGCGTGCGAATTCTCTTCTTCGAGGATCGCGTCGAACATTTTTTGCCAGCCGCGGATCCGCACGATCTTCGTTTTCTTGACCACCCCGCAGACGCAGACGGGTTGCTCGCTGTCGCCGGAAGGAAAGTGATCGAAGCGAGTGCGGTCCTCGTAGCGTTTCGGAAAATGGATGAGCAATCCTTCGACGGTAGAGATGCCGACACGCTCGAGCTGCCGACGACGTGGCGATGGAATCCAGTCCAGTTCGGTCAATAGGGTGGCAGGGTGCACGAGGCACCTTAACGGAAGGGCGCGCGGCGCTGGCAAAGGAAATTCTTTCCCCGGCAGGCAGTATTCCTGCTTTGATAAAATATTCGAGGCACGGGAAATGCGAATTGACGACTTCAACTTCTCGCTTACCGTCCGCGCCTTCCAAAACTATGCACTACTCCCTCCGATTCTGCCTCATTTTGTCCATTTCGGCATTTGTAGTGCCCTCTTTTGGTCATGCCGCTGCGAAGGAATCTCTCTACGATGCAAAAACTGCGCAAAAGATCGACCCCGCTCTGGAGTCGATTCTGGGACCCGGTTCCAGCAAGATCCGCTACGACAACCGAATGATCCGGGCGGCGGAAATCGCGGCGGCCCGCGCGAAAAAGCACTCAAGCATGCGCTGCTGGCATTATGTGAAGGACGCCCTCGTTGCGGCGAACATGGTCCCGAGCCGTCCGGTCACCGCCTATGCCCGGCAGGCAGGCGCGGAACTGACGGAGAGTTATCAATTCCAAAAGATTCGCGAAAACGATCCCTACAAGGCTCCGCTTGGTTCGGTGATCGTCTATGGAGGCAAAGGGGCTGGCCATGTGGAAATTCGGACCGCCCAGGGCTTCGTCAGCGATTTCGTTTCGGAACGGCCTTCACCTCGTCCCCTGATCGGAATCTATATCAAGCCGCGCGCTTGAGCGCGGGAAGGGCAAGGGTGTTGATCAAACTCCGCGTCGTGCCGAACGCGCGCCGGACGGAAGTGGTGGGAGACTATGGCGAGGCGATCAAGATCAAGATTCATGCGCCGGCCCTCGAGGGGAAGGCCAATGCCGCACTTCTGGATTTCCTCGCGGAACGCCTGCGGCTCGCGGCAGGCGGCGTTGAATTGATCGCTGGCGAAAAATCGCGCGACAAGACCGTGGCGGTCAGAGGTTTGAGCGAGGAAGAAGCCCGCAAACGGCTCCTGGCTACGTAAAAAGCCGCGCGCGCGGCGCCCGATAAAAAAAGCTCTTTTTCCGCGATTGAGCAGTTGCAATGGCTGCGAGGCGCGTTTAGCAAAGCACCCCTATGTCGAACCAACCCTCCAATCAGCAAGTTCTCCAAGTCCGTTATGATGACCTCAAGGCCAGCTACGCCAACCACGTTTTGGTGAGCGTCGGCGCCGAGGAAGTCTATCTCGATTTCACTTCCGGTATCGTCGCCGACCGTCCCGGCGTGTCGCTTCTGCCGATCCATACGCGCATCACGATGACGCCCTCCGGCGTCGTCCGTCTCGCGCAGTTGCTCTCGCAGACGATCCAGAATTTCCAGGTCGTGAACATCAACCCTCCGCCGACGGAAGCCCCGACGCCCGTCGAGCAGCCGCCGGTCGAGCAGATCAAAGAAAAAGGCTCGAAGTAAACTGGAGCGCGGTTTTCCCGCGCTGCAAACCCGATAGTATTTCCCCATCCGCCGTGGCGGGAGGGGAGTAATCAGTAATCAGAAGCCAGTAATCAGTGCCGCGTCGCCAACGCATACTGATGACTGAGCACGGATGACTGATTACTCTCTTCCCCCACGGCGGGTGGCTTTTTACCGCCGACCGCGTGATTAGAACCGCCTTCGTTCTGGGTGCCGGTCTCGGCACGCGTCTCAAGTCGCTGACGGCCCGTCGTCCGAAGCCGCTGATCCCGGTGGTGAACCGGCCGTTGATCGCCTACGCCTTCGACCATCTCCTCGGCGCGGGCATCGAGCGGTTGGTCGTGAATACCCATTGGCGCGCGGAGGCTTATTCCCGAAATTTCCCGGCCCCGGAATATCGTGGGGCGCCGCTCTCCTTCCGGGATGAGCAACCCGAGGTGCTTGAAACGGCTGGAGGCATCTGGAACGTCCGCGATCTGCTCGGAACCGGTGCGTTCGCGGTCTACAATGGCGACATTCTTAGCGATCTGCCTCTCGAACTCGCTTTCCGCGCACATGCCGATCGCGAGAACGAGGTGACCATGATCCTCCGTTCGGCCGGCGGGCCGCTCCAGGTCGCGTTTGATTCGGCGAGCGGTCGCGTCACGGATATCGGAAAGCAAGTGGATGCGAACGCGGCGCCGCGGTTTCTCTTTACCGGCATCTATCTCGTGAATCGGGCATTTATCGATCGCATCCCCGCGGCGACGAAGATCAGCGTCGTGCCGATCTTTTGTGACATGATCCGGGCGGGAGCGAAGCTGGGCGGCATCGTCATCGACAGCGGCCATTGGTGGGATCTGGGGAACCGCGAAAGCTATCTGGCAGTGCACCGTGATCTTGCGGCACGCCAGACTTCGTCATGGATCGATCCCACTGCGCAGTTGGAGTCGGGCACGCAAATCTCGGGTGCCACCGCCATCGGGGCCCGGGCACGGATCGGTGCGGGCGCCGTTCTCCACGATTGTCTGGTCTGGGAGGATGCGGTTGTCGCGCCGGGCGCTCGGTTGACTCGTTGCATTGTCACCGACGGATCGAGGGACGTGGGTTCCCATATCGACGCCGATTTCGTGTAAAGATTTCGCTGGCCCGCCGCTGCCTCCATCCGACACTTCCCGCATGTCCGAAAAATCGCTCGCCGCCGTTCACGTCGCACCGATCGAGAAGGGCGGTTCCGGCCGCAAATTCTGGCGCATGCGAGTGGGAGCCCAGTCGCTGATCCTGGTGCATTATGGGGAGGATCGCCCGGAGAACCGGCACTATGTCGCCATCGCCCGCTTTCTCGCGGGTGTCGGCGTGCGCGTGCCGGTCACCCATTTCCATGAGGAAGCGGACGGGCTCATCATCATGGAGGACGCCGGCGACAACGACCTGTGGGGCCATCGCAGTGATCCGTGGCCCCAGCGTCGCGCGTTGTATCAACGCACGCTCGACCAGGCGCTGATCCTGCACACGCAGGCCCACCGCGCGCCTGGCGCAAAGTCGTTGAAGTTTCTTCAACCGGTCTTCGATGCCGCGCTTTACCAGTGGGAGCAGGATTACTTTTTGGAGCATTGCCTGGGACGCCACTTCGGATTGAAGCCGGAGACGATCGAGGTCCATTGCGATCGTCCTCGCCTCCATGAGATCGCCGCCCATCTGGCGAAGCAGCCGCGCGTTCTCGTGCACCGCGATTTCCAGAGCCAGAATATCATCGTCCGCGACGGCGAGGTCTGTCTCATCGACTTCCAGGGACTTCGGCCCGGACTCGCCCAATACGATCTCGCGTCGTTGCTGCTCGATCCCTATGTCACGCTCACGGCTGCGGAGCGCGAGGAATTGCTCGCGCATTACTTGAGCGGATTGCACGGCCCCGGCCGCCATGAGGCGCCGGGATTCCGCTCCCTCTACGACCTATGCGCGATGCAGCGCCTCATGCAGGCGCTCGGCGCCTATGGCAAACTCGGGCATGCCGATGCGCGAACGCATTTCCTTGACCACATCCCCGCGGCGCTCGCGTCGCTGCGTGAGGTTCTGGACCGGATCGCGGGTACGGAGAAACTACGGGCTCTGCTGGCCTCGCTCTAAGAGATCGGCCTCGCTGGGCGCGCCGGTGGCAGCATTGCCACCGGGCGCGCCCTCGCTTGCGTGAAGACTTTGATCAGTTCGCGGCCTTGCCAGAGTAGCCGGCTTTCTCCAGGGCGGAAATGACTTCCTTGGGATTGAAGTCGCCTTTGATTTCGAAGGACTTCGCGTTCTTCTCGGCGGTATTGGAGGTCACGCCTTTGACATCGGCGAGGGCCGCGTTAACCCCCTTCACGCATTTGCCGCAGCAGAGATGCACATCGCTCACAGTGAGGGTGGTTGCCTTGCCGTCCTTCACTCCGCTGTGGTCCTCGACTTTGATCGAGGGATCTTCACTCTTGCCGAAGTAGCCGGCGGCGACGAGCGCATCCACGGCCTTCTGGGCGGTGGCGGTATCGGACGCGGTGATGGTCACCGTTCCTGCTTCCTGGTCGCAGGCGGCCGCGGCGCCGGAAACCGGCTTCACAGCTTTTTCGACGCCGGTGACGCAGCCTTTGCAGCAAAGGTGGACGTTGGTGAGTTTGACGGTGCTTTCGGCGCGCGCAACGGTGGAGAGGGCGGCGGCGATGACGAGGGTGAGGAGGTGTTTGTTCATGTCTGGGTGTAAACCGCAGGGTCATCCGGCGGTTGCGCGGAAGAATGCACATCCGTGCATGCCTCGTCATCTGAATTCACCGCTACGTAGTTCGCTTGCGGCGACGCGAATGGGTGGGCAACATCAGCCCTGCCATGATACCCCGCCCGCCTACCGTCGTGATCGAAGCTGTGTCGCCGCTCGTCGAGGGTGGGCGCTATCCCATCAAGCGTGCCGTTGGGGAGGACATTATCGTCGAGGCGGATGTCTTCAAGGATGGCCACGACGTCGTCTCCGCACTCTTGAAGTGGCGCAAGCAGGGCATGTCGAAATGGTACGAGACGCCGATGCAATGCATCGATCCCTACAACCGCGACCGGTGGTCCGGAGTCTTCTCGGTGTTTGAAAATGCGGTTTACGAGTTCACGATCGAGGCGTGGGGTGACTATTTCCGCACCTGGCAACACGAGTTTCAGGTGAAATTCGAGGCGGGCTTGACCGAACTGGCGAGCGAGACCCTCGAAGGGGCGGGCTTCGTCGCCCGGGCTGCCCGCCTGGCCCAGGAGGCGGGGCAGAAACGGGATGCGGAACGGCTGGTGGTCCTGGCCGACAAGATTCGCGAGGGCACTCCGGCGGAGGTCAATGCCCTGGCGCACTCCCCGGAAATCACGGCTCTGATGACGGCCTACGCCGATCGTGGGGAAAGCACGGACTTCATGCTCAACCTGCCACCCGTCGCTGTGCTCGTGGAGACGCCTCCGGCTGATGAGGCGATGGGTTTTCCGCAGGATGGCACGACAGCAACCGTGGCCATGCCCGCCGAACCATCTCCCGAAGCCGTCAAGGATTCCTCGCCGAGCGGCAAGAAGGCGAAATCGTCGAAAAAGAAAAAGGCGCAGACCGTGGCGGAGCCTCCGGCGCCGGTGGAGTCCACGGTGATCGTTCCATTTCCGGCGAATGAGGCGCGTTACACGCCCAAATACCCGATGGTCTATGTTGACCGTCCGCGCGCGTTGTTCGCGCAGTGGTACGAATTTTTCCCGCGGTCCGCGGAGGGACGCGGCGACAGAGGCTCGACCTTTCGCGACTGCCTGCCCCGGGTCGAGGACGCCCGGGCCATGGGATTCGACGTCATCTATTTTCCACCCGTCCATCCCGTCGGCATCACCGCCCGCAAGGGGAAGAACAATGCGGTGAACTGCCAACCCGGTGAACCAGGTGTGCCTTATGCCATCGGCAACCGCCATCAGAAGTGCCCCAATGGGGGCGGGCACAAGGATGTCGCGCCGGAATTGGGCACGCTCGAGGATTTCGACTGGCTGGTGAAGGAGATTCACGCGCGCGGGATGGAACTGGCGCTCGATTTTGCGCTCAATTGTTCGCCCGATCACCCCTACGTCCACGAGCATCCCGAGTGGTTCTACAAGCGGCCCGACGGCACGATCAAATACGCCGAGAATCCGCCCAAGAAATACCAGGACGTTTACCCGCTCAATTACCACAATCCGAACTGGCGCACTCTCTGGGATGAACTGACCAGCGTCATCGAGTTCTGGTGCGAGCATGGCGTCCGCATCTTTCGCGTCGACAATCCGCACACCAAGCCCGTGGCTTTTTGGGAGTACCTGATCGCGCGCGTCCAGAAGCGCTTTCCCGACACGATCTTCCTCAGCGAAGCCTTCACGCGGTCGAAGATGATGAAGTCCCTGGCCAAGGCCGGTTTCACGCACAGCTACACCTATTTTACCTGGCGCAACACGAAGCAGGGTCTGACCGAGTACTTCACCGAGTTGACCCACACGCCGTGCGCCCAGTACATGCGGCCGAATCTTTGGCCCAATACCCCGGACATCCTGCCGAGCTTCCTGCAATTCGGCGGACGTCCGGCATTTCTGATTCGCGCCGTACTCGCGGCCACGCTCTCGCCGGTCTACGGCATCTATTCTGGATTCGAATTGTGCGAGAATGCCGGGCTCGAACGAAAGCCGTTCGACGCCGGGGCCGACGTGCGGCACTTCCTGCACCTCTGCGACAACGACTACAAGCAACTCGCCAAGGAAGAGTATCTGGATTCGGAGAAATACCAGTGGAAGGAGCGCGACTGGGACGCGCCGGGCAACATCAAGGAAGTAATCACGCGCCTCAACCGCATCCGCCGCGACAACCGGGCGCTCCAGCAACTGCGCAACCTGCGGTTCCAAAAGGCCGATAACGATCTCGTTCTCTACTATGTGAAGATGACCGAGGCCAGGGACAACATCATCCTCGTCATCGTGTCGCTCGATCCCTTCCATGCCCAGGATGCGTTCATCGATGTGCCGGTCGAAACCTTCGGCTGGATCGAGGGGCAATCCTTCCAGGTTCACGACCTCCTCAATGATGAGCGCTACCTGTGGACGGGACGCCGCAACTTCGTCCGGCTCACGCCCGACAAGCCCGCGCATGTCTTCCGCGTCCGCCGCAAGACGCATAGTGAGAAGGATTTTGACTACTACCTGTAGCGTGCCGGGTCATTCGGCGAGGCTGCGGGGATGAGGAAGGGGACGCGAATTATTTGCTGTCGTGCTTGGCCGCGACGGCGGCGCGATACTCTTCAAGCGTTCCGAGCGCATCGGGGCTGACATGGACGAAGTGAGGCCATTGGGCGGCGCGTTCGTCATCGATGAAGACCTGGGGTTTGTGAAGAAATCCGGAGAAGCATTGTTCGATGCCCAATTGCTGTGCGATTGAGCGCGCGTGGTGTTCCCCGCCGGTGCTCCAGCAATAGAGTTTTGCGCCCTGCCGGTGCAAAGCGCAGACGTGCTCGACGACATGGGGGATGGGGGTTTCCTTGCCGGTGGGGGCCTTGCGCACGAGCGTGTCGTCCACGTCGACGTAAACGAAGAGCGGATCGTCCATTTGACTCTGTATCGCCATTGCGTGGATTCCTGGCCTTGCGCGGCGGAACAATCCGGGGCGAGCAGGCGAAGCGAGGTGTGGCACGCACGCGATGCCCCAGCTTCCGGAATGCGAAAGGAGGTTGAAGAGGAGACGCTTTACTCACACACTAAATCTCTCAAATCCGAAGCACATGAACTCCATCCGCGCCCTCCTCGCCCTCGCCTGCACCCTGCTTATGGCCGCCACCGTTTCCGCCGCCGACGCGCCGCTCTACGATATTCCGCTCAAGGATATCGACGGCAAGGCCACCTCCCTCAAGGCCTACGCCGGCAAGCCGATCCTGATCGTGAATGTCGCCTCCAAATGCGGCTTCACTCCGCAGTACGCGGGTCTGGAAGAACTTTGGCGCAAGTATAAGGACAAGGGGGTGATGGTCCTCGGTTTTCCGTCGAACGATTTTGGCGGCCAGGAACCCGGGACGAACGAGGAGATCAAGCAGTTCTGCTCCTCGAAGTTCGATGTAACCTTTCCGCTCTTCGACAAACTTCACACCAAGGGCCCTGAACAGCATCCTCTTTATGCGGCCCTCACCGGCGCCACTTCGCCGGTGCCCGGTCCGGTAAAATGGAACTTCAACAAGTTCCTCATCGGCAAGGACGGGAAGATCATTGCCCGCTACGATTCCAAGGTGACGCCGGGCGACCCGACGCTCACGCAGGCGATCGACGCCGCGCTGGCCGCCAAATAACAGCCTCAGCCGGGTGGCGTTTTCGTTGTGAAGGCGCAAAATACTCGTAGCGTTCTGCCATGAATTGCGCCGACTTTCCGCGCGTGATGACCTCGGTGGCGGAAAAGCGCAGCCTGCCGGAGGTCCTGGACTCCATCGTCAACGGCATCGCCGCCTGCTCGAAGGTGGCGTGTGCCCGCATCTGGCTCTTGGGGGCCGGCGATCTGTGCGCGACGTGCCGGATGCGGACGGAATGTCCCGACCAGACCCGGTGCCTGCACCTTGTCGCCAGCGCGGCGAACTCGGCCGACGATCAGGTTTTTAGCATCGTGGATGCGAAATTTCGCCGCCTCCCGGTCGGCATACGCAGAATCGGCAAGATCGCCGAAAGCGGCCAGCCGCTGGTGGAGGCCAATCTGACCGGCGGCGAAGAGTGGCTGATCGACGGCGAATGGGTGCGGAACGAGAAGGTTTCCACATTCGCCGGTCACCCGCTCATCTTTCACGGCGAGATTCTTGGAGTGCTCGCCATCCTGGACCGCGAAGCGTTCACCGCCGTGGACCTGGATTGGCTGCGTATCTTTGCCAACCACGCCGCCGTCAGCATCGCCAATGCGCGTGCCTTCGAGGAGATCGCCTACCTCAAGGAGCGGTTGCAGGAGGAAAACAACTACCTGCGCGAGGAAGTCACGACCGCGCTCGGATTTGGCGAACTCATCGGCGAAAGCGCCGCCTTGCGCCATGTCCTTCGACAGATCGAACTCGTCGCCGAATCCGATGCCACGGTGCTCATCACCGGCGAGAGCGGGACGGGCAAGGAACTCATCGCCCGCGCTCTTCACCAGCGCGGTACGCGTCGCGACCGGGCGCTGATCAAGGTCAACTGCGGAGCGGTGCCGGAGACGCTTTTTGAGAGCGAGTTTTTTGGCCACGTCAAAGGGGCCTTTACCGGGGCGCTGCGCGACAAGCCGGGCCGTTTCGAAATGGCCGATGGCGGCACGCTTTTCCTGGACGAGATTGGCGAAGTGCCGCTGGCCCTTCAAGCGAAGCTGTTGCGTGTGCTTCAGGAGCAGGAGATTGAGCGGGTCGGTGATACCCGTTCCCGCAAACTCAATGTGCGGGTCATCACCGCCACCAATCGGAATCTCAAAGCCGAGGTGGAAGCCGGGCGTTTCCGGGAGGATTTGTTTTACCGGCTGAGCGTTTTCCCCATCGAAGTTCCGCCGCTGCGCGACCGCCGCGAAGATATCCCCCGCCTCGCGGAGCACTTCATCCGTTCTTCCGCGCGCCGTCTGAATTCCCGGCGGTCGCCTCGTCTCACCGCCCCGGTCGCGCGGCAACTGGCCGCATACGACTGGCCTGGCAATGTGCGCGAGTTGCAAAACGCGGTCGAAAGAGCCGTCATCCTCGCCCATGGGGGACCACTTGAATTCGACATGCTGGCGTCGCCGAAAACGCCTCCTCCGTCCCATCCTGCCGCCGGCCCATCCCCGATTCTCACGCGCGCGGAACTGAAGGAGCGCGAACGCGAAAGCATCGTCGCCGCCCTTGCTCAATCCCGTGGGAAAATTCACGGTCCGAACGGTGCGGCGGCTTTGCTCGGGATGAAGCCAACCACACTCGCGTCCAAAATTGAGGTCCTTGGCATCGCCCGCAAGCCATCGACCACTCCAGCGCCGGATTCGCTCGAAGCGACGACTGGAAAAGTCGTCCGGTAGGGTCCGTGCGGTGGCCGCGGGTGGCCGATTCTTGAATACGAGGAAACAGAGTCAGAAGCTTGCAGCGCCTCCCTCCGTTCCCTCTTTTCCCTCCGGTTCAAACCGGAGGACGACACGACTCCTTGAGTGACGAATTTTCGGAATTATCGGCACGAAGTTTCGTAAATGACGAAGTTTCGTCGACTTTCAAGGGGAGGGCAGATGCTCCATAAGTAGTTGCCACAATGGATCTAAGGCACTGGCCGCGATGGTTGGCATGGATCATGTGAATAGAAGGGCCAACAGCAGGTGAATTAGTCGCCCGCCAACAAATCAAATTAGAAAATAACCCTATGAAAACCCTCGCCAAACTCTCCTTCACCGGAATCGCCACGGCTCTCCTCGCCACGGCGGGCGCCTTCGCCAACGACACGGAAACCCGCGCGGTCGACAACCACCACGGCTCGGTGATTTATCTGTCCCGCCCGGCGCAAAAGGAAGCGACGATGGCGTTCGGCGGCCACAGCACAGCCGCCAGCCTCACGAGCCAGAAGGTCACTCGCGATGGCGTCCACCTCCGGCAGGTCTCGACCCCGCACGGCACCGTCAGTTACTTCGCCCCGACCGAATAATGTTTCGGGCGCGATGCCGGAATCCCAATCACCCAGCGCTCGCCGTGCCGAGCGCTGGGTTTCCGTGCCTCTGATGTCGCATCCGGCCCGACTTGGTTCGGAGACCGCCAACCCCGGTGCGCGGGGTTGTCAGTCAGTTGGGGACGCACGAAAGCCGCGTCGCATGAGAGAGGACTTTGGTGCTGGGAAAGCGCGCGGGTGGATCGCGTTCTCCGCAACGCGATGGGAAAAGAATCGTGGCTCCGCCGCCCATCTTTCTCATCGTCTTCGAAGAGCCGATCCACCTGCGCACTCCTCATTTCCAGCCATGGCCGAAGGCCTCATCATTCAGAATCGCTCAAGGCGCGACGCCACTTGTTAGGGCAACGTGAGCTACGCCCCGCTCTTGATCCGTTCGAGTTCCTCCCATCGCTCATAGAGCTTCGGGACACGTTCCTTGGCGGTTTTGAGCCGGTCCTCGTAGGCCTGCCACTCGTTGCCGTGCTTCATGTAGAAATCAGGCGCTGCCAGCTCCGTTTCCAGGCGCGTGACTTCCGCCTCCGCGGTGTGAATGTCGGCCTCGATGGTTTCCAGTTCCCGAGTTTCCTTGTAGCTGAGTTTGCGCACTTTCTCCGCCCGGCGCGGCGCGCTGCTTTCCACGGCCTTGGCGGGTGCCGTAGCCGAACTGGCCAGCGCGCGAGCGGCGCGCTTTTCGAGATAGTAGTCGTAGTTTCCCGCATTGAGCGTCACCACGCCCTGGCCTTCGAAAGCCAGCGTATCGGTGCAAACGCGGTTGAGGAAATACCGATCGTGGCTCACCACGATGATACTGCCGTCGAAGTAGAGGAGGGCTTCTTCCAGGAGGCGAAGGGTGGCCAGGTCGAGATCGTTCGTCGGCTCGTCGAGAATGAGAACATTCCCGCCGCGCTTGAGGATCTTCGCCAGGATCACGCGGCTGCGCTCGCCGCCACTGAGTTGGGAGATCTTGGTATTGATTCGATCCTCGGTGAACAAAAACCGCCGCAGATAGCTGCGCAGGGTGATCGTCTCTTCGCCGAGGCGAACATGTTCGCTGCCATCGCCGACCTCTTCCCACACGGTCTTCTCGTCATCGACGAGCAGCCGGTTCTGGTCGATGTAATTGATCTGGGTGCGGGCGCCGATCTCCACTTCACCGTGGGTCGGCTGGAGCTGTCCCATGATGATCTTGAGCAGGGTCGACTTGCCGACACCATTGCGCCCGACGATGCCGAGGCGCTGGCCCGCGGCGAGATCGAGATTCACATAGTCGAAGAGCAGGCGGTCGCCGAGTTCCATGCCCACGTTGCGCAGCTCAATGACCCGATTCGCCAGCTTGGGCGCGGGCGGGATGATCATCTCGACGTCGAGTTCCTGCTCCGGGCCTTCCTGCCCTGCCATTTCGAAATAACGTTCAATGCGGTCCACACTCTTTGTGCGCCGGGCGCGCGGGCCCTTGCGCACCCATTCGAGTTCGTGCTTCAGGAATTTTTGGCGCTTCCGTTCGTTCTCCTCCTCAGTCGCTTCGCGCGCCGCCTTGGCGAGCAGGAAGTCGTTGTAGCTTCCCTGGTAGGAAAGGAATCCGCCTCGCGTCAGTTCCAGCATGCGGGTCGCGATGCGGTCGAGGAAATACCGGTCGTGCGTGACAAACAGGCAGGCCCCGGGATAACGCGCGAGGAAGTCTTCCAGCCATTCGATGCTCTCCGTGTCGAGATGGTTCGTCGGTTCGTCGAGAATCAGAAAATCCGGACGGGCGAGCAGCGCCCGGCAGAGGGCGACGCGCCGTTTCTCGCCGCCGCTGAGCGTGCTGACGATCCGGTCGAGGGCGGGAGCGTGAAGATTCGTGGCGAGACTCTCAATGCGCTGGTCAAGGTTCCAGCCGTCGTGGTGGTTGATGAGATCGAGGAGGACCGCGCTCCGCGGACTGTCGGGCGGCGTGTTCTCGTATTCTTCGAGCAGGCTGAGAATGCGCGCCGCGCCCGCCTGGATATTGCCATGGACCGTCGCTTCCTCCTCGAGGGCAAAGACCTGCGGCAGGTAGCCCGTGATCAATTCGCGGCGGCGCGTGAACTGGCCGGCATCGGGCTGGAGATCGCCGGCGGCAATGCGGAGGAAGGTCGATTTGCCGCAGCCATTGCGTCCGACCAGGCCGATGCGTTCACCCTCTTCGATCGCGATGGTGGCGCGGTCGAGCACGGTATGCGGCCCGTAGCGGACGGTGAGTTCAGTGGCACTGGCGATGGGATCGGGCATGGGCGGGCTGTAATAGGGATGGGAGGGCTCCTTCGGGCAAGCGCCCTTTGCATCTGATCTCCCTCGCCCTCTTCATCTTCATCTCCCTCAAATCCTGTGAGGAGGGAGATGACGATGAAGAGGGCGAAGGAGAGTCTTGTGGTGCGACATCCTCTCCAGTCAGCAGGGGTTTGGGGAAACGACGGACCGTGCTGCGCTATTCCTCCGCGGCGAGTGCCGTCAGTCGACTTCCGGTATTGAAGTGGAGAAAGATCGTGGCTCCGATGGTCGGCGTCAGGATCAGGAATAGGATGGAAGCTTCGTCGTTTACGCCACTCGCGCTGATTCGCATGAACAGGATGAGCAGGAAATAGATGCCGATGGACAGCGGGAGCGCCCCGCGTTTGACACGCAGGGACAGGTTGGCGACGAGATGCAGGAAAAAGACTCCCTGGGAGGCGACGGCGGCCAGCTCCAGCCAGCGCCGGCTGTCGCCGGAGAAATCATCAAATATTTTGCCGATGGGATCGGACATGAGGGGCAGGCTGAGGAGCAGGTAGAATCCCGCGGGGAAAAGCGAGGGGACGACCCCGAGGAGCTTGTGGTAGGCGACGCGGCGCAAGCCTTGGGGAAGCATGGCCAGGCTGGACAAGGTCTGGCCCTGGCGCTCGATACGAAAAATGCTGGCGGCGGCAAAGAGCAGTTCCACGGCGATGAAGCCGGCCATGAGCCAAAACATGATGCCGGCAAACTCATCCCACGGCACGGGACCGCCCAGCCGTTGCGGCCAGCAGCGCACGGCCAGGAGTGGCGTGCCGTAGATGAGGAGCTTGATGACCAGCCAAAGCTTGCCGCCGCTGTGGAAGTAGAAGTCTTTCCACGCCAGCGCGCGATCCCACGTGCGGCCCGGGCTGAAAAAGGATGCCGAACGATTCCCGGAGCGCGGCATTGCGGCCCGCCCGGGAGCGGATTCCTTTTGCTGGCCGCTGAATCGCTCGAAGAAGCCCCACGAGAGGAGGAAAAAAATGCCGCCCAAGGCGCAATTGCTCCACGCTTGAAACGAGAACGCGCTGTCGTGGAATCCGGTGTCGAGGATGGCATCGAGACGAAAGAAAGCCGAACCACTCCTGGCCGCTTCCCCCACCATCTCGAGCGCCGCGATCCACCACTGCGACGACGGGGCCAGACCCAATTGGCCGGGCAAGGCCGCGAGCCCGCTGGCAAATGGCAGGAAGAGGAAGAGGACGAGCAGTCCCAGGACGGTGAAACCCGCCGCGCCCGCGGTGCGCCGGCACACGACCGACCCCAGCAGGGCGAGATTGCAGACCAGCACAAGAAACGCCGCCAGGGCCACATAAGCCGACAGGATCTGGTGCAGGGAGATCCCGCCGAGCGTGATGGCGAGCATGGTAAAGGGAATCTGCGCGACAAAGAGCAGCAAGGCGGTGCACAGCCGGCTGGTCGATTTGCCGAGCAGGATCGACAGCGGATTGAGATTGGTCATCCGCAACAGCCCGAGGGTTGTTTCTTCTTTCTCCTCGCTGATCGCGGACGAGAAATAGCCGACGCCGGCGAGAAGCACGAAGCAGAGGTCGATGTTGACGACCGTCTTGAAGAACTCCAGGCCGGGGGCGTTGGACCAGCCCATCTCACTTTGCGTCGAATAAAGGAAGAGCAGGATGACGAGCACCAATCCCGCACGGGCGATGTAAGCGAGTTTCTGCCGGCTATCCTCGCGCAAGGAGCGGATGAAGAGAGCGAGGAGCGGGGATATCATGCGCGAAAGCGTCGTGGGCGGTTCTTAGCCTTCCGCGGAGAGAGCTTCAAGCCGGCGCAGGCTGCGAAAGTGCAGGAACACGATGCAGATAAGGCTGATGGCGGCGGTAACGATGAAGAAAAAGGTCATGTAGCTCGTTGCGGAAGTGCCGCGGAAGCGGAAGCCCGAACTCCGTTGAAGCCACTCCACGACGAAACTCATGAGAATGCTGAAGATGGCAGTGGCAACAATCCCGAGGGGCAACCCGCCCCGTTTGACGAGCAGCGACGCGAAAACCACCCAGTGCAGATACAGGGCTGTTGAGACGACGATGTTACCGGCTTGCACGATGAGAGCCGTCCTGGAGAAGGACGAGCCGCCATAGAGCCGCTGTTGGAGTAAACTCAGTCCGACCGAGGAAACCGTCCCGGGCACGGCGACAAGGGCCAGAACCAATGCTTTTCGCCAGGCGACCCGCCGGATCGTGCTCGGGAGAATCGCCAGGGAGGAGAGCGTCTGTTCATTCAGCTCATGACGGAAGAGGCGGGCGCCCATGGCTCCGATATCGATGAAGTAGAAGATCGCCAGCCAATTGACGAAATGCGAAAGGGCGTCCGATAGATTGGGATTCCGATTCACCTTCATGAGGCCGAGCGTGACGGCCGGGAGGACCAGATAGACCAGCAGACGAATGATCAAGCCGGCGTGTCCGCCGAACAGAAAATGATAGTCCTTCCAGGCGATGGCAAACCGCCTCGGCCGCGAGGGACGGGGAATGCGCCACCATAAAACCCGCACCGGCGTACCCGCTCTGGAGGCCGGGGCATCCTGCCCGCGGTCGCAGAAGCGATTGAAGACGGCCCAAGCCAGGAGAAAACTGGCGAGGCCGAGAACCACGCATCCGGCCTCGGGCCAGGTGGCGAGCGGCCCAGTGTAGTGGGTTCCGAGGATGGCGGTCAGCCGTCCGATGGGGGTGACGTGCGAGAGCGTTTTCGCGACGGGGGGGAGGCTGCCGGTCGTCCAATCCTCGGTGAGCGCCACGAGCGCCGGTCCGGTGCCGAGCAGGACGCCGATGACCATGGCGGTGAAGATCGCGGCCCTCGCGGTGTTGCGAGCCAGGACCGAGCCGAGGAGCGCGACATTGCAGACCAGGAAAGTGTAGGTTGTGATGGTGCAATAAGTGGCCGCGATCTGGTGCAGCGACACACCGCCGAGCGTGACAGCGACGATGGTGAAGGGAAGCGCGGTTACGAGCAGCAGCAGGGCGCCGCAGAGCCGGCTCGTGGATTTTCCCAGCAGGATGGAGAGAGGGTTGAGGTCCGTCATGCGCAGCAGTCCCAGCGTTTCCTCCTCCTTTTCCTCGGCCACCGCCGATCCGAAATAAGTCAGCCCGATGAGGGAGATCGCCATCATTTGCAGCACGGTGACGACGATGAAACAATTCAATCCGGGCGCACCGGCTCCTCTCAGTTCCGCGACGATCATGAAGAGAAACAGTGCCGTCAGTCCGCACAGCCCGCCTCTGGTCCAGTAGGTCGCCTTGCCGTAGCAGTCCTGGGACAGGGATTGGACAAAGAGCGCGAGAAGCGGTGAGGACATGCGCGATGGGTCCGCGGATCTTCCGATCAACTTTCGCCGGCCAGGGCGGCCAGCCGGAACGGAATATAGCGAAACAGGACCAAGGATAGCCCCAGGCAAATCGAGAGAACGATGAGAGGGCCAGCGCTGAAAATCCACATGCCTGACGAAGAGGAGCCACCGCTAAAGGCCATGCCAGCGCTGAGCATGCTCGCGAACAGCATGCAGATCATCCAAATGAGCCAATACGCGGCCAATGTGGCGACGTAACCGACGGCCATCGCGCCGCGCTTCATGAAAAGCGAAATCCAGGCGACTACGTGGACCCCCAGGACGAAGACGGTGCATGCATTGGCGACCGACACGAGCATCAGGAATTGCTCCTGCAATCTCATGGAGGTACTCATTGCTTTCACCACGATGATTGCCAGTCCCGCACCGAAGGCGAGGAGGCCGGGCAGGGCGGCGAACACGCCGGCGGTCGCCTTTCGGAATGCGAGCCGGTGCATCGTGCAGGGGAGCCCGGCCAGGGCGGACAGCGTCTGGTCGCGAATCTCGCTCCGGAAAATACGGGCGGAGATGGCTGCGAGATCGATGCTCAGGGTGAGGACGGCCAGGAAACCGACGACGATGGGAGAAAAATCAAAATTTAACCCACTGATACCCGGCACCTTCCAGAGCACATACAAAAACGCGCCCCCGTAAATGAGG
>Ga0105237_10003700_pt1 | contig 18026 bp, 13 predicted proteins | sample KBSC24metaG_FD_81520 | JGI IMG/M metagenome (GOLD analysis project Ga0105237, IMG submission 81520) | Corn rhizosphere microbial communities from Kellogg Biological Station, Michigan, USA - KBS C2-4 metaG | ecosystem: Host-associated > Plants > Roots > Rhizosphere > Soil | place: Michigan, USA... | reverse complement strand
GCCATTCCGCCCGTGCCCAGGTGACTGCCGCCGGTCGCCGACACCCCGTCGAGGTCACCCGACACGGCGACCTCGGGGATGAAGCGCGCGTTGCCCTTACGGGGATCGGAGTCGTAGAGGCCGTCGATATCGCTCAGCAGAATCAGCGCGTCGGCGCCGACCAGCTGCGCCACCAGGGCCGACAGCCGGTCATTGTCGCCGAATCGAATCTCGTTGGTGGCCACCGTGTCGTTCTCGTTCACGATCGCCACCGCGTGCAGCGCCCGCAGCCGGTCCAGCGTGCGCTGGGCGTTGTTGTGCTGCGCCCGCTGCGCGATGTCGTGTGCGGTCAGGAGCACCTGCCCGACGGTCCGGTCATACCGGCCGAACGCCGCACTCCACGAGTTGACCAGGGCCACCTGCCCCACGCTGGCCGCGGCCTGCTTGGTGGCGAGATCGGTCGGGCGCCTGGTCAGGCCGAGCGGCTCGATCCCGGCGGCGATGGCGCCGGACGAGACGATCACGACGTCCGACCCGGCCTTCATGCGCTTCTCGATGGCATCGGCGAGCGTGGCCAGCCGGCCCGCGTCGAACATGCCGTTCGGCGCGGTGAGCGCGGTCGTCCCGATCTTGACGACGACGCTGCGCGCGGTGCGCACCGCCTCGCGGTGCACCGAGGGCACCGCGTCGGGGCTGCGGGTCACGACTCGTCCTCGGGGTCCTCCGCTGACCGGCGGCGTTCTTTACGGGCCGCCTTACGTTCCGCGGCACCGATGCGATCGGTCTGCTCCAGCCGGATGTCGGTGCCGCGACCGGACATCTGCATGTCCACACCGGCGGGCGTCTGCGGCTCCCAGTCGAAGGTGACGTCACCGATGGTCACCGCACAGCCCGCGCGGGCACCCTTCTTCAACAGCTCGTCTTCGACGCCCAGGCGCGCCAGCCGGTCACCGAGGTAGCCGACCGCTTCGTCGTTGTCGAATGCCGTCTGGGCGATCCAGCGTTCCGGCCGGGTGCCGCGCACGATGAAGCCGCCGGAGCCATCCGATTCGACGGTGAAGCCGGTCTCGTTGACCGCGATGGGCCGGATGATCGGCCGGCGCGGCGCCACCACGGGTTGTGCGGCGCGGTACGCCGCGACCATGTCCCACAGCGCGAAGGTCAACGGGCGCAAGCCATCTCGGCTGACGGTCGAGATTTCGTAGACGGGCCAGCCGTACTTGGCGGCCACCTCTTCCTTGACGAAGTCGGCGAGTTCGCGGGCGTCGGGCACGTCGATCTTGTTGAGCAGCACCGCCCGGGGCCGCTCAGCGAGGTCACCCAGCGTCGAATCCCCTTGCAACGTCGGCGTATACGCGGCCAACTCGGCCTCGAGCGCCTCGATGTCGGAGATCGGGTCGCGGCCCGGCTCCAGGGTGGCGCAGTCGACGACGTGGACCAGCACTGCGCAGCGTTCGATGTGCCGCAAGAAGTCCAGACCCAGGCCGCGGCCCTCGGAGGCACCGGGAATCAGGCCCGGAACGTCGGCGACGGTGAAGGTGTTGTCGCCCGCCGAGACCACACCCAGGTTGGGCACCAGAGTGGTGAACGGGTAATCCGCGATCTTCGGCTTGGCTGCCGAAATAGCAGACACCAGAGACGATTTGCCGGCTGACGGGAAACCGACCAGACCGACGTCGGCGACCGTCTTGAGTTCGAGGGTGAGATCGCGGATCTCGCCCTTCTCCCCCAGCAGCGCGAAACCGGGCGCCTTACGCGCCCGCGACGCCAGTGCGGCGTTGCCCAGCCCGCCGCGACCACCTGCAGCCGCCTCGAACCGGGTACCGGCACCGACCAAGTCGGCCAGCATGCGGCCCTGATCATCGAGCACGACGGTGCCGTCGGGCACGTGGACCTCGAGATCGGCACCGGCGGCGCCGTCACGATTACTGCCCGCACCGGGCTTACCGGACGGAGCATCGACGTGCGGACGGAAGTGGAAGTCCAGCAGCGTGTGCACCTGCGGGTCGACGACCAGGACGATGCTGCCGCCCTTGCCACCATTCCCGCCGTCAGGCCCGCCGAGCGGCTTGAACTTCTCCCGATGTACCGATGCACAGCCATTGCCGCCGTTACCGGCGCGCGCGTGGATCACCACACGGTCAACGAACCGGGGTGCCATCTGACGTCCTCTCACTCACCAAACCAAGTCCCCGTCGCTTCGCTCGCCCCAGGAACCACTTCCCCGTTCCCAGGGAAAAAGAAAAGCTGCCACGAGGCGAAACCTCGTGGCAGCTTCAGACCTCGTGAAAAGGTTAAGCCTCGACCGGGACGATGTTGACCGTCTTGCGACCACGCTTGGAGCCGAAGAGCACCGAGCCGGCGGCCGTGGCGAACAGGGTGTCGTCGCCACCGCGACCGACGTTCACGCCCGGGTGGAAGTGAGTGCCGCGCTGACGGACGAGGATCTCGCCGGCCTTGACGACCTGGCCGCCGAAGCGCTTGACGCCGAGCCGCTGGGCGGCTGAATCGCGACCGTTACGAGAGCTTGACGCGCCCTTTTTATGTGCCATGTCTGTTCGCTCCCTTACTTACTTGATGCCGGTGACCTTGACGACCGTCAGCTGCTGACGGTGGCCCTGGCGCTTGTGGTAGCCGGTCTTGTTCTTGAACTTGTGGATGCGGATCTTCGGGCCCTTGGTGTGCTCGAGCACCTCACCGGTGACGGCAACCTTGGCCAGCGCGTCAGCACTGGTGGTGACCTTCGCACCCTCGACCACGAGAGCGACGGGCAGCGACACCGAGGCGCCCTGCTCAACGTCGAGCTTCTCGATCTTGACCACGTCACCGACGGCAACCTTGTACTGCTTGCCACCAGTCTTGACGATTGCGTACGTGGCGTTATCGGCTGCCATCGTTGGTGTTCCTCTGTTCTTCGTTCGTCTACTGCGGGGCGCGCGCCACCCGAAGGCTGGCGAGCACGGGTCTTAGGTTGGAGTGGCGCGGGGCATCCCCCGGGCACTCCATGTCGCCGGTGTCAGCCAGGCGACAACTGGTCAAGGGTACGTGACCAGTTAATCGAGGGTCAAACCGCGTGGACCCTCACGGCATCAGCCATCGACACCCCCGACCGGCGGGCCGGCGGGACGAGCCGCGGCGCGCCGCCGCTGCCGGACCACGGGAGCCTGGGCGACGACCGGTTCAGCGCGCTGACCAGCCTCTTCGTCGTCGTCCTCGTCGTCGTCCGAATCGTCGTCGTCTTCGTCGTCCGAATCGTCCTCGTCCTCATCGTCCGAATCGTCGTCGTCCTCGTCGTCGAGGTCCAGCTCGTCGCTGTCGTCGTCGCTGTCCTCGAAGTCCTCGTCGAGTTCGACTTCGAGTTCGTCGTCTTCCGAGTCCTCGTCGTCCTCGGCCTCGTCAGCGTCGTCGGCGTCCAGGTCGTCATCAGCCTCGCTCAGCTCGGTCACGCCCGCGGCGGACTCGAGCGCGTCGCCGTCGGCTGATTCGTCGGCGATGTCCTCGGTGGCCTCGTCCTCGTCGAGTTCGTCCTCGTGCTTGCCGTTCGCCGCCGCCATGGCCTTGAACATCGGATGCTCACCCTGCGGATGTGGCGGCACCTTGGCCACCTGCTGCTCTTCTTCGACGCGCGGGGCTGCCTTCTTGGCCCGCTTGCTGCGCCGGCCGCCGCCACTACCGCTACTGCCGGCGGGTTCGGCCTTACGGTTGTTCCCGGCCGCGGTGTCCACCGGATCGACGTGCAGCGTGATGCCGCGGCCCGCGCAGTGCGTGCAGGTCGTGGAGAACGCTTCGATCAGACCGGTGCCGAGCCGCTTGCGCGTCAGCTGCACCAGACCCAGCGAGGTCACCTCGGATACCTGGTGCCGGGTCCGGTCCCGGGCCAGTGCCTCGGTCAAGCGGCGCAGCACCAGGTCCCGGTTGGATTCGAGCACCATGTCGATGAAGTCGATCACCACGATGCCGCCGATATCGCGCAGCCGGAGCTGGCGCACCGTCTCCTCGGCCGCCTCCAGGTTGTTGCGGGTAACCGTCTGCTCCAGGTTGCCGCCCGAACCGGTGAACTTGCCGGTGTTGACGTCGATGACCGTCATCGCCTCGGTGCGGTCGATCACCAGGGTGCCGCCCGAGGGCAGCCACACCTTGCGGTCCATCGCCTTGGCCAGCTGCTCATCGATGCGGTACACCGAGAAGACGTCGGGGCCGGTACCGCCACCCGCCGGCTCGTACTGCGACATGCGCGAAAGCAGTTCCGGTGCAACGGAATTGACGTAGGTACTGATGGTGTTCCAGGCCTCATCACCCGAGACCACGAGCTTCGAGAAGTCCTCGTTGAACAGGTCGCGGATCACCTTGACCAGGACGTCGGGCTCTTCGTACAGCGCCACTGCGGCGCCGGCGGCCTTGCCCTTGGTCTTGGCGGCGGTCGACTCGATCTCGGTCCAGCGTTCCTGCAACCGGTTGACGTCCGCGCGGATGTCCTCTTCCTTCACGCCCTCGGACGCCGTGCGGATGATCACACCCGCGTCGGCAGGCACGACCTCCTTGAGGATTTCCTTCAGGCGCTGACGCTCGGTGTCGGGCAGCTTGCGGCTGATCCCCGTCGACGACGCCCCCGGCACGTACACGAGGTAGCGCCCGGCCAGCGAAATCTGCGTGGTGAGGCGGGCGCCCTTGTGCCCGACCGGGTCCTTGCTGACCTGCACGACGACGTAGTCGCCGGGCTTGAGCGCCTGCTCGATCTTGCGGTTGTTGCCACCGAGACCGGCGGCCTCCCAGTTGACCTCACCGGCGTACAGCACGCCGTTGCGGCCGCGGCCGATGTCGACGAACGCCGCCTCCATCGAGGGCAGCACGTTCTGGACGATGCCGAGGTAGATGTTGCCGACCAGCGACACCTGGGCGGCCGATGTCACGAAGTGCTCGACGACGACGCCGTCTTCCATGACCGCGATCTGGGTGTAGCGAGCGCCTTCATGCGGCGGCTCGCTGCGCACCCTGTCGCGGACGACCATTACCCGCTCGACGGCCTCGCGACGGGCCAGGAACTCGGCCTCGCTCAGGATCGGCGGGCGGCGGCGGCCCGCGTCCCGCCCGTCGCGACGGCGCTGCCGCTTGGCCTCGAGCCGGGTCGACCCGGTGATGCCCTGGATTTCGTTGTTTTCCGACTTGGCGCGCGGGGCACGCTCGTGGACGACGGTGTTGGGCGGATCGTCCGGTGAAACGGCCTCGCCATCGGCGTCGTCCCCAGCGGCACCGCCCGACTTGCGGCGGCGACGACGGCGGCGACGACGGCTCGCGCCGTCAGAAGCGTTCGCGTCATCGTCGTCACCGGAGTCCTCGTCGGCCTCGCCGTCGGTGTCCTCGTCGCCCTCGGCCGACGCATCCTGCGGCTCGCCTTCGGCGTCTCCGTCGATCGCGTCGTCGCTGCTCTGCTCGCCCCGGCCGCGACCGCGGCCACGGCGTCCGCGACGGCGACGCCGGTTGGCGGGCCGCTCGCCGTCTTCGTCGGTGCCGTCCTCGCCACCCTCGTCGGCGCCGTCGGCCGCGTCGTCGGCGTTGTCGTCGTCGGCGAAGTCGTCAGGCTCGACGGGGGGCCGGAACGTCACCGGCTGGGGTGCCACGAACAGCGGCAGATAGTCGGCGGGCTCAGCCGAAGTTGCCTGGGTGGCCGGAACCGTCTCCAACAGCAGGCGGGACTCGGGCTCGGCTTCGTCGGGCTCCGCGTCGCCGGCCTCGGCCGCCTCGCGGGCGATCTCGACAGCCGCTTCGGCGACGTCGACGGCTTCGACGGCGACCTCGGCCACGGGCTGAGCGGTCTCAGCGGTCTCAGCAGCCACGGGGGCTACCGGGGCTTCGGGCGCCGCGGGCGCGTCAGCGGCGTCGCCACCGAGACCCAGCAGGTCGCGGACGCGCTCGGCCTCGGCACGGGTCACCGTGGAGGCGGGGTTGCGGGGTCTACCGTCGACGCTGGCCAGCGTCTCGGTGATCTTCTTGCTGGTGGTCCCGAGGATTCGGGCCAGCGAGAAAATCCGCAGGCGCTCGGGGAGCTCTATCGGCTCCGCCGCACTGCTGGCGTCTTCGGATTGGGCTTCAAGTTGGGCATCGTCGGCCACGTATTCTCCTCAAGCCCCCGGGCGCGTCGTGCGACGCGGCCACGCGAGGGCTTCTTGTATTGGCTCGGGGAGCTTCTCCCGAGATTGTTGTGGTCTCGCACCTAGCGGCCCACGGGGAGCCCTCGGCGCCTGGCTGAATGATGGCTGGACGGTCGGCGCCGCACCTGGATTTCTCCGGGTGGTCGCGTCGTCCAAGTCTTCATCCGGGCGTCCGCTCCTGGTATGAAGCAGGTCACCCGTAGGCCAGTATCCCACATCGTCGGCCAATCTCCGACGAGGTGCCGCCGGTAGCTCAGCTACCGGCGGCCCACAGTGTCAATTACCGGGGAACCACAGGGCGATCTCGCGGGCGGCGGACTCCGGGGAATCCGAGCCGTGCACCAGGTTGTCCTGGGTGATCAGGGCCAGGTCACCACGGATGGTGCCGGTCGCGGCCTTCTCAACCGGGTCGGTGCCACCGGCGATCTGGCGGAAGGCGGCGACAGCGCGCGGGCCCTCGACGATCGCGGCCACCACCGGGCCGGAGGTGATGAATTCCAGCAGGTCACCGAAGAAGGGCTTGCCCTCGTGCTCGGCGTAGTGCTTGGTCGCCAACTCGACGCTGACGGTCTTCAGCTCAAGAGCAGCAAAGGTCAGGCCCTTGCGCTCGATCCGGCTGATGATTTCGCCGATCAGGTTGCGCTTCACGCCGTCGGGCTTGATCAAAACAAGGGTCTGCTCAGTCACGGCGGACAGCGTACTAGTCAGTAACGAATGCCTCGTAATGGCGTACCCAACGCACAGTTCAGTCCACGGGTCAGTCTCAGTCCACGGGGTCACGCACGATCGGGCAGGTCATGCAGTGCCCACCACCGCGGCCGCGGCCCAATTCCGCACCGACGATGGTGATCACCTCGACGCCCGCCTTACGCAGCAGCGCGTTGGTGTGCGTGTTGCGGTCGTACGCGAGCACCACTCCTGGTTCGACGGCTACCAGGTTGTTGCCGCTGTCCCACTGCTGGCGTTCGGAGTCGTAACGACTGCCGCCAGTCTCGACAACTGTGAAAGCACCCACGCCGAGGCTGGCGGCCACGACGTCCAGGAATGGACGCGTCTCTTCGATCACCTCGACTCCGGGCGCCTTGTCGCCGGGCAGCAGCGTGAAGGTGTGCAGGTTGTAGACGATGTCCGGATAGACGGTCACCACGTCACGATCGGCGAAGGTGAACACGGTGTCGAGGTGCATCGCCGCACGAAGTTTGGGCATACCCGCGACGATCACTCGCTCGGCGGCGCCCTGTTCGAACAAGGCCGCGGCGACCTGGGTGATCGCCTGGCGAGAGGTCCGCTCGCTCATGCCGATGAGCACCACCCCCTTTCCCGGCACCATGACATCGCCACCCTCGATGGTTGCCAGTCCCCACGTCTGCTCCGGGTCCCCCCACCACACCGTCGAATCGGCAAAGTCCGGATGAAACTCGTAAATCGCCTTCATCAGCAACGTCTCGTCATGCCGCGCTGGCCAGTACAGCGGGTTCAAGGTGAGCCCGCCGTAAATCCAGCACGTGGTGTCGCGGGTGTACAGCGTGTTGGGCAGCGGCGGCATCAGATACTCGGTGATACCGGCAGCCTCGCGGGCCAGCGCCCGGTAGCCCGAGGTCAATTCCGCGGGCAGATCTCTGATGGACATCCCGCCGATCAGCAGTTCGGCCAAACGGCGTGGTTGCAGCGAACCGAGGAATGCACGGGTGTCCTCGATCAGGCCCACACCCACCTCATTGGCCACGATCTTTCGGTCCAACAGCCAGGCCCGCGCGTCGGGATTCTCCACGGTTTGCGTCAGAACATTGTGCAGCTCAACGACTTCCACACCACGATCACGCATCTTGTCCATGAAGTCGAAATGATCGCGACGGGCGTTCTGCACCCAGAGCACGTCGTCAAACAGTAGGTCGTCACAGTTGGTCGGAGTCAGCCGCTCATGAGCCAGACCCGGTGAACAGACCAGAACCTTGCGCAGCGTGCCGACCTCGGAGTGCACTCCGTATGCGGTGGACGGTGTGGTCACGTGAATCCTTCCGATTGAAGTGAATCCGTTCAGATGGTGATGGCGCCCGTAGCCAGCGACACGATGCCGGCGACCGCACCCACGACGATGACTACGAACAACACCGTCTCGGCGGGAGTGAACAGGCGCAGATTGCGTTCCCGCCGGGCGATGACGTAAAGAACCGCGCCCGGCGCGTACAGGATGCACGACAGGAGCAGGTGGTCGAGTCCGGCCGCGAAGACCAGGAAGAGGGTGTATGCGGTGGCCACCGCCGCGATCACGCTGTCCGACAACGGTGCTCGCGCGCCGTCGTACGTCTGCCGGGTGATTGTCAGCTTCAGCGCATAGGAAGACGCCAGGAGATAAGGGATCAACGCCAGAGCTGCGGTCAGATCCAGCATGAAATCCAGTGACTCCGACGTGAACAACAGCAGGATCAACAACAACTGGACCAGACCGCCGGCCATCACCAGTGCCGCGACCGGAGCCCCTTTCGCGTTGGTTCGGGCCAGGAATCGGGGCATGTCATCGGTTTTGGCCGGAATGTAGAGAATCTCGGCCGCCATCAGCGTCCAGGCGAGGTAGGCACCCAATACCGACAGCACGACACCGACCCGGATGAAGATCGAACCCCAATGACCGACAACCGATTCCAAGACAAACGCCATCGCAGGCTGCTGCGCGACTGCGAGTTCGGCCTGGGGCATGACGCCGTAGGAAGACAGTGTCACCAGCATGAAAACTGCCAGGACGGAAAGGAATCCGAAAACCGTGGCGCGGCCGACATCTTCGCGCTTGCGGGCAAACCGCGAATACACGCTGGCCCCTTCGATGCCCATGAACACGAACACCGTGATCAGCATGGTGCCCTTGGCCTGGTTGAACACCGAGGTCGCGGAATAGTGGCCGTCACCACCCCAGAAGTTGGCAGTGAAGACGTCCGCCTTGAACGCAATGAGCGCGACCACGATGAACAGCAGAATCGGAATCACCTTGGCAAATGTGGCGATTCGGTTGACGATGGCGGCCTCTTTGACTCCGCGCAAGATCAGATAGCAGAACAACCACACCGCCACCGATGAGCAGACAACCGCCAGGACCGTGTCACCCGCACCCAAACCCGGGAACAGCGCGCTGGCGGTCGTCATGATCAACACCCAGTACGACGTGTTGCCCGCGCAGGCCGACGCCCAGAACCCGAAGGCGGAGTTGAACCCGACGTAATCGCCGAAACCCGCCTTGGCATAGGCGTAGATACCGGCATCAAGATCCGGCCTCCGAGTCGCCAGCCGCTGAAATACGAAGGCCAGCATCAACATGCCGGTTCCCGCGATCGCCCACGCGATCAAAGCACCGAGGACGCCGGTCTCCGTACCGAACCGCCGCGGCAGCAGGAACACCCCAGATCCGACCATCGACCCGACGACCATGGCGGTCAGAGTCGGCAAACTGACTTTCTGGTCCTCAACATCGGTTGCGGTAGCGCTCAACGTATTGCCTCCGTGGTCCGTATCGAGGTCCGGTATTTATAGAAGCCCGGCGACGAAACCGGCCGCCTGGCCGGGAAAAGGCGGGAATTCGTACCCGTTGTGTGCCGCGCGGCTCCGCCCGCCGGGTTCGCAGATCGGATCACCGGCGGCGCACAGGTCGATGGTCCGGCCCGCGAAGACGCCGGAGGTGGACAGCGGGGTCCCGAATCGCGCCGCCGGGCCACCGAACACCGCGACGGCCGCTACCCGCGCCGCCAGATCGGGCGGCAGCGGTGCTGCCGAGCCGAAATTGCCGACAGTGTTTCCCAGCGGATTGACGCCAGCCAGCATCGCCACGACCGCCGCACCCTGCGAGAAGCCACCGAGCACGATCGTCGTGGCCGGGCATTGCGCCACCGTCGCCGCGATGTTCGCGGCGGCGTCATTGGCACCGTCCGCAGTCGTCAGGAAGTTGATGCTGGCCGAATAGTTCACCCCGTACACGCTCAGCGTGCGGTTCCCCAACCGAGATGCCAGGGCAGCGGCGAACGCCTGGCCGACCCGGCCGAGCCCGGGTCCCTCGCCGGTGCCCCGGGCGAAGACCAGTGCGACATCGGCGCAGCCATCAGCTTTGGCCCGATCGGGCCAGACACCGACAGTGGTCGCTGCGATACACACGGCGACTGTCACCGCAGACCACATCCAGCGGGCGATCACCGTTCGATCGTGGCACAGCCACCCCGCCTGGTCAGTCCGATTGGGATTGTTGGCCCGGCAGCAGGCCGCGGTCCTGGCGGCGCTTGACCTCGGACCGCAGATACGCGATCAAGACCCAGACGAGCAGGAAGATGATGCCGACGATGCCGATGGTCACGTCGATGAACGCACCGAGGATCAGCACGAACTGCATGCCGATGTTGGCCCACAATGCCCAGGACCGGCCCTGCATCCCCGACATCAGGGCCAGCACGATCGCCATACCGATGAGGTAGCCGCTGCTGAGCGGCGTCAGACCACCGTGGAACACCGACACCACCGGCAGCGCCAAGAGCACCACGATGACTTCCAGGATCAGCGTGCCGGCCATCACGCCGCGGAAGCTCTTCCAGGGGTCTGGCTGGTTCTGCTGGTTCGGGGCGCTCATGCCGGGTCCTTTCCGAACAGCGTGCGCGCCGCGCCGGCCGTCACGACGGAACCGGTGATCACCATGCCCGCGCCGGAGAAGCCGTCGGACGCGCCGTAATCGTTGCCCGACTCCTCCACCAGCGCCGTCGCCGCCTCGATGGCATCGGGCAGGTTCGGCGCGGTGATGACGCGTTCCGGGCCGAAGGTTTCCTCTGCCAGTGCCGCCAGCGTGTCGGTGTCCATGGCCCGCGGCGACCCGTTGTGGGTCACCACCACCAAGTCGAACGCCGACTCGAGCGCGGTCAGGATGCCGGCGACGTCCTTGTCCGCCATCACCGAGATGACGCCGACCAGGAAGCGGAACTCGAACTCCGTCTGCAGCGCGTCGGCGAGGGCGGCGGCACCAGCCGGATTGTGCGCGGCGTCGATGAACACCGTTGGGGCACTGCGCAACCGCTCCAACCGGCCGGGATTGGTCACTGACGCGAAGCCCTGGCGGACGGTGTCGATGTCGAGCTGACGGTCGGCACCGGCGCCGAAGAACGCCTCCACCGCGGCCAGCGCCAGGACGGCGTTGTGCGCCTGGTGCTCGCCGTGCAACGGCAGGAAGATGTCCGTGTAGACACCGCCCAGGCCCTGCAGTTCCAGCACCTGCCCACCCACGGCGACCTGCCGGCCGCGGACGGTGAACTCGGAATCCTCACGGGCGACGGCAGCGTCGGCCGTAACCGCCTGGGCCATCAGCACTTCCATCGCCTCGGGAAGCTGACGGGCGATCACCGCGACGGTGCTGGGGTCGGTGCCCGCGGGCACCAGGTCTGGCTGCTGACGGGCGATGATGCCCGCCTTCTCCCCCGCGATCGCGGCGATGGTGTCACCGAGAAAATCGGTGTGGTCCAAGCCGATCGGGGTGATGACCGCGACCGGCGCTTCGACGACGTTGGTGGCATCCCACCGTCCACCCAGGCCGGTCTCGATGACCGCGACGTCGACAGGGGCGTCGGCGAAGGCCGCGAACGCCATGGCGGTGAGCACCTCGAACTTGCTCATCTTGGGGCCCGGTTCACCCAGCTCGCCGGCTAGCTCGCCGGCCTGAGACTGCCGGTCGACGATCTCCACGAACGGCTCGATCTCGGTGTACGTGGCGACGTATTGCGCTGGGCTGATGGGCTTTCCATCGATTGCGATGCGCTCGGTGGCGGCCTGCAGGTGCGGGCTGGTGGTCCGGCCGGTGCGGCGGCTGAAGGCCGTCAACAGCGCGTCGATCATCCGGGTGACCGAGGTTTTGCCGTTGGTCCCGGCCACATGGATGCTCGGGTAGCCGCGTTGCGGCGAGCCGAGCATCTCCAGCAGCGCCTCGATGCGGACGGTGCTCGGTTCGATCTTCGTTTCCGGCCACCGCTGGTCGAGCAGATACTCGACCTGCAGCAGCTCGGCGATCTCGTCGGGCGAGGGGGCGCTCATGCGGACGGCAGCCCGGCCAGCCGGGCGTTGATCCGGTCGACCTCTTCGGTGGCCAGTTGCTGACGGGCCTTGATCTTGGCGACGACGTCCTCGGGCGCCTTCGCGAGGAACGCCTCGTTGCCCAATTTGCCCGCGGTCTGGGCGAGTTCCTTCTGCGCGGCGGCCAGGTCCTTCTCCAGCCGGCGACGCTCAGCGGCGACGTCGACCGTGCCCGAGGTGTCCACCTCGACCACGACGGTGCCCTTGGACAGCCGGACCTCCACTGCCGCGGACGGGTTGAAGTCGTCGGCCGGCTCGGTCAGCCAGGCCAGGGACGTCACCGCGGCCACCTGGGCGTCCAGGTCGGCTTCGCTGATGCCCACCAGACGGGCGGGCACCTTCTGCCGGTCGTTGAGGCCCTGGTCGCTGCGGAACCGGCGCACCTCGGTGATGAGCTTCTGCATGTCGGTGATGCGCCCGGCGGAAACCGGATCGAGCGCGACACCGGAGGCCTGCGGCCACTCGGCGATGACCACCGATTCGCCACCGGTCAGCGACTTCCACAGCGCCTCGGTGACGAACGGCATCACCGGGTGCAGCAGCTTGAGCAGCACGTCGAGCACCGCGGCCAGCACGGCCTTGGTGTGCTCGGTGCGCGAACCACCCTCGAACAGTTGAGCTTTCGCGAGCTCGAGGTACCAGTCACAGAACTCGTCCCACGCGAAGTGGTACAGCGCCTCGCAGGCCCGGCTGAATTCGTAGCGGTCCAGCGTGTTGTCGACCTCGACGCGGACCTCTTCCAGCCGGCCCAGAATCCAGCGGTCGGCGTCGGTGAGCTCGGCAGCGTCCGGCAGCGCAGCGGGTGCCGCACCGTTCATCATCGCGAAACGTGTTGCGTTGAACAGCTTGGTGGCGAAGTTGCGCGACGCGCGGGCGTGGTCCTCACCGATGGAGAGGTCGCCGCCCGGGCTGGCGCCGCGGGCCAGGGTGAAGCGCAGCGCATCAGCCCCGAACATCTCCACCCAGTCGAGCGGGTCGATGCCGTTGCCCTTGGACTTGCTCATCTTCTGCCCGAACTGATCGCGGATCAGCCCGTGCAGGAAGACGTTCTCGAACGGCACCTTCGCCCCGCTCAGGACGGGATCATCGGCCACGAACGTGCCGAACATCATCATCCGGGCCACCCAGAAGAACAGGATGTCGTAGCCCGTGACCAGAACCGTTGTCGGATAGAACTTCTCGAGTTCCGCAGTCTTTTCGGGCCACCCCATGGTGGAGAACGGCCACAACGCCGACGAGAACCACGTGTCCAGCACATCGGGGTCCTGCTCCCAGCCTGCCGGCGGCTCCTCGTCGGGGCCGACGCAGACAGTCTGGCCGTCCGGTCCGTGCCAGATCGGGATGCGGTGACCCCACCAGAGCTGACGGGAGATGCACCAGTCGTGCATGTCGTCGACCCACGCGAACCAGCGCGGTTCCAGGCTTGTCGGGTGAATCACGGTGTCGCCGTTACGGACTGCGTCACCGGCGGCCTTGGCCAGCGACTCCACCTTGACCCACCACTGCATGGACAGCCGCGGCTCGATGGCCTCACCGCTACGCTCGGAGTGCCCGACGCTGTGCAGGTACGGCCGCTTCTCGGCGACGATCCGGCCCTCGGCGGCCAGCTTCTCGCGCACCTTGACGCGGGCCTCGAAGCGGTCCATGCCATCGAATTCGGTTCCGGTACCGGCGATGTTGCCTTTGGTGTCCATGATGGTCGGCATCGCCAGGCTGTGCCGCAGGCCGATCTCGAAGTCGTTCGGGTCGTGCGCGGGCGTGACTTTCACTGCGCCGGTGCCGAATTCGGGGTCGACGTGCTCGTCGGCCACGATGATGATGTCGCGGTCCAGGAACGGGTGCGGCAGCGTGCTGCCGACCAGTGCACGGTAGCGCTCGTCCTCGGGGTGCACGGCGATGGCGGTGTCCCCGAGCATCGTCTCGAGTCGCGTCGTCGCGACCACGATGTGGGGCTCCGCGTCGTTCATGGAGCCGTACCGGAACGACACCAGTTCGCCCTCGACGTCGTCGTACTTGACCTCGAGGTCGGAGATGGCAGTCTCCAGCACCGGTGACCAGTTGACCAGCCGCTCGGCCCGGTAGATCAGGCCGGCGTCGAACAGCCGCTTGAAGATGGTGCGGACGGCGCGCGACAGGCCCTCGTCCATGGTGAACCGGTCGCGGCTCCAGTCGACGCCGTCACCGAGGCGACGCATCTGGCCGCCGATGGTGCCGCCGGACTCGCGCTTCCACTCCCAGACCTTCTCCACGAAGCCCTCGCGGCCGAAGTCTTCCTTGGTCTTGCCCTCGGCGGCGAGCTGCTTCTCGACGAGGGTCTGGGTGGCGATACCGGCGTGGTCCATGCCGGGCAGCCACAGCACCTCGAAGCCCTGCATGCGCTTGCGCCGGGTCAGCGCGTCCATCAGGGTGTGGTCGAGCGCGTGGCCCATGTGCAGGCTGCCGGTGACGTTCGGCGGCGGCAGCACGATGGAGTACGGCGGCTTGTCGCTGGTGGGGTCGGCGGTGAAGTACCCGGCGTCGACCCAGCCCTGGTACATGTCAGCTTCTACCGCGCTCGGATCCCACGATTTGGGCAGGGAATCGGCCGCATTCACGGTCGCGGGATCAGGTGTATCGCTGGCAGTCACCGGCCAATTCTAGGTAAGCGCTGCGAGCAGACGTAAATGTGCCCGGTAAGCCGACGTCATGGGCACATTTACGACCGCTTGCGAGAACTACTTCTTGTTGCCGAACAGCCCGCCGAGGACGCTGCCGAGCACGCCGCCGGCGCCCTGGTTGCCACCGCCGCCCAGGACGCTGCCCAGAATGCTGCCGAGCGGATTGTCACCGGAATTCGTGTTGGCGCCCGCGTTGTTACCGCCCAGCGCGCCGCCGAGGATGTTGCCCAGGACGTCACCGAGACCGCCGCCGGACGCCGCGGGAGTCGACGCTCCCCCGCTGCCGGTGAGCTGCTTGCCGATGTAGGCCAGCACGATGGGCGCCAGGATCGGCAGCAGCTTCTGGATCAGCTCACTGTTGCCGGCGCCGCCGCCCGCCAGTGCGGACGCGACCTGGCCGCTGTCGTTTCCGCCGAAGATCTTCGCGATGGCATCGGCACCCTGGTCCTGGTTGACCTGGTCGACCGAGACGCCGCCGTCGAGCAGCCCCCTCGCCGCGTGGTCGGCCGCATCGGTCTCGATGCCGGCCGCGGTATCAGGGTCCGCCGCGTTGTGCTGCAAACCGCCCACCAGCAGCGGCACCAGTTGTTGTACGGCGCTGTTCACCTCCCCTTCATCAGCGCCGAGCTTGGCCGCAATCTCTTGTGTCGGAATCTGATTCAGCAGTTCGTCAAGACCAGCCATGGCTTTCCACCTCATGTCCCCGGGATGTGTGTGAAACCTCGTCGCCGACACTAGCCGGGTCGGCGACGAGGCACAGGACTTCGGCGCTCGCTGCGCGAATCAGCGCCCCAGCGCTTCGGTTTCGAACGTGACGCCGGCGGTCGGCAGCCTGGTCAGGAGTACGTCGCCCATCGCCGCGGCAGGGGTGAGGACGCCGCGCAGATCCGACAGCCGGTCGCGGTCGAGCGCCAGCGCCAGCCCGCTCTCGCCCAGCAGCACCGCGGTGGCCTTGTAGCCCGGGTCGCCCTGCTGCGCCATGACGGAGCGGTACCGGGCGCCGCTGGTGGTCCGCGTGTAGGTCTCGACGCGGTAGTGGCCCTTGTCGCGGGCCTGCTCGCTGGGCCCGGTGCCGGGCTTGGGGACCACACGGTCGATGAGGCCACGAGGCAGCTTGTTGAAGAACCGGCTGCCGAGGTTCATCACCGCGGCGTTGGCGGCGGTGCCGAGCGCCGAAGCCACCGGCGCGATGGGCGACGACCCCAGGCTCATGTTCTCCGCGTACCGGAACGTACGGCCGTACTCCCAGCCCAGCAGCGCGTTGGTGCGACGCACGATGCGCGTGTTCGCCACCGCCATCACGAAGGCACCCGTCCAGGTCCCGGCAAGTTCCGGGGCGATGTCCCGGCCGCGGCGCCACGGGGTGTCGGATTGATGGCCGAGGTCGGGCTCGGCGCCACGATCGGTGGTCAGCGTGTAGGGGTCCATCATGGTCCGGCGCAGCTCGGCGTTGTCGGACGTCAGCGTGAACAGTTCGAGCATCGACGCGACGGTGCCGCCCGACACCCCGCCGGAGAATCCGCGCAACACATAGTCGGTGTCGGTGAGCTCGCCGGCGCCGTCGGCCTGCGCGGCCTTGTACAGCGCGTAGACGGTGAGATCCGAAGGGATGGAATCGAATCCGCAGGAGTGCACGATGCGGGCACCGGTATCTGCGGCCTGCTTGTGGAACAGGTCGATGCTCTCCCGGATGAACAGGCTCTCGCCGGTGAGGTCTGCGTAGTCGGTACCGGCCGCCGCACACGCCGCCACCAGCGGCAGACCGTACTTGAGGTAGGGACCGACCGTGGTGACGACCACCTGGGTCCGTTCGGCCATGGCATCGAGGCTCTGCTGTGACGACGCGTCGGCCTGGATCAGTCCCCAGCCTTGCCCGGCCGCGCCGAGCGAATCCCGGACCGCGGCCAGTTTGTCCATGGAGCGGCCCGCCAGCGCGATCCGCGCCCGCCCGCCGTTCTCGGCCAGGTATTGGGCGGTCAGCTTCCCGACGAAGCCGGTGGCGCCATAGAGGACGATGTCGAATTCGCGCTGCGGTGCGGTCATGCTGCCCAACCTAACCGAGGGTCTCCGGCAGGTCGATGGGTTCTTTCAGCACGTGCTCGGACAAGAACGCCGCCACCACCTGGTACCAGATCTTGGCGTGCTGCGGCGCGGCGATCCAGTGTCCCTCGGACGGGTAATACAGGTAGCGGTGCGCGGTGCCGCCGTTCTCGTCGGCGGGCAGCCCCGACCGGGTCAGCAGGTCGTTCCACAACCGCAGGCCCTCGCCGATCGGGACGCGATAGTCCTTGTCGCCGTGGATCACCAGCATCGGGGTCGTGATGTTCTCGACGTGACGGTGCGGTGAATTGCGTTCGGCCATCTCGGGTGTCATCTCGCGAGCCCACCAGTAGGCGCCGTCGGTCGTCGGCCCGAACTGGTCCAGCGCCCACAGGCTGGCGTGGGTGACGATCGCGGCGAATCGGTCGGTGTGCCCGGCGATCCAGTTGGCCATGTAGCCGCCGAACGAGCCGCCCATCGCCGCGATGCGGCCGGCGTCGATGCGCGGGTGGCCGCACGCCGCGTCGACAGCCGCCATCAAGTCGGTGTATGGCGCGAAACCCCAAGCACCCCAGCCGCGTTGAATGAAGTCCTGACCGTATCCGGTGGACAGCGCCGGGTCCGGCATCAGCACCGCATAACCGAGCGCGGTGAGCAGCCAGGGATTCCACCTCCAGTGCCAGGTGTTCCAGCTGCCCAGCGGTCCGCCGTGCACCCACAGCAACAGCGGCGCGGGAGTGTCACCGGCCGGCAGCGTCAGCCAGGACCGAACGGGTGCACCGTCGTCCGCGGTTGTCGTCAACTCGACCAGTTCACCTGGCAATTCAGGGAATTCGACGCACGGCAACACGGTGACGACACCGGCGGCGTCGATGTGTACCGGGTGCGGCGGGGTCAGGTAGCTGCTGCGCAGGGCGTACAGCGCACCACCGGCGACGGGGCGGACTTCGCCGTAGGCGAAGTCGTCGTGGGTCAACTGAGTGACTGCTCCGCTCGACGGGTCGACGGCGAAGATGGGCGCCCGGCCGTTGTCATCCGCGGTCACCAGCAGCGTCGACCCGTCGTGAGACCAGGTCACCGATGTCGGCCAGCGGTCCCAGTCCGCGGTGAGCTC
>Ga0105237_10003695_pt1 | contig 18037 bp, 18 predicted proteins | sample KBSC24metaG_FD_81520 | JGI IMG/M metagenome (GOLD analysis project Ga0105237, IMG submission 81520) | Corn rhizosphere microbial communities from Kellogg Biological Station, Michigan, USA - KBS C2-4 metaG | ecosystem: Host-associated > Plants > Roots > Rhizosphere > Soil | place: Michigan, USA... | reverse complement strand
CAGGTCGATGGCGACCGTCCTCCTGGTCGCCGTCGGCTTGGCGCCGATACCCGCCAGCGTCGTCGCCTTGAACTCGATGACCTCGGGCTGATCCACTTCGTAGACCACGGTCCCGTCGGGCCACGCGAGCCGGTACGCGCGCGCATCCAGGCCTGCGGCCAGGATCACGGCCTGCCGGACACCCGTTGCGGCTGCGTCGAGGAACAGCTTGTCGAAGAAGCGGGTCCGCACCGCCATGGCCTCGGCGGCGCGCCGCAGCGTGAACGCCGGGTCGACGTCGGCGAAGTCGATCTCGCCGTCGAGGACGCGGGTGAAGAAGTCGACGCCGACCGCCCGCACCAGGGGTTCGGCGTACGGATCGTCGATCAGCTTCTCGCGGTCGGCGATTGCGCGTTGCGCCGCAACCATCGTCGCGGTCGCACCGACGCTGGAGGCCAGGTCCCAGCTGTCGCCGTCGGTTCTTGCCATGTGCTTCCCCTACTTCAACGTCGCCGAGAGATAGCCGTAGTTGCCGCCGAACGCCCGCATGTCGTCGCTGGGTGGTTCGAATCCGTTCGCGGCGTGCGCTTCGTCGGCACCAACTATGCCCACCTGCCAGCCATGGGTCTTGAGGTATTCGGCGGCGTCGTTGCGGTCCCCGGTGTAGATCAAGTCGGCCAGGTTGACCGTCGAGCCCATGCGCTGGGAGCGCTCCGTGAGCTGCTCTGCCCAGTCCGGCGGCAACGTGCTCATGTCCATGTACTCGCACGAGACCCGGCTGCCGGGCGCAGACAGGTCGGTGATGTTGTCGAAGAGGCGGTCCTGAGCTTCTGGCGGCAGATAGGCAAGGAGTCCCTCAGCGCTCCACGCGGTCGGCAGGCTGGTGACGAATCCCGCCTTGACGAGCGCCGACGGCCAATCGTCGCGCAGATCGATCGCGATGGTCCTGCGCTGGCCGGTCGGCTTGGCGCCCAGGCCCGCCAACGTCCGCGTCTTGAACTCGATGACGTCGGGCTGGTCGATCTCGTACACCACCGTGCCCGCAGGCCACGGCAGCCGATAGCCCCTCGTGTCGAGGCCGGAGGCCAGGATCACGGCCTGTCGCACACCGGAAGCGGTTGCCGTGGTGAAGAAGTCGTCGAAGAAGCGGGTGCGCACGGTCATCTGTTCGCACAACGCAAGACGGTGGCTCTGCGCCTCGTCGGTCCCCGTGGTCTCGCCATCGACGAGTTTGACGAAGTCGTCCATGCCGACGGCGCGGACCAAAGGATCGGCCCATGGGTCGTCGAGAAGGGCGTCGGGGCCCTGGGATGCGATCGCGCGGAAGGCGGCGACGGCCGTCGCCGTCGCTCCGACGCTGGAGGCCAGATCCCAGGTGTCGCCGTCGGTTCGTGCCATGTGGTGCTCTCCTCTTATTGCTTTATTGCGGGTGACTTACGTACGGGTGGCAGTGATGGACTGCGAATTGCGCATGGTCGCGAGCGCGCTGGTGTCGGGGAACTCGCGGCCATAGTGGGCGAACACCTCGGGCCTGGTGCGGGCATGGACCTGCCAACCGAGTGCGGTCAGGTAGTCGATCACCGGTTTGCGCTCGCCGTCGTAGAACAGATCCGACAGCTTGACGTCGAATCCGTGTGCTCTCCAGGCGTCGCCGAGGGCGTTGGCACGTTCACCGAGGCTGGCGCCGGAGTCGGGGTGGTACTCGGTGGAGAGTCGGCTGCCAGGGGCCGACAGTGCAGTGATCTCGTCGAAGAGCCGGTCCTGTGCTTCGGGCGGAAGGTACACCAGCAGGCCCTCCGCACTCCACGCCGCCGGCTTGGTGGCGTCGAAACCGGCGCCGCGAAGCGCTTCCGCCCAGTCGTCGCGCAGGTCGACGGCGACGGCCCGGCGCTCGGCGGTCGGGGTGGCACCGATGCCGGTCATCGCCGCGGTCTTCGCCTCGATCACCTTGGGCTGGTCGATCTCGTAGACCACGGTGCCGTCGGGCCACGACAGCCGGTAGGCACGCGAGTCCAAGCCGGAGGCGAGGATCACTGCCTGCTGCACACCGCTGCTGGTTGCTTCTAGAAAGAAGTCGTCGAAGAAGCGGGTGCGGACCGCCATCGCCCCGGTAATCAGCGCGGCCGCATCGCCGTCGTCGACATCGGTGGTGGGGATGTCTCCGTCGACGAGCTTGGTGAAGAAGTCGATGCCGACGGCACGGACGAGAGGTTCGGCGTAGGGGTCGTGGATCAGTGGGTTGGCTTCCTTGGATGCCAAGGCCCGTCCAGCGGCCACCATCGTCGCCGTCGCTCCCACGCTTGACGCCAAATCCCACGAGTCGTTGCTGGTACGCACCATGGATCTCCCCGAGAACCTAGAACCAATATTAATTAGCCTGTGTAACGAGCCGACCCGACTGTACGCTTCGAACCTGAACGGCCGGCTGGACCGCGGTCAGCCTGATCGGATGCGGGTCAAGCCGGGGGTGACTGATACTCTCGTAGACTGTTTGACGCGCGACATTGCTGGCCGCGGGCGTGCCCGTGAGCTGGCGGACAAACCGCGCATGACTTGACCAAAACGCTGGTAGGACCAGCCCCATTGGCACGCCGCTCCCGGCTGCGCAGGAGGAAGAGTGCTCTCGGCTTTCATTTCGTCGCTGCGGACGGCCGATCTCAGACGCAAGATCCTCTTCACGCTCGGGGTCGTGATCCTGTACCGCGCAGGCGCGACGTTGCCGTCCCCCGGCGTCAACTACCCGAACGTGCAGAAGTGCATCGAGCAGGTAAGTGGTGGCGACTCGGCGCAGATCTACTCCCTGATCAACCTGTTCTCCGGCGGCGCGCTACTGCAGTTGTCGGTGTTCGCCGTCGGCGTAATGCCCTACATCACTGCCAGCATCATCGTTCAGCTGCTCACGGTGGTCATTCCGCGCTTCGAACAGCTGCGCAAGGAGGGCCAGTCCGGCCAGGCCAAGATGACGCAGTACACGCGCTATCTGGCGATCGCGCTGGCACTGCTGCAGGGCACCTCGATCGTCGCGCTGGCCGCCAACGGCGGGCTGCTGCAGGGCTGCTCGCTGGAGATCATCCAGGACTCCGGCATCTTCACCCTCGTCGTCATCGTGCTGGTGCTCACCGCCGGTGCGGGCCTGGTGATGTGGATGGGCGAGCTGGTCACCGAGCGTGGCATCGGCAACGGCATGTCGCTGATGATCTTCGCCGGTATCGCCGCCCGCATCCCGTCCGAGGGCAAGACCATCCTCGACAGCCGCGGCGGCGTCGTCTTCGCCGCGGTCTGCGTCGCGGCCCTCGTCATCATCGTGGGCGTCGTGTTCGTCGAGCAGGGCCAACGCCGCATCCCGGTGCAGTACGCGAAGCGCATGGTCGGGCGGCGCATGTACGGCGGTACGTCGACCTACCTGCCGTTGAAGGTGAACCAGGCAGGCGTCATCCCCGTCATCTTCGCGTCGTCGCTGATCTACATCCCGCACCTGATCACTCAGCTGATCCAGAGCGGCAGCTCCAACCCCGGCACCGGCTGGTGGCAGAAGTTCGTCGCGGACTACCTGACCAACCCGGCCAGCCCGGCCTACATCGCGCTCTACTTCGGCTTGATCGTCTTCTTCACCTACTTCTATGTGTCGATCACCTTCAACCCCGACGAGCGCGCCGACGAGATGCGCAAGTTCGGTGGCTTCATTCCTGGCATCCGGCCGGGCAAGCCCACCGCCGACTACCTGCGGTATGTGCTGAGTCGCATCACGCTTCCCGGCTCGATCTACCTCGGCGTGATCGCCGTGCTGCCTAACCTGTTCCTCGAGATCGGTAACTCCGGCGCCGTGCAGAACCTGCCGTTCGGCGGCACCGCGGTTCTGATCATGGTCGGCGTCGGCCTTGACACCGTGAAGCAAATCGAGAGCCAGCTGATGCAGCGCAACTACGAAGGGTTCCTCAAGTGAGAATTGTTTTGCTGGGGCCGCCTGGGGCGGGCAAGGGCACGCAGGCGGAGAAGCTGGCCGAGAAGCTCGGTATCCCGCACATCTCCACGGGGGATCTCTTCCGCGACAACATCAGCAAGGCGACCGAGCTGGGCATCGAGGCCAAGAAGTACCTCGACTCCGGCGATCTGGTGCCCGCCACCTTGACCAACAGGCTGGTCGACGACCGCCTGAACGACGCCGACGCCGCGGACGGCTTCATCCTCGACGGTTTCCCCCGCTCGGTGGAGCAGGCCGAGGCGCTGAAGGACATGCTCGCCGCGCGCAACACCACGCTGGACGCCGTGCTGGAGTTCCGGGTCTCCGAGGAGGAGCTGCTGGACCGGCTGAAGAGCCGGGGCCGCGCCGACGACACCGAGGACGTCATCCTCAACCGCATGAAGGTGTACCGCGACGAGACGGCTCCGCTGCTGGACTACTACCGGGACGAGCTCAAGACCGTCGACGCCATTGGCTCGCTGGACGAGGTGTTCGCCCGGGCTCTGCGGGTGCTCGGTCGGTAGGCGATGATCGGCCTGCCTGGCCTTCGTGGCCGCAAGGTCGTCCCCCAACGAAGCGCTGACGAACTCGATGCCATGGCGGCTGCCGGCGCCTTGGTCGCGAAGGCACTGCGGACGGTTCAGCAGGCAGCCAAACCGGGTGTCTCCACGCTCGACCTCGACACCATCGCCGAATCGGTCATCCGCGACGGCGGCGGCATACCGTCGTTCCTCGGCTACCACGGCTTCCCCGCCAGCATCTGCTCCTCGGTCAACGACCGGGTCGTGCACGGCATCCCGTCGGCCACCGAAATCCTCGCCGTCGGCGATCTGGTGTCCATCGACTGCGGGGCCATCCTCGACGGCTGGCACGGCGACTCGGCCGTGACGTTCGGCATCGGCACCCTGATTGACGCTGACTCGAACCTCTCCAAGGCCACCAGGGAGTCGATGGAAGCCGGTATCGCCGCCATGGTGCCCGGCAATCGGCTCACCGACGTCTCTCATGCCATCGAGCTGGGCACCCGCGCCGCCGAGAAGCGCTACGACCGCAAATTCGGCATCGTCGCAGGCTACGGCGGGCACGGCATCGGCAGACACATGCACATGGACCCGTTCCTGCCCAACGAGGGCGTACCGGGCCGCGGGCCGCACCTGGTCGCGGGATCCGTGCTGGCCATCGAGCCGATGCTGACGCTCGGCACCACCAAGACCAGCGTGCTCGACGACGAGTGGACGGTCGTCACGACCGACGGTTCCCGGGCGGCGCACTGGGAGCACACCGTCGCCGTGACCGACGACGGTCCGCGCATCCTCACGGTCTGAGACACGTCTTCGCATCTAGGGCCCGTTGCCGCCGCGCCACTGGTGACGGACGCGCTTGGCCGTCTACCGTGGATTGACTGAACTTCGTGACCGTCCACAGCGTGTTAACTGTCGGAGGTTGGGAATGGATGATCCGGAGGCCGCGATGATGCGGGTGCTTTATGACGAGCATGCCGCCGCGCTCTGGCGCTACGTGCTGCGGTTGACTGGTGATGCCGCGCGCGCCGAGGACGTGGTGCAGGAAACCCTGCTGCGGGCTTGGCGGCACCCGGAGGTCACCTACGACGCGGACCGGTCGGCGCGGGCGTGGCTGTTCACCGTTGCACGCAACCTGATCATCGACGAGCGCCGCAGCGCGCGATTCCGCAACGAGACTCAGACCGGTGACGTGGAAGCGGCGGCGGACAAGGCAGGACCAGACGAGGTAGACACAGCCCTCGACCGATTACTTCTGGGCACTGCGATGAGTCAACTGTCGGATGACCACTGTGCAGTGATCCTCCGTGCGTATTACCAAGGATGGAGTGTGGCGCAGATCGCCGCGGACCTACAGATCGCCGAGGGCACGGTGAAGTCGCGACTGCACTACGCGGTCCGAGCCCTTCGTCTCAACTTGCAGGAAATGGGGGTGACACGGTGACACAGTCTGGAGATTATCGAGGCTTGGAGGCGGTGGACAGCCACCGCTACGCGACGTGGGACGCGGCCTACGTACTCGGTTCCCTTTCGAGCGCCGAGCGCCGCGAATACGAAGCGCACCTCGAGTCGTGCGATCGGTGTCGCGCGGCAGTGGCAGAGCTCAGCGGCATGCCCGCACTGCTGTCACTGCTCGACCTGGATGACGTCCGCGGACTCGAGGCCGAGCAGCCCATGCCGCCGCTACGCCCCCAGGTGTTGGAGTCCGTGCTGGACAAGGTGCGGTGGCGCAGGCGCCGGTCGCGGTGGCTGACCTCGGCCGCCGTCGGGCTGGCCGCCGCACTGTTGGCCGTCGGATTGGTGGTTGCCGTGCGGCCCGGCATCGTCGGCCTGCAGACCGGCACGGAACAGTCGACGGCGCAGCAGCTGCCGATGGACAAGCTGGTGGACACGCCGTTCAGCGCAAGCATCACGTTGAGTAGCTTCGCCTGGGGCACCCGGATCGACATGGCGTGCACGTATGGCCAATGGTCGAGCGGAGAAGTTCCTCCGCCGAGCAACCTCGGCATGGTGGTCGTCGGTCGTGACGGTAGTCACACTCAGATCGCGACGTGGCTCGGAATGTCCGGCGCCACCGCGCTGCCCAGCGGAAACACGCCTGTTCAGAAGTCGGAAATCGCTGCCGTGCAATTGGTTTCGACGGACAACGGGAAGGTTCTGCTCGAACGCCAACTGTGAATTCCCGCCTGCGGTGAACCCTGCCGGCACGCACGTCGTGTCACATACAGGGATCGGGAGGCAGGTGAGCAATGTCCAGCAAGCACAGGGTGGTCGACCACCTGGTCGGCAGCCTCGCGGCTCGCGGTATCAGTCACGTCTTCGGCGTCGACGGAGCCAACATCGAAGACCTCTACGATGCGGCGCACGACTGGCACGGGATCACGGCGGTACTGGCCAAGCACGAGTTCTCCGCGGCCACCATGGCCGACGGATACAGCCGCGCCACCTCCGACATCGGGGTGGTAGTGGCCACGTCCGGTGGCGGATCGCTGAATCTGGTTGCGGGGCTGGGGGAGTCGTTCACCAGCAGGATTCCCGTGTTGGCGCTGGTGGGCCAGCCACCGACGTCGCTCGACGGGCTTGGTAGCTTCCAGGACACCAGTGGTGAGGCCGGTTCGCTCGACGCCCATGCGCTGTTCTCCGCGGTATCGGTGTACTGCAGGCGGCTGCTGAAGCCTGCCGACGTCCTGACCGCATTGCCAGAGGCGATTGCCGCTGCCCGTACCGGAGGGCCAGCGGTCCTGCTGCTGCCCAAGGACATTCAGCAAGGGCTGGTTGACGTGGGTTTCGGGCCGCCGGCCTCGCATGACGCACGAGTGGGCGACCCGCACCCAATCCTCGACGAATTGCGCAGTGCGCTTGGCCCGGTCACGATCATCGCCGGCGACCAGGTCGCCCGTGACGACGCGCGCACCGAACTCGAGGAGCTGCGGGCGGTGTTGCGGGCGCGGGTGGCGACGGTGCCCGACGCCAAGGACGTGAGTGGATCACCGGGTCTCGGTGCATCGTCGTCGCTGGGTGTGACCGGAGTGATGGGACATCCGGGAATCGCCGAGGCCATGGCGGAGAGCGCGGTGTGCCTTCTGGTCGGCACCCGCCTGCCCGTGACCGCCCGTGCCGGCCTCGACGACGTCCTCGGGCGGGCGCGCGTGGTGTCGATCGGAGCCGAATCGCCATACCTGCCAGCCACCCACGTCCACTCCGAGGATCTGCGCATCTCGTTGCCGCAACTGACCAAAGCCCTGACGGGGCACGGCAGGCCGCACGGGTTGCGGGTGCTGGACCCGTCGCCGCACGGCGAGCTGCGGCCGCCAGTCCACGACGGACCGGGCATCCGCTACCGCGACGCGATGATCGTCCTCGACGACGTGCTCCCCGACGGCGTCGACGTCGTTGTCGACGCGGGCAATACGGGTGCCGCGGCCATCCACCATCTGCCCGTGCGGCGATCCGGCCGCTTCGTGGTCGCGCTCGGCATGGGCGGCATGGGGTACAGCTTCGGTGCGGCGATCGGGACGTGCTTCGCGCGGGCGACGAGCTCCGCGGCGAAGAGCCAGCGGACCATCGTCATCGCCGGTGACGGTTCGTTCTTCATGCACGGCATGGAACTTCACACCGCCATCCAATACGGCCTGCCCATCACCGTCGTGTTGTTCAACAACAACGCACACGCGATGTGCGTCACCCGAGAGCAGCTGTTCTACGGCGACCGGTACAGCTACAACCGGTTCACGCCGAGCCGCCTCGGTGCAGGCCTTGCCGCAATGTTTCCCGGGCTGCCGTCCGTCGACGTCACCGATTTCGCCGAACTGCCCGGCGCGGTGCGCGCCGCCCTCGCCCACGACGGACCGTCGGTGGTCAGCATCGAGTGCTCGGCAGACGAGATACCGCCGTTCGCTCCTTTCATCAGTGCCCCACAACAACATCCACAGCAGAAGGAGATGACCCGCCATGTCGCTGCCCGCGCTTGACGATATCGTCGATCACACCGGCACTCGCGAACCCATCGATGGGGTGATCCGGATCGAGACGGCACCGCGAGAGAAGGCCACGCCCATCATCATGGAGATGATGCGGTCGGTGTACCCGCACGACCAGGTGTTCGGTGAGTACTGCACGGTCAACGACTACGTCGACTGTCCGCCCGACGAACTGTTCGAGTATCTCTCCGACACCCGCAGCCTCGAGGAGTGGACCTACAGCCTGCGCGGCTTCACGCCGACCAAGGAACCCGGATTGTGGCTCGCCTACGACCGATTGGGCTCCGAGACCGAGATCTACACCCGCACCATCGTCAACCGCGAAGCCAGGACGGTGGACTACCACTGCGCCTGGGATCAGGGCACACACCTGTGGATGATCTACCTGATGCGCGTCGTCGACGCGCAGGTGGTGTTGAACAAGCCCGGCTCGGTGGTGCTGTGGACCAACTGCCATCACCCGTTCTACGACCACAACCCCTATCCGGAGGCGGCGCCGCCGAAGCGGCCGGTGTGGGTCGGCGACTTCTGGGACATGTTCGGCGCCGGACACGAGCTGGAACTGAAGAACCTGAAGGCAATTGCCGAATATCGGTACCACAACGGACTGCCGGTGACGCCGGCTTGGATGAGATGAGAAACGCCATGAACACCCAGACCCCGGTCAGCCTCGTCGACGTCTCGACCTACCTGCCAGGCAAGCCGATCAGCGCCGACTACTACGCCCAGTTCGCCGATTCCGACGACCTGCGCGAGAACCTGATGTTCCGCGCACCGCGATTCCGGCACCACGTCGCGCCCGACGAGACGGCCATCGACATGATCGAACGGGCCGCGGCCGGTCTCGTCGAGCGGCACGGCCAGGACGCCATCGCGGGAGCCGACGTGCTGATCACCCACACCCAGATGCCCGACATGCCGTTCTACGGCGGCGGTGGTGGCATGGCGCATCGCCTTGGCATGAAACCCAATTGGGTGATCGACCTGCACAACGGAGGATGTGCTGCCTTCGTGCTCGCCATGAAGCTCGCGCGCAACCTGCTGGCCACCGGGGAGGGGCGCAGCGCGGTGATCGCCGTGGCGCAGAACGCCGCAGGGCAGATCTTCGACCAGGAGTCGGTGCGGCGCAAGGCGCAAGCGTCGGTACCGGGCGACGGTGCGGCGGTCGGTCTGCTGACCGTGTCCGACGAATCACCCATCCTCGACGTCGAATGCCGAACCTACGGCGAGTATGCCGGTGACATGACGATCGCCGTCGACCCACCTCGCAAGTGGTGGCAGGCAGGGTCTGGGGAGGGCTACATCGGCTTCACCGAAGCCAAGATCACCAAGGTGCTGGCACGTGGCAACCGACAGGTGCCAGAAGTGTCCTACGCGGTGTGCGACCGAATCGGCATGCAGCCCAAGGACCTCGACCTGCTCGTCACCAATCAGCCCAACCGCGCCTTCCTGCGGAACTGGCGCGAGGCGCTCGAGCTTCCCCCCGAGAAGCACACCGACACCTTCGAGGATTGCGGCAACCTGTTCGCCGCAGGCATCCCCGTCAACCTCGACCGTGCGATCACCGAGGGTCGGCTGAAGAAGGGCGACGTCGTGATGATGGCGGCGTTCGCGCATGCCGGTGACTTCGCAGGGGCGGCCGCCGTGAGGTGGGGAGGGCGGACGTCGTGAGTGCGCACTACGCGCTGACCGACGCCGTGGATGCGCTGCCTGATGCGGTGGACCCATTCGCGTTGTCGCTCAACGAGAACCCCTTCCCGCCGCTGCCGTCGGTGCGATCGGCGCTGATCGCCTCGATCGACGCCGCCAACCGCTACCCGGAGTTCCTACCGGAGCGGATGCGGTCCCTGATCGCTGGCCGGGTGGGGGTCGGCGACGACCAGGTGGTGATCGGTGCAGGCGCAACGGGTGTGGTGATGCAGGTGCTGCACGCGGTGACCACACCGGGCGACACGATGGTGATGACGTCACCGACGTTCGACGGCTACCCGATCTTCGCGCAGATGGCACGGCTGAAGTCCGCGACGGTGGCCCTTGACCGGCACGGCCACCACGACCTCGACGCCATGGCCGAGGCGGCCGTCGGGGCGCGCGTCATCGTGCTGTGCCGTCCGCACAATCCGACCGGCACCATCGAATCGGCGGCCGACGTCGAGCGGTTCCTTCGCCGTGTGCCGTCGGACACCGTGGTGCTGCTCGACGAGGCGTACGTGGAGTTCCTCTCACCCGAGCAGAGGATCGACGCGCCCGCCCTTGTCGCCCGATACCCCAATGTCGTGGTGCTGCGCACGTTCTCGAAGGCCTACGGGCTGGCCGCGCTGCGCATCGGGTACGGGTTCTGTGCGCCGGATCTGGCGCGGCGGCTGTGGACCATGCAACTGCCCTTCGGCATGGGGACGTCCGGCTTGGTCGCCGTCGCCGCGTCGTACGACGCGGAAGCCGAACTACAGCAACGCATCCGGGTGATCGCTGCGGAGGGCCGCTACCTGCGGGCCCGGCTTGCCGCGATGGGGGTGTACAGCACCGACAGTCACGCCAACTTCGTCTACCTGCCTGCTGGTGCCCGACCGTGGCAGGACGTGTTCTCTGGCCGCGGGCTGCGGGTCCGTGGCTACGCCGACGGCGGCGTGCGCATCAGCGTCGGCAACCGGCAATCGTCGCGAGCGGTGCTTTCGGCGCTGGCTTCGGCCTGACTCGTTGGCCTGATTCCCAGACTCGGCTACCCCGAGATCCCCGCGACCGTTGCGCGGGTGCGGTAAGAAGAGGCGTGTCCTCTGAGCCCGCAAAGCGCGACCCCATCGCGTTGGCCCGTGTGAACTGGGAGCGTTCGGGGTGGGGTGACGTCGCCGAGGGCATGGTGGCGGTGACGTCGGTGATGCGGGCGCACCAGATCCTGCTGGCCCGCGTCGAGTCGGCATTGCGGCCCTACGACCTCAGCTTCTCCCGTTACGAGCTGTTGCGGCTGCTGGCGTTCTCCAGCGGCGGTGCGCTGCCGATCACGAAGGCCTCCGACCGCCTGCAGGTGCACGTCACCAGCGTCACGCACGCCATCCGGCGGCTCGAGAGCGACGGTCTTGTCGAACGGACTCCGCACCCGACCGATGGCCGTACCACGCTGGTCCGGCTGACCGATCTCGGCCGCGCGACCGTCGAGGACGCGACGGTGACGCTCAACAAGGAAGTGTTCGCCGACGTCGGTATGTCGCCGGACCATTCGCGAGCACTGGCCGCCGCCATCGAATCCCTGCGCCGCCACGCAGGCGACTTCTAACCTCTGAGGGCGCGGCTGTAACCCGGGGTCCTATCCCCAATCATGAAGAAGCTCAGCATCATCGGCGTTCTGGTGGCGGCAAGCCTGGGATCGCCTGCCGCGGCTCTGGCGGCACCCGGCGGCCCCGGTGGCTTCGGCAATGCCCAGGACACCATCAACGCGTTGCAGGCACAAGGTTTCAACGTGCAGCTCAACGGTGCTGCCGTGTACCCGCTGTCGGGGTGCAAGGTCATCGGCATCGAGGGAATGCACGATTCCAACATCGACTCGAATGGAGCGATCATCGACCGAACGAAGTTCACCACCGTCTACGTCGACATCTCCTGCAAGGGAGGCTAGGGAGCGGCGGCGGAGGGCAGCGGGATGGTCGCCGTGACCGCCGTGCCTGCGCCCGGCCGCGATCGGATGTTGAGTCGGCCGCCGACGATCTCCGCGCGTTCGGCCATCGACAGCAGGCCGTACCCGCCCATCTCATCACCGCCGAGCGGGTGTTCGAGGGTGTCGAAACCCAGGCCGTTGTCGACGATTTCGAGCCGGACCTGTTCGTCTTCCACCGAGAAGGTGAGCTTCGCGTTGGTGGCCTTTGCGTGCTTGACGACGTTCTGCAGGCATTCCTGCGCGATGCGGTACAGCGCGATCTCGATGTGGTCGGCCAGCCGGGCGTCGGCCAACTCGACGTCGACGTCGACCCCGGGGATCGACCGCGCCAAGCTGGCCAGCCCGCCCGTCAGTCCCAGGTCGTCGAGTACCGGGGGCCGCAGCCCGTTGATCGCGGCCCTGGCTTCGCCGAGGGTGAGATCGACGAGTTCGCGAGCCAGCGCCAATTGTTCAGCGGCCGTTGAGGAGTCGTCGCCGACGGCACGGCTGGCGGCGTCCAGCCGGTAGGACAGTGTGACGAGACGTTGGCTGATGCCGTCGTGGATGTCGCCTGCGAGGCGGCGCCGCTCGAGCTCCTGCGCCTGGATGACCTGCTCGACGAAGTTCTCGTGCGCGCGGTCGCGGGCCACCAGCTGGCGGTGCATCCGTGCCTGGTGCATGGCGCCCGCGATGAGCCGGCCGATGACGAGCAGCAGCTCCACGTCGCGGTCGGCGAATTCACGGCGCGCCACGGTGTGCACGTTGAGGACGCCGACCAGCCCGCCCGGGTCGGTCTCCATCGGCACCGACACCATCGAGGTGAAGTCCGAACCGCGCAGCGACTCGAACGGCATGTACCGGGGATCGGACTCCTTGTCGTGGATGATCACGACCGGCTCGCGATGGCTGGCCACCCAGCCGGATATGCCCTGCCCCATGGGAAGTCGGATCTTGCCGACCTCGCTGTCGAACGGTGGGGTCGCGCCGGTCAGGGTCAGCGAGCGCTCGGTGTCGTCGAGCACGTGCACGAAGCAGACGTCGGTGGCCGTGGCGGTGGTGATCATCCTGGCCGCCGCCTCGGCGAGCGGCTCGACGCCGGGTCCGCTCGACGCCGCCTGGATCAGCTCCCGCAGCAGTGCCAGCTCGCGGTCGGCGTCGACGAGGTCGCGAACGGCGTTGGGTCTGGCAGTCATGGGCGCCTCACTGGTAGATGCCTTCCCGCAGCGCGGTCGCAACGGCGCCGGTGCGGTCGCTGACGCCGAGCTTGCGGTAAATCGATCGAAGGTGCGTCTTGACGGTCTCGTCGCCGATCACCAACTTGTTGGCGACGCCCTTGTTGGACAGCCCGTTGACGACGAGTGACAGGATCTCGCTCTCGCGCTGCGTCAGGCCCTGCCTGGCGCCTGGCCAGAACTCGTCGCGCTGCAGCCGCGCCGCGGTGTCGACGGCGCGTGCCGCCATGCTGGGGTCGATGGCCGTCTCGCCGCGGTGCACGAACTCGAGTTGGCGGACCAGTTCGTCACTGCTGATGCTCTTCAGCAGATAGCCGGAGGCGCCCACCCGCAGCGCTTGGAAGAGGTACTGCTCGTCGTCGTAGACCGACAGCATCACGACCTTGCGGCCCGGGTCCTGGTTGCGCAGCTCCGCGCACAGGTCCAGCCCGCTGGCGCCCTGCATGCGGACGTCGCACAGCACGACGTCTGGGTCCACCTGGGCCACGACACTGAGGGCCCGCTCGGCGCCGACGGCCTGGCCGACCACCTCGACCCGGTTGCTGAACGAGGCCAGCATCGCCTTGAGTCCCTCGATGACCATCTCGTGGTCGTCGATGAGAACGAGCCTGACCGGATTCATGCCAATACCCTAGATGCGCAGGTCACCGCGGCTGCTCAAGACGGCCCCCAAGATGGCTACCCGAATCCCCCGAATGGGGGAGTCGGGCCAGGTGTGACGTAGGACACCCTTGTGGGCATGCCGGTCGCGTGTGAGTCGAGGACGTTCTGGTGGGACGCCGGACGACCCGCGCATGCCACCGTGGAGCCGCTGAAGGCCGTGATCTTCGACCTCGATGGCGCGTTGGCCGACGTCGAGCGCGACGGCCAGCGGATGGCCTTCAACGCAGCCTTCGCCGCACACGGCCTGGACATCAGTTGGACGGTCGAGGAGTACGGCCGGTTGGTGTGCATCGGCGACGAGCAGCGACGCATCGCGTCGGCGCTGCGCAGGAGGGGATTCGGCCGGGTCAGCGGGGAGATCGCCGCGCACGTGTCCCGGACCAAGAACGACTTGTTCGAGGAATCGGTCCTCGACGGCGACGTCACGGCGCGGGCAGGCCTCGATGATCTGGTGAACAGCCTGTTCTTCGCGGGTGTGCCCGTCGCCGTCGTCAGCACTGGTGCCAGGAAATGGGTGGAGCCGCTGGTCCGGCAGCTCATCGGCGACGGCATCGCCGAGACCATCGTGACACCCGACGACCTCCCCAACCCGGGCCGTGAGCCCGACCTCCACGGACACGCGCTGTGGGAACTCGGGCTCGCGCCGGAGAGCGCGCTGGCGGTGGCAGGTACCCATCGGGGCCTGCGCGCTGCCCGTGCGGCGAAGCTGGCGACGCTCGTCGTGACGACGGGCTACTCGGTCGGCGCGGACTTCACCGGCGCGGTCGAGGTGCGCTCCGGTTACGACGGGCTGCTGTCCGCCGGCTGCGAGCTGATGCACCGGCGTTGGCAGACCACCGGCCACTAGCCGTTTCTGATCAGTTCGATGACGGCGCTGAAGTCCTTGTCGGCGTTGGACGCGTCGGACTTGATGAACTCAGCGTAGATCTCGGCGGCATGGCTGCCCAGCGGTGCGCTGGACCCCGACGAGTTGACGGCGTCCATCGCCAGGCCGATATCCTTGTTCATCAGGGCCGTCGCGAACCCCGGCTTGAAGTCGTTGTTGGCCGGTGACGTCGGAACGGGGCCGGGCACCGGGCAATTCGTGTGCACCGACCAGCAGTTGCCCGTCGCGCCTGTGATCACGTCGAACAGCGATTGCGCAGACAGGCCCAGCTTCTCGGCAAGCACGAAGGCCTCACCGATCGCGATCTGCTGCACCGCGAGCACCATGTTGTTGCACAGCTTGGCGGATTGGCCGGTGCCTGAGTCGCCGCAGTGAATGATCTTGCCCGCCAACGGTTCCAGCACTGGCCTTGCCCGCTCGACGGCGTCGTCGTCACCACCAACCATGAACGCCAGCGTGCCCGCGGTGGCGCCCTTGACACCGCCGGACACAGGCGCGTCGAGCTGAGCGAAACCGTGCTCGGCGGCCTGCGCGTGGATGGCTCTTGCGTCGTCGACGGAGATCGTCGAGGTATCGATGAACAGCGCGCCCGGCTTGGTAGCCGGTAGCACCTCGGCGTAGCAGGCCTTGACGATGGCACCGTTGGGCAGCGAGGTGATGACCACGTCCGCCTCGGCCACGGCGTCGGCACCGCTATCGAAGACCTTGGCGCCCTTGTCTTCTGCGGCAGCCTTCAGCCCGGGCACCAGATCGAATCCGCGCACGGTGTGCCCGGCCGCGACCAGGTTGGCCGCCATCGGCCCGCCCATGTGGCCAAGCCCCAAGAATGCCACGGTGCTCATCGAACGGTCTCCTTCTACGCTGACGCGCGGGCTCGCGCGGCCTCGGCCCGCCCGATCACCACGCGCATGATTTCGTTGGTTCCCTCGAGGATGCGGTGCACCCGTAGATCGCGGACGATCTTCTCAAGTCCGTACTCGCTCAGATATCCGTAGCCGCCGTGCAGCTGGAGGGCGCGGTCGGCGACGTCATAGCAGGCATCCGTCACGTGGAGCTTGGCCATCGCGCACAGCTCGACCTTCTCCGGTTCGTCATTGTCGAGAGCGGAAGCCGCCCGCCACAACATCATTCGCGACGACTCCAAGGCGGTTGCCATGTCGGCCATGGCGAAGCGGATGGTCGGCTCGTCGAACAGGCTGCCGCCGAAGGCTTCCCGATCGCGCACGTACGTCGTGGCCTTCTGATACGCGGCTGCGGCTCCACCGAGCGAGCACGCCGCGATGTTGAGCCGACCGCCGTTCAACCCGTTCATCGCCATCCCGAAGCCGGCGCCCTCACGCTCCGTGCCACCGAGCATCGCGTCGGCGGGTACCCGCATGCCCTCCATGATCACCTGAGCGGTCGGTTGGCCGTTCCACCCCATCTTGAGTTCCTGTGCGCCGAAACTCAGTCCTGGCGTACCGTTCTCGACGACGAACGCCGATATGCCACGCGGACCCGCGGCACCGGTCCTGGCCATCACGACGTAGACGTCGGACGCCCCGGCCCCCGAGATGAACTGCTTCACGCCGTCGAGCACGTAGTCACTGCCGTCGCGTACGGCCTTGGTGCGCAGCGCGGAGGCATCCGAGCCTGCAGACGGCTCGGTCAAGCAGTAACTGGCCACGGTCTCCATCGACGCCAGCCGCGGCACCAACGCCTTGCGTTGTTCGTGCGTGCCATAGGTGTCGACCATCCAAGCGCACATGTTGTGGATGGACAGGAACGCCGCCGTCGAGGGATCGGCCATCGCCAACTGCTCGAAGATGCGCACCGCGTCGAGGCGCCGCAGGCCGCTGCCGCCGACGTCCTCGCTGCAGTACATGGCCGCCATGCCCAACTCGGCGGCCTCGCGCAGCGCGTCGAGCGGGAAGTGCTTGGTGGCATCCCATTCCAACGCGAACGGCGCGATGCGCTTGGCGGCGAACTCGGCCGCCGTCTCGGCGATGACGCGCTCGTCGTCGTCGAGGCCGAAGTAGCGCTGTGTACTCACGGGACTGGCCCTACTTCATCGTCGGGATGCTGAATTCGGCGCCGTCCTTGATGCCGGACGGCCACCGCGACGTCACGGTCTTGACCTTGGTGTAGAACTGGATCGAGGCAGGCCCGTGCTGGTTGAGGTCGCCGAAACCGGACCGTTTCCATCCGCCAAAGGTGTGGTAGGCCACCGGAACCGGGATCGGCACGTTCACGCCGACCATGCCGACCTGGACGCGGGACACGAAGTCGCGCGCGGTGTCGCCGTCGCGGGTGAAGATCGCCACGCCGTTGCCGTACTCGTGCTCCGACGGCAGTCGCAGGGCCTCTTCGTAGTCGTGCGCCCGCACGATGCACAGCACGGGGCCGAAGATCTCGTCGGTGTAGATCGACATGTCGGGCGTCACGTGGTCGAACAGGGTCGGCCCGATGAAGTAGCCGGCCTCGAGGCTCTCGTCGCCGAATGTCATTTCGTCGCTGGTGCGTTCGCGGCCGTCGACCACTGCCTCGGCACCGGCGGCGACGCCCTGCTCGATGTAGTCACGGACTCGCTCGAGCGCGGCGCCCGTCACCAGTGGCCCGTAATCGGCCTTGGGGTCGAGGCTGTGTCCGACCCGCAGCTGGTTGACGCGCTCGACCAGCCTGGCGCGCAGCCGATCTGCGGTCTGCTCGCCGATCGGCACTGCGACGCTGATCGCCATGCATCGCTCACCCGCGCTGCCGTAGCCCGCGCCGATGAGCGCGTCGACGGCCTGGTCCAGGTCCGCGTCGGGCATGACGATCATGTGGTTCTTCGCGCCACCAAAACACTGGGCGCGCTTGCCGTTTGCCGCCGCGGTGGAGTAGATGTACTGCGCGATGTCGGAGCTGCCGACGAAGCCGACGGCCTGGATGTCGGGGTGGTGCAGGATGGCGTCGACGGCTTCCTTGTCGCCCTGCACCACCTGGAACACGCCGGGCGGAAGGCCCGCTTCGAGGAACAGCTCGGCCAGCCGGACCGGCACCGACGGGTCGCGCTCGCTTGGCTTGAGGATGAAGGCGTTGCCGCATGCCAGTGCGGGCCCGGCCTTCCATAGCGGGATCATGGCTGGGAAGTTGAACGGGGTGATGCCCGCGACGACGCCGAGCGGCTGGCGCAGCGAGTAGACGTCGATGCCGCCGCCCGCGCCCT
>Ga0105237_10003694_pt1 | contig 18041 bp, 18 predicted proteins | sample KBSC24metaG_FD_81520 | JGI IMG/M metagenome (GOLD analysis project Ga0105237, IMG submission 81520) | Corn rhizosphere microbial communities from Kellogg Biological Station, Michigan, USA - KBS C2-4 metaG | ecosystem: Host-associated > Plants > Roots > Rhizosphere > Soil | place: Michigan, USA... | reverse complement strand
CGAGCACTCACGCCTTCGCCTCCGCCGGGCCGCAGCCGCAGCCTGCGGATTCAGGCGACGCCGTCTCGGGCCAGTAGGGTTTGTCCGCGTCGGCAAACTCGTTCGTGCCGTAGCGATCGTGGTGCCGCACCCATTCCATCGAGAACTCCAGTTGATCCTCGTCACGGCCCTTGGGCACGAGGTCGAGAATCATGTAGGTGCCCACCACGATTTCGAGACCGCGCCCGAAGGACGAATAAGTGTGGAAGACGTCGCCCGCGGCATCTTTGTAGAAAACGCTGAGGCCGGGCGCCTCCGCGCTCGGGAATTCCTGCAAGGTGTAGTTGTAGTCCACCTTGCCCCGCGCCATTTCCTCCGGGGTGAAGGACACGTGGAAGTCGGCGTTGAAATCGCTGGCATGGGACGAGACCCAGTTGAAGCGCCAGCCCAGGCGCTTCTTGAAGGCCTCGATCTTCGCAATCGGCGCGTGAGAGACCGCCGCCAGCGTGACATCGCGGGCCGCCAGGTGTGGAAGCGTGCCGTCAAAGTGATCGGACACGAACGAGCAACTCGGGCACCCCTCCTCCCAATCCGGTCCGAACATGAAATGATATATGACGAGTTGACTGCGCCCGGCGAATAGATCGGCGAGCGCCACCTTGCCGCCGGGAGAGTCGAACACATAGTTCTTCTCGATTTTCACCCACGGCAACTCGCGCCGCTCGACGCTCAACTGGTCGCGCAGCCGGGTGGATTCCTTTTCCTTTTTCAGCAGTTCCTTCCGGGCGGCAATCCATGCGTCCCGGGAGACGATCTTATGCTTCCGCGCCAGATTTCGAGATTCAAATTTCGTGGTATTCGTGCTCATACGTGTATTGGATTCGTGGGCCAGCCGCTCCTCGCGGGTCAGCCCGTTTGTGGTTTCAAAGAGACGACGAATGAATGTGCATGTTCAGGACAGGGATTTTTGGTTCCGCGACAAATGCGAGAACGACTGGCATGTTCCGTTGAGGAGAATAGAGGCAGGGCGGGCGAGCACCAACAACTGCGCCGGAGGCGTCAAACCTTGGAAGAAAAGGCGGGCGCCTGCGGGTTATACGGCCTTGCACCACCATCCCACCGTGTGACCGCCGCAAAGTTGGCGCCTCCGGCGCGCTTGTTGGTTCGGTGGTTGGAAAACCACCGCTCCTTGGGCTGGCCGCGCCACACGGCTCTTCCACCGAACGCCAACCCCGCAATAGTGGAGATACTGCAAATTGCCGGTGGAATTCACGCTGCTGGTCGCGAACGTGCCCCCGTTCGCCTTTAGGTGGCTCGACGCCACAGGCAAGATCGCCAGAAGGAGCACGACGATGCGCAAGAGCGTGACAGTCTCGGCCTGCGGTTGATCACCGCTGCTACTGGAACGCATGGCGTTGAAGCGCGTGAATTGGGAGAGAGGGACTTTGGGGGCTGGCATCACTATGTCAAAACGCGTGGCGTATGACCGATCTTTCAACATGACGCTGTTCGTCATCTCCGGGCACACTTTGCTCTCGATTTTCGCCTCGGCAGGGAATCTCATCTCGTGTGGCTGGCCCAGCGCGGAAGCCTTTCCCTGTGCAGACCTCAACGTCCCATGAGATCCATGCCCTCCTCTCTCCGCGCAACCCTGCTTGTGATCCTCACCCTTACGACCGGATGTGCTACTACGCCACGCGGGAACCCAGATGACGAATATCTTGCGGCCGCCGCGGCCCGCAGAGAGCAAGCCGAGCATCCAACAGACTATCCGGGCTGGGCGCAGGCGCTGTCCGTGCCGCTGACATTTTTCAATCATTACGGCCAGTGATACCCTTCGCTCGGCGGGATCGTCGGCTTGGTCCTCGAAGCACGGTCAGTATCATTGCGCTTCCCTATTCCAATCCCGGCGCCTGACGCCTGACGCCTGACGCCGTGCTCACTGCGTCAGCGATGCATTGGCAGGAGCTCTCTCGGATGAAGCGCCTCCCCGGCCTCGGGAACGGGTGGATGTCCGCGCGCCACGGTACGCAGTTGGATGGCCTTTTCGTACTCCAGCATGATCCTCTGCCCCTGCTCGATGGTCGTGTTGGCCTCGGCGATTTGCTGACGCGCCTCTTTGATCACATCATTCACGGAGGCTCCGGCCACGACATCGGCCCCCTCCGCAGCGACTGAACCATCGGCGGCTGCGGGCTCGTCCTGCTCGGCGAGCCGATTCAACCGATCGCGGACTCCCTTAAGTTCCTCAATCAGCCGGTGCCCGGATTTCGGCGGCGGACGGATGGCGCCCCGGACGCGTCCGTCGCCTGACAATTGGGATTCCGACTTCAAGCCTTTCCCGGAGGAAGGCGCTGCTGGAACGCTCGAATCCGCATTTTCCACGTAAGCGAGTTTCGCCACCCGCTTCGTGAGCTCGGCCAGCTTCTTGCTCTCCGCCTTTACCAGTTCGGCGACGGCGTCCGATTTTCCATCCACCGTCTCCTGCAAGCGCTTCGTCAACTGCTCCGCCTGGCGCTCCCTCCATTCTTCCAGGTACTGATCGAGCGATTCCTCGGTGACACCGCTGAGATATTCCGACACGGCCTGCGAGAAGATTTTGGAATTCGCGCCGACATAAGGTTCCAGAAGTTTCTCCGCCAATCCGCTGATCAAGTCCGCCCACTGCCCGTTGCCGATCCCCAGGATCTCCCCCAGTGTCGCGTTCATTTCCTTCTCGGCTGCACGCTTCTTTTTTTCCTCCGCCACTTCGCGCGTTTTCTGAGCCGCCAGCGCGTCCACGATCTCCACCGGTGATGGCAATGCTTTGGCCCGTAGTGTTTCTTCGGCTGCGGGAGGCAGCGACGCGAGTTGGTGGGATGCGTTGGCTGGCTCGTGAAATTCGATATAATCGGAGAGCATCTCCCCAGCCCTGGCTTGGTCCCACGCGGCCAGTGTTTGGAGGATTTGCCGGTAGGAATTCCGCTCCGGCGCGGGCAGGGCCTTGACCGATTTGGTCAGTTCCTCCGCGCACACACGGCGCAAGGCGTGTTCCACTTCCGCCTGCCTGGAGTTCCGCAATACAGCCGTCAGCCGCCGATAAACACTCTCCGCATAAGGAGCCACCACATAGGTCTGGGAGAAGAAGGTAAAGCTCGCGGCCACGGCGATGGCCGCGGAAATCTGCGTCAGGCCATTCTTGAGCCACTGGGAGCGCTGCACGATCTTCCAGCGTGGTTGTAGATAGGAGAGAGATGTGAGCAGCAGCAGAACCGCCAGGGTGGTCACAGGCCAATCCTTCAAATCGGGCAAGCGGTGCGCGTTCAGCCAAAGCATCGCTCTCTCCACGGACTGCACCTCCGCCATGTCGGCTTCCGTGGTGCCATGCCCGAAGACCATCAGCACGATCAGCACGGCCATCAGCCCCCAGGTGACAGGACCCAGGATCGCCCCAGCCGCCATCGCCCATGGATTCTCGCCCCGGCGCAGAATCGCCCAGCCAATGAACGAAGCGGAAAAATACCAGAAAACCGGCAAGGTTTTTACCAGCATATCGGGGAGCACCACGAGGGCGAGGATCGTGGCCAGCACACTCAACACCGCGACCAGGTTGCCCCAGCGAGCCCGCCGTGGCGATGGCTCTTCGTTCGTTGGAATTTCCTCCGTCATACAGGCACGCGGCAAAAGTCAAAAAATGGCGGCTTTATGAGAAGCACGGACGCGAGCCCCAACTCAAGGCGAATCCCGAATTCTAACTCCGGTGTCAGAATTTTCACTTGCAAGGTTCCCCGACGCATGGGAGAGCGTGCACCTCATGAAAGCCACTCCGATCATTCTTGCCATCCTTTCGACTTCGTTCGCATTCACGACCCTTGCCAATGACGAATCTCCCGCCAAAAAAGCGGAGGCCGAGCGGATGTTCAAAAACTACGACACGGATGGCGACGGCAGCATCAGCCTGGAAGAATACCGCGCCGGACAAGGTCCAAACATGTCCCCCGCCCGCATCCCAAAGGTCTTTGCGGAAAAGGATCTGAACAAGGACGGCAAGCTGAGCATGGAAGAGTTTCTCTACGTCCCGGCTGATCAGCGCCAGCCCGCGCCGAAGCCCGCCGCGGACAAGACCGCCACGCCGAAAACGAAAACCAAATAGCCGGCGCATTCACGCCGGAGAGTTTGATTCGGTGATATTCTGACGCCATGAGCTTGCCAAACCGCGCCCGGTTCTGTGCTGTGCATGCCGCGCGCGGTGCTGAAACGACAGGCCGCGCTGCCACATTTCGCCGATGGTCCAGATCGTCATTGAAACAGCGGATATCCGCGACGTCTCCGCCGACGTCGTGGTGCTCAAGCATGCCCAGTCATTCTACGGCGCGGACGCGGTGGTCGCCGCGACGCTGACGCAGGACCCCCGACGGACGCTGGAAATCTCTCCCGCCCCGGGCAATTTTGCCCTGGTCGATTCCGCCCACAACCTCGCGTCTCCGTACGTGCTTTTCGTGGGGGTCTCTCCACTTTCCCACTTCGAGTACCAGGAGATCCGGGCCTTTGCCAACCGCACCATCGAGATCATCGCACGGGAATTGCCCGCCACCGAACACCTCGCCATGACGATGCACGGCGTCGGCTACGGACTCGACGAGCGGGAGGCGTTTCTCTCCCAGATTGCCGGGCTCTGGGAGGCGGCTTCCCGGCTGCCGGCGCTGCGCAAGGTCACCATCGCCGAGCGTAACCAGGCGCGCGCCCGCCGGCTCCAGGCATTGCTCGAGAGCGCCATCCGCTCCATCCGCGCCGCCAAGCCGGCGGCCGGAACCCGCGCCCGCACCGAAAGCGAATCCCCGCCTGCGGCATCGCTCGATGCCGGCAAGGCGTCGCGGGCCAAGCCGCACATTTTCGTCGCCATGCCATTCGCCAAAGAGCTGGAGGATACCTATGTCTTCGGCATCCAGGGCCCGGCCAACGCGGCGGGTTTTTTGTGCGAACGCGTGGACATGGTCACGTTCACCGGGGACATCCTCGAGCGCATCAAGAACCGCATCCAGACCGCCGCCCTCGTCATCGCCGAACTCACCGGCGCCAATGCCAACGTCTATCTCGAAGTGGGTTACGCCTGGGGCTTGAACCGGCCGGTGCTGCTCCTCATTCGACAAGGGGAGGAACTCAAGTTCGATGTCAAAGGCCAGCGGTGTATCATCTACGAGAACATCGTCGACCTCGCCCGGAGGCTGCAAAGGGATCTCTCGGATATCGCGACGACCTGATCGCCTGCCGCGCTCGTGGGAGGATCCGTGGACATCCCTTGTATTCGCCTTGATCGCGTCGCGTCTTTGATTCGACTATGTCGCCTGCCCAACCGGCGGCCAGCGCGTTCTCCAACCACTTCGGAATCATGAAGCGAACCCTCCTCACCATCGGCATTTTCGCAGTCACGACTCTCCTCGCGAAATACGCTAGCCTGATTGCGGCCGGCAATTGACCGTCTGTCTAGATACCCTCACCATGAAATCGATCACCTTGCTCCACATCATTCTCGCATTCGCTTTCCTGTGCGTAGCGCCGCAAACTTTCGCCAAACCGCCGGCGATTACCTATTCGGGTGGGGATGGCTCCACGCTGGAAAAGGCCGTCATCATCAAGGGCGCAACCGAGGCCACTGGAGTTGATGCCGAATACGCTTATCTCCAGAAACATTTTCCCGGCTGCAAAACCGGCAGCCAATCGCTTCAAAACCTCAAGGGCAAGGCCTACGATGTCCTGGAATATACACCCGCCGGCGGCAAGAAGCAGATGATCTATTTCGATATCACCGCGTTCTTTGGCAAGTTCTGAGGCGTCCAGCCGATCGACAGGACATGACACTTCCCAAATGGATCTTCTGCGCAGCCGCCGTGCTGCTCCTTCCCGCCTGCTCGAAGAAAGATAGCGGGGTAGTGAAACGGCCGGGCGAGCCCGATTACGTCAGAGCTTTCGATGAAAAGCTCATGGATCGCGCCATTCAAAAGGCGAAGGATACGAAGCAGGAGTTTATCGACACCCTTCAGAGCAAGCGCCCCGGCACCGGCGACTTCGCCATCAAAAAACCCTTCCCCGCCGGCACGGGCCACGAGCACATTTGGCTGAACGAAGTGTCGTGGGACGGAAAAGCGTTCACCGCCACCATCAATGATGAACCCGTGGATACGAAGGTCGTGAAACTGGGAGAGCGCGTCCAGGTCACGCCCGACGAGATTTCCGATTGGATGTACGTCGAGAACGGGGTGCTGAAAGGCGGATACACCATTCGCGTGCTGCACTATCAAGCGTCGCCGGAGGAGCAGAAGGAATTCCTGAAACATGTCCCCTTTTCCATCCCGCCCATCGACTTCTGATATTCAGTGCATCTCCACCGCGCACGACCCCAAGCCGCCGCGGTAATAGTTGAACTGCACGTTGGGATGATCGGCGAGCAGCGACATCGGCACGCATGATGTCGCCAGTCGCTTCGAAATGAGGTACGCGGTGAGCCGCTGCCCAAACGGGTTGTCGTGCGTCCCGGCCTGCCAGATCGACACCTTCTCCGCCTTCCACGTTTCCACCGGCCCGACCGTGATGGCCTTCGTGGGCACCATCGAAATATTGCCGCCACCGCTCGTCCGCGCATTTTGCGCGATTGTCAGCGGGTGCAGTTCGACCACCCGCGTAGTCAGCTTGCGATACTCCTCGGGAGTGGGCGGTACGGACTTGTATTTGCCGCGACGCGGAAGCGGGTCGTTGAACGCCCAATGCTTCACGTCCCCCTGCCCGCCTTGCATCACGGCGCAGCGCACGCCCGCGTCGTACGATTTCGTGTAGGTGGCCGTATCCGCCTTCGGGAAATGCAGGTGCGCATCGGGCATGCGCTGTTTTTTGGCGATGCGATGAAAGCACATCTCGCGGTCGGCTTTTTCGAACGAGAGCGGATGAGAAACGGGCATCTCCTTGCCGGTGGCCTCGTCGAACCACTCGTCCATCCCCCAGAAATGGCCGCTACGCACGTCGAGGCCCAGCTCGTTGACGAGCCGGGCGACGAGCGGGAGTTGCTCCGTCGGGCCGATCGGTCCGCAGATCCCGACCGGGTTGTCGTCGGTGCTCTGTTTCCAGGCGGTGATGTATTCCAGCGCCTCCGCGAGGTAGAAGTCCTCGAGCGTATCGTAAAAGGCGACTTTGAAACCGGGCCGGCTGAGCTTCTCGAGATCGCGCGGCGTCAATCGCGCCACCTCATCGACGATCTCAAGTGGAAGACAGGTGTAGTCCCACCAATCGGGGGAAATGGAACTGGAGCGGAGATTCATAGCGATGGCAGTTTGGAGATTTTGGAGTCCCAGGAGGGAGGGGGCCAGCGAATCACGCGAATGACACGAATGCAGACTGCCTTTCATTCGAGTGATTCGTGTGATTCGCTGGCCACATCCCCGTGCTGTTGATTCATTTCGCAGTCTTCAAGAGGTGTGGGCATTCACTTCCCTGCACGCTGTCGCTGCGACTGATATTTGGCGCCCAACGCGTCGCGTAACGGGTCATCTTTCTCTGCTCCGTACCCGTAGTGCAGATGCCGGATCCAGCCCTCGGCGTGCCGGAATTTTTTGCTCTGTTTCCCAACGCGCAGCGAAAAATCCTCCATGGTCTGGAGATAATTGTTCTGCCCCTGTGAGGCATCGAGCCATTCCTGCTGCGAGGCGTGGCAGACCAGGGATGCATGCTTGGTGGCGTGCACGCTCGTGGTATCCACGATCAACTCCGGAATGACCGGTTCGCGCAACGGGCTGCACAGGCCAATCGGCATCGCATGGTAGATGGTGCACGGCGTGAGGTCCGGCTGGCGCTGCGGAATGGAACGGAAATTGGGAATGCCCCGCGAAAACGCCGCCGTCACGGCGAGGCGCGCCGTGATCATGTGGTCTTCCATGTAATCCGCGAGCGCATGCGTGAGGACGATGGACGGTCGCACGGCACGCACGACGGAGGTCAGCCGCCGGATGTTCTTCTCGGTATAGAAGATCAGCATGTCGTCGCAGATGGGCGCGTACCATTTCGCGCCCAGCACCTTGGTGGCCGCCTGCGCCTCTTTCCTCCGCACCCGTGCCGTTTCCGCGGCGCTCATGACGGTGCTGCCCATGTTCCCCGAAGAAACGTTGAGATAGTGGATATCCCATCCGGCAGCCTTGAGTTGCAGCAGGGTGCCCGCCATGACGAATTCGATGTCGTCGGGGTGCGCGGCGATGGCGAGAGCGGAAGGCATGCCTTCGGTGAATTAGACTGGGATCTCGCTGAGCTTCACCGGACGATTCTCCGCCGCCGATTTATCCGCCGCGGCGATAACCCGATGGGTGGTGAACGCCTGGGCGAGACTGGTCAGCGGCATGTCCTTCCCCTGCTCCAGCGCATCGAAGAACGCCTGGAACTGCGACTGGTACGGATGGTCGCTCACGTCCCCGCTATCGAGCATCTTCATGGAAAGCGATGACCAGGCGTGCCGATTGAGGCCCGCGAGTTTCTGGCTGTGGAATTTGTTGTCGAGGATCGAGCCTTCGCTGCCGACGAGATGCGCGTGGAAATAGTAGGGCTGAAGGCAATCGACCACCGCCGCGCTCTTCCCGACCGCGCCATTCTTGAAGCGCAGGAGCGTGGTCGAGGTGGTCTTGTATTCGTAAGCCGCGAAGATCGGATTGGCGCTCTGGGCGGCGTAACTCGTCACCTCCTCCACTTCACTCCCCATGCAGAGCAGCAGCGCGTCGAGCGCGTGGCAACCCGCCGTGAGCAGCGCACTGCCGCCGAGCTTGCGCTTGGTATTCCAGCGGTACTGACCGTACCACGGCCCGATGCCGTGATAGTAATCCACCTCGCCGTAGTGCAAGGAACCGACCAGGCCCTGATCGATCACCGCCTTTGTGGCGACGAATTGCGAGGACCACCGGCACTCAAAACACACGCAGACCTTCGCCCCGCCCTCGTCCGCGGCCCTTTTCATGGCCACGATCTCGGACCACTCCACCGCCAGCGGCTTTTCCACGATGATGTGTTTGCCGGCCCTCGCCGCGTCGATGAATTGCGCCGCGTGCTGATCGGGATAGCTGGTGATGTCCACCGCGTGGATCTCTTTGTCCGCGAGCATCGCCGCCAGATCGGTGTAAGTCTTGATCGGGCTGCCATGCTTGTCGCTCAGCTCCTTGGAATCCAGTTTCCGCGACGACCACACGGCGGTGACGTGGGCGTTGGAGGTGGCATTGATCGCGGCGATGTGGGCCGTCGCCGCCCAGCCGTAACCGATGACGGCGACATTGTATTTTTTGCTCATAGAAAAATGGGTGAGGAAAACGAGCCGGACTAGTTTTCGCCTTTCAGAAAGGCGAGCAGGTCGGCGAGGTCCTGCGGGGTCATGGCCGCGTCGAGGCCGGTCGGCATGAGGGAATTGGGCAGCGCCGTGAGGGCCTTGATGTCGCCCCGCAGCACGGTCTCCTCCAGGCCGCCGGGCTGGCGCATCGTCACGCTCGTGGGCGTCTCCGAGGCGAGGATGCCCAGGAGCGTCCGGCCATCCTTCGTCTCGCAAGTATAGGCGGTGAACGCCGGGGCGATCTCGGCATCGGGCACGACGATGTGAAAGACAATGTTCTCCTTGGGCTGCTTGCGCATATCGAGGAGGTCGGGACCGACGGTGACACCCTCGCGATCCAGCCGATGGCAGGTCGCGCAGATCGTGCGGAAGACGATGCGGCCATGCTCGGCCTTGGGCGTGAGGGCGAGCGCGGCCTTGGCCTTGGCATCGGACGCGGCGCGATTGGTCTCCGTGGCAGCAAAGGCCTTCGTGGCGCGCTCGCGCACGCCTTCATCGGTGTGCTTGGTGAAGAGCAGCCGGCGCTGCGGATTTAGCGCAGCCGCGGGCAGGCCGCCGGATTCGATCGCCGCGAGCACGCCGTCGATTTGTTTCGGCCGGGCGAGCAACGCGCCAAGCACCGTCTCGCGCAAAGCCGGGCTGTAGCGCGGCCACGCTCCGGGAGCGAGCAGAGCCGTGGCCGCGCGATTGGGATCGATGGTGGCCAGGCTTCGCATCGCGGCGCTGCGCAGGGCGTCATCGCTGGAACCGGCAATCACTTTCTCCAGGGGGCCCGAAGCGGCCTCCCAGGAACCACGGGCCAGGAGACGCACGAAGAGCAGGCGCGCCGCGGGCGCGGTCGAAGAATCCGCGATCGATGACGGCGCGGCGTCGAGAACTTTTTTAAAAGCGGCCGTCTTCTCCGCGCCTTTCAATTCCCCCAGCAACGCGGCCAGCGGCACCGCATGGTCGCCCTTCAGTTGGTCCAGAACGCCCAGCACACTCTCCGCGTCGCTGAACGAGCGGCCCAGGCTCGACAACAGTTCCAACTCCCCCTCGCTCGTGCCCTTCAGTTTCGGCCAGAGCGCCCGCAGGAAATCCACCTCGCGCCCGGCGACGCCGCTCAGCACCACCGCCCGCATCCACCGGTCTTCGGCATCGCGCGCGGCGATTGCGGCCAGCGTTGGCACGGCGAAATCCGCTTTCGAATCCCCAAGGGCCACGGCGAGCCCCATGCGGATCCGGGGATTGGGGTCATCGACCATGCGCGCGACGGACTGCGGATCATTCATGGCCGTCTTGACGGCCGCGAACTCATCGGCAAACGGCGGCAGCGGCGAGGCCGTCCGCGCCTCCTTCGCGACCACCCGCCAGATGCGCCCCTGCGTCTTCCCGGTTTCGAAGTCGGTATGCTTGCGAATCTCCTCGGGCAGATAGTCCGGATGCTCGATGACCTTGCGATACATGTCGGCGACATACATCGCTCCGTCATTGCCACGCATGAGAAACACCGGCCGGAAATAGTCGTCCTTCGAGGCGAGAAAATCGCGGCCCTCCAGCAGCGGCACGGCGGTGAATGTCGCCCCGCGCGGTTCGAGCCGGTCGACATGCACGAGATTGCCCGTCGGGTCGCAGGAAAAGACCGTCCCGTTATAGCGGGCGGGCAGCAGTCCTCCGCGCCACACGTGCACCGCGCACGCCGCGCTGAAGGAACCCGCGTGCGAATCCGCCGTGGTGATATTGGAACTGATCGGGTAGAGCCGCACACCGTCGCCACCGCCCTTGAGGCCCGTCTTCACGCTGCGCTCCGAGCAATCCTGCACGGTTTCGCTGAAGGCCAGCCGCGGATTGCGCCCCAGCCATTTCGAGGAAATCACCACGTGCTGCACGGGCAGCCGGTTCATGCAGATGAACCGCCGTCCGAGATCATCGAACGTCTGCCCGTACTGCGATTTTCCATCCACATTTTCCACTTCGAGCGTTTCTGGATTGAACCGCACGTCGCCGGTCATTTTCAGCGGCGGGCGCTCGGGATGCTCGGGGCAGGTGATCGTTCCGCCCGTGAGCCCCGCGGCCAGGTAGATCCAGCCATCCGGCCCGATCATCGACGCGTTGACCCGGAGTTGCGTGCTCTTCGTCGTGTCGAAGCCGGTCAGCAGCACCCGCCGCACATCGGCGTGGCCAGTGCCTTTGGTGTCCTCGAGATACAGCACGTCGGGGGCGCAGGTCACGATCAAGCCGCCCTTCCACGGCATCACCCCGTTGGGATACGTGAGGCCATCGGCGAAGACCGTCCGCTTGTCCATGCGGCCGTCGCCATCGGTGTCTTCCAGCATCGCGATCACGCCCTGGGGCGGATTCTCGGTACTCGGATAACCACGATTTTCCGCGACGAAGAGCCGGCCCTTCTTATCAAAAGCGAGCGCGCACGGCGAGGCGACGAGCGGCTCGGCGGCCACGAGTTCGACCCGCACGTCGTCCGCCGTCTGAAACGAATGCACCGCCTGCTCGGGCGCGAGCTGGGCGCGCAACGGGGAGGCGAAGAGCCCGGCCGCGAACACAAGGTGGACGATCCCACTCGGGATGCGAAGAGACAGTTTGCATTCCTCCATTCCCTTCCCCGCCACGCGTTCACTCTGTGCAGTCATGAGTTTCATTTTACTTGGGGAGGTTGATTGCCATAGGCCCAGCCGGAGCCCTTGAAAGGCGGCGAGGCGGGGCGCTCCGGCAATGGCGCCGGCATCAGCTTTTGGGCGAGTTCCAGGCCGACTTCCCGGAATTGATCGCCCGCATTGATCTGCAAATTGCTGTAGCTCGTCAGGCGCGTTTCGTAGCCGCCCCCCGACTTCTCATCGAACGCGGCGAGCGTGGGCACGTAGCCGACGCAGCCATTGGCCAGCTCGCACGGAAAGGTGATCGGAAACCCGCTGTCTTTCTTGAGATCCAGGCCGTAGGAACAGAAATATTCGGCCGGATTCGAGATACAAACCACGGGGCCGATCTGCACCGCCTGCACTTCCACCTCCACCTTCGGCGTCTTGGCGATGAGCGCATCGAGCAGGACGGTTTCCTTCGCCCACACCCAATCGGGTCCCGCTTCCTTGGCGTCTTTCGCCGCCAGCTCGTAGGCGGCCTTCACGCGCTCCGGCGCCGGTTTGCGCCGCGGAATCTTCCAGACATCCTGCAAGGCCGCGACCGGGACTTCCGCCGTCCGCGTTTGCGACATGCCCACCAGCACCTTCAGCGCCTCGGCGCCCACCCGGCCGCCGACCATCTGCGCCCAGGCGTCGCCTTCGGGATTGGCGTGCAGATCCAGGTTGTTCACCTGCGTCACGTCGCCGCAGGCGCCCTGGAGAAAGACCACTTTCGTCTCCGGCCCATAGAAGCCCTGGATCACACGCTCCATGTAATAGATCCAGTTCGCGCCGACCCACGGTCCGCTGGTCGTTGCATGACACGCGAAGTTCACCACGCAACCGACGAGCTTGCCTTCGGGGCTCCAATAGCCGATCACGCCTACCTCAGGATCGATCGGCCCCGCGAAATCGACGTTGTCCGGATTGCCTTTGCCCGGATGCGAAAACGTCAGCCCGTCCCACATGCGAATGCGGCGATTGAAGGAAACGGTATCCTCGCGGCCGGTCCCGAAGCTCGCCGTGCCATCCGCGCGCGCATCGTTCGCAGCGACCACGGCCTCGACAATGGCATCGCGCACCTTGTTCACGTAACCGGGATCGGCGCATGACGATTTGTTGTAAGCCAGGTCCTTCACGAAATCCGAAGCGTGATCGAAATCGCCCGGCTGGATCATGATGATCGGCCCCGACGAATGGGAGTGCGACGCATTGATCAACACGGCGTCCTGCGGAATCCCGCAGCGCTCGGCGATCCTGGCTCGCGCCTCCAGCACCATCTTCCGCGGCACACCCAGCGCGTCCAGGCCGACCAGGGCCACGCGCTCCACGCCGTCGTCAAACACACACGCGCGCACCTTGCACGGATCATGGATCTTCTTCGAGAAAGCCTTGCCGTAGCCGCCGGGCACTTCCATGCCGACTTCGGGCGTGATATCGCGCTCGGCGAATCCCGCCTTCACCGCGGCACAGGCCAGGGCGGGCACGGCGAAGAGGAGAGTGAAGAGGAGGGATTTGTTCATGGAGGAGAGCAAGGGGTGGCCGACGTTGCCTTGGAAGCCAAAAGCGGGGCAAGAACGAAGTTCGTCGCTTATGAAAATATCTCCGCCGTATTCATCACAAACGATGCATTCAAAGGGGAAGATTTCGGGTTCGAGGTCTACGGCTTCTGGTTCTCAGATCGCCAGGAGCGTTCCGATTGCGGTCCGGTCTTCGGAGCATGTCATGAATGGGACTCGCGACAGCGAGCCCGAAGGTGGTCGCGGAGGCGGCCATCAATCGACGAGCGACCACAACCCGTCCCCACGCCCCTAAGCCCTCGAACAGGCAGGGTCGCTACACCCCAGCCCCTACCGGCTTGTTCCCCTCCCCACCCTTCGCCTTCAGCAAATCCCGGATCTCCATCAACAGCTTCACGTCATCCGGGATCGGCGCGGGCTCGGCGGGCGCTTCCTCCGCTTTCCTTTTCGCGATGGCCATGAGCAGATTGATGGGTTTGACCACCAGGAAAAAAATCACCGCGGCGAGGATCACGAACGACAAAATGGCATTGATGAAATTTCCCACCGCAAGCGGGCCGAGATAAACCTTCGAAAAATCCGGCTTGCCGCCGAACATCCCGATCAGCGGCGTGATCAAATCCTTGACGACCGATTTCACGACATCGCCAAAAGCGGTGCCGATGACGACACCGACCGCAAGATCGACGACATTCCCCTTCAGGATGAAGGATTTGAATTCATTACCGATGCTTTTGATGTCCATAAGCGGTGAACTGTGCCAAATCCGGGCGCCTGGGTAAAGCTTCCCGGCACCCCCGGAGAAACGTGCAAAAGGCCGTCTCTCCTGCGTGAAAGCATTTGCGGCCTGCGTGCCTTCCGCTACCGTATGCGCCCCCATGAGTTTTCAAGCCCAGATCGACCAGGACTTAAAGGAGGCGATGAAGGCGAAACAAGCCGAACGCCTCGGAGTCATTCGCATGCTGAAAAGCGCCCTCAAGAATCTCGCCATCGAGAAGGGTGGCATCGACTTCGTCCTCGACGACGCCACGGCCCTCTCGGTCGTGCGCAAGGAGATGAAGAAGCGCCAGGATTCCATCGAGGGCTTCGAAAAGGGCAACCGCCCCGACCTCGCGGCCAAAGAAAAAGCGGAAGCCGAGATCCTCGCCGCCTACCTGCCCAAGCCGTTCACACCCGAGGAAATCGCCGCGCTGGTCAAGGACGCCATCGCCGAAGTCGGCGCCACGTCCAAGGCACAGATGGGCGCGGTCATGAAGGTGGCCAATGAACGCGCCGCGGGCCGGGCCGATGGCAAGACCCTGAGCGCCGCCGTCAACGCCCAACTTTCCTAATTTTCACCATGGTCAGCGCCATCATCGTCGCCGCCGGCAGCAGCCGCCGCATGGGTTTCGACAAGCTCTTCACCCCGCTGGCCGGCAAGCCGGTCCTGTGGCATTCCCTCAAAGCGTTCAGCGATACGAAGGAGGTGGATGAAATCCTCGTCGTCACACGCGAGGAACGGATGGACGAGGTCGAGCACCTCGTCGGCAGCCAGCGGTTCAAGAAGGTCAGCAAGGTCATCAGCGGCGGCTCGGAGCGGCATATCTCGGTGTGGAACGGTCTCCAGGCCGTGGACAGCAAGGACAGCGAATTCATCGCCATCCACGACGGCGCGCGCCCGCTGGTCACGCCCAAGCTGATCCGGGCCTGCCTCGAACTCGCCGAGACCCATGGCGCCGCGTGTTGCGCCTCGCAGATTCCCGATACCGTGAAGCGGGCCAGCGTGGAGCAGATGGTCACGGAAAGCGTGGAGCGCCGGGGATTGTGGGCAATGCAGACGCCGCAGGTTTTCAGCAGCGGCCTCATTCTCCAGGCCTACGCCGCGCTCATGGCCAAGCACGAGATGGTCACCGACGAAGTTTCCGCCGTGCAGAAGCTCGGCAAGAAGATTGCTCTCCTCAAGAACGACGACTGGAACATGAAAATCACCTTCCCACACGATCTCGAACTGGCCGAGCACGTGCTCGAATTGAGGGACAAGAAAACCGCCAAGCCTGCGAAGTCCGGCGCGGCCACCACCTGATGGAATTCCCTTATCGTCTGACCAAGCTGCCAAACGGCGTGCGGATCGCCTCCGTGGAAATGCCGTACATGCGCAGCGTCAGCATTGGCGTCTGGGCCGGAATTGGAGGCCGGCACGAGTCCGCGGAGCAGAGCGGCATTTCCCACTTCATGGAGCACCTGCTCTTCAAAGGCACCAAGCGGCGCTCCGCGAAGAAAATCACGGAATCCGTGGAAGGCCTGGGCGGATATCTGAACGCTTTCACCACCGAAGACCACACCTGCTACTACGCGAAGGCAGGTGCGCCGCATCTGCCCGAACTGTGCGATGTGCTCGGCGACATGTATCTGGAGAGCCAGTTCTCGCCGACCGAGATCGAGCGCGAGCGCGAGGTCATTCGCGAAGAAATCCTGATGTATCGCGACCATCCGGGCCAGCACGCGCAGGAGCTGCTCACCGCCACGATGTGGCCCGAGCATCCACTTGGCCGCCCGCTCACCGGCACGGTCGAGACGATCGGCCGCCTCCGGCAAAAGGATTTCCTCGGCTTTCAAAAGCGCCACTACACCGGGGGCACGACCATCGTCACCGTCGCCGGCCCGGTCTACCACGAGCGCGTGGTCGAACTGCTGAGCCCGGTATTCGGCCGCCTCGAACGCGGGCGCGCTCCGAGATACGTCCGCAGCCGCCCGAAGGATGGCCCGGCGCGGGTTTCCCTCTTCACTCAGGAAACCGAGCAGACGCACCTGGCCATGGGCTTCCACGCCTTCGGCCGTTCCGACGAACGCCGCTTCGCGCTCAAGCTCCTCAGCGTCATCCTCGGCGAGAACATGAGCTCGCGTCTTTTCCAAAAACTGCGCGAGCGCCACGGCTTCTGCTACAGCGTGCAGACCAGCATGGTCACGCTCGCCGATACCGGCTCGATCCACGTCTATGCCGGCCTCGACGCCGCAAATCTCGAGCGCGCCGTGAAGATGATCCTGCGCGAACTGGAAAATATCTGCCAGAAAGCCCCGAGCAAAATCGAGCTGAAGAAGGCGCAGGACTACACCATCGGCCAGACCTTCATGGGCCTCGAATCCACGTCGAACCAGATCATGTGGATGGGCGAAAGCCTGCTCGGCTACGACAAAGTCCTCGACCCGGCGGAAATCGAGAAACGGATTCTCGCGGTGACTCCGCAGGAGATTCAGCGAGTGGCCTGCCACTGCCTGAACAAGGTGCGATTGGGTGTGGCCGTGGTGGGGCCCCTGGGGGATGAGGAGAAGATTCGGAGTTGGGTGACTTAAGGGGGAAGTAATCAGTGATCGGTAGGGACGCAGTAATCAGTGATCCGGGGCCACGCTTCGTTAACGGAGCAGGACGCGAACGAGGGCGAGCAAAGTAGGCGGTCTCTTCCCAGAGCCGCTGGCGTGCGCGTCGCCACGTCTTCCGTAGCGGCTCGGCGAAGAGCCGCCTGCTTTTTTTTCACGCCACCCAACCTCCAGCCTTCGAAGAATGCCCACCCACCGCCGCTCCAGCCACTCCCAATCGTGGCTCGACGCCGCGCAGACTTGAAGTAGTCTTCGAATTATGACTGCCACGTCCCAGATGCTTGAGATCCCCGAGGTACGGGCGCGTGTCTCGGCGGTCACGGTGGCCCAGTATCAGCAGTTCCCCGAATTCAACGAGAACGGCCGGCGCACCGAACTTATTCGCGGAATCGTCGTCGAGAAAATGTCCAAGTCCCCCCTTCATTCATCGATTGCCCGCAGACTGTTCAAAATCCTGCAATCCAGCCTGCCGCCATATTTCACTCTGCTCCGCGAAGACCCACTCATGCTCGCGGATTCGGTCCCAGAGCCCGATCTGGCGATCGTGCGCGGCGAGGAAAAGGACTTCACATCCCGGCATCCGACGACGGCTGCCCTGGTTATCGAGATCGCCGTGACTTCCGCCGCGGAAGACCGTCTCCTTGCCAGCCTGTATGCGAAGGCGGGTGTCGAGGAGTATTGGATCGTCCTGCCGGTCGAGCACCGAATCGAAATCCATCGCCGGCCCGAGAACGGTGCTTACGCCGATCTCACCGTCGTGGAAGGCGATGCCGTGCTTGCCTGCAATAGCGTCCCCGGTATTCGCGTCCAGTTGGCGGAACTTTTTGGATAGTCCAGGTGAATAGTTTGGCCGGCGTCTGATAGGCCAACACGTGACGCTCCGAGCGCGAGCGCGGTCCAAGCTTATGTCTTCCTGAGGGCCAAAAAACGGAGGCGTAATTCCTTGGTGCGTGGATGACGTGGCGCAACGCCCATCCCGGAGGGATCAGAGAAATTAGCCTGCTCGCCCGAAAAGCACCTGCTACCACCAGCACCTCAGCCACCTTCTCGGTGGTTGAAAATCAGGATGCGCGGGTGGATCGGCTTCTCCGAAGACGATGGGAAAAGATGGGCGGCGGAGCCGCGATTCTTTGCCATCGTCCCGCATGCGGGAGAGAACGCGATCCACCGGCGCGCTTTCTGAGCGCGAAGATCGAAGGTTGCGCCACGGCTCAACGTCATCCACGCACCAAGAATCACGCCTTCGTT
>Ga0105237_10003692_pt1 | contig 18044 bp, 16 predicted proteins | sample KBSC24metaG_FD_81520 | JGI IMG/M metagenome (GOLD analysis project Ga0105237, IMG submission 81520) | Corn rhizosphere microbial communities from Kellogg Biological Station, Michigan, USA - KBS C2-4 metaG | ecosystem: Host-associated > Plants > Roots > Rhizosphere > Soil | place: Michigan, USA... | reverse complement strand
CATCCAATTGGGTTGGGAAATTTAATACTTTACTTATGCTCAACAAATCGGGAGCCTGCTGCACGATGGCTTGTTTAACGTTTGACGAAAGCGCCAAATGCAGCATTTCTTCGATAGCTACACTCATTATTAAGGCTGCAGATTTGTTGGCATACACCAATATATCAACCTTAAGTTCCTGCGCCAGGGTATCTATGGTTGTTGCGTCGTTACCAGGTATCGCCGCAAGCTGACCAATTAAAATTTGATAAAGTGCATCCTGATCCTGCGCCCTGTTAATGGAATAATAGGTTGACAGGTAGGTAGGAATTGTTGCCAGTTCGAGCGCGATGGCCTGCTGCATAGCGTCGGCGAAATTGGCAGGCGTTACCGCCGGCGGAATGGTAAAAAGCTTTTTTGGGCTCATAAAACTACGATAAGGTTTATTTGATCATTTATGAATCGGTTTAGAAATAGGTTGTTATAAGTAAAGGCTAAGCTACTATTATTTTTGTAGGAATGGAAAAAAAATGAAAGTAAAATATGGCCAGCTCACCTTAGTTTGCAGCTTCTATAGTTTGAATCTACGCTACCAATAGCGCTATGCTTTTAAGCGGAACTCAAATTTAATTACCAAATATAATTCGGTTTCAAAATAACATTTAGATTTACGGAAAAATAGGGACGACCTTCTATGAGATTACTACTAACCGCTGCACTAACATGTTGTATTTTATTATTGGCAAACGTTGGCGTTAAAGCACAAAATAAAGATTACGTAATTCTTACCAACGGAGATAAACTGGCCTGTAAAATAAAATTTCCCCTTCTTAGTATCGACGGGCTATACAAAGTAAATGGTGATGATGAGCCGCATAAGCTCGACCCGTATGAACTCAACGAGTACTACATAGCAGAAAACAATACGTTGTATCGCGCGGTTTATGAGCCGGAAGCTTAGGCCCTTAAGTTTATGAAGGTGCTTGAAAACGGCGAAATAAATGTGTACGAATGTAAATATGTAGTCACGGGTTTTGGTAATGGTACGTCCACAGTCATGTTCCATTATTTAGCAAAAGGTAAAGATATATTCAGAGAATTTAAACCAAGACCGTTTTACTATGACAAGGAAGAAAGTAATTGGAAAGACAGCTTCATAGATTTGATAGCCGACAAAAAGGATGTATATGATAAATACGTAGCCGACAAAAAATATTCTTTTAAACAGGTAGTAAAGATCGCCCATTTGTACAATAATACGCCACCGGCGGTGAAATGATACGGGGCGCCTGGCAAAATAACTTGCAACCGATAAATTATTTAGGAACTTTCAGGATAATATCAATCTTTATCAACAAAAAATGCCGCCTTATTTCAAGACGACATTTTAAATTTTGTGGAGCCGGAGGGATTCGAACCCTCGTCCAAACATGGTATAAGGTAAGCTTTCTACATGCTTAGCTTCTGTTTAATTGTAGGGAAGGGGAAGGCCAGTCGCTTGCCTGTACCGTCTTCCTTAGGTGCTTTATCTCGTCCGCTATGCACACCTTAAGCAGACCAGTTTCATCTTTCGATGCCCCTGATGCCGGCCCGATGAAACGGAAAACCGGCGGGACAAAAGCTAGTTAATTCTAAATTAAGCAGCTAAGGCGTAGTTATTTTCGCCATTTGTGGTTTTGAGTGTTCTGATTAGAGCGCTAATTCACCCAACGCGCTGCATGCTTACCTACTTATCTCCATCCTGTCAATTCCGGTCGACCCCATTTGGTGAAGTCTTAAGTCCTGAGTAAAGAGTCTTAAGTCAACTGCAAATATACGTGATTGAGGTGAAAGGCGAAAGGATAAAGGTAAAAGGTTTTCGCCTTTCGCCCTTTACCTTTCGCCTTTTACCTCTTCCAAAACAACTGTCCTTCCAGGATATACCTTCAAAGCTTCGTCCAGGCATATCATTGCATTTTCGATATCTTTTATATTAAGCACATACGCCATGCGCACTTCGTTCAATCCGGCTCCTGGCGTGCTGTAAAACCCGGTTGCAGGGGCCATCATTACGGTCTGGTTTTCGTGGCTGAATTCTTCCAGCATCCACCGGCAAAATTTGTCGGCATTGTCTATCGGCAACTGGGCCACCACATAGAATGCGCCGCCGGGATTAGGGCAGTAAACGCCATCCATTTTATTAAGGGCGCTCACAATGGTATTACGGCGTGCAGTATATTCTTTATTTACGGCTTCAAAATATTCGTCAGGGGTATCCACAGCAGCTTCACCGGCAATCTGTTCTACCATACCGGGGCTCAAACGTGCCTGTGCAAATTTCAATCCAGCTGCAAGTACCTGTTTGTTTTTAGTGATTAGGCAGCCCAAACGTGCACCGCAGGCGCTGTAACGTTTGCTTACGGTATCCATCACGATAACATTATCCTCCAGCCCATCAAGATGCATCGGCGAGATAAATTCCTGTCCGCCATAGCAAAACTCGCGGTAGGCCTCATCGCTGAATAAATACAAATCGTATTTCAGGGCAAGCTCTTTTAGTGCTTCCAATTCCGCACGGGAGTATAAATAGCCTGTAGGGTTATTTGGATTGCAAATAATAATAGCCTTGGTTTTATCCGTAATCAGCTTTTCAAATTCGCTGATAGGGGGCAGGGCAAAGCCATTTTCTATATATGACAATATTGGTTTTACCACGATATCGCTCTGGCAGGCAAAACCGTTATAATTAGCATAAAATGGCTCGGGGATAATTACTTCGTCGCCCGGGTCCAGACAGGCCATCATGCTGATGGTGATTGCTTCGGAGCCGCCGGTGGTAACGATTATGTTTTCCGGCGTAATGTTATAGCCCAGCTTGTTATAATATTCCGTCAGTTTTTTACGGTACGAAAGTGTACCTTCCGATGGCGTATAAGCCCAAACCTTAAAGCTGATGTTCTTAATAGCATTCAGCATTCCCTCCGGCGTCTCGATATCCGGTTGACCGATATTCAGGTGGTAAACTTTCTTTCCGTCAGCCTTAGCCTTGTCGGCAAAAGGGGTTAATTTTCGTATCGGCGATGCTGGCATTTGCTCGCCTTTGTGCGATATTTTTGGCATAAGGCAAAGGTAGAAAATTAGTCGGAAAAGTCAGTAAAGTCGGAAAAGTCAGGAAGATATTGGAAGTTTTGAGTTGGCAGAAATAAAAAAGACACGATTGCTCGTGTCTTCCAATATCTTTTTTAAAGTCTCCCCAACCGGGGGAGATTTAGAGGGGGCTTGAGTTATTTTACTTCGTACCCGTACTACTTGCCGGTTTAGCAACCACCTCGCCCACAATATTTAACGTTTTTTGCGGAATAGATGCGTTTGAAGTTACTACGATACCTTTGTTAAACGGTGCTGCCACAGCTGCGTTATAGGTGATTTTGATAGAGCCTTTTTCACCGGCTTTTACAGGAGTTTTGGTGTAATCGGCAATGGTACAGCCGCAGGTTGGGCGTACATCGGTAACAATAAGGGGTTCTTTACCAACGTTGGTGTATTCAAAAACGGTGGTTACAGGTGTTCCCTGGGCAATTTTGCCGAAGTCGTGTTTTTCCTCGTTGAATTTGAACGCCGGTTTGTCGCCGTCCTGTGCCGAAGCGCTGAAAGCGAAACCTAAAATTACAGCGCATACTAATAAAATCTTTTTCATTATAGTAAATTGTTTTTTAAGATCGTAGAAACAGTTTAAGCGGTTTTAAATTAATCAACCCAAAAAATGCTTCATAATTTCTGTTTGATTAATACAAATATAAATGGTTTAATTTAATATTAAAACTATTATGTGCACTGAATGTTTTATAAGAGAATTTGCCAAAAACAAAATAGAATTTTATAATTTTGCCGCTTAACCAAAATAATATATGCCTGAAACTGTAATTAACACTACCGGACAGTTGAGCACCGCAGAGCTGAGTTTTGATGATTTTAAGAAGGTCGTTATCAACGACTATCGAATAGGCTTTGAAAGCAGGCAGGCCAGTTTAATAGGCCGCCGCGAGGTACTTACCGGTAAGGCTAAGTTTGGCATATTTGGCGATGGTAAAGAGGTTGCGCAACTGGCTATGGCCAAGGCCTTTAAAAAAGGCGATTGGCGTGCCGGCTATTACCGCGACCAAACCTTTATGTTCGCTACCGGTATCAGCAACCTGCATGAGTTTTTCGCACAGTTGTATGCATATCCCGAGATTGATAAAGACCCTGCGTCGGCCGGCAGGCAGATGAATTGCCACTTCGCAACCCGTTTTGTAAACCCCGACGGTACCTGGGCAAACCAGGCGAATACCATGAACTGCTCGGCAGATATATCTACCACTGGCGGCCACATGCCGCGTTTGCTCGGTTTGGCTTATGCATCTAAACTATATCGCCAGAATAAGCAACTGGAATATCTAAGCAAATTTTCGGTAAAGGGGAATGAGGTTGCGTTCGGTACCATAGGTAACGGCTCAACTTCAGAAGGTTTGTTTTTTGAGGCATTTAATGCTGCAGGTGTTTTGCAGGTGCCGATGGCTATCTCGGTTTGGGATGATGCCTACGCTATTTCTGTTCCTGCACGTTTGCAAACTACTAAAGAAGATATTTCCGAAATATTAAAGGGTTTCCAACGAGGTGAAGGTACCAACGGATACGAAATTTTCAAGGTTAAGGGCTGGGATTATGTAGCGCTTTGCGAAACTTACGAACGCGCTATAGCTATATGCCGTGCTGAGCATGTGCCTGTGCTGATACACGTTGTAGAGATGACGCAGCCGCAGGGCCACTCAACTTCCGGCTCGCATGAGCGCTATAAATCAAAAGAACGTTTAGCATGGGAGGAAGAACATGATTGCCTTCTGCAGATGCGTAAATGGATGGTAGCCTCTGCGGTTGCTACCGACGCCGAGATCGACGAGTTGGAAGCTGCTGCTAAAAAACACGTGCGCGATATACAGCGCGAAGTGTGGAATCAGCTGCTTGGCGAAATCAACCTGGAAATTGACGAAGCCGCACGCATGATTGAAGAGCTTGCCCGCCAGTCTGATTACCAGGATGAATTATTGGCGGTTGTTGCCGAACTGCGCGAATGTGTGGATCCAGGTCGTAAAGACGTTATCGCCGCTATCCGCAAGGCATTGCGTATTACTGTAAAACAACCCGGCTTTCAGCGCAGCGCCATGGTGAGCTGGCTGGCCGACGAAAATAAAAAGAACGAAGAACGGTTCAACTCCAAGCTATTTACCAATACGCCATATTCGCCGCTTAAAGTGCCGCAAACCAGCGTGCGCTTTTATGAGGATTCGAAATATATAGATGGACGCGAAATATTGAACGCCTGCTTCGATGCCAACTTTGAGCGCGATAAAAGCATTGTCGCTTTTGGCGAGGACGTAGGTGCCATCGGCGATGTGAACCAGGGTTTTGCCGGTCTGCAATTAAAATATGGCGACCTGCGCCTTACTGATACCGGTATTCGCGAAGCAACCATAATAGGGCAGGGCATGGGTTTGGCAATGCGTGGTTTACGCCCGATAGCTGAAATTCAATACCTGGATTACCTGCTATACTCTATCAACGTATTAAGCGATGACTTGGCGAGCCTGAGCTACCGTACCCGCGGTGGCCAGAAAGCACCGCTGATTGTGCGTACCCGCGGCCACCGTTTGGAGGGCATCTGGCATTCAGGTTCTCCGCTTGGTTTGATATTAAACTCCATGCGCGGCCTGCATATCTGTGTTCCGCGCGATATGACGCAGGCTGCCGGCATGTATAACGTATTGCTGCGCGGCGATGAACCTGCTTTGATGATAGAGTGCCTCAACGGCTATCGTTTGAAGGAGCGTTTGCCTGCCAATGTCGGCGAGTTTACAGTTCCGCTTGGCAAGGCCGAAATATTGAACCAGGGCGATGATATCACCGTAATTTCTTATGGTTCAACCCTGCGTATCGTGATGGAAGCCGCTAACGAGCTCGAAAAAATGGGCATCAGCATCGAGGTTATCGACCCGCAAACCCTTTATCCTTTCGATTTAAATAATGTTTGCGGCAACTCTCTCAAAAAAACCAGCAAGCTGCTGATTGTTGACGAGGACGTACCCGGCGGCGCATCAGCCTATATCCTGCAACAGGTTATAGAAGCCCAGAAAGGATATTATGCGCTGGATGTACAGCCCCGTACGCTGACTGCTAAAGAACATCGTCCGCCGTACGGCTCTGACGGTGGTTATTTCAGCAAGCCATCGCTGGATGATGTGATTGAAGCAGTATACAGCCTAATGAATGAAACTGATCCACATAAATATCCAACGATGTTTTAACATTCAAACCGTCATAGCGATGGGTTTTAAAGCCATCGCTATGGTGGAAAGCCCGCACCGCCGCTCCCGCTGCTGTTGGTGTTGTCACCAACAGCAGCATGACCTCATCATGACGATGCGATGTCAGTACGATTTAATTAAAAACTTTACTTTTGCGTCCCGACCCATTGGCCGGGACGTTTTAATTACCCCGCGGCATCAGCAACGGACTAACCGCCGTCGTTGGTGTTGTCACCAACGAAATTTACTCACAGCACTCACAACGGACTAACCGCCGTTGTTGGTGTTGTCACCAACGACAAAGACTATGGATACCACATTCACCGCAGTTGCGGAAACCATAAAAAAACGCCGTAGCATTAAGGCTCAGGCTATGAACGGCAACAAAATTCCTAACGGACATATCGCCGCCATTCTTGAGCTGGCTAACTGGGCGCCTACGCACGGCTATACCGAGCCATGGCGCTTTATCGTTTACGAAAACCCCGCCGACTTCTGCGCGCAACACGCCGAGGTATACAAGCAAAACAGCATGGGCGATAACTTTAACCCAACTGTTTACACTAACCTGCAGCACCAGGGCGACAAAACCTCGCACATTATTGTAGCAGTAATGAAGCGCGGCAACCTTCCAAAAATTCCCCCATTCGAGGAAATTGCAGCTTCATCATGCGCTATCCAAAATATGCTGCTCGGCGCAACTGCTTTGAATATTGCTTCCTTCTGGAGCACCGGCGGCATGGCGCTTAAACCTGTTTTGAGAGATGTTTTAGGTTATGGCGAAGACGACCAGGTGATGGGCATCCTGTATTTCGGTTACGCCGATGAGCACCCCGAAGGCAAGAGAAATACACCGATTGAAGAAAAAATATCCTGGGTTAAATAATAATTAAGAAATTTTTAAGTTTACTCATAAGTCGTAAACGTTAAATTTATTAGGGTGGATTTAATGTTTAGATGTATAATTATAGTTTAAATTAATTTTATTAATTGTAAAATATGATTATTTTTGAAGAAATTTAAAAAAAAAGTGACCGGAAGTATAACCTAATTATGCTTTCCACCGTAAAACAGGTCACTAATTGATTATTGATTTAAATCCGGGAAAAAGAATGAGAAAACCTCTTGGCGGGCTTGTAAGCATTTTATTGATTCTTGCGGTCACTACCATCAGCTGGAAAAGCGGAAAGATTACTAACCACAACAATTTCAAATCAGGCTTTAGCGCCAGGGCATTGCTCGAAAAGTACATCAGCAACATTTACGAATCTGCACACCTGCAGGAATCTGGCCTTGCTTATAATGTGTTCGACAAAGCGGTAACAGGTTTCATGAACCTGAAGGCAAGCAACAAAGTTCCACAAACAAGTTCAGTACTCACCGTTGTCGACCTCGGCAAATCCAGCCACGAAAAACGCATGTGGATTGTAGATATGCTGGAAAACCAATTGCTGGTTAACACCTTTTGCGCCCATGGCCACGGCAGCGGCGACGATATGGCTACCCGCTTTTCCAACAAAATCGATTCACACCAAAGCAGCCTTGGTTTTTATATAACAGACAACGTTTATAACGGCGATAACGGCCGCTCGCTCCGCCTCGATGGCATGGATGCCGGCTTTAACTCAAACGCCCGTCAGCGTGCTATCGTAGTGCACGGCGCCGACTATGTCGGCGAAGACGCCATCGGCGCATTGGGCCGCCTGGGCCGTAGCTATGGCTGCCCTGCAGTCCCGCGTAGTATATCAGAACAGGTTATCGACCTGATTAAAGATAAAACCGTAATCTTCATCAGCGGAAACGACAATCGCTACAACTCCCAATATTTAGACAAAGAACAGGCTGCTGCTTATGTATTCCCGAGCCAGGGCAACAATAACGTGCTGGCGTCGATGTAAGCAAGGCTTATAAAATATTTATAACTGACCAACAGGAGGCCGCCGGATTTATTTTCGGTGGCTTTTTTGTTTGAGCTAGCCAGCGCTGACCTGTGAAAAGCCACCGCTCGCAGAATCGTATGCAAGTGAAATTGTTGCCGGCGGATTAAATGAAATATTGGTAGCTGGCCCTATTGCGCCGTTTTCTGTACTTGGGTCTACAATTTGTCCGGCCGGTATGTCGCTTGCCATAAAGATGATCAGTTGGGTTGTCGGCCTGAAAATAGCATGTTGACCTAACAAAACTATTTGTTCGTTTGTGGGTGCATTTGCAATATTGGCGCCGTTTACCGCAACCGACTGCATTAAGCCAAATGTAAGGTAATCCGCAGAAGGACATTGATTGGTAACCTGGAATCCATCCGGTCCGATCGGCACTGCGGTTGGTCCCGAAAAAGTGCCTGCTGCTTCAAGCGTGTAGTTCTGCCCTGGCTGAACCGCTTGCGTGATAGTCGAGTTGATTACGACGCCCTGGTTCTCGGTGGAAGTGGCGCCATATACAAAAAAATCCGATTCATCCCAGGTAATCTCGTTCGCCTCAAAAGGCGAAAAACTAAGCCACGAAAAAGCCTCCGCGCCCTCAACCGTTTTCACTATCGTAACATTTTGTTTAGCGGCATATATCGCCTCCAGTTGGGTTATGGTGAATGCGATGTTTAACTGATAAGCAGCCATTATTGATAAAGTTTAAAGTAATTAAGTACCGTGAAGGTAGCAATAATGAAGAATAAAATATACACGCCAGCTGAATAAATAAGGATACACTGTACTGATATGATTTTTCGTAGCCCGTCAGCAGATAAGCTTCGGGCGAAAGGCAAAAAAACTGCCGGCCTGTGCGTCGGGCAGGGCATAGGAACTTTTTTGCATTACAGGGTCACAAAGCGACAGGGTAGCCCGGCAAAAAAGATTCCAGCCCGCAGTTTTTTTGGCTTTGTGCGTGAAAGGCCGGTGCGCAAGAAGCATTTCTGCTGACTTGATTTTTTGGGCACTTTTGTATCAAGACAAAAGTGCCTAGCCTCCGCGGCAATGAGCGGTGGTAAAGCCAAAGTTCGCCCAATGAACAACAATACGAAGCAACCCGCTAACAGAACGAACACCCAACATCAAGCTACTTCCCCAACAAACTTCGGGTCAATAAGCTCAATTTTCATAACCGTAGCCTCTTCTCCCATAACCCTTTCAGCAATCCGCTTCCTATAAACCTTCATTCTCGCCTTTTGCCCGCAGCCAAGCGGGTTGCACCAGCGGCGGTTTTTGCCATGCGTGGTATCCAGGAAAACATTGCCGCATTTGCATTTTTTAATGTGGTCGAACGCATGGGAATTCAGCAGGTATTCCGCTTGTTTTACCAGCTTTAAAAGCGGCCCCTTCGGCTGGTCTTCTATCTCAATCCACGCTAATCGCGGGCGGTTGTTGTCCAGCTCGTAGCGCAGGTGGGCATTGGCCTCTTCAATCAGCTCGTTAAAGATGAGCATGTCTATTTCATGCACTTCGCGGTCGCGCATGGGGCCGTATATAAACTCGTGCAAAGCTTCACGCAGCTTAACGGCCCGCTGCCAAACCAGGTTGGCCTCATCCGCATGGCAGTAGCCTTCAAGGTCGAGGTAATTGTGTTCATCCAGGTTTATCATGCCGAACTCCCAGCACCAGGCAATAAAGTCCGTGTAGCTGCCGAGCAAATCTTTGCGGTCGGCGCGGCTGCGGTTGCGGTAGGTGTTAATAAATTGAAGCACCAGGATGTCGCCTTCCATAGGGAAGGGATCAGAAGAATTGGCAGGCCATTGGCGGTCGGGCTTGTAGCGCCCTTTTTGTGATTTATACATAATTTTAATGATTTGTAGATAGGCAAACCGGCTTTAGCCCATAACGAAAATGGGCCCAAAAACGGGCATAATGCGTTTTGCCCGTCACGAAAAAAGAGGTAAAAACGGGCAAAACTACTTTAGCCCATAACGATAATCGCCTCAAAAACGGGCAAAATGCGTTTTGGCCATTGCATCATTTTTGACTGTTGAGAGTACAAAAACTGCGTTTAAAGCGTTTAAATGATGTTTTTTAAAAGTGCCACCCGCCGAAGCAGTGCATTTTAGGGCCAAAGCCAGGAAATTAATGAACTTTTTAAAATTTTATTGAATTGCCGTTTTGGGATGATGGAATTGTAAAAACGGTAATTGTGGCAGTTGGAAGGCTGTTGGGACAAATATAAGAAATATGCTAAATAAATTAGCATATTTTTAAAAAAAAATTAAAGTGTTTTTTAAGTTAAATGCTTTGCAAAACGGTTGTAAATAACTACGTTATATTTGTACTATGCAGATAAGTTTGAAGGACAATACAAATCGTTAAACAATTTTGAGTGGAATCAAATTCCGAAGTTTGCGGTTATTGTTGGACCAAATGGTTCCGGTAAGACTCCATTACCAGAACTGATCTATGAGTCACTGACAGCGCGGGCTCCGTCTGCTTGGAATTTCGTAGACTGTGCCTACGAATGTCCGCTGTCCGGGATTTATACGTTCAGGCAGCAAGAGGGGGCCAATTTGATAATCGAAATATCTTGCCGGTTAAATTTTTTGTTTTTCAAAATAACTTATATATATTGCCTTCAGTAAACCGTATCACCCTTTTATCCTGTTGCGGAAAACAGCGTTTCGATAAAAGTATACCTTGATAGTATTTACTGAACGTTTAATACGATTGTTGCTGCCATTTTTTAACCGGTCGGCATTAACGAATTTTTGCAAAAACAAAAGGAGTATGCACTTAATTAATACATACCGCAAAATTGCCGGGGCGTGATTACGGCATCAGTAATTATTTAATACATTTTATTAAAATGGACAAGTTTGAAAAATTAACGCGTGCTGAAATGAAGAAAATTTCAGGCGGAAATGAACCAGGATGTCATAGCAACTGCAAGACTGACGACGATTGCAAGACAATATCAGGAGAGGGTTATACTTGTAAAGATGACTCAACCGACCTATGCCCCAGTAGAATGAGATGTCAGTTATAGCATTTGATTATAAATCATCAAAACGCAAATGCTTTAGTATCGTATTTCTTTTAAAAAGGACGCTGAAATTAATAACGTTACTTTTATTATTGTCGATTCCCCGGATAGCGAGTTCACAAACTAATTTGACAATAAACGGCCAGGCGCCCCTGATAAAGGATGGCACTAAAATTACGATCAGGCGGGTCAAGCCAAGGCGCTTCTCTGACAGGAAACCAGAAACGGATAGCGCTTTTGTAAAGAATAACAGTTTTGAGTTTAAGCTTAAGGACGATGGTGGTGAGTTTTACGATTTAACTATCGGCAAAAGGCATACGCGGCTTTATTTACAGCCGGGTACGGCTAAGGTAACACTCGCAGATTCTTTGTTGGCCAACGTAACCATAACCGGTAATTTAATGGCCGACGAAAATAAGCAATTCACAAACCAGTTGGCTAATGACCCTGTCTTTTTAGAATATAATAAGGTTAACCGGGACTATAGTAGCTATAAAAGGAAAAAAGGCAAAAATGCTGATACCCTGGCGGCAAAAGAAAAAAGAAGGGAGGAACTTGACGAACTTACGAACAGGCAATACGAAAAGTTAGTTTTGACCTGGATACAGGCTCATCCGAATTCTTATCTAAACGCTTACTTGTTGTATAACACTTACAACCAACCCGAACAAATTGATATAGAGGCGAAAATTAAACGCATATTTTCTGCCATGCCTCCAAATATCACGCATAACGTTTGGGGCCGGGAACTGAAGTACAAAATCGATAGTCTGTTTGTTGGCGGTAAGGCGCCTGATTTTGCACAGGCAGATACAAGCGGCAAACCGGTAAAACTATCTGATTTCAGGGGTAAGTATGTGTTAGTTGATTTTTGGGCGTCCTGGTGTGTGCCATGCCGGGCCGAAAATCCTGCTATAAATAAAGCTTCCCAACAGCTTGGCAAAAGTGATTTTACGATCTTAGGTATTTCGCTCGATAGTGAAAAAGCCTCCTGGCTCAAGGCTATCAGGCAGGATGGCATTAGTTGGACCCAACTATCGGATTTAGGACTTTGGGACAATAACGTTTCTGTAAAATATTATGTTTATGATATTCCGGCTAATTTTCTGATAGACCCAAACGGTGTAATCATTGCAAAAAACATAAAGGGAGATGAGCTATTGCCAACACTCAAAAAAATGATCAAATAATCTCAGTCTAAGAAACCCGCTACGTGCATGCCTCCCGAAGGTACAGACTTAGCCAACCCGCGACATACCCGCGCCTGGAAAAAAAGTCTATGCTACCCAAAGTCGCTAATCACTTTCGCGATTTTAAGGCCGGGATTTAGGTTCTGAATTAATACTTTTAACAGCTAATATGCCAAAAGAAAAGGTGAGTGGAACAAATATAAGCTGATAGAGAAAAAGTAATACTAGGGTAGTAATTGATAACGCTTGCTTAGAGGACTCCTGGATCAATTTAGCAACATCATCTCTTCCAAATTGGGTTATAAGTTCATTCCTGGTTCCATATTTTACTAAATCAGTTTTTAATTCGCCTTGTGCCCATAATGGAAAATAAAGCGGTCTTGAATTGGGTACATCTTCTATTAAATAATTATAAAGAAATATGTAGGAGAACAGGGACACCAGGAAAAAAACAATACCACCTATTGATAGATTAGTAACCTTTTGCTCGGATTTTTTCTGAATACGACCTTTATTCAGCCATAAAATCATCAATGTAAGAACTCCAAGGGACTCAATGACGGCTGAAAACAATGTGCTTGAAGAGTCCGGAGGCACGCCAACCTTACTTATCAAGGTTGCAAGTCCCGGGACTACCGCAAAAACTCCGGCGGCTACAGTAAAAAATGATGCCAGGCTTTTCATTCGTTAAAATTCATTGTTACGGTCTGCTCCGGCTGGACTAATGCAGCCTTGGTAAAATAGGTGCGTTTTTTGTTTGTAGTATTTAATTGAAAAATAATAACGTACACGGTTTCATCGATGTTTGCAATGGTGTTTGTGGTCGAACCGTCGACTCGAAACCGGTCCATAGATTTTATTTGTGTTTGCCAATCTTTATTTTCATATTGTTTTTGCCATATCCTGTTGGGAATTAGAAATACAGATGCGCCTTTGGGAGAGGATATTAAATTAAGTTTGATACTGGAGTAATTCGCGTCCTTTTTTTCGTCCCAATAATGATTTTCCATTGCCGCAGCACTTCCCGGTCCTTTTTCTAAACTGTTATAAAAGTAATGACACTTGATATTCGCCTTTTTTTTCATTATGATTTCCGGAACTGACATCCTAAAAAAATAAGCTAATGAATCCGGCTCGATCGAACTTATCCTGTCCGAAGTCCAAATTACTCCCCCGGCAGAATTCGTAATAGAGATCTTGATTGAATTTATTTCCCGCTTCAATTTAAGAAGGCTATATTCCTTAACATTAACTGAATCAACTACAATTGGCACGTGGAGGAATACATTATTTGAAACGCTATATTCTTTGGCAGCTATTTTTATTTCATTGATAATACGGGTAACAATAGATTGCAATGATGGAGAGCCGGCATATTTTAATAAATCATCGATAGCCCCCTGGAAATCCTCTTGTGGAATACCGAATCTTTTTGCTGCATTGATTGCGTTCTCATATTCTGAAATTGAATATTCATTTTGGCCTTTCATAAGATAGCATAGCGCGATATTAAAGCGGATATAACTCAATGAGGAATCAATTTTCAGCGCATTTTTGCTTAGGGTAATACAATTATCATATTCTGCTTTCTCAAAACTGAGCCAACCTGAATTCCCTTTTTGAATAGCATTGAATTCATCATTTTCTGATTGCCCGAATACTGAAGCCATCAACGTAAGGTGGAAAATAGCAAAAAGTAAAATTTTGATACGGCCTTTTCTCATTACTTAGGTTTTGAGGTTATTATTGTGCTAAGAGTTATGATAGTTTATTGCGGTTTTGCGATACTTCAATTAACAAATTGTTAAGATATCCACGAAATTTCGATGCCGGTTTCAATCAAATAATTTGTTATTTAATTGTCTGAGAATAAATTAGTATCGTGATAACGTTCTGTAAATTTAATATAAGGCTTCGAATAAAAAAATAAATAAGCCAAAATTTTGCGTGCCTTGATGTTCGTAGATTGCATCTACGAATGATTATGCCTGTAGTTTGCAACTACAGTAATACCCCGCTATTCGTAGATTGTATCTACGAACGCCTATGCCTGTAGTTTGCAACTACCCAACTCCCCGTTGCCAATCCCGTACCAAACCCCTATCTTCATACCAACCATGAAGCGTACCCTCGTCACCCTGTTCATAATTTTCTGCCTGTTTAACAATGCCCGTGGCCAATCTGCTGCGGCGGCCATCGATAGCCTTATAAAATTTAAGGTCATCACTACCCAGGACAGACCGATGATAAACTGGGCACTCAAAGAAAAAGGCGTTACCAACTGGCGTGTGGGAGTGCTTGGTGGATTGAGTGCCGTTATGCTTAAAAAGAGATATCATATCGATTTGCGGAAAAACCAGGGATTTATGTCTGTTAACTTTAGCGGGACTAATAAACGTTGGCAGGACAGCGTAAATATTTCCTTACGCCCTTTACTGGAAAATATTAAAAAAGCCGGACTGCTCAATGATAGAATTTATAGGCGTGCGCTGGCCGGCATAGATAGCGGACGTTACCAGGCTGACGTAGTAATGGTGCGTTCTTTAGGCGAAATGAGCTTCCGGCTGGAATGGCTTGCACCGGCAAAGCTACTGCCCGTTGCTAAACAATTGCATGAGGCTGGCATTGTAAGCGATTCGTTGTTTACCAGGTTTGAAAACGATATAAAGGCCGAAAAAATAGAGTCCGTAATTGAGCTGAATAAATATTGCAGGCTCGACAGGATCATTAGCATGGCTAAGTACCCCGACGATCCCAACATCTGGCTTGAACAGCTGCACCGCGATATAGCTTCCATTTTGCCTAATCTCAATTTTACCGGGTTTAGCTATACTGCCATTCCTGATACATCATATTCGTTGCCAGGCGTCCGGTTTATGATAAGCTTAAATTGTAACGGTCGCACCTATAAACATCTCAGCCCCTCGTTTTTAACCAGGGACGGAGAAGTTAAACCGGGCCATATCTTCCTGGAGGATTTTTATCGCATCTTCAATAAAATCTTAACAGACCAGCAGTCGCCGCTTCGCTTGCACAGTATCATTTACACTTACGGTAACGATGGAGATAATTATTCCCGTTGGGCTTTTATTGCGTTAAACGCAAAACAAGCCGAAGCAATAATGGCAGGACCGTGTCTTTCCTACATGTTTGCAACCACTGAAGATTACGACAATACCTTAACTTCAGCGAAAATTGACAGCCTGGTAGCAGGATGGAGGGACATTGGCCTTTTTGCACACCTTTCTGACGCCGAAATCAGCAAGGCTATGGATAAAGCAATAGCTGCTGATCGCTACCCAGCAGACGTTTTGTTGAATAATTTCCCTGGTGTGGTATATACAATGGATTCCATTTTTAATAGTCCGGAGTTATCGTATAAAATGTTGTTATTCCAGCTCGCCAAAATAACCCATGGCAAATTCAGCCCGGTAAAGATATCGGAGCATAAAGATAAGAACGGCTTAACATTGCGATACTTCTCAAATGGGAAGCCTCATTCTTACCGCTTCCGTTCTAAATTTTGGATGGGGGATAAAAATCTGCCTGCATTTATAAGGGGCCTGGGGACTGAAAATGGTCTTGACGGTAATTTTTATATGCTTCCGTATCGCGAAGGTGTTATTTATCTCACCAAACAACAACACAGCGCTGCACTAGAAAAAGGGTTGCTGGAATTGGAAAGCGGGGGTAAAAGCGGTAAAAAACTTCATTAAAATAGTAACACTTCTCCATTGCCCTCCCGGCCAACCCGGCATACCCGCGACTAACTAAAAAGACAAACAGGGCTACCGGTAGCAAACCATCATATCCCCGTATACCACGACCATCCTCCCTTAATATCATCAGCCGCATCAACAAATTTGTCGCTTACCACAATCCGCTGGATAAACTTAACGTTTTTATAGCCTATCTGCGTTTCTACCCGTAGGCGGAGCGGGGCGCCGTTGCGTGCAGGCAGGCCCTCGCCGTTCATGGTATGGGCCAGTATGGTTTGCGGGTGAAAGGCATCGAGCATATCGATACTTTCCGCATACCCGTCGAAGCCATAAAAACTAACAAAACGCGCGGTTTGTAAAATTCCGGCGTCCTTTAATACGGCGCTTAGCGGCACGCCTGTCCATTCGGCAATGGCGCTCCAGCCTTCCTCGCAGGTATGCCGTGTTATTTGTGTGCGCTGGGCAAGCTTTTTCAGGTCGGCCATAGCATATTTACCGGGCCTGGCAACACTGCCTTCAACCGTTAAAGCATAATTTTTAAAGCCATCGCTTTGCAGTTGTTGATAAACTTTATTGTACGTTTTTTTGCTTGCCGGGTCGGCGGGGTCGCCGATGTCGGTTACCGGGAAGCTGGTGATCTCATTTTTTTGATATTCGGGCGCCAATGCCCGTTGCGAAAGCAGGCCGCGCTGAGCTATGTAGGTAAGGTCATCGCCCATGCGCAGTATATTGCCGTAGGTAGGCGGCGCTTTTTTAAGACACCCTGAAAGCAATAATGCCCCTGCCGACGTGATCCCTGCAAAGATGGCCTGGCGCCGGCTTATCAGTTTAGTTTTTCTCATGTTACCTGCCAAAAGTTATTTTCCATATATTTTTTTTAAAGCCCGACCTTGCTATCATAACCAGGTGGACTACCAGGAACAACAGCAGCAAAATCGCCGCGAAAAAGTGGATAGTCCGGGCCGACTGATGGCCGAAAAATATTTTCAGCAGGAAAGGACAGGACGCCGTGATAGCCGGCGACATAGTGAACCCTGTTAAAATTACCACCGGGAATAAGAAAAAGATAACCGAAATATAGGTGACCCTTTGCAGCAGTCCGTACTTGCCGGGGGTATGCGGTTGCATGCGGAAATGGGAGATAAAGTCGCGCCAAAGCAGCTTTAGCCTGAGCTCGCCGCGCCGGGGAGACAGGTTAAAGCGAAAGTGCCCGGTAATAAAGCCGGCAAGCAGGTAAACAATGCCTGTAATAACCAAAAACCAGGCGGCCAGGAAATGTGTGCTCCGTCCCCAGCCATTCTGGTTAAAAATATCGTAAGTACGGGCTGCGGTTACCTGGCCGCCGTTTAAGTGTTTGAAAGATATGCTTTTGTCCCAGCCGTTATGATGGTAGTTGCGGCTAATGGGCAGCTCGAAAAGCGCCGGGGTAAGGTCGTTGCCTGCCTTGCCCCAATACAACCTGGGGTGCGACATTAATATAACATAGCCGCTTACAGTAAGTACCAGGAAGCTTATAGTTATTATAAAATGTGACCCTTTTACCCAGCCCCGGTGTGATACAGCTTCGGCGTTGGGGTTTTGTGATACGATCATTTTCGGCGGCTGGTATGTAATGTTAAATGGAACTCATTAAAGATAAATAATTTAACACTATAAAGAATCGTTTTTTTTTCATTTTGAGCGGGCGTTAATTTTACCGCTCTGCCATACACTATACGGCCGAAACGAGGATGTTCAAATCTGATCCTGCGCTTTAAATGGCGGTCTTACTGGTCCTCGCTGTCGAAGTTTGTAACTCGGATGCCTATGCCTGTAGTTTGCAACTACAGTAAAATGCCGCTTACATAAAAATAATGTTAACTATGTCTAAAAAAAGTAACACT